>Ga0123341_1000117_pt1 | contig 35595 bp, 44 predicted proteins | sample Turbeapinknodule_FD_89959 | JGI IMG/M metagenome (GOLD analysis project Ga0123341, IMG submission 89959) | Root nodule microbial communities of legume samples collected from Mexico - Turtle bean Mexico pink nodule | ecosystem: Host-associated > Plants > Roots > Nodule | place: Mexico: Nepantla...
CTACCGCTATCATCCGACTGTGGTTCGCAAGCGCGTGCGATGCGCATAATTTCAAGGGGAAGGAATAGAATGGTGCCGCTTACGTGACTCGAACACGTGACCCCATCATTACGAATGATGTGCCGTCGTCAATCACAACTTGTCAAATCCGTTCTCTGGTCCGGCAAATATCTATGTAATTAAAGCAACTTGCCCAAAGTCGTATCGTCATTTATCACCACTAGCAACCACCGCTAATCGCGCGGTTTTGTTACCCGTGCGTTACCCAGCTAGGAATGATTGAATGGCGAAGGCCCTTACCGCAAAAGCGATCGAGAACATGAAGGCCGGTTCGAGCCGGAAAGAGATACCCGATGGGGGCATGCCTGGGCTCTACCTGATCGTTCAGCCGAAACGCGAGCGCGACGGCAAGGAGCTTCCAGTGGCGCTGAGCTGGGCTATTCGCTATCGGTTCGACGGAAGGCCTCGGAAATTCACGATTGGTTCTTATCCCAAATACGGTCTAGCCGAGGCGCGCGAGGCTGCCAGTGCGTCTCTGCGTTCTGTGACCGAGGGCAGAAACCCCATCGAAGAGAAAGCAGCTCGCGAAGCTGAACGAACCGATGAGCGCAATTTGGTGCCCAATGTCCTCGACGACTTCATCAAGAAGCACGTCGATAAGGAGAACCGGGAGAGCACTGCAAAGAACACAAAGGCTTTCATCAACAATGAGATCCGGCCGCAGTGGAAAGCGCGATCGATCCAAAGCATCAAAAAGCGCGACGTCATCGAACTGCTCGAGGCTATTGGCGAACGAGGGGCGCCAGAGTCCGCGGCTCGTGTCCGCGCTATCCTGAGCAAGTTCTTCAACTGGTGCGTGGACCGGGACATTATCAACGCCTCACCGCTACCGAAAGACGGGATTGCAAAACAAGGCAAGAGCCGCGAGCGCGTGCTCTCCGATGACGAGCTTCGGTGGCTTTGGGCGGCATGCAAGCGCATAGGTCATCCGTTCGGCCCCATGGTTCAACTGTTGATCGTGACCGTTCAGCGGCGGAACGAGGTTTCCGGCGCCTGCCGCAGCGAGCTTGATCTTGGCGGAAATCACCAACTCTGGACCATCCCGCCGGCCAGGACAAAAAACGGCAAGGAACATCTCATCCCTCTGTCCGGCAAGGCGATCGAAATTATAAAATCGCTCCCAAAGATTGGCGATCTGCTCTTCACTACCACTGGAGAAACCGCTGTCAGCGGCTTCTCGCGCGCGAAGGAGAGCATCGACAAGGCGATGCTGAACATCGCCAGGGAGGAAGCGGTAGCTCGTGGTGACGATAACGCCGAGCAAATCTCGTTGGAGCGGTGGACGCTCCACGATCTGCGCCGAACCGCAGCGACAGGAATGGCAAAGCGGGGCCTTCCCATTCACGTTGTCGAAGCCGTCTTAAACCACCAAAGCGGCACGCTCAAGGGCGTTGCCAAAATCTACAATCGCTATTCGTACCTCGACGAAAAGAGGGAGGCGCTTTCAGCCTGGGAGCGGTATGTCATTGAACTCGTCGATCGGCCGGCCGTGTAACGTCCGTCGTCTTGCATTATAGTAACGTCACGTAACGTCACGTGGCGGCTTGCCCGCTAAATGTCTCATTCCTTCGAGTTGCCGGCGCGCGTCCTCTTCGACACGCCGCTGTTCATCCTCTGGGAGTTTCGCTGCCTCCTTGGCGACCTTCAGCAAATCCTGAATACTCGTGCTTCCACGAAGTGCGTGGACCGGGCCACTTACGGCGCTAGACAGCGCTAAGACATCGTTGGAGTTGTAAAGCACTTCAAGCAAATCTTCCATCAGCGACCAGGTGGCTGAGGAATAGGCTTGCAGCTTTTGCTCGTCGCCGTCGGCGGCGTTAATCCGATCTCGAACGGCGAGCATTCGGCGTGCCGTTCGCGATGCAAGGCGCGCGAGCCGTAAATGCTGCTCGTCGATTGGGTCGGCGATATCGTTGGCGCGAAGCCCGATTTGGATTAGATGCCGAATCGCGTCGGCGCGCGAACGCAAGCTATGCCCCGCGGCAAACTCATCAAGAAGGCTCATCTCTTCGTCCGTGAGAAGTATATTGAACCGAGTAAGCTTTGCGTTCTTGGCCGCCATCTTCAGTCCTGCTGTCTATGTTGAATCACTTTGATTAGTCACGAATATTCCTACATAGGACTATTTTCTTGTGTCAAGACGTTCGATGTGTCGAATATTTTCCCCATCGTTGTCCACAGATCACAGAAATTGTGCCATGAACGGCCTGTACCCCTTCATGTAATCGGCAAATCCCAGTATAACTAATCACGGTGAAAAGTGATTTGCCGTGACACATCGATAGGAGTTTAGACCAAATGGAATACCTCACGGGTCCACAAGTAAAGCAGCGGTACAAAATCAGCGAAAGCACACTCGGCCGCTGGATCAAGGATGAAGATGTGGCTTTTCCGAAACCAATGGTCATCAACCGCCGGAAGTTCTTCGCAGAAACCGATCTAAGTGATTGGGAGCAAAAAAAGCGAACCAAGGAGCTTTCATGATCAAGCTCAAAAACGAAAACGACATGGGCCCAGCCGGCAAGCAAGAAACCCATGTCGCTCGTAATGAAACCGCCAAGAAGGCGACCTCTCCACACCCATCCGCAGCAATCCATAGGAGCGCCGATGAGCAGCCAATCTAATACACGATCCAAGCTCGTAGTACAGATCATAGACAACGGGATTCCGACTGGATCACCGATTACTGTCGTCGGCAGGGACGCGTGGTGCTTGCAGAGGCTCATAAGCGCCGGCAAACGCGGCTTTAGCTCGATTGAGCAACCTGCGCCAAGAACCTCGCATTACATCTACAAGTTGAGACGTTTCGGTTTTGCAATCGAAACAAAGCATGAAGCGCACGGAGGCGAGTACCCAGGTACGCATGCACGTTGGTCGCTTCATTCCGAGGTGCGGATCTTGGAGGGGAAAACTGCATGACGTCCGCTCCTGAAGACACTTCGATTATGACGGCGGCCCAATGGGTCGCCGAACGTGACCCAATGCCTGACGTCATACCCCAACTCAAGCAGCGATTTGATCTTACTGCTTTGCAGGCATCGCAGGCTTGTGCCATGGCGCAGAAGTATCGCGTGTTGCGGAGGACGTTTGGATGATCGACCAAGCAACTACCAGCACCGCGATTGATCTGCCCGAACCCGACGACGATCTAGGGCCGCTTCACCACCACAAGCTATCTGCCGTTTTGACGGGGGAAATGGGACGGCTCTACAGCGCAGGCTTTTGGCTTCTGCCGTTGGGGCAAAAAAGAGAGCCCTTGCTGAAGTTCAAGACAAGTGAGGGCGATTCTGTAAGGCGTCATCAGCTTTCACTCGTGGTGCAAAAGCTCGTTGCCGCGGGGAGCAGCAATTACGCCATCAGACTCAGAGGGATGGTCGTCGTCGATATCGACACTGATACGCCTGAGGCACGAGAGTACGTCGAGCGTCGTTTTGGTAACTCGACCGTTCAAGTCAAAACGCCCCGTGGCATTCACCACTATTACCGATTTTCCGGGCGGGCACCTGCGAGAGTGTCGCTTCCGGGCATTTCCATAGATTTCAAAACCGGAGAGCAGTCGTTGATCGCCGGACCGTTTGCGGAGAGAGCGGACGGTGGCGCCTACTATCCTCTCAAAGGGAAGCTCGAATCTGTCGAAGCGTTGCCCCCCTTTGTTGACCAAGACACCGACGATATTCCGACCCCGGCCAACGAAAGCGACGACGGTCTTGTGGTCGGTCGCAGAGTGCCCCGTGGCGACCGCCATATGCATCTCAAACGGCGCGGCATGCAACTCATACGCATGGTTGAAAGCGAGCAAGAACTGATTGGCGAGCTTCTGCGATGCCGTGAATGGGACTGCGACTTTCCAGACGAGATACCAGACAGCGAAGTGGAAAGCATTGCTCGCTGGTTCTGGTTCAAGCGCTGCAACAACCAGATTTGGGGCGGGAGGCATTCTCCAATGGGTATGACACGAGCCTCGCTCGATCAGCTTCTTAACGTCAAATACGGCCAGGATGCGTGGCTTCTCTATTCGTTCGTCCACGGCATCCACCATCACAGCCATCGCGAATTTGCGATTGTGCCTGAATCGATCCACGCCGCAGAAAAATTGAAGGCGTTAAGCTGCAAAGATATTCGGCGCGCTGCCCAAATTTTGGTTGATCACGGTCTTCTCACGCGCCGGAAGATCAAAGAGGGCTTCAAGTGGAAGTACCTGTATCGAATTACCCTTAGCATCGGGGGAGAGAGGAGAGAGGTCTCCCATTACATTACTTCCCAGAATGGACACATGGGCTTGACCCTTATCGAGGGGGATAGGTCGTGATTCAGCTTGACCTCTTCGACTGGGCGAAATCTAGGCCAACGGCGGATGTACTAGATTGGACCGTGCCCTTTGCGAAACGCGTTATGGAGCGCCTGCACGAGTACGACGATAACTGGCCGAAGCCCTCGTTCGCAAACACAGTCATCCCCCTTCCCCAACGCAATCGAGGTGCTGCATGACCGGGATCATCCTCTTGAATGTCACCCGCAACGACGACGGACAGTACGAGATCACCGACCACCGCGGCAAACTGGTGGAAGGTCCGTTCGACACCAACGCCGCAGCTTGGAAGACGCTCGATCGTCTCGACAACGAAGCGAGCCGTCCGGCTAAGCCAAAGAGCCACAAGAAGGTGCTCTGGGGCAGGCCGGAAGCGCCGAAGTCGAAGAAGGGCCGAGGCAAGGTCAAACGTCAGCAGAAGCACCAGGACCGCCAGTTGATGGCAAACGCCGGCAAAGCCGTCGGGTGGGTGCGGTCTATCGCGGCTGCCAAGTTCGATCCTGTCAGCGAGCGTGCCTACCGCGATTACAAGCTAGGCACATTCGGCGCTGCGTCCGAAGTCAAGCGCATCGATCCGGCCGCGTATCTTGCCGAAAAGGCAAAGGGGAATTGATGTCAGTCGAAGAACTCCCCGAAGACGTCCAGCAGCGGATGATTGAAAAGCTACTCGGCAAGGTGAATGCCGAGCGCATCAAGACGACAACGAGGGGCTTCCGGCCGACGCCCGTCATAGTCGCGTACGAATTCTACCGGCTGCCCGTGCAGGAGTTCCGGAGCTGGCGGATCGATCGAATCGAGAACGGCAGGAAAGACCAGCACCTTGGAAACGTCGATGAGGAACGCTGCCGGCAGGAGGTCGCAGCCCTTCGCGAAAAAGGTTTCACAGTCAAGCAGGTGACAATCGGCCTCGAGCCCACGAAGGCCCAGCGCGAGCAAGCTCGTTTGGCCTGCAAGAACCGCCGCAGCTCCATCATGGACAGATTGAAGGATGTACGAATTTGAACATGCAAACACTCACTCGAGCCTTCGATCCAAGCAACGAAGAGCAGTTGGCGAAAGCGACGAGGGCCGAGGAGCTGAAGTTTCGTGGTCTACGCCGTGAGGAGGGCAGGCAAGGAGGACAAGAGCTATGGTTTGCCGTCAAGGCGGTTCCCCGCTCCCAGCGGTCGCCATCGACACCGGCGAACGACGATCGGGCGCCCAGCCTCAGCCTCGTCGAGCGCAATCTCGCCAACGGCGGCTTCGAAACCTTCATGCCGTGCTATCGCAAGGTCATCCGCCACCATCGGAACCATAAGCTGATCGAGAGGCGCTTCCCGATCTTCACCGGCTATGTCTTCGTCAATCTGCCAACGCTGCAGTTTCGCAACGTCGAGGCGGTCGAAGGGGTTGGCAAGCTGCTGAAGTTCAGCCGCACTTACGGGGATGAACCAGAGCCGTTCAGCTTCGCCCAGGAGGTGATCGACCGGCTGCGCTATGCGGAGTGGTTCGAGGATCAGGCGTTCCTTCTCATGAAGGCCCATGCGATGCGGCAGGATGAAGTGGAGCGGGAACAGATCTCGGCAAAGAAGCTCGTTGCCAAATCGAACAGTCGGCGTATTCGAAACTCTCAGTATTCCGAGCTGGCCGGCAGCCTGGCACGCAGCATGACTTCGCCTTCATCCCGGAAAGTGGTTATGGAAACCATGGCTCAGCTGTTGAAGCTCGGCTGACCCGCTTGCAAAAGCATAACCATATAGTAATATCTGCGCACTGATTTGTGGATGTACAGTGCGCAGAGACGCCGGTCCACGCGGTTCCATCCCAAACCGCACGATGGAAGAAATGTATCTTCAGCCCAGAATTCGCGCCTAGCCGTGTGCTTGTGCTTTGACAATCCGGTCCATGATGGCCCCGACGGGTTCCTCCACGACATAGGCGAGGGTTCCCTCTGGCCCGGGGGCGGATACGATGATTACCGTTTGGTTGCCCGGCTGGCTCACCGACACGATCTGATCAACGTTAATATAGATCGGTTTTCCGACAAGGTCGGAGCGAGTGGCTTCAATAAATGGCATTTGGTGTCTCCCGTCTGTTGGAAGCGGTGGCGTCTGATTTGGTGGCCGACACGACACCGGCCACCAAAAGTGCTTAGCGGTGAAGCGCCGCGATGATGTGCGCTACCGCGATAAGAATGCCTGCGGGAATGATGATCTTGAAAGACATTTTCCCGAAGGTGCCATGAATTTCCATGCTGTTTCCAATGCTGTCTGGTGTTTCGATAAGGAGCGATTCCGCCGCTCCTGAAGCCACGATTAGGGACGAATGGTTGTTTCGTAGAATGGGGGACCATTTTTCGGGGTATAGAAGGTTGTCGGCCTTCACAACCAATTGAGGCTTTGGGTTTATTTCCATGTAGTGGGGATCAGCGTCGCAAGCCGATCCTTATATATTCTCAGCATTTGAGGCGGATCGTCCAGATGTTGCCTCAACGATACCGGGCGGCGGCTATGTCGGTCGAACCATGTCAGGACGACATCATGGCATGGCTAGTCGGTTAAACGGCAGTGGAAATCCCACGTAGCCTGCCACCCTTCGGGGCCGATTATGGTGCGCCCGTACAAAGACAACCCGCCATCCTAACCGGTCGGCGGTTGTCGCTTTTCAGCCTCACCTGGCAGATGAGATCAATGATAAAAGACGGCAGTGCTACCGAACGGTGAAAAATTCCATTCGCTCGATGTCATCCGGCGTGAGAGGGTTTGGACGCGGATTGGGCCTGAATTTTTCCATAGCATCCTGGAAGGCCAAGTTCGCCCCAAACCCCACCGTAAATGGGTGCATTTCCCGATAGGCGGCAAGTTCACCGACAAAAGCGGCCGCTTTCAATTTCGCCTTCTTCGACGTTTCCTCGTCATCCATAATGTGGCTGAGATACTGGTCGGCATCGAAAAATGCGTCGGCTCTAGGGAACTCAAACTTGTGAAACTGGACGCTATAGCCTCGAGAGATACGTTTCTTCAAAAGCAGGTGATAAGCCACCCAGTATCGTATTAGTGCCCATATCCCGACTGGAATTGGTAGAGCCCACAACACAGCCAGGAGGATCCCGAATGCTGGAAGTTGCGAGCCATCCTCCGCTAGCCGTGCCAAGCAAGCGGCGCCGATAACATCAAGAATAGCGGCAAACCCGATATATACCCACTTCATCCAAAACCTCCCTATGCCTGCTATTCTTGGGCGTTCCCCACCATAACGCTCCACAGGCCAAGGTATGGGTGACGCAGTTGAGCACCTCAGAAGCAATACACCAATAGATTAGCAAAGGTCCATTGGGGCAACTCCAGCCGATCAGAAGGCGAGAGAAGAATGAGCAGACCAAGCGACTACAGCGAAAACCTGGCATCCAAGATTTGCGAGATGATCGCAGACGGGAAGAGCCTCCGCAGCATCTGCCAGGATGATGACATGCCGGCTCAATCAACCGTGTTCAAATGGTTGGGCGATAACTCCTCATTTTCGGAGCAATACGCACACGCACGCGAGGCCCAAGCTGACGCGCTCTTTGACGAGATCCTGCATATCTCGAATACACCTGTGATCGGCGAGAAGGTCAAAGTTGACGCGGAAGGCAAGGAAGAGGTCACGCGCGGCGACATGATCGAGCACCGTCGCCTGCAGATCGACGCCCGTAAATGGATGGCCGGCAAGCTTCGGCCGAAAAAGTACGGTGACAGGCTTGACGTCGACCTGAACGGTAATGTCGGTTTCGTCGTCGGTGCGAAGCCTGTCACTGAAGAACAGTGGCTGCAAGAGCATGGATCAGGCGCCGAATCTTAGGCTCGCCTGGTCGCCACAAGCAGGACCACAAGCGGCGCTGGTAGATTGCCCGTTTCGTGAGGTCTTCTTCGGTGGCGCTCGTGGCGGCGGCAAGACAGATGGTGTCCTCGGCAAGTACGCTATCAAGGCGCATTTGTATGGTTCCGGCTTCAATGCGCTGTTCTGCCGTCGCGAGCTGCCGATGCTTGATGACGCGATCGAGCGCAGCCGAGAGATATACGGCAAGATCGGCGCCGGCTGGAACGATCAGAAGAAGACATGGACATTCCCCGGTGGCGGTCGTCTTCGCTTCCGTCCGTTGGAGCGAGTGCAGGACGCGGATAAGTACCAAGGCCAGAACGTCTCCGATGCCTGCGTAGAGGAAGCGGGGCTTTATCCGGACTCGAAGCCGATCGACAGGCTCTTCGCCGTCCTGCGCTCTGCCAAGGGTGTTCCGACGCAGTTGCTGTTGACGGGCAACCCAGGGGGCGCTGGCCAGCACTGGATCAAGCAGCGGTATATCGACCCGGCTCCGCAAGGCATGAAGGTTCTGGCGCGGTTGCTGCCAAATGGCAATGAACATCGCACGTCTTCATCCCGAGTAGGATCGAAGACAACAAGCTGCTTCTGGAGAACGATCCGGACTACGTGAACAATCTCTATCTGGTCGGCTCTGACGCCCTGGTAAAGGCGTGGCTGTCGGGCGACTGGAATGCTGTCGAGGGAGCGTTCTTCGATTGCTGGAGCAGCGCGAAGCACATCGTCCGGCCGTTCGCTATTCCGGAGGACTGGGTTCGCTTCCGCTCCATGGACTGGGGTTCTGCCAAGCCGTTCTCGGTTGGGTGGTGGGCGGTTGCCGGCGATGACTGCCTGGTTGAAGGTGGCATTATCCCGCGCGGCGCCATGATCCGCTATCGAGAATGGTACGGCTGCAAGCCAGGAGAGCCGAACGTCGGTCTGAAGCTGACGGCCGAGGAGGTGGGAAGGGGCATTCTTGAACGCGAGAAGGGCGACAAGATTGTCTATGGCGTGCTCGATCCCGCTGCCTTTGCCGAGGACGGTGGCCCGTCGATCGCCGAGCGCATGGCACTCGCCACGAGCTACAAGGTCAATTTCCGTCCGGCTGACAATGCTCGCGTCTCACAGCGCGGCGCCATGGGCGGCTGGGACCAGATGCGAGCGAGGCTGAAGGGTGATGGTGAGCGTCCGATGCTCTACGTCTTTTCGACCTGCACGGATTTCATTCGCACCGTTCCGCTTCTGCAGCACGACCAGGCGAGGCCAGAAGATTTGGATACGAACACAGAGGACCATGCGGCCGACGAAGCGCGTTACGGCTGCATGTCTCGCCCATACATGCCGCCAGCGGTGGCGGTTCCGCAGCAGCAGTCATTGAAGACGATCCACAACATGACGTTCAACGAATTCATCGACACGGTGCCCCGTGTGCAGGAGAGGGTGTAAATGGACATCGAAGCCCAGGACGCACCGCCTGCATACGAGCTGGCGAAGGTCGGCGCCCATTGGAAAGGTGAGCTCGAGACCGCATCACGGTATTTCACTACGTGGTTCGAGCGCTGCCAAAAGATCGAGAAGATCTATCTTCAGCAGCAGAGCGAACAGGGCGGTTCGCAGCGGAACAACTTCCCGATGCTCTGGGCAAACATCTCGGTTCTGCAGCCTGCCATCTACGCCCGGTCTCCTCAGCCGGCCGTCGAGGGTCGTTTCAAGGATTCCGATCCCGTTGCTCGAGCCGCATCCGAAATTATCGAGCGTGTTCTGTCCTTCACCACGGATAGGGGCAACATCGATGCGCTGATGCGGCAGTCGCGCGACGACTTTCTACTCTATGCTCGTGGTGCCGCGTGGCTCCGGTATGAAGCGGATATCGAGCCGGTTGATCCGGGTGTTCTGCCCTCGCAGTCCGCGGCTATGGAAGATGCAGAAACTACCGCGATGCCTCCCATGGAGCGGATCGCCAATGAGCGCGTTTGCGTCGACTATGTGCACTGGTCCGATTTCCTGCATTCTCCGGCCCGCCGTTGGGAGGATGTGACGTGGGTCGCCCGTCGCGTTCCTATGACCAAGGACGAGATCGAAAAGCGGTTTGGTCCTGAAGCCGTCCAGCAGATCAGCGCCACGGTGATGGAGTCCCGGAAGGGCAGCACGCAGACTGAGCGCGCCCAGAACGAAGGTAAGACCGGCGTTTGGGAGATCTGGTGCAAGAGTGAGGATTACACGGTCTGGATCGCCGACGGCTCTCCGGTGGCCTTCGAGGTCTCCGAGCCGCCGCTAGATCTTGAGGACTTCTGGCCATGCCCGCGTCCGGCCTATGGCACGACCTCGACAGGCTCCCTGATCCCGGTTCCGGACTACGTGTACTATCAGAATCAGTGCGAGGAGATCGACACCCTCACGAAGCGCATCAACAAGCTCACCGATCAGCTGCGCCTGAAGATATTCTATCCGGCCGGCGACGGCAGTGTTTCGCCAGCGATCGAGAAGGCGATGCGGCCTGAGAACGACACGGTCATGGTGCCGATTCCGGAGTGGGCTGCTTTCGTCGACAAGGGCGGCAGCAACGCCATCGTGACGCTGCCGATCGACGAGGTGCAGAAGGTCATTACCGCCTGCATCGCGGCGCGTCAGCAGCTCGTCGAGGATGTCTATCAGATCACCGGCATCTCGGACATTGTCCGGGGTGACACGCAGGCATCAGAGACGGCGACGGCGCAGCGGATCAAGAGCCAGTGGGGTTCGATCCGCATCCGCGACCGCCAGGCAGAGTTGGCCCGGTTTGCCCGTGACATCGTGCGCATGGCCGGCGAAATCATCTGTGACCTGTTCCAGCCGGAAACGCTGATGCTGATCAGTGGCGTTCAGTTGCCTAGTGCACAGCAGAAGCAGATGGCTCAGGCCCAGATGCAACAGGTTCTTGCTGCATCGCAACAGGCAGCGCAGCGCGCTCAAGGAATGGGCCAGCCAGCGCCACCAGCTCCGCAGCCACCTCCCGCAGCGCAGCAAATGATGTCGCAGCCGGATATCGACGCCGTTGTCGCGCTGATGCGGAACGACAATATCCGCGGCTTCAAGATCGATATCGAGACGGACTCGACGATCGAACCCGACGAGGACGCGGACAAGGCAAGGCGCATGGAGTTCGCCAAGGTGATCGGCGGGGTCATCCAGCAGGCCGGACCGGTCGCCGCTCAACAGCCGATGCTGGTGCCGGTCATGGTCGAAGTCCTTCTGTTCGTCGCACGCGGCTTCAGGGCGGGGCGCCAGCTGGAGAGCGTTCTGGAGCAGGCGGGAGCGCAACTCTCGCAGCAGGCCATGGCACCCAAGCCACCGCCGCAGCCAACGCCTGAACAGATGATCGACCTTCAGACGACGAAGGTTAAAGCTGACGCCGAGCAGACGAAAGCGCGCCTTGGCGTGATGCAGGCGGAAGCGGAGCACCGGACCGAAATGGAGAGGATGCGCGGGGATGCCATCATGAGCGCGATGCAGGCAAACCAGCCCCCGATGCAAGGAGCGATGCAATGAGGCAGCGGTATTGCCGCGTATGTGGTGGTTGGCACGACCTGGAAGCGTGGCCGCACAATTGCATGCCGGAACGCAACCTTGCGGCTTCCGATCTTCCCGGGCCACGGTTCATCAGCGACGGACTTGAAATCCGATCGATGCATGACGGGCAGATGTACACCTCGAAATCCAAACTCCGTTCGGCTTATCGCGCCGCCGGGGTGGAAGAGATCGGCAACGAGAGACCACGGCCGATCGAGAAGCCGAAGACGGACCGCAAGGCGATCCGCAATGAACTGCGGCGGGTTTACGCCGACTACACCGCCTGAACGGGCATCAATCCCCGACAAAGGATCTTTGAGAGATGGATGAACTCCTGAACGCGGCCGGCAACGGCAGCGAAGACACCGTTGTATCCGAAAAGCCGATCAGCATTCGCGACAGCCTCAAGGCGGCGATGACGGACGCGGTCGAGGACACAGGCGCGGCCGCAGCAACTGGCGACACAAAGCCACGCGACCAGGCAGGGCGCTTTGTACCCAAGGAAGGTGAGAAGCCTGCCGCTGCCGCCCCGCAGACGACGCAGCCCACGGAACAGGCGCCCGGCGCGCCGGCAGCCCAGACCGCTGCACCTGTTGCGGCCCCCGTTGACCAGGCACACAAGGCTCCTCCCGGCTGGTCTCCGGATGCAAAAGCTTCGTTCGACACGCTGCCTGATAACGTGAAGGCTGCGATATCCAAGCGAGAGCAGGAAGTCGATAACGGCTTCAAGGTTCTTCAGGACTACAAGGGGCTCGAGGAATTCACCCCGCTGATCAAGCAGGGGAACACGTCCCACGCCGATGTGATGCGCAAGGCGCTCGACTACGAGAAGTTCCTGCAGCGCGATCCGGTCGGCACCTTGTTTCATGTCGCCCAGATCGGCGGCGTCAATCTTCAGGCTCTGGCACAGGCGATTGTCGAGGGGAAGGTTCAAATTCCCCAACAGCAGGCGCCCGTCCAGCAACAGCGTCCGCAGCCTCAACCCGTCAACGTTGAGGCCACGGTCGAACAGGTACTTCGGAAGCGGGACACTGAAAATCAGGTTCAGTCGTTCATCTCCGACCCAGCGAACGTGCACGCCGAGGCCGTGCTTGAAGACATGATCGCCCTTATCAGCGCGGGGCGCGCATCGTCGCTCAAGGATGCCTACGACGCCGCATGCTGGATGCGTCCGGACATCCGTCAGCAGTTGATCAGTCAGACTGCTCCCAATCCGGCTCCCGATCTCAATGCCCAGAGGGCAGCAGCGGCAGATCAAGCCCGCCGTGCCTCTCGATCCATCACAGGTTCCGCAGCTCCCGGCCCGAGTGCGTCGGCAACACCTGCGCAGCCATCATCAATTCGCGACACCCTAAAACAGGCCATAGCGGCCGCAGGGTCTCGCGCCTGATCAAAGGTGATCATCCATGGCAGTCTCTCCGAACCTTTCGGAAATCGTCACGACCACCCTGCGCAATCGCAGCGGTGTCGTTGCTGACGATGTCACGAAGAACAACGGGCTTCTGACCCGTCTCAACGCCCGCGGTCGCAAGAAGCCAGTTTCTGGCGGTCGCACCATCGTCCAGGAACTCCAGTACCAGGAAAACAGCACGTTCAAGCGCTATTCCGGCTACGACCTCCTGAACATCCAGCCCTCCGACGTCATCACGGCGGCTGAATACGACTACAAACAGGCAGCCGTTGCCGTATCCATCTCCGGCCTGGAGCAACTTCAGAACTCCGGCGAAGATGCGGTCCTCGACCTGCTCGAACAGCGTATCGAAAACGCCGAAATCACGCTGAAGAACAATATCGCTCTCGACTGCTATTCGGACGGTACGGCCGATGGCGGGCGTCAGATCGGTGGCCTTCAGCTCCTGATTTCCACGTCTCCGACCTCCGGCACTGTCGGCGGCATCAATCGTGCGACCTGGGCCTTCTGGCGTAACCAGAAGTTCTCGGCGACGTCTGACGGTGGCGGTGCTGCATCGACGAGCAACATTCAGAGCTACATGAACCGGCTCTACCTGTCCTGCTCCCGCGGTCCGGATGTTCCTGACCTCATCGTTGCCGACAATAACTATTTCCGGCTCTACTGGGAATCGTTGCAGGCTATCCAGCGCATCACGTCGGCCGACAAGGGCATGGCGGGTTTCAACTCCCTCCAATACATGGGCTCCGACGTTGTTTTCGATGGTGGTTTTGGCGGCGGTGCGCCTTCGAACCAGATGTATTTCCTGAACTCGAAATACCTCTTCTACCGCCCGCACCGCGACCGCGACATGGCTCCCATCGGTGATGACCGCATGAACCCCAATCAGGACGCGACCGTGCGTCTGTGGGGCTTCGCCGGCAACATGACGATGAACAACGCCTTCCTCCAGGGCGTCCTGTTCGCCTGAGCCGAAACAGAAAGGAAACTCGAAAATGTCTGTTGCAAAGACTCAGACCGAGCGTTTCGGCGCAAATCCGTTCGCGATTGAAGGTCCGATCGTAGCCGGCTCCGGTATTCCGGGGCCCAACTTCACCCTGGGCTCTGTGTGCTGGGGTGATGCAGAGGCCGAGTGGGTCTATTGCCAGCTCGTGTTGGCATCCCAGACGACGCTTCAGCCTGGCCAGTGGTTCTAATGGGATCGCGACTACGCAGCAACGCTGTTGACGACCGCTGCGGCTGTCGTTGGCAACCGGTGCGGTGTATTCGCAGGTGCAGCCCAACCTCCGACCATCACGGGCGGCCCGGTTGGCACCGTCACCCTCGCTGCTGGAACCTATTACATCTGGCTCCAGCGCTCGGGGCAGGCTCCGGCGCTCGTCAGCGCGAGCGTGACAGCCAGCATCGTGGTGGCGGAAACGACGGCGACCTCGGGCCAGCTTGCTGTTCCCGCATCGCCGACCGCAACGACGAAGCAGATCACTCCGGTCAGCTTCGCTTCCGCGAACAAGACGTTCACGGCAACCACGGTCAACGGTTCCCCCGTCCTGACCGGTCTCACCGGCGCGTCGTCCGGTTCTGGTCCGTTCATCGGTGCGGCTGTGTCGGGAACAGGTATCCCCGGCGGCACGACCGTTACCGGCGTCACCTACAGCCCGAACGGTGTGGTCCAGAGCATCACCCTGTCCGCGAATGCCACGGCCAACGGTACGGGCATCACCATCACGGCCACGGGTGTTCTCGAAGTCGGTCTGATGTGGCCGTACATCGCGAAGGTGAACTAAGCGCTTCCCGCGCTCCACACTGAATGAAGGGGTGCTTTCGGGCGCCCCTTTTCCTCTTCCCCGCCATCAACAGCGAGATTTGTTCAATGAACGAGAATCCCGGAATCTATGCCGCCTTCAACATCGAACCTGTCGAGCAGACATTCAAGTCGCAGCAGGCCGGCCGTCCGATCTTCGAGGATCGGGAATTTGTCCGCATCGTCATTGCCGGCGACAAAAACACCGAAGTTTTCCGTGAGGCCACCGAAGCCGACAAGGAACGGTTCCACGAGCCCTATGCCCGCTTCAAGAAGGGCCTTTCCGCCCGCGAACAGGTTACCGGCACGCCGCTTTCCGAGTGGCCGCTCCTGAAAGCGAGCCAGATCAAGGAATTCGAGGCGATCAACATCTACACCGTCGAGCAGCTTGCTGGCCTGTCGGACACGATGAAGCAGAATATCGGCATGGGCGCGCATGAGCTTTGCGCGGCCGCCAAGGCTTTCCTCGAGAGTGCCGGCAACAACGCCAAGGCCTCCGAGCTCGCTGCCGAAAACGAGCGTCTGAAAGCGGACGTGGATCTGCTCCGCGGCCAGGTCAAGGAGCTCGCTGATCGCATTGCGCAGTTTGACCCGGATGGCTCGGGCAAGTCGGCACGGGCCCCCAAGGCCGCCGCCTGATAGGAGTTTCCGCGCATGAGCCTTTTGACCATCGTGCAGAACGTCTGCGCGGAACTCTCCCTGCCTGTTCCGACCGCTGTTATCTCGTCTCAGGACCCGACGCTCATCCAGCTGCGTATCCTCTGCCAGCGTGCGGGCGCTGATCTGGCGAGGGATCATGACTGGTCTATCCTCCGGGTGATCCGGACCTTTGCCTGCACCGGCGCATTGCCGGAGCCGAATGAGCCGCCGGCGGACTGGGAACGCTTTCCCGACAACTCGGCAATGTGGAACACCTCGAGACTGTGGACCCTCAACGGCCCCGTCGATGGCCAGACGTGGATGCGCAACACGGTGTTGAACAGCAACCCGGTGCCGCAGCTGTGGCGCATCTTCGGCGGGAGGCTCGATATCTATCCGAACGTGGCCGGTGAGAACGTGATGTATGAGTACATCTCGAAGAACTGGATCGCGGTGGGTGGCGGCTCGACTTATGCCGCGACCTGGTCGAACGACAACGACACAGGCCGCATCCCTGAGCGCCTGCTGGAATTGTCGCTGATCTGGCGCTGGAAGCGGGCGAAAGGGCTCGACTATTCGGAAGAGCTTGAGAATTACGAACGGGCAAAGGAATCGGAAGTCGGTTCCGACCGTTCCGCGACTGCTGTTTCCCTCTCCAATCCCAACCGCGGCGGCGTACCTGATAACTGGTGGCCGGGCATTATTCAGGTGAACTGATGCGCCAGGCAGCCAGACCAACCGCGAAGACGGCGCGCGTCTCTCCAAGCTTCGACTGGGTTGCGCCGACGGGCGGATGGAGAACCGACATCGAAATGGCTGACATGCCGAAGGATGCGGCTTTCCAGCTCGATAACTTCTTCCCGGAATCAAACAGGGTTCGTGCCCGTTACGGCTCTCAGCCCTATGCGACCGGCCTTGGAGCCGACGTCCAGACAATCATCCCCTACTCGGGAGCGCTCAATAAGCTATTTGCCGCCGCCGGCAGTGGATTGTTTGACATCACCGGGGGAGGCGTAGTCGGCGCTCCCGTCGTTTCCGGTCTCGCAAACGCACACTGGAGCGCGCAGCAGTTCACCAATGCCGGTGGCCAATTCATCAGGATGGTGAACGGCGTCGACACACCGTTGCTCTACAACGGAAGCGTCTGGTCAACGACAGCAATCACCGGGATCACCAACCCGAGCGCCTTGCTGGCCGTGACGGCCTATCGCTCCCGGCTCTGGTTCATCGAGAAGAATTCGACCAACGTCTGGTATCTCGCGACGGATGCGGTTTCAGGCGCGGCCACGTTGCTGAACGTTGGCGGCAACATGAAATATGGCGGCATCCTGGCTGCCATAGGCGTTTGGACGATCCCCGTTTCTACGGGCATTCAGCAGACGCTTGCGATCATGACGAGCGAAGGAGAACTGCTCGTCTACCAAGGTTCAAACCCAGCCGACGCGACGAACTGGAGCTTCGTCGGAAGCTTCAAGCTCGGCAATCCGATCGGCTTTGACCGTTGCCTTCTGAATGTCGGTGCGGATCTCGCCATCATGACAACGGACGGGATCATCCCGATTACGAAGGCAGTGCAGCTCGATCGGGGCGCGACTGATTTAGGGGCAATCACAAAGCCGATCGGCCCCACATGGCTGGACACGGTAGCGTCGGTGGGAACGTCATCAAACCAGTGGCAGTTGTCGGCGTTCCCGAAGCGCCGCATGGCGATTGTGAACCTGCCGAACGACCTCGGAGCATATCAGTACGTCATGAACACCGAAACCGGCGCATGGTGCCGTTTTGTCGGATTCATGGCGTCCTGCTGGGGCACGTGGGAAGAACGGCTGTTCTTCGGGGCGAATGACGGCACGGTCTACGAGGCGGAAGTAGGCGCATCCGACAGCGGGACGGCGATCGACGCTCTGATGGTCGGTGCCTGGAGCCGGTTCGGCGACGGTATCTCTCCGAAGTATTCGAAAGCCATTGGCGCAACCACGCAGATCGGCCCGAATACGATTATGTACGCTGGCGTCTCTGTCGACTACCAGACGACCGTTCCGCTGGCAGTCCTGGCAACGGTGCCGGTTTCCGCCTCCTCGCGATGGGGAACTGCGGTCTGGGGACAATCACACTTCCCCGGCACGACGTTGACGCGGACCTTTGCTTCTGCCGGAGGAACCGGCGTTGCGCTGGCACCGACGATCCGTGCCCTGATCTCCGGTGACTCCGGGTCCGTTTCCGAAGCTGGTGTCATCGGCGGGCCGATCCTTTACGAACGAGGACAGCCGATTTGATCGTCTCGGAACCGAGTGCCGATATCGCGGCTTGGGTGGGCGCGCGCATTGGCGTCAATTTCAGTCCGCCGTTTACGGCTCTGGCAGAAGTCCGCGGAGGCAGGAACGTCGCGGGCTACGTGTTCAACATGTGGACGGCACATGACGTCGAGGTCTCTCTGGCGGCCGACCGACTATCACGACCACTGATGCGAGCTGCCTTTGCCTATGTCGTGACCACGCTCGGCTGTCGTCGGGCAACCTTCAGGACACGTGCCGACAACGTCGCGGCCCAGAAAGCGCTCGATCGGCTTGGAGCCAAGCTGGAAGGCAGGCAGCGCGCCTACTTCGGCGACTGCGATGGACTGCTCTACGGAATTTTGAAAGAGGATTTCCCCCATGGTTTCGACGCCTAAGGCCCCGACGCCTCCAGATCCGACGCAGACTGCGGCGGCCCAGACCGGAACGAACGTCGATACCGCGATTGCGAACGCAGCGCTCGGTCATACCAACCAGGTCACGCCGGACGGATCACTGACGTACAACGTCAGCGGCTACACCACCATGACGGATCAGAACGGCAAAACCTACCAATTGCCGACCTATACCGCGACGCAGAGTTATTCGCCGGGAAATAAGGCGATCTATGACCAGACGCAGCAGACGAAATTGGGGCTTTCCCGGCTGGCGAATGGCCAGACGCAGCGCATTACGGATCTGCTCGGCACGAACGTCGATCTCTCGCAGGAGAACATCGACAAATACACGAACGACCATTGGGTCAGCGGCTTCAACGACACCTGGGATCGCAATCAGGCGTCGCTCGATCAGAAGCTCGCCGACCAGGGCATCAAGATGGGAACGCCGGCGTATTACAACGCCATGGCGGATTTCACGAAGCAGAAGCAGTCGGCGAACGATCAGTATCTGGGCGACATGTATTCGAATGCGCAGAACTCGATCCTGACGCAGAGGAACCAGCCGATCAACGAGATTTCGGCGCTTATGTCCGGCTCTCAGATCTCGCAGCCGAACTACGTGAACACGCCGTCCACGCAGCTTCCGACGGTCGATTACAGCGGCCTGATCAACGAGAACTACAATCAGAAGCTCGGCATCTACAATCAGCAGCAGGCGGCCAGCAATGCGGCGATGGGCGGTCTTTTCGGCCTCGGCTCGTCGCTGCTTGGAGGATGGGCAATGTCCGATCCGCGTCTGAAGCATGATGCAGAAATCATCGGGTACACCGACACTGGGCTTCCCGTCTACGAGTACGAATACGTCTGGGGCGGTGGTCGGCAGGTCGGCGTGATGGCTGACGACGTCGAAGCCGTGATGCCGGAAGCTGTCGCGATCGGCCCCGGCGGGTTCAAGATGGTCAATTACGCGAGGGTCATCTGATGTCATTCATCTTCGGCGGGGATACCGGTCAGACGCAGTCGGACGTCACGGACGCACGCAAGCGGCTCGCGCTCGCCATGTTGCAGCAGGGAGCCGACACGAGTCCGATCCAGTCTCCATGGCAGGGCGCAGCGCGCATGGCGCAGGCCCTTGTTGGTGGCTTGCAGGTGCGTCAGGCGCGCGAGGATCAGCAGGGCGCGGACGCGCAGGTCATGTCGTTGCTGACTGGCCAGCCGTACACCGCTCCGGAGCGTTCCAGCAACTTCCTGTCTCGTCTGTTTGGTGGCTCCAAGGTCCCGGCTTCCGGTGCGCAAGAGGAGGTCGCCGCGACCAATCCAGCGTCTGCAAACGTATCGGACCTGTCCGGCAACCAGATCTACAACGGCTTCATCGACACGGTGAAGAACGGGTACGACAAGGTTCCGGGTGTCACCAATCCGTTCGGCCTTGCTGCCGTTGCCGCGACTGGTCGCGCGGAGAGTGCCTATTCGCCGAAAAACCTGAATGCATCGTGGTCGGACCCGAGCCAGAGTGGCAAGCCGGGGACGGCAGGCGGCCTCATGTCCTGGCGCAATGAGCGCCTTGCGAACCTCCGCAACTTCGCGCAGGCGCAGGGGCAAGACCCGGGCAATATCACGCCCGACATGCAGGCACGCTTCTTTCTGCAGGAGAACCCGAGCCTCATCACGGCGCTCAATGGCGCCGAGAGCGTCGAGGAAGCGCAGCGCCTGATGAACAACGCATGGGCGTTCGCGGGCTATGATCAGCCCGGTGGCGAAAGCGCCCGACGCCTTTCCTATGCGCAGGGCTTCCTGCCGACTTTTGGGACGCAGGTTGCGAGCGCCGCACCGGCGCCAGAAATGGCGGCCGCCGCAGGTCCAGCGCCCGCGCCATATCGAGATCCGCAGGTAACGACGGCCTACCGTCCGCAGCCCCAGGCAACACCGGCAGAGCAGGCCATCAGTCAGCAGGCGCCTTTGCCTCCGCAGGCCCCTGTGCAGGTCGCGTCGATCGATCCCAAGGCAGGCGGCATGCCGGTAGCCCCACCGCAGCCCCATCCTCAGGATTGCCGCCGCTGCCGTCCAGCACGGTTGCGCCGCCTCCCGCAGTGGCTTCTGTCGCGCCGGTCAAGGCTCTTGCAACCCCGTCACCAGCATCGGCAGCAGCACCCGGTCCGGTTCGGCTTGCGCAGGCTCTCGATGCTACGGCACCGCAGCAGGTGAACCCGCTGGCGAACAATCCGCGTGCACAGGCTCTGGCTCGGGCGATGATGAACCCGAATGCATCGCCGCAGGTTAGGGCGCTGGCGGGGTCCATGTTCCAGCAGGCCATCCAGCCGCGGGAGTATGGTTTCCAGACCCTGCCTGACGGCACGATTATTCGCACCGATCCACGGACGGGTACCGTGGCCCCGATCTATCAGGCTGGAATTTCGCCGGCCGATCAGGCCAGGCTCGACTTCGACAAGGATAAGTTTCGCCAGGAGCAGACCAATCGGGGCACACCGACCGCGACGGAACAGGCAGAAATCGACCTCAACCGCGACAAATTCTCATTCGAGAAGGATAAGCCTATCGTCGTTGAACCGGGGCAATCGCTCTTCAGCCCTGGGCAAAATCAGGTCGTCTATCAGGGAACTGGATATAAGCCCTCTGACGTCACCGATCTCCGCAAGGAAATTCAGGGGCTGCCGACCTACAAGAGCTATCAGCAGGCGCTTCCGTCGTTTCAGTCGATGATTGACACCGCGAAGACCGACAGCAAGGCGTCGGATCTCAACTTGGTCTATGGCCTCGGCAAGATCATGGACCCGAACTCAGTGGTCCGCGAAGGCGAGATGGTGATGGTCAACAATACCTCGAGCCTTCCGGACTGGTTCCAGGGCGTCATCAACAGCGTGAATGGAGGTTCTCGTCTGGAGCCGGCCACCCGAAAGGCAATCCTCGATGAGGCGCGCAGCCGCATGAGTGCGTACCGCGGCGCGCTCGACAATGACCTCGGCCAATATCGCGGCATCGTCGGCCGTCGTGGAATGAACGAGGCCGACATTCTTCCAGTGCTCGGTGATGTCGCGGATGTTCCCGATCTCACCGGTGACCCGAATGCAGGTCCGCCGCCTGAAGGCGTGCCGGCCGACGTCTGGGGCGCAATGACGCCAGCGGAGCGAAAACTATGGCAGAAATGACCCCGGACCAGCAGAAGGCACTTGCCGTCGCAGCCGCTCGCCTCCGCCTCCAGCAGGGCGGCGGCAATGGCCAGGATGGAAGCCTGTCGGCCGATAATGCATCGCGCGCGGTCGCGACCGGTGTCCCGATCGTCGGTGGGCTGCTCAACCGTCTGGATGCCGCGACGAACGCCACGCTGGCACCGGTCGTTGATCCGCTGCTCCCTGACAGCTTCCAGAAGCTTCCCGGTGACACCTGGGAGGAGCGCTATGATCAGGCTCTAAAGATCCAGAAGGGAAAGGACGAGGCTTTCCACGAAGAGCATCCGTATGTCGATACCGGGCTTCAGGTCGCCGGCGGCGTAGCGGGTACGATCCCGGCAGTCATGGCCGCTCCGGCAGCGTTCGGAGATCGAGGTGGAAATCTCCTCCTTCGGTCACTCGTCGCCGGTGGCAGTGGCGCAGCGATCGGCGGCACAGACGCTGCGGTAAGAAATGACGGTGACCTTGAAGCTATCGGAAACGGCATAAAGTGGGGTGGAATTTTCGGCGGTGCTGGTCCCGCAGCGGGTAAGGTTATCGGTAATGGTACGCGCTCGCTGTTGGATGCGCTCCGTTCCCGTGTCGCTTCCCAAACCGCGGGCATGGAGCCGCAGGCATTCGGGTTCTTTCGACGCGCCTTGACCGATGACGGCATTGACACCGCTTCACTTCCGCAGCGATTGGCCGATATGGGACCGGACGCCATCCCGGCCGATCTCGGTCCGAACCTGCAGAAGCAGGCCGGCGCCATCGCCGCGACGCCGGGGCGGGGACAGGAAATCGTCCGCTCTGCGCTGGAGAACCGCTCCTCAGGAGCAAACGCCCGCGTCAACGCAGCGATCGACGAGAACCTTGGTCCGCGGGTGGTCCCCTCGGAAATCGAGCGCGGCATCGAGGCCAATCAGATGGCCGTCGGGCCTGCTTATCGGGAGGCATTCCAAGGCGCACAGCCATTCGACACGGCTCAGATTGCGAATGCTCTGGATGCTGATATCGGTCGCCTCCGTGGGCCTGCCCAGGAATCGCTGCGCCGCGTCCGCCAGATGATGAACGACGCCGGCAGCGGCATGCTGTCGAGCGACCCTCGCGTGATGTTCGAAACCCGCCAGGCGATCGACGGCATGCTTGCCACCGAGCAGAACATCAAGGCAATCGGTGCTCTGACAGATGCACGCCAGATGCTGGACGACGGGCTGCGGCGTGCCGTTCCCCGCATCAAGGAACCGGACGCCATGTACGCGGAACTCGCGCGGCAGGACGAAGCAGTGACGCGTGGGCAGCAGGTTCTGGACAGCGGCCGGACGGCTCCAAGGCCATCCGAGCTTGCAGCTGAGGTCGAGCAGGGTGCGAATCCGCAGGGGTTGCAGATCGGACCTTCAGCGGTCCCTCTTCGCCTCTCCCAGGGCGCCCGTGCAGAGATTGATCGCATCGTTGGAACGAACGTCAACGATATCCGAGCTATGAACTCGCTTATCAAAGGGGAGGGCGACTGGAATCGTCAACGGCTGGCAACGCTGTTCGGGCAGGACAAGGCTGACCGCCTCTTCAAGGTGCTGGAAAACGAGAAGGCTTTTGCCGATACCGCCAACACCGTTACCCGCAACAGCGAGAGTGCCGCCCGCCTGGCAGCCCAGAACGAGCTCGGTGGTGCTGGGAACGCTACGTTCGGCGTCAAGGAAGCGTTCAAGGCCGGTGGTCCCATGGGCGTCGCGCGCTCGATCGCTGTCGACAAGCTCGACGATGTCGTCAAGGCCCTGATGTCCAGCGACACCGGCAATGCAACGCGAGAAAGTCTCGCGCGTGCCCTGGTAGGCGAGCAGCGGGAAAGACTGGTTCAGGGGCTGATAAAGTCGCAGGGGATGGGCAGGACGCCCGCGCTAGTCGACCCGCTTGTCAAATCCCTGCTGTTGAATTCCGGTACCGCGCGGGCGCGATGACGGATCTAGCAAGCAGATGAGACCGTAAAGTAGGACTGAAAATACAACTCCGACCACGAAGCCCCAATTGAAGCTGCCCCCAAGAAGGTAGCCGATCCCATCCACGGCCTTGTTGATCCCATAGAGGACAGCGGCAGTGAGGGCGATGCAGGCGATTTGGATCAGTCGGACCATTCACAACCATTACTACAGAGTTTGAGCCCTCGCAATCGACGTGCGTGGTGTACGGAACGTCATAATGAAACGGGAGTGTTGCGGGCGAGCATCTTCCTATTCCGTGTTTCTCTGATACCAATTTCACGTTAGGGCTGTTTTTGGGGATTCCAATGAGGGTTAGGAATATTGCCGCGCTCGTCGCTGCGGCGGGGATGATGTCGTGCGCGCAAGCTAGTGCTATTCGCACGTCACAGAATGAAATGCTTATTCAAAGCAGTGCGGCGCCAGTGTGTGGAGGCATTGGTGCGATGAAGGCAGCGCAAAAGCAGGCTGCCATCGAGACGATCAAAGCTGGATATGACCGGTACATTATCACCAACGGTCAATCTGCGAACAACGTCACCACCTATCAGGCGCCGGGAACCTTTAACACCGTTGGGACGGTAGGGGCGATGGGAAGCTACAGTGCGCAGACCACTTACACACCAGGTCCGATGATGACTGCGGGGACGCACGATCAAGCCCTCGGGATCCACATGTTCAAGGCTGGTGACCCTGGGTACAGCAACGCAATTTCGGCTCGGGATGTCTTGGGACCGAAATGGGCGGTGATCGTCAAAGACGGCGTCATGACCTGCACTAACTGACGCGAAATTCTCAAAAGATTGTCGAAAGGCGCTCCACTCCGGGGCGCCTTTTTCTATGGAGAAGAATAATGCCCAGAAATTCCAGCGGCGTGTATTCAAAGCCAGCCGGCACGACGGCGGTCGCCGGCAACCTCATCGATCCCGTTCCCTGGAACAGTCTCACCACGGACCTCGGCAACGAAATCACCAACTCGTTGCCGCGAGATGGTTCAGCGCCGATGACGGCGCCGTTTCTTGCGTCCGCTGGTACCTCGTTGTTGCCATCGATCACCTTCAACACTGCTGCGACGACAGGCTTCTATCTCAAGTCCGCGACAGAGATAGGCGTCATATCGGCGGCGGTGGAAGTGGGAACCATAGGGCCGTACGGTTTCAATCTGGGGGCATTCGCTTCCAAGAGCGGAAATTACACGGCGGTTGTCGCTGACAACAACGCTGTTCATCGCTACACGGCTACGGCCACGGTATCTCTGACAGCGGCAGCCACGCTCGGATCGAATTGGCGCTATACTGCAGTGGCAGATGGGGCAACCGTCACGATCGACCCGAACGGTGCGGAAACCATCAATGGCGCGACAACCCTCGTCCTGCAGAGTGGCCAGACGGCAAGCATCATTTGTACCGGCTCCGCATTCATTGCGCTTGTCGAAGGGACCGTAATCACAGGCCCGGGCCAGCAGGGCTATCTCTACGGGCTGACGCTATCGAACAACGGTTCGGATGCCACAAACGATATCGACATTGCCGTTGGCATAGCGGCTGCGGATACGTCTCCATACTACCTCATGCAGCTCACGAGCGGGCTTACTAAGCGCCTCGATGCTGCTTGGGCAGTCGGAACCGGCAATGGTGGCCTGGATACCGGATCGATCGCGAATACTACGTACCACATCTGGCTCATCCAGCGGTCTGATACTGGAGTGGTCGATGCCCTTTTTTCGACGTCCGCCACGGCCCCGACAATGCCGACCAATTTCGACCGGAAATGCTTGATCGGATCGATTGTGAGAGTGAGCAACGCGATCAAGGCGTTCAAGCAGGACAAGGACAGAGTTGTATGGGCATCTGGCGTCAGCGACGTTGTTGCAAACAACCCCGGCGCTTCTGCGGTTACCCGCAGTCTGTCGTTGCCAACAGGCCGGTCTTTGATCGCCATCCTGCAACTGCAATTCTTCATCACCGCCGCCACGACGCCAACAACTTATTTCCTCGTGTCTGATCCCGCCCTTCCGGACAACACGCCTTCTCTAGCCAACCATTCTCTATCGGCATCTCTCACAGGAGTTCTATCCGATGGCCTCGCGCTCATCCAGACCAATACATCCGCGCAGGTGAGGTCACGCGTTGATGTTTCAGGAACAACGGTGAACATAGCTATCACGACGATAGGCTACATCGATCCGCTAGGAAGGAAATAACTATGCCTTACGTCCAGCGTGACGAAACCGGTGCCGTTAAAGGGGTCTACGCCAACCTCCAGGAAGGCTACGCGGAGGAGTTTCTTCCAGACGACGACCAAGAGGTTGTCAACTTCCTCAAGCCGCCGAAGACCTCTTACAGCATCTACAAGACCACGCTTTGGCTGCGATTGACGGATGCAGAGGCGGAAATGGTCATGGCGGCGAAGAACGAGCAGCCGGCGAAGTTCTGCGGCATCTGGGACGACGCGCTCTCGATCCAGAGCGGGAGCGAGTTCTTCGGTGTTCTTAAGTCCTTCCTGACCGTCGCTATTTCCGAAAAGCGCGCAAACGAGCTTCTAGCCCCGGAGGCATAGGTTTCCCCGATGTCCGAATACCCAGCGACCTTGTGTGACCTCAAGGCGATCGACACGTGCGCCCATGCCGGGGCATTTCTCGCGGAGCAAGGTAGAGAAGGCCAATTCCTGTGGCGGGAATGCGACTTCTCAGCGCAGGTAGCCGCTGACACGGCAGAGGCGATCTACGTCAAGGCAGACTGCATCGACGCTTCTAGCGGCGCATGGGTGCGCGTTTATGACGGCCAGAACATCAACACCAGCTGGTGCGGTGGGGACTGGCAAGCGGCGATTGATCTGGCCTATGCGCTCGGCGTCTCCACGGTCACTCCGACTGGGACTCATCTCGCGCCCGTTCCGCTGAAGATGCGGGCCGGGGTCACACTGCACAACTTCGCGGGCAATGCGACCCTGAAGATGGCAGACGGTGGGCAGCTTTTGACGCTACTTGATTTCATCACCTATGCCGCTACCGGCTCCAAGGTCATCGGGATCACGGTAGACGGGAACCGCGAGCACAACACCGACGACCTCCTCAGCAAACACCTGGTTATCATCCACGACACCAGTGACGTGACAATCCAGCGGTGCAAGATCATCAATTCCAACGGTAATGGAATCTACGTCCGCAACGGCTTCCGGGCGGTCATCGACGACAACAAGTTTTCGAACATATTCGTCGCCCCGGTCATCGTCTATGCCTCGATTAAGTCGAACTACCGCGTTGAAATCACGAACAACACGATCGATGGGGAATGGGGTCAGCACGCGATCATCGTGAAATGGTCGAACTTCGCGAAGGTGCAAGGCAATTACATCGTTGGCCAGTGCATCCGAGGTTTCAGCGTCAACGTCACCTACGGCAGCAGCGTCAACTCGCTGTCGGGAAATTACTTTTACCCTTCGTGCGTCGGGAAATTTGTCATCTTCAACGGTGGCAAGGAGGGGCTCATCACGATATTTGCCAGCTCGACGCTAGTCTCCACGAACCTGAATATCCCCAACCCAGGGGCAGTGCCGGCGGCGTGGGGCAATGGCGACCTTATCTCAATCCAAGGTTCTGACGACTGCGATATCTCGGAAAATCTTTGCTACGGTGGCGCGTCTCTCGGGATATCGGTATTCAGCGATGGGACACAGGGCGCCTACAGGAATCGGCTCTATAAGAACCGGGTGGTGAACCAAGGATCGGCCGGCATTTCCGTCCAGACCGTCCTGCCGACTTACGTCCTCTCGACGTTGATCGAGGGCAACTCCGTCGTTGACTGCGGCCTGAATGGCGGCGCATCTGCCTTGGCCTACAACGTCGGGATAGCTGTAAGAGGCGGGGCCAACACCCAACGCGTCAGCGTGATGAACAACCTTATAGAGGGCTACGCGGCAACGATGGATTACGGCATCGCCTTCGACGCGAGCGTCTATATGCGGACCAACGCGGGCAACGTGATCAACGGAACCACCGGCGGCAAGCAGATCCAAAACCCTTAACCTTCTCGACAATCTGGAGCTTTCATGGACCGAGCGAAATTATTCGCCGCGGTGCGCCGTCGCGCATCAGGTGTTTTCGGCACGTCTCTAACTCAGGGACAAGTAGACGGCATCAACGGCATTCTCGATGCCTTCGCCACCCACGGCGACGGACGCGACAAGACGCTCGCCTATGCCCGCGCCACGGCCTACCACGAGACAGGCGCCCGAATGGTTCCAGTCCGTGAGGGCTTTGCGAAGGATGACGCCACCGCCCGCCGAATCGTCGCAAAACGCGCCTACGGCGAGCCAGCGGGAAAATACGAGCATGTCTACTATGGACGAGGCCAAGTCCAACTCACTTGGCTGAAGAACTATGACGCCTCATCGGCGGACGCGAGCTATGACCTCGTAGCCTATCCCGACAAGATGCTCGATCCGATCATCTCCGCACGGGTGATGATCAAGGGGCTGCTCGACGGGCGATGGAAGGGCGCCGGGAAGGGGATTGCCGCATATCTCCCCACAAACGGCCCCGATGACCTGAAGAACGCCCGCCGCACGGTCAACATCACCGACAAGTGGGACCTGATCGCCGGATATTACAAGGCGTTCCTGTCGGCCATTCAGGAGGCTGGCGGCATTCCTGTCGATGCGCCCGCTCCGCAGCCTGTCCCTGTCCAGCCCAAGCCCGTCACGATCGAGCCGCAGCCAGTCCCGGGCGGCAACTGGATAGACGCACTCATCAAAGCCATTGCGGCCATTTTCACGAGGAAAGAAGCATGACCGCAGTTCTTGTCAGAATCGGATTGCGCTACGGCGCCGGTATCCTCATCGCCAAGGGACTGCTCGCGCCCGAGGCTGGCATGTCTCTCGCTCAAGACCCTGACATAGCCATGGCCCTGCAAATCGCCGCTGGTGTAGTTGCTGGCGCCGTAAGTGAGCTCTGGTACTTCCTTGCCCGAAAATTGGGATGGGCCAAATGATCTGGTCTCTCATCCTCGGCCTCTTCAAAGGCCCGCTCGGACGCATCCTGGACACCATCGATAAGAACACCGACGCCACGACTGAGCGCGAGCGCATCAAGACGGAAACCGTGCAGACCTACGTCAACGCACAGGCTCAGGTTCTGACCGGGCGCGGTTGGTTCTTCCCGCTGTTCTTCCTCGTTCCTGCTGGGCTGTGGTTCAGCGCCGTGTGCATCTACTCGATCCTTTGGTGCCGAGGCTGCATCTATCCGCAGACGTGGACCATCGCAGCACTTCCGCCGCCTCTTGACCAGTGGATGGCCGGAATCGTCGGCTCGCTCTTCATAGGGAAGGCCGGCGAGCAGATCCCGGCAAAATGGCGGAAGTAGCAAGGACCCGACCTCCTCGTCAGGCCGGGTCCTCCTGTCGCTGCCTCATGGCTTATCGAGCACGGCGCGGCGAAGTAGTCGATCGGACTCATCCGGTCAAGTATGGCATCGAAATGCAGCATTGAAGAGGCAGGGGAATTGACGCCAACGGAAACTGATATGGATCTGCGCTCGCGCGTCGTCTCACTCGAACACCAGCACACTACGATCCTCCAGCGCGTTGGCGATCTGGAGCGAGGTCAGCGGATGAGCGACATCGAGGATGCAAAGCGAGGGGAGCAGTTCAACAACATGACCGCCCGGTTCACGTCGCTGGACAAGAAGATTGACGAGATCGGCGGCACCCTGAAGTGGGTTAATCGGGCGATCATCACCGGCATCATCATGGGCGCGGTCGGGTTCATGCTGAAGGGCGGTTTCAATCTGCCTTAGCAGGCCCGGTCGGGCAGCTGCAGTTCATCAGCGAAGGCCCTGGGGCGTGCTATGGGCTGGTATAATCCTCAGGGCCACCCGCCGAGTTGCCCGCCGGTGTACGCGCCCACGGGTAACACGATTATCATACGCCTGCTCTTAGTTGCGGCAAGCAAGCCACGGCAGAAAAATGCCCCGCGGAGACTGCGGGGGCAGTTTCAGGCGGGCTGCTGTCTTGAGCGGGTCTCTCAAGACGTCGCATGAACACCAAATCTGATCTTTAGTTCTGCTAATCCAGCCGCTTCGCGTCCACTTGGTCGGGATGGTTAATGCGCCACGACCGCCGGCGGTTTCCATGTGCCTTCGCCAGCCGGCAAGATTGAAGGCGCTTCGGTTTTTGGCCAGTACAGGCGCATCACCAAATAGATCGTGTCATTAGGCGCAGGCAGCCAATTTGTTTCCTTGTCCGCACCAGGACTGTCTTTCTGGATATACAGGGTGAGTGAACCATCCTCGTTCTTCTTCATACCAGACAACATCGGCGAGTTGATGAGATAGCGATTGATAGGGTTTTTGATCAGGAGCTGGCTCTTGCCGTCATACATCGTCACCGACCAGAAGGAGTTCACCGGCGGGAGTTGCCCTGCGGGAAAGGTGATCGCGTAATTGTGCTTGCTGCCGTCGAGCGTCCGACCGTCGCTATCCACGCGCGTGAACGGATAGGTCGCTTCCGCCGGATCATTACCGTAAATGCCGGCCTGAGCGGCGACGGCACGCTTCAACCAGTTGCCATTGTAGTGGGCGCTATCTCCTGGGAGACCACTAACCCGCCAGCCATTAATCGCCTTGCCCGCATCGGCGACGGCCTCGTCGACCTTCCGCTGGCCCTCCTTCATGCCGAGGCCGAGCTCCAGCTTATGCTTCAGTGGCAGGTCCTTGAAGTTGAAGCTCTTGCCAGGACCAACTCCGATACGCGCTAGCTTGGCGCGTATCTCCTTCTCGTTGCCCTGCGGCGGCGCGAATTGCAGAGCGAAGTCGAGATAATCGAAGAAGTTGGTCTTCACAAGTTCCTTGTCGATCTTGGGGAAGTCGACGGCTGGTGCGCTCCGCGGGGGTGTCTGCTTCAGATAGGCCGATAGCATCTGCACCTTGTAGCCAGCCTGCACCTTCTTGACGTTGTCGAGATCATCCGGGCCAAAAAGCTGGGTGCGATAGCCCGCGAGGGAAAACTGTGTGCTCGATCGAAACACCTGCTTGATGCCCGCCGGGGTGTCACCCTTCCAGTCAGGCCCGACCACCATGTAGTCGCCGGCATCGCTCCCTGTGGCTCGGGTGCCGATATAGCCGTAGTTGTAGGTATTGCCGTCACAGAGCATGACCGAGTAGTAGCGCTTGGGGTCGATCGCCGGCACCGAGAGAACCACCGGCTCTGCCCGCAAATCCAGCCAGATGAAGGAATAGGGCGTGTCGCTGTTCGGCGTGACGATTGCTGTGTCTTTGTAAGTGTAAACGTTGGGCTCGTTCTTAATTTGGTTGAACGGCGCCTTGAACTGCCCTGAATTCCGATCTACCGCGTACTCGTACATGATGGCGTAGTTCATCACGAGCGGCAGGCCGTAGATCAAGCCTTCCTCGGCGATGTCCTTGGCCTCCAGCAGGCTCGGCCATTCGGTTTTGTTCTTTGCACTGACCGGAGTGAAACTAGCTGTTGTGGCGGCTAGTCCTGCCATCGCGGCAGAGGTAAGCAGATCACGCTTCGTAAGCATCTGAACATCTTCCTTTCGTTTTGGCGCCGCTCGTGTAAGTGGCAGGAAAGGCCGATGATTTTCGCAACCTAAAGGGAATAACAAGTAATTTACTGTAACATACCCCCGGTGGGGACGCGTCATCTGGCCATACCAGAATGGCGTGCCCCGGGGGCCCACTCGGTAACGCCTACATCTGCTGATCATGTTCCAGCGCCCTCCGCTACGATCGGGAGCGCTTTTCCGTTTGTCCAATCGACTTAATTGTCTTTTTAAGTTTTGCCTGATGTAATCATGTAATGGCAAAGTCTCCGCGTCCAAAGCCCCTTGTCGCAACTGAGAAGCCGCTCCGCAGCCGCCCGCGAAAGCCTCGCGATCCAACTCAGCCGCGCCTACCCTTCGATCCGATGCCCGATCGCGTCGAGCCTTGCCTGGCGCTGCTTAAGCCGCGACCTCCCGTGGGACCGGACTGGACGTACGAGGTAAAATGGGACGGCTACCGGATCGCTGTCCACCTGAATAACGGCAATGTTCGGATTCTCACCCGCGGCGGCCACGATTGGACGCATCGCTTCCCCGGTATCGAGGAAGCTGCGAAGCGCATGGGCGTAGGCACCGCCATCCTCGACGGCGAGGCTGTCGTGCTCGACGATGATGGTCGCCCGGATTTCGGACGGCTGCAGACCTCGCTAGGTGGGCGGGGAGGAAAACTGCCGGCCGGAAACGCGATCATGTTCGCCTTCGACCTCCTCTACTTCGATGGCCATGACATCCGGAACATGGAGCTCACAGCTCGCCGTTACTTCCTCCGCTCGCTGCTGCAGCACGAAGACGGCGCCATCCGCCTATCGGAAGAGATCGAGGGCGACGGGCGTGAGATTTTCGCAGCCGCCTGCGAGCACGGGCTGGAAGGCATTATCGCCAAATACAAGGACAGCACATACCGATCTGGCAGGCTCGGCGAGTGGATAAAGGTGAAATGCACACAGTCCGACAGCTTCATGGTCGTCGGCTACGAGCATTCGCTGTCGGCGAGGGCAGGGATTGGCAGTCTCCTGCTGGCGGCCCGCAAAGGGAACGACTGGATCTATGTCGCCTCGGTCGGAACCGGCTTCAATGAGCGCAGCGCCGAGTATCTCCGGAAGACGCTCGATCGGATCAAGCGCAAGACGCCGCCGGTCAAATATGCCGGTCGGCGCAAAAACCTCGTATGGGTTCAGCCTACGCTGATCGCTGAGATCGAGTACCGCGCCTGGACGCATGACGGGAAGCTGCGACACGCCTCGTATAAGGGCTTGCGCGAAGTGCAGGACAATGCTGCAGTGTACGAAATACTGTAGAGTCTGCGTCCGAGGGACCACGAATGCAATCCCCCATACTGAAGCCAATCGCCGCGATCAAGCGGTGGATAGCGATGCGGTTGATCGCCGGCTCCATCATGCTCGGCATGGTGGGATGGGTCGTCGTCTTATTGATTTGTCTTTGCCTTATGCCGTTCTGGATCAAACGGCCGGCTAGTCGCACCAAATCGTTCTGGTGTCCCGGCCGCCATTTCCGCGCAAAAAAGCATGTGATCGAAAGGGAAGCCCCAGGATGGGTTTGTGACGAGGCTTCCCTTCATGTTCTACTCGTCCGAGACAGAACAACCACAGATTACGCCTATCTGCCGGGTTCACTAGTCGGACCAAAGTCCTAAGGACTGGAAAAGCGGCGGGGGTTCAGCGGCCGCATTAGAGCGAGTAAGCTGAGACTCTAAGAATTTTCAACTGATTGCCGGGAAGAAGTTCGATCGCCTTCTCGTGTATCAGATTGATCAGTACATCAAGAATCTCGGTTTCCGTGAAACCCTGGGCGACCAACGGCTATCCTATGTCGTATAGATCGAGGACAGCCATTTCCCTGGGCAGGAGCGCCATCACGGCGGTACGAGTTTCCTGGTATCTCTTCATTTCACCCGCTCCAAAAGACCCCCGCAGTCGCGGTTACGGGGGGTAGAGTCGAGAGTTGGGCTTGAGGGGTTTCAATTCTCAAGTCAGCCCTCAACGCTCCACACTGCAATCTGTTCCCGCTCCATATCGAGGCTGTCGAAAGACCGTTCTAGACTGAAACCAGCGCGGTCCATGCGGCAGAAGCCGCCCATTGTATTTTTTCGTTAGCACCCTAGTTAAACTTGTGTCGACCCCGGTTTTTCACGGCGGAGGTCGCTTGGGAGACATTCTGCTCTTGCCGCAATGGAGGAGCTGAAAATGTCTCTGCTCAATCTCCTTTCGTTAGACGATGATGGCATAGAATGCGTCACCTCTGTGGTTCGCAAATGGTGTGCTCAGCACAGAATTTCGTTGGATAGCCCGCGCGGTCGCGAAGCGATGTCGACGGCAATCCAACTTGTGCTCGCAGGCGAGAAGTCGCCAGAATTTATAGCCGACGTACTCAGCCGTCATTTCAGAGTGCAGCAGGACAAAGACCCGATAGATTGACGGTTGCCTATCACGTTTCCGGCTGCTGCAAGGCTTTGGCGCATGTCGAAAAGTGCGTCACCTCTCGTATAGGGAGATGCCCGAGGTTTAAGATAACGCGGCGGTGTATGAGCTTGCCTACTTAGCTATCAAGCGAACACCTGGGCCACCGTCATTGGGTCCTCCATCGATGATGACAACTCCGGCTGCCTTAAGCGCGTCGATCACAGCATCCAAAGTGTCCGACCTCACTCTGATACGCTCCGCTCCAGTTCCTTCCATGTTCCGTACCGTATTGATACCGATCTTCGCAGAGTCGGCCAATGCTTGCTGATCCATGTTCGCGAGGGCTCTTGCTGCCCGAATTTGGTTTCCCGTAATAGCCAAAGCTGGTCTCCTCAAATCGATAAGTGGATAAAATACACAATTAGCTGTTGACAGCAAATCATTTCCGGAAGATGGTTAATTAACACTTGATAGTGTTGTTAATACCCAACTAGAGGACACGACAATGCCGAAAACATCGATTCCGGCCACCGGCGAAGCTATGCCTACAAAGCGGCCGAGTTCAAAACTGCACGCAGTTCAACTTGTCCGGTGGATAGAAGGGAACCCTTTACGCTCTTGCGTGGGAGCCATTGCCCGAGCGCCAATCATTCGGAATCTCCTGCCACCGGTGAATTGGCTCCGCTCGGTGTGGAGCGGAAAAAGGAAAGTGGAGCAAGATATGGCTGCGGTAGCTCGCAACGTGAATGAAGGTGATGTGGACCGGTCCGATGAAGCTCGACTGGCCCGGAGCTTTGCCAAGATGGAATCCGCTGTCGAAGAAGCCGCCTCCGTGGCTAACGAAGCCTCCGCCGAGAAAAGAATAGAGTCTCCGCGACTCGACACTCTCTCGTTCATAAAGCGCAATTTTGTCGCTGGCGGTTACAACTACTGGGCCGACATCGCGCCCGGCGCATCATATTCGGAGGATTACGCAACAGGCGAGCGCCTGGCGAAGGAGTTTGTCGACTTCATCGGCGAATACCATAACGTGGGCAACGCCTGCCTCTTAGGCTCGATCACCATGGATATGGAAGCAAATGGTGCTACCAGGGGCCACAAGATCGGATTCATGAACACGATCAACAAGTATGCCATGGCAGGCGGGTTTGTCTCTCGAATGACGACGTCGACAGAGGTTTCGCCATCGACGGCCTCAGATCCACTTCTAGAAACCATTGAAGGATATCGGCGGGGAATGCGCGAGTATGCACGGTTGCCCGACTTCAGTACTCGCGAGGAAGAGAACGCCGCGATTGCTAGCACCTTCCAGCCATTCAGCGAAGCGCTGAAGCACTGGAAATCGCCGGCAACGACAAAACAGAGCGCAATCGAAACCCTCAAGTTCATGATTGAGGAAGATATGTTCAATGACATGGCAGGCGCTCCGCTCGCCCGTGCCGTCATTGCTTACCTGGAAACGCGCCTTTCAGATGGGGTGCAGCCACTCCCGCTTCAACCGGATCGACCGCAGGAGAGGGCGGGCATTGGCCGCTACCCGCTAGTCCCCACAGGTCGTGGTTCATGGGTTTCCTACAGCAAGACATCGCTGGATGAATTGCTGGCCAAGTTCGATCGTGCATATCCCGATTATACGGACGGTTCCCGCGAAGAGGTTATCGCGAATTGGAAAGCCGCTGTCGACGTAGTGAATGATGTCGAGCTTCGACGACTGGCCCAAGAGGTGAAAGTGGCGTGGGAGGTCGAGCGGCAACTCAGCGCACCAGATGGGGACGGTTATGCCTTCGAGGCTGCGTATGACGTCTGCCAAAGCATCGTGAAACGCATTCAGGCAATTCAGGCTCACACGATGGAAGGCTTCAAGGCAAAGGCACTAGCCGTGTCCTGGTGTCATTCGGGAGACGAAATCGATTTTGAAAAGGAAACAACAGACCTGCAATTGGCGGCCAATATCATCAACGATTTGCTGGCGGCCTGATATACCGACGAGCCCGCTTCGCGAATGGAGCGGGTTTTTTTATGCCGCTGTTACCCCAGATGTTACCCCGCAGCGAAACGGGCAGTATTCAAGCAACCTAACTGTTTGAAAAAATGGTGCCGCTTACGTGACTCGAACACGTGACCCCATCATTACGAATGATGTGCTCTACCGACTGAGCTAAAGCGGCAACCCTGTGGCCGAACGATGCGGCCCGCGATTTGCATGGCGCTGA
>Ga0123341_1000120_pt1 | contig 35237 bp, 22 predicted proteins | sample Turbeapinknodule_FD_89959 | JGI IMG/M metagenome (GOLD analysis project Ga0123341, IMG submission 89959) | Root nodule microbial communities of legume samples collected from Mexico - Turtle bean Mexico pink nodule | ecosystem: Host-associated > Plants > Roots > Nodule | place: Mexico: Nepantla...
ATGTTAGATATATATTTGGAAACTACTTTATAAACTTGTATTAATAATAGAACTACTTTAGATACCAATAATTTTTTAGTTTATAAAATAACATCTAACTTAGTCAATATAATGATTAATTATTTCTTTGTCTTTAAATTAATTGTTATTTAATAATTTTCTTGTAGTGATATTGTGTCTAATTTAATGAATACAATCATGAACCTATGAGTCATCACATTTCATCCATTTCCATGTACTAAATAACCAAGTGTCTATAAATATCTCATGTTTAATATCACTCATGTAAGAAATTCACTGACATCCATACATAGACACTTGACTATACTTTCAAAATACTTGTATATTGAAAATTAGACTCATAGATTTGTACTTGTCATACTACTCCTGCTTAGAGATCTCCACACAACCACATATAGATATGAATCCATTCAACCATATGATTTGCTCTGACTAGTTATTTTTCAAATTCTAGACTTAGTTAATGGACTTTTTTTTACTCTCATCACTTGATAATCTTCATCTATATGATTCCAGTATACCAGTAGAGTCAGAATCATCTCTTTCATAAAGTCTCAAAATAAATACCACCTAAACATTTCAACACGGTATTTTCTTTCCTGAAAATGTTATGTATCAATTTACATCCACATGATTCATAGTTCATCTCACTCGTCAACATACAATTCAATCACACAACTTTCAAAATTTCACAAATCAATTGAATATGTAACTAGTATTTACTTTAAATTTTGATAAGTGTTAAATTTACTTGTTTTAAACATTAAGTTGCATGAGTTGAATAAACTATTAGTCTTTAAAAATCACTTACAATTTACAACATGATAAACTTTCATAAGATTTAATTCAATTTCATGGCCTATAGAAAAGAAACAAAAAAGTATCTAAGAAAAATGACAAATGTTGTGAAAACAGCTCAAGCTCAGGAGGCTGAGGCTTGAGCTCAGGGAAATGCGTTAAGCACAGGGTGTTGGCGCTGAGCGAATTTGAGATCTAGAGCACTCAAAAAATTGAAGCTCAATCCAGTTAAGTGCAGGAAAATTGCGTTGGATTTGAGGTCGAGAGCACTCAAAAAACTTAACTCAAATCTTCTTAAGCGTAAGGAAATTGTGCTAAGCGAATTTTAGGCAGAGAACACCCTAAAAACCACTTTCTCATTCAAAATCACAATTTGACATGTAAAAACCAAGACTTAACTTTAAAACACATATCATAGTCAATTTAAATCATCTACCACTTATCCAATTGTTTAAAATTACAACCATTTTCATCAAATAATATCTATTTTAATTAATAAAGCAAGCCCTGCAATAAAATTTTAGAACTTTTGACGTCAAATTCACATCAAAATCCTCTAGCCTAGAGTTATATAGAAAGATAAAACTAGTTTTCCTTACCTGATTAAAAGGATGAACACTCACAAAGAGCTTCAACTCTTAAAGAAAGCAGGGATAACCTAACCTATACCATAATGTCCTGATCAATTATCTGAACACATCACTATGACCTTAAACTAACAAAGACTAATCCTAAACTTAGAGCAGGGGTTTGATGGGAGGGGGGGTGAATTGTTTAAAAGGGGTTTTTAAAACTTTTCCAGGTTTAATGAAATTCTTTGTATAAATCCAGAACAGGAATCAAGTTAGCCAAGAACTCAAGCAGTTATGCAGCAATACACAAAAAAAAATCGGTTGTTTATATCAGTTAAGCTAAAAATAGAGTTAAAAAGATTTCAGGGTAAGAGAGAATCACACAAACAGCTTATACTGATTCACTCTTAAACCAAGAGCTACATCCAGTCCCCAGTATACCACTGGGTAATCCACTAAGCAATCAAACCAGATTACAAAACACAAACCACCAAAGTAGTGACCTTGAACCCTTGAAGAAACCAACTACCTTTGGCAAACCACACCAAGAGTATTGATCTTGAACACCTCAAGAACATACAATACTCCTTGGCAACACAACACCAGAAATACAGTAGGTTTAAAAAGGATTACACATGATCACAGTACAATCTCATTTGAATACAATTGCAATCCTATTCCACTCTCTTTGAAAATCCAAAGCTTGATGTGAATCTTGAAATCTTAGAATCAAATCTGTCAAACTGAATTTCTCAAAGCTGTTTCTTACTTATTTGAAAACATAAACAAACCATTTATATTTTCCAAAGATTCGTCAAAACAATTAATGAAGGAGCGTATTCAGTTAGAAAACATTTAAAACAAATTCACCATTCAAAACTGAATTCTGTTAGGATTTTCAAAGAAACAATCGGTTGAAATCACGAAACAACCGATTGTTTTGGCTTGACAGTTAAGTCAACCAAACCAAACACCTTTCAACCTTTAACAACCTAAGAGTAAAACAACCGGTTGATTCGACAAAACAACAGGTTATTTTTCACTTAGTTAGAAAAACACTTAATTTCAAAAAGGTTTTAATTCACATCAGTTTTAGATTCAACAAAGGAGTGGATCATACTTTAGTCTACCCAGATCCCACCCAAACACAACAGCAACACCAGCCTTTCATCAAACACTTTGGATTTGGTTTCTTTAAAGAACTTGATCACACTTGATCAACATTACTCACTTTCATATATAGATTTCTTTTAAGAATCACAGTTAATTTTAGTTGATGAAAAATGGTTACATACATGGCGAAATATTTCTCAATGGGACATGGAAATATCTATGTTTAACTTTTGCTTCTTGAATTAAATCATTTGGAACTTGGTTAGTATAATTATTTTAAATGTCCAAACCACTCTTGGAATTTTGATTTAAAAAGAAGTAGTGTGAAGGTTGGTTTTTAGTACTGGTGGATTACAATGGAGGTGGAGGTGAGCTCCGACAAGGTGCATTGGAAGTTGTGGTTGCGATTGAAAGCTTGGGTTAGAGGATTGAGGTAAGAATAGGTGATTGAATATGAGTTTGGGATGAAATGACGAAGGTAGTACTTTCGAAAATCAGGTTATGGAAAGACCTTTCAAAATAAGAAACATTTTGTGGGTATTATGTTTTTGGTTTTAGATTTTTAAATCCAGAATAGAGAGATAATCATTCCAGAAACTCTAATCAGAAAGAGGGTTATTTACTTTTTGGAACTGTAAATCTGGAATAGATTTTTGTAAAGGAAAATGTATTCCAGACATAAAAATTTGGAATGTTAATTATGAATTTCAAAATATGAATTTCAAAAGGGAAAATATGACCTTAAGATTCTCCCACAAAACCCGTATGAGAAAACATCGGAGAACCATCAGAAAACAACTGCAAATGCACTGATTAACGACCAACAACACTCAAAACTCGCACAAAGCACTCAAAACACTCAAAACGCTCAGGATTTGCACCCCAAAACCAGTGGAACAATGTTCTTCAACGCATAAGGAAAAAGATCCAAAATCCTAAAAGATTTTAGAAACCTTATGAAGGTGTTTCTATAATTTTAATTCAATGATATAGTGCAACTTACAAATGATCTAGTGCAGAAACCAAAAGCCTTTATGTTTTATCGTTGTCTAGTCATGCTAAAGTATGTGGAGCTTTTTCTTCCTTCACCCTCTTAATTTGTATTTGCACCCCATAGTTTCTAAAATGACCTATTTACCTTTCTTAAAAGTGACTTTTGGATTATGTATTTTGAATTTTTTTCCATAACATGTTTTCTTGAATTTATAAAATAGATTTTGAAACATGTTTTTTTGGAACAAAATTTTCATAATGGAATTTCTCGAATGCATAGACAAACTTTTTGGAACAAACTTTCTAGAAAAATAATACATTTCGGATACATTATCTAGAATAAAAATTCTAGAACAAATTTTTTTTCGCTCTTCTTCTTTGGCTCTTTCCTTCTCTTCTTCTTCTACAACGTTAATGGTGTAGTGGCGGCGAAAATTAGCGGTGATGGGTGTAGTGAGGTTGAAACAAATGGAAGATTATTTGGTCATTTCACCTAATTGTGGGGTGCAGGCTGAAAAATCGGGGGAGCAGTTTGAGAAATGGGGGGTGCAGGAAGCAAAAGCCGTGAGGTGGATGTGAAGACAACTTCTTGCACCTCCATGACTTCTTTCACTACCCCCATATTAAAAGCACATTTACTATTACACCCTTCAGTAAAAAAATATTAAAAAATGAAAAAATATTTTTAACCTAATTGTAATTCTCTTTCCCGGTGCCTCTTTAACTCTCCAGCGTCGCAACCCACCCCCTCCCACCTCCTTCCAAGCTTTCTTCTTCTCTCAAAGTCTCCTTCTCTCAAACTCTTCTTCTTTTAAAGTTGTCATCCCTTCTAAATCTCTCCTTTTCCATCATTCACCACTGCCCTTTTCATTCACAGGTTAGTAATTTCACTGGTATTGGTTTTCATTTTTCATTCTTGCGCAAGTATTTGAAAGCGTTTGTGTGTTTGTTTGTTCCTTCGCAGAAATAGGTATCGAATTATGAAATCCGATACGGTTTCAGTGTTTAAAGTAATTCCAGATTACATAATCCGGTTTAGGTGTTTAAAGTATTTTGAGTTTCCAACCCACTTGGGTAAAAACATTTTTTATATCTTATATTATGTACCCAACTTCATGATTATATTATTCATTATTTGTAAATAATTGAAATTCAAATTGTGTTATGGACAGATATGGCTAAAACAAGAGGTGATGGATCTCAGGGTTATGATCGCAGAAGACCAACGACATCCGTCCGTAGAAAAGACTGAGGTGGTGTCGAGAAAATGATTGATGATGATCTTCATATTGATAAAGATAATGAACAAGGATTACGGGATGATGACCAAGTAGACTAGGGAGAAGGGTTTCCTAGAGGACCTTCTAATTTGTCTTGACTGGTAAATTTTGTTGACCATGTTGTTGTTAAGCTTTGGGAGGGTGAGGTAAGAATGAAAAAACCTTCAATTAAATGGTCTTTGTTAATTATTGTTTAAATTTATTTAATTGTATTTAATATATACAAATTTTATATTAGGATCTGGGAGAACTTAAATTGGTATCCCATGATAGGAAATTACATAAATTTGGATGCCTCATGCTAATATTGAGTTACTTGTACAAAATTCTGGATTGTTTAGTTTGTGCAATATAAGTTATGAACTGGGGGACAAGGGGTTGATTTCAAACTTTGTCGAAAGGTGGCATCGGGAGACAAACTCCTTCCACCTTCCCATAAGTGAGATGACCATCACAGTTGATGATGTGTCATCTCTTTTACACCTCCCCATTTTGGGTCAATTCCCAACATATGTGCCCTTAAGTACAACGGAGCTGCAACAATTTTAGCTGAGTTACTAGGGGTGGATGAGGCTCATGAGAAGGCTTAGATGAGGCAGTGTCGAGGCGTCCATGTACGATTGAGCTGGCTCTGAGATATATACGAGGAATGTTGCACTCAAGAGGCTTGGGAGTGTGCTTCTAGGGCTTACTTGTTGCATCTACTTGGATGCATTATTTTTGTAGATAAAAGTGTCACCTCTGTATTTGTTTCATACTTGTTGTTATTCAACAATCTACATATGTGTCGTGGATACGCATGGGGAGCAGTGACACTTACACATCTATATGAACAGTTGGGGGATGCATCTTATTTTAACACGAAGCAGTTGGGTAGTTATGCGACACTAGTTCAGGTATGAAACCATACAAATAATTAGCAATCACATGTTACATTCCATAATGTTTTGTATTAAATATTTTATAATTTATATGATCGAATTACGTAAAAATGGATTTATGAGCACTTCTCGGGCATGGGAAGATGAGATATTAATCCCTCATATGACGAGATACACCCGCGGACAACATGATACATTGTTACCCATTAGATTTGTGCAGTTGGTAATGTGTAGGTGCACTTGGATGGGCTCACACACGATGACGTTATCTAGACTCCGTATGAGGACGACAGATTGAGCAGGCCATTTGAGACCATTTATTTATTCTTGGGTCACTTGCGATTGGGTAGCTTATGATAGAGGCATATGCCCGAGCTTGTGTTGCGTCAATTTGACTACGAGCAGAGCATTCCACCATCACCGATGTTGGCTGAGGGTCTTGGTGCACATGTCATTGATCAAAGGTGGTTGCAGTTTGATCACCATGTGGTGATAAGTTTGAGAGTTGCTTCTAGTCCATCTACATGTGTTTCTGAGTACATGTCTTGGTTTAGGACAGTGTCACACTCATACATTTGCAGAGGTGAGCTTGGAGATCGACCTAGTGTTGTACCATAACGTCACCTTCGTAGTCCAAATGCTGAGCAGGCAGGTCCCTCGTCTCAAGATGAACGTGCACATTCGGTAAGCTTTTTTAATGTTATGTAATTAAACAATATTTTTGACAAGTTTAATTTATTTTGAAGTTGGTGCAGGGTATATTTAGGCGCATTGTCAGTATCCTCTAGTGCATGAGAAATTGTCTTCAGGTCACTGAAGGCACTGACGCATACGAGAGTACGGAGGCTCCGCTGTAGTTAGCCTGGAGCGTGATAGATGACGGGGTGGTGTACACTAGACGATCACGTAATGTTCGTGGATGTCGTTGAATTTTTTTATTACGTGATTGTAATAATTGTAACTTTGTATGTGTACAGTATGGTTTAATTAATTTGTTATAGTGTTTGCTATTTTATTTTTATCTAACACAAATGCGAATAAATTATGAATCGGAATTGAAGTAATAAATTATGAATAAGAACTTAAGTAATAAATTATGAATCAGAACTTAAGTAATAAATTATGAATCAGAACCCCACATAATAAATTATGTTTACATCAATCGTCTCCAAGGTTCACATATGTTGGGCTAATACTGACTAATTGGGTAAAAGATTGTATCCGGCCAATGTAATATGATGACCATAACCTTGCCTTTGGGTAACAATGTGTACACCATAAAATGTCAGCAGTAGGTATGGGACAATCATCAAGTAATTTTACATGGACTACAAATGGAAATTAGGAAACAAAGGAATATAAGTAATGTGTTGAGTAATAACCTTACCTACACAAAATGTGAATCATACACATGGCCAATACATAGTAATCAGTGTAGACTAGCATCGGTAACGGGGTGCAGTACGCAATGGGAAAATAGTAATATTTTGTTTCAATGACAAACAAACTAAGATAATATTGTATCTGCTTGTTATTAAGTATCTCATATTCGGTATTCTCATCCATTTGTCAACACTAGTATGAAAAATACAATAATGAAATTAGATTGCATACAAGTTCAATTAATGAATGCACATGACTCTTATGAATATTCACTTACCACTGACAACTCATCCACTAGTAAGGATCTCTTGATATCTTCTACCCGTTGATGACCACCTAACAATGTTGCGTATTCTTCACACCACTGAGATATTTATTTGAATAAATCCATTCTGATGAGTGACCATGACTCTTCACCCATCCCAAAGAATGAGGCAATAGCATGAAACCCACAATGTCCATCAACTTTAACATCTATTACATCTAAAATATAAGGGTGACATTTTAGATGAAATTGATCAAGCATGGGAATTGCATTGGTGTTGGTCATCACCTTAACCTTTCCCTTAGGAGTCTTCAAAGATGATGAGCTATCGTTTACAAACTAGATGCGATCTACATGCTCAAAATATGAAAGGGTGCATTTTGTAGACCTTTGAAATTTGTTTGCTGGACTCTTTTGGGATCCTTTTGTCTTAACTACATTAAGTGATACACATAATGTTGTCATGTTCGGGTAGGCAATTTCACGCAATTTGTTTTTAATTGTCACTTTTCCACAAATATCAACCTGTTTGAACCGAGACAGAATGGCATCCCATTCTTGTTGAATTGACAACTCAGATGACGAATCACATTCAGATAAATCTGAAAAACTCAGTCTCATCCACAAAACATGAACTTCATTAAGTGGAATGGCACCCATAGCATATCTGGCTAATCGACAAGCCCATGATAATCCGTGAGTTCGTCTAAGTACACATCCATAAAGTTCACTATCAAACCCCACATCATTGACTCGATCAAACTCTTCAGCAATGAGAATCAAAGAATGTTTAGATACAAAGCCAACCAACATTTTATACAATGACACATTGAATGTGTGTCCTATCACATGTAGACTCATTTGAAAGGATGCCTTGATTTTGTTATGTTGAAGTATAATAACATACTTGATAGCATCCCAACACGAGCACATGTCTCTCATGCTATTTTGTAATATTCGTTTCAAAGACCAATGAGCTCATTCAACCATGTATAAGTATAAAACATATAACAATTAGACGTTAAACACGTTCTAGACAAAGTAAAGGCATTCATATACCTGTTTGATGTTGTATTTCCCAAATGCATTAACGAATTTGTCCAACACTTCACAAAATTTTCTTTGTGCAGAATAATTCATGTGTTCTTCACATATTCAACAAGTAATGACACAGTGAACAAATAATTTCAAATTTTTTAACAAACCCATCAAATTAGTAATCTTTGTACAGTCAATGATAGTCCTCCATGAATCCATCACAACTTGTCAAGCCTCAACAAAATCTACCAACATTTTACACTTTGCTTTAATATTCTTATTGATGTGAAACCGACAAAGAAGATTTGCTGCTTTAGGAAACACAATATTGATGGCATTAATCAAAGCAAGATCTTTATCACAAACAATGAAAAAAAATTAAAGTTGTTAATTTGTCTTTAGATAAATGTTATCCAAAGTGTCTTTTTTGACTAATGATAATAAAAAAGAGAATGAAATGCCTTAAATGAGTTTTCACAGTTTTGGAACTTAGATAGATGGATTAGATTCAATTTGTATCAAGTGAGAATATATTTAGACTGTTATATGTGAGTAACCTTCACTTTCCATGGTGATCTAGAGAAAAAATAAAAATGAAAACACATATTTACATGTTAAAACTGAATTGTGCAGTTGCTTGATGAGGAAAAAAAGGTACACATCAAGTGGAAGGAATAGAAGGAGTGCAAGATGCAGCCCTGTGCTGGATGCATTTCATGCTGTGTTCCACACTCCTTTGAACCATATCTTGCAATAACCGTTTGGCAGTTTCAGCAGCTTTATCTGCTCCATCTACCCGTTCAGCAATGTCATAAACAATTTTCTCCAAAACTGATGAGGTTAGTCTCTTTTCTGGGGGAGAATCTCTGAGCAAATCCAGTAGCACACGAGCTCTATCTTGAGCTTCAGCTGTGCCCTCCACGGTCAGACGTAACAGACCCGGAATCGCTCCTTCTTTAAGAATCAGTTCACGGTATTTATCTCGGCAGCTTCGGCATAAAGATAGCAGAGCTCCTACAGCATGTTCTGTGCTCACAAGTGATCCATCTTCAACTGTCTCAACTAGCGTTAAGATTCCACCGTCTGCAATTGAGATTGCAGTTCGCCCTTCTTCGGAGTTGGAAAGGATTTCAAGCAGTGCTGTGGCTTTTTCTGCAAACTTGGAATACTTCTTGCACTCTTTAAGAAGGTTGATCAGAGGGAAAACAGCACTTGGATCAAGAAGTTCAATGGAATTCTCATTGCTGGTAGAAAGATTATGGAGGGCTGTAACAGCATCAACTTTTCCTTGAACACTTCCAGATTTGAGAATCTGAACAAGGAAAGGTGCGGCTCCAGAAGCAGCAATAATGGGCTTGTTGGATGCAGCAGCTGAGAGTGTCAAGACTGCAGCCGTAGCTAATTCTCGTATACCGCTATTTTTCATCTTGAGGAGCTCCACCAGTGGAGGCATGGCACCATCTGTTACTATTTTGACCTTGTTTCTAACAAATATGAACTCCAAAATGTTATGCAAAGAACTAATTTATACGAGAAACCTAATTCACAAAAAACAAAGAGGAGGATTCAAAGCATGAAATACATAGTAATAACAACAAAAAGAATTGTAGAATACCGCACCCAAAAATGTCTGAGTTACCACCAAATCAGGTAATGGTAGCCAAAGATATGAATAAGCACTCGCATTAATGATCACATATCACCGTGAGTATAAACATTCACACAAATGAAAACTAGCATCTACATTTTAACAAGACTACAAGAAAGTAGTTCTACACAAGAAACCAACAGTTAACTGACCTAACATTTGGTATTGACCAATTTCTGTTTCATCCTATGGAACTGTTTCAAGGTGGAAGCCACCTGATAGAAAGATACACGGGTAATGCTAATGCCACATAATAAAAAAATCAGTAGTATGAAATTGAGAAGTATAGTTACGATGCCATACATCAAAGTTTTGTCCCTCAGGTTAAAGACATCTCACAAACACAGCTGCTGCAGAGTAAGGACATAACTTCTGGGCAGAAGGATGTGGTGCAGTGATGAAAACTGTCTACTACATGGTTATCAGAATCACACAAAAAGTTTGATTCAAATCATGATTTGATATGACGTGTCATTGTTTGAAATGGCTTCTTAATCTCAAGAATCACATTTCTGAATCGATTTGTGCATGTCCAGATCATATGTAAAAACAGGTTGAGCCACTGTGACCTCTTTTTAAGAATTGATTTTTTAGTTTTATTTTTAAAATTACTTTATAAGATTGGAGGGAAACTGAAGAATCTTTCCTTCCTGCAATTCCAAAAAGATGGGCCCCCACTATGCCACTTCCAGTTGGAAGTTTGGACATGTTCCCCCCATACCCATTGAGCTTTTACTCCCACAGTGCTGCACAGGTTGTTGGTCCCCACTTGTCCCTTTCTGCCATTTGCTTAGAAGGTTTTCTACTCATTGTCATTGGTGTGGTGTTTTTTTAGTGGGGCAAATGGGAAAAACAAATAAAAAAGGACGTTGGAGGCCATGTGGAACCACTCTAAAAGTGTTTGGTTCCTACACATAGACTTTCAGACAAATGCAAGTGTCATTTGTATACTTGTTCGGGTGTTGTTACAAGGATGAAGTATCACCTTGCTGAAACAAATGAGAATGTGAATGCTAGTGCATCTGCTCCTGACGAAGTTAGAGTGATCCTTCTGAAGTTGCTAGAAATTAAAGAAAAAGCTGAAGACGGCAAGATGCAAATAGTCAACAATGCTTGGAAATGTGCTAAGTACCCAAGATGCTAATACACAAAAGGGAACAGTGGTGTCATCTGCTAGAAAGGGGAAAGAAGGAACATCTATGAACCAAGTCGAGAGATAGAGATGCTTATTAAAGGAATTTGGAAAAATGCACCAATGGCAATGCTTTTGATATCAGAGGACAAGGATGAATAAAGTGAGTTTGATCTTGGGGGTGATGAATGAAAAAAATCATTAGATTATCTTATGTACTCTAACAGGAAATATTAATCTGTCATTATCTATATTGATACTTTTATGAGGGGTTGAACCACTTAAAAGTTGTGCGGTTCTTTTAGTAATTTTGATTTATGATTGAATCTTCGTTTATTTTGAATTTTATATCTCTCATTACTGCTTATGCACTGAGTTCTTAGACTCTAATATCTCTATAATGTTTTAAACGTTTCTTCATATGAAAATATACTTTAAGTTGGTAGCAATTATTGATCAGTAATTCAGTATCTTACTATTCGTTATACAATTCAATTTAAGATTCAGAATTTAGGTAAGAATTTGAATTTCTAATCTAGTACATATCCTCATAAACAAGTTCACGCCATATTCTTTACCCATTGCCGCAGTGGACCAATTCAAGGAAATGAGCCAAACCCCACATGTGTCCCAGTTCTTACCCACTTAATCAGATAGAACCCACATATCCATCCACCACAAAGACACAATTCATTGTCCTCAAAGTGTCAGCCTATTCCATCTTTTCAACTAATTCTCTTTGGGGAGGGGAGCTTTTTTTCAGCTTTCATTAGCAAGTCATGCAAAACCCAACTGGATTCAGGGCACAACCTGCTTGGGTATTGTGCCAGAATCACACAATTCATGTGCAGCACTCATCTTTGATTCCTCTGATTCAAGCACCAAAAGATTTACATCATGATTTGCAGAGACAGCTCTTTGGATTGAATCAATTGTATCATATGCACGATAATGATAACAATGCACTAAACTGATGGGGTATACCCTAGATCCAATTTGACCACTCTGTACTTGGTTCTAACAAATATTCCCCCATCAAAAAGAACACGCGTAAAAAAGCAGCTGGCAGGCATTTAACAGAATTTCTATTTCATCACAACAATCATTAGTAGTTGCAGTGTGCACTCCAGGTAAAGATGCCCTTAAAAGGTATACTAAATTTCGGGTTACCAAAACTATCTTTCGTGTTCATTTTTAGCCTAGTAGACACATTAAAATATAAACCCACGCACTTCACCCAAAGAAATGTCACCCCACCTCGGTGGCAGCCGCGAGGCATTCCAGTATGATAACCACCCTAGATCATTTCACAGCTTCAGGCTAGAACAGGTAGAGTATCTTTTTATTTTCTGTTTAAGCTTACTACTAACTACATTGATAAAATCATGGAAATTCAGTTACAAATAGCATGCTATGTTGTGAGAACTGCTCAGGATAAAACAGAAACTATATCTAGAAATATCAAGACTCAAATTGACCAAAAACATGAACATAATAAAAGTCTAAAAAGAATATCAGACAAGAACACCAAACATAAACACATCCTACAAAATAAGCCACGTAATCTTTCAACAAAGGGTATCCTGTTGCAATGTTTATTTTTATAAAAGAAGATTAAATATGTATAATGAATTTAAGATTATAAGTTAGTCCTCGTTCCAAATTGCTTAATTTTTAAGCCAAAACAGCCTTTTGTCAACTTAAGGTTATTTCTGTAGCAGCTTGAACACCAAATAAGTTAATCCAAAAACAAACCAACAAAAAATGTACCATTCATATAATATAGAGAAGCTATTTCGAACAAAATGTGTAGTTTTCTTTGAACAGTATCATGAAAAATAACGAGAAACTTCAACCACCCATCAACTAGATACTGCAGTACGAAAAAAGTCTTTTTACTTTTTTTCTATTGGGATAAAATCAATGAACCCATCCATTTCCCACTACCTTGTGAACATGGAGAGTAACACCCCATCGCAGTAACACTTCATATCCACATACAAAGACGCATAGTAACACAAAAATCAGATTCAAACAAACCAAACAAGATTTACACAAAGATCCATTAGAGAAGTCACAAAGAAGCATGCATCTTGGGAAAAAGGGTACCGTTCATTGCGAACAGCGAGGTTGAGGAGAGCGAGAAGAGAGGATTGGCGAGCGTCGATGTTGGAAGAAGACAGCATCAGCACGAGCGGTTCAATCACACCCGCGGAGGCGAGCTTCGCACGTATCTTCGACGAGGACGATGATTTCCGAACCATCTTCCTTATCTCCCTGGCAGCCTCAATCTTGGCGCTGAGGTTCCCATCCAACAACTTCTCCGACAGCTCGATTATCTGAGTGTGTTTTCCGAGGTTCCATGACGACGATGTTTCAGATTCTGCTTCTGTTTCCACTTCTATGTTCTCTCCCTCTGCCATTTCTCTCAGTCACTCGCACTGTGCAGGAGCAAAAGCCAACCCTTTCTTCTTCTTCCCAATTCCTAACCCCTTTTTCAGAAAACAGGGTCTTTATTTGTAAATAAATGAAAGGGGTTTTATTTTGGGTAAAATAATAATACTGGGGAGTATAAATAAATAAATAAAGAGAATTGTAGACTTAATAATTAGCTTTAAGGAGTTTGTTTGGTTACTGGGGCTTAGTTAAGGTTGTTGTACATATATGTGTCGCATGTGTGTGGATTCATCTAACCACCAATTTCTGTCATCAAACTTGGTCCTTTTATAAACTTTATTTTATGCTTCTACAGAGAGACAAGAATCCATGAAAAGAAAACTGATTAAAGTGACCGAATGTGAAAATTAAAAAACAATGACAGTGATTGTGTCATCCAGATTTAGGAAGTGCTTATTTCGTATCAGTTTTATCTATACGTTACTCTTTTGTGGATTGAGATAAGAGAAACGAGAATATTATAGTAGTTTAGTGATTTCAAAGATTTTTAGGGTCTGTTTGAATAATGTTCGTATAATACTCAAATCACTCTTATAGTTTTTACTTTGTGCATGATTTTGGTTTTCAAACATGAATTTAATAGTTGGACAATAATTAACATTAGGGAATTAAGAGTCATTAAACATGAAAAAAATGTTAAGAGAGTGATTGGGTTAAGTGCTCCATAATTGTTTCATATTGGTATATTTTCGTGACATTAACCTATGAATGTGATTTTGTAGAATATCAATACACTCTTATTGTTGATTAAACTAGTGGTGAAAGTTTCTTTTTCAGTTAAGCATACACATTGTGTAAGTTTCAACGATATGTTGTGCTAGAAACTTTTTTCAATTACGCTCAATGTTAATGCATTATGACAGGAGGATTGGATTTGAAAGTGTATAGTAAAAGCAAAATAAGCATAAAACATAATGAGACCATAGATCGGAAAAAACACCCATAATATATCAAATACATAATCTACTTATAAAAGTTTATTTTGATGGACAGTGTTAAAAGGTCTTATCCACTAGAATTTGGACATGTTGGGTTTGATTGAAAGCAGGGTAATAATTTATCATCAGAGAAAACAGGATAGAAGAAAAAAAAATATTTTACTTTTACATCCTTATAACAGATACAATAGTCAAACTCCTAATTTTAATTGGTGTTTTCTAAAAATCCATCAGTATGAAAAAACGAAAAGAAAAGAAAAAAACAGATGAGTTTAATCTTTCCCCATTCAAAAGGGTTATTTATTAAAAGGAAGTTGTTCTATCCTATCTCCCCTCAAAATTAAAAGCAGAAAATATGTTAAAAATTCAATAAACAAGAGTTAAACATGTTAATGGATGAGCATCTAATTAAAAAAATAAAAATAAAAAGTTCAGTCAATATTTCTGAATCCTACAGTGACAATTTCTTTCTCAAATGTGACATTGATACATGTTGATTCCCAAATGTTCCAAATCATTTAATTCCACCGTATGCACCCAAAACATCCATCGCTGTGAGACATTAATGACGCAATGGGCAGGATCCTACAAAAGTTTGGATGAAATGCAAGTTCCACAAAAAGGCATTCTTCAGATTTTAAATACAAACAGAATCGGAGTCTACTATTAGAATGAGTTGCACAAGAGTTGCTTGTCTTAAACAAATTTTTTCTGTAAACCATGACATGACATGACAAACAATATTAGTTAGATGAAAACAATTGACACTTTCACTTTGCCCATAGCAATACAACAGCTTAAGTAAATGATTTTCTTGCTATCAAAATTCACTTTACAGGTAAGACAAGGGGCACCAGAAAAGCTTTCCCACCAACCTAAACCTTCCAAACCCTATAAACCCAAACTAAAAAGAAAGAATGGACATTTCTCATCATCACTCAACAATACCTTAACAGAGTTCAAGGACCTCAACAAAAGATAGGGAAGGAAAAGCTGGGAGCTATGAAAAGGTATTAATGGTAACACAAAATAGCAGGAGTAAAAAAGAGAAGGCCTGCATATGTTTCTACCTCGTCTAACTTTAACGGTCAATATCAGTTACAGGTGTCCTACCCTTCATATGTCCTCAATCCAAGCAATCAGAAGATCATATTGGCAAACCTTCCACCTTTTTTACAGTCAAATGTAGCCAATTGCCATGTTGTCGTCATAGAAATCCAACCATATTTTGGCATTCCTCAAAAAATTTCCCCAGATAGGACTCAATTATCTAATTTAGCTGTCAGGAAGACTGACTCCAGGCCTCAGTAGTTGCTCGGCCAATTGATTTGCGCATGCTGAGGCTGCTGATAAACGTTTCCTCCAGGACCTACCATATCAACTCCTCCAGCCATTGTCTGGGATTGTTGTAGCAGTGGATGAACTGTTGCTGCCGTCACTGCTTGTGCAGGGTGATAGATGCCTGCAAAGGTGCCATGACCAGCCTGAGTTGGGGCAAAAGTCACATGCTGACCCTGAGGTGGGAGGTTGTAGAATGTACTAGTAGGCATACTGGTAATGTCTCGGCCAGCTGCAGCCAACCACACTGCTGAACCTTCGGTCTGCAGTGGAAATTAAGAACATCATTATCATCTAGTCTAGGTCTTTCGGTACCAAAATTAAAAACAAGTTCATTACAGTAGTAAACTGTAACATATGTTTTTCATAACTGTCTTGACATGGGGTTAAACCTACTATACCTAACTGAATTTCTAGGTATATATGGTTAGTTAGTCTGGCAATTCAAATAAAAGGTCATTAAAGTTCTTGACCAAAAAAATAAACTGAAGATACAAAAGGGTTGAAAAACTAACCTGCTGCCCACTGAGGTATACATTATTTTCCTTGAACTGAGAGGAACCAAGATCTTCATTGGAGGTAGAATTTCCCGCAGCTGCTGCAGAATTATGATTGTAACCAGCAGCAGAGGAGCCATATACACCATAGGCACTTGGCATTACAAGGTGAGTTGGGTTCGCAGCATTTGCACCGGGTTTGAATTGTGCAAGAGGATATTTCATTCCTGTGGGAGCCACAGCTGGGGGAGGGGGATATACAGTGCCGGCCTGTGGTTGTTGAGGAAATGCACCATTACCCAAAAATTGATGGATTGCTGGAGGTGAGACATAAAATGGTGAAAAATAGGGACCATAAGGAATGTAATTAGGAGGATAATGTGATATATGCACGCCACTGGGTCGGAAGACAGGGACAGGCTGTTGTGTAACAGCTATTGAGCTTTGCATCAGCCCAGCAGCTTGAGTCACAAGTGGCGCTGGACCTGCCGTGGACAAGACACCTCCCTGCAAATAAACATTAAAAGGCATAAATTCTTCAAAAACTGTGCACCAATCTAATGGCAAAAAACACATGAAATGCATCCGTCGAATTTATGGATGAGGTGTGATTTCCCAAAATGATACAATTTTATTACATTATTAAAATACAATATTTTAATAGTATTATAATTATAGATTATGAAGTCAGTTCTTGCCAGCATCACCAGGAAGAAACCCGACTAATTTTTTGGTGTGAAGAAAAAGTACACTACCAACATAGACCAGAGAGCCTACGTTCGAATATAGACTACATTCATAAAATTCATAAAATAATGTACAAACATCAGCTATGGCCAACATGATCTTCACAAGGCTTAGACAACCTCCTTGAGTTAGGTTTTTGGGTGATAAATGTCTAACATGGTATCACAGTCTATGTAGAATTGATGCTAAGTCACTCTTAGTAAGTGAGTTTATGTTTGACTCAACCTCACAACTGGATTCTAAGATAAGGATTGCACCTCCCTCATAATCTGACCTTATTCCTAGTCGATATGGAATCTCCAACACACGCTCATGCCAAGAAATGAACATCTCGAGCATGCGATTAGATATTTTTTGGTGGTCTAATAGGAGTCCAATAATGGTGGCATAATAGCCCTAAAGAACTTTACTAGGATAGACTCTAATAGCATCTTAGTAAGTGAGTTTATGCTTAACTCAACCTCATAAAAACAACTTGTAAGATAAGGATTGCACCTCACTTGTATATTATAATTTGATCTTATTCATAATCGATGTAGGATCTCCAACTATCACCTAGAGATGTCCAATCTAAACTTCATGTTGTAGTTGACCAGTCCTGAGTATGAAGGGTGTTAAGATGAATATGGTGAAAATACTGCTTACAATATTTTGCAATCATCCTAGCTTGAGCTAGCTTTTTGGGTTTAGTTAAGTCCAATTCATTTCTAATAAAACCATTCAACAAGTAATAGAAGCATCATTTTATAGCTGTCGGTCTGATAATAGTCGGCTAGAATAGGATCTAGTACCATCTTAAAATTTGGATATAGACCTAATCCTATAAAATCAGCTTATATACTATATTTTGGTCATATCACTAGTTGTGAGATGGGATCTCCAACAATTGTCTTTCTAATTTAGTGAAGCATCTTGCCAAGAACTAATGCAACCTAATGTTCAAGCTCTTAGGTTGGGGTTAACCATAACATGAGTCATTTAGGCTTGATTACAGTCTAGTGCTAAAGTTCACTTTATTTAGGAGAATGGGGATGACAATAATCAAACTCCTAAACACCACTTGATCATATAGCCTGGGATACCATGTGAGAGGAGGTCAAGATTTTAGGTAACTTAGCAGTGGAATAGTAGTAGGATGAAGCCACATAAGATGGTGCTACTCTATTACAATGTCAAGCACCAAATTTCCCAAAGGCTAAAGTGCCAGGAGACGGCTTGTTAATAATCACTTCATATTCTTAACATTTCCTATCTTCACTCCCACTCTGATTAATTTCATCATACACAGAATATTAAATTAAGAGTTTGGCAGAAAATCTAGAAATAAGCAGGTTCTACCTTGCCAACTTCCGTTCCTCTGTTCACAATTTTTTCCTCACTTCACTCCTATGCCTATGATCAATTCAATTCCACCTTTAAAAGCATTTTAATTGACAATAGGAAGAAATTGTAGAAATGAACAGGAAATGAAAAGCACAGGGTAAGAGGTACATGCAAGAAAATCCAGATGAGTCAAATATAGAGGCCCAAGCCTATCCTATAATTTTAAGATTCACCAAAAAAAGCATTGAATAAATAATCAAATATGTGTACTCATCATTTGAGAAATGGATGCTATCAAGTATATACTAGACATAATATCATTTTAAGAAAGTAACAGTCTTTGTATGATATTCTAAGTAATCAAACTATGCTACTATGCATTAAATAGATAATTAGAAATCAAATCCAATTAATACAGGTAGTGGGCACTAAAAGAAAGAATTTTTCAAATTTTAAGCATAAGTTAACATTTTATGTAGATGTTCAAAAATTAATTAGAATAGCAACAAAAACAGTCCAAACCTCTTGAGGAGATTGAGAAGTTGGAGTCGGAAGCACAGTAACATTGCCATTGTACTTGGTGTTAGCCCCAGCAGAAGAAAAAGGCGAAAGGCGGCCATCACTATCAGCACCTGTGCGGTAAAACTGGGCATAGTAACTAGTTGGATCCAATTGTTGATGAACCTATAGTAAGATAACAATCACGCATTTTAAGCAACCAAAAAGGCATAATAATTAAACAGTGAACAAAAATTTATATGCGGAAGTAGACTCACAATAAAACTTGAAAGCCGAGAAGCATCACGTGTTTGGGACTCAGAATTGTCAAACGGTGTAAGCTGAGTACCCAACATTGGCGGCACAAAACCAAAACTGTAATTCGGAGAAGTAAGTACCCCTGAGTACTGATGACCTCCTGATGGCAAAGCAGTATCTTGCTTGGACTCATTATACTCTTGAATAGCACTGGATGAGCCATCAACCTCAATGGATGACAAATTCTCGGCTCCATTAGTGGGTGATTGTGGATGGTCAGGATAATCTCCTCCAACTTCAGAATTAACCACAGCATTTTGACTGTTGGTTTAAAGAAAAGATTTGTCACAACAAAATGGATAAGTGCTGAAAATTAAGTCCAAATGTTTTCCACAAAAAATTAAAAACAATTGGGATAATGACAACTGAAATATAAGGTACTTGTAGCAGCAAAAAAACACTGCAAAAAGGGTTGAAGTAATACCTAGGCTCTTACAAATATCATTATACCACCAATAGTGAAGAATGGAAGGAAAAGAATATTAATTTAGGCTGGTCAGTAGGTACCTTGAATCCTGTTCTTCCACAGTTTCTTCAATAGTCTGAGAAGTTTCAGAAACAGGTGTAGAACTCTTTTCACTTTCTAGGCCACTAACATATGTTGTATTAACTCCAAAAGCGACTCCCAAACTTCCAAAGCTAAACTTGTTTTTTTCAGAATCAGGCACAATGATATGGTTTGGAAGTATAACATGTTGACGCTGTGGAAGATGAAAATCCTCCAGCTTCCTCTGAAGTTTTGAAGTTGCTTCTTCAGAGTCAAGGACACTAGATGCAGATTGTAACTGCTCAATTGGGCCAACTGAAACAGGAGCCTCAGATGCACTAGCTGGTCCAGAACCCTGATTATTCGAGTTTGTTGGCTTTGGTTTCCACTCCTTATTAGAACCAGCTGTTGGAAACAGAAACTAATTATAAATCTAGAGCAAGACAACCTAAAAGTCTGTAACAAATAAGTTATATTCCCACCAAATGGAATCTAGTACAACAAGTAATTGGCACCAGTGGGAGAAAAAGTTAATCAATCATCAAAAATGGCTACAGCTAGAAAAACTTTACAAGTAAACTCACCACAACATGCATATCCAGACAAATCTATACAAATATTGACCTACCAATATCTTGAAAGTAAAACCGTACATCCAACAGAAAAGACATCAGATTAACGGGGTAATGAATAATGACAGAATCTTTACAATCATGTAATGTAACAACTTCCATAACAAGATATGTACAACAATATGCATCACAGTACCAGCAAGGCGCAGGAGGTTTTTCTACATAAATGTAATCAAGTTATAATAATATCATGATAAAATTTCTAGAACATGATGAACAACAAGCCTTGTCCCACAATATGAGGATAGCTATGTACATAAAAAAGCATTGTGCTGCTCTACCATTAACAATTTTTTCATGAGAAAAAAATAGAAATTAAATAATTACTTTTAAATGAGTATGAAACTACTTACTCGACAAAACAAAAATATAAAACTCCAAATATTCAATACCAGAGAATGATACAGAAATTGTTAGCCTCTGTACAAACACATTCTGGATTTTCAGAATTTATTGACTTACAATCAATTAGAACTGTTAGATATTATTAGTTATTGTTAGCTATTATAGATATTGTAAGATATTTCTATGTAATGGGCTTAGCCCATATTTTCTGTATGTTTTTCTCTCTATAAAGGCAGGAATGATAGGGTCAAAATACAGGCAGAGAGAAAGAGAGAGAAAAAATCAGATCTCAGAATATAGAGGCAGAGAGAACTGAGAAGGAAACGAGATAAATAATCAGTGATCAAACAAAAAACTGCGACTCAGGAACAGAGAATTCACTTAAGAGAACCAATTATCCATCCTACAGAGATGGCTCCCTTGCTTGAGGTGGCATATTTTGCTGGAGAAGATTGGGGGAGCAGGGGGACAACAGCAACAGAAGAATAAACACAAGGATCACACATAAAACATATTTATGTATTATGCATCTAAATCCAGGGATTATGCAGGATACAAAATTGTACCTTTTGAACAGCAGAGATATAAATTACCTTTTTGAGGGCCAATTAATTGTGTTGATCGGCTACTGTAATTAGAAGAAGGTCTACTAGTAGAAGGGCTACTATGAGTTACAGTTGATGAAGTGGGTGACATCTCAACAACATTATTCTTTGCTGCTCCCTGGGATCTGCCTTGAATCTTTCCTTGCACAGAAGAGCCACCACTCTCAGAAGCTGGCATTAGTTAACGAAGCAAATATTCTTTGTTAATTACATTGGATAACCTTAAAACCAACAAATTGTGGAAGAAAATAATAAAATATTCTAACCAGCAGTTATTTTGTTTTTGGCAGAGTTAACAGCACTTGATTGCCCCGGAGGATGTAGGTTTCCCACTTCACGTTTAATTGCACCAACAGCACCAGGAAACCATAAATCATCTGATGGAACCAGTACTGGGTCTGAAGATGAGAAATAGGCAGCCGATGAAGATGATGGTCCAGATCCTGGGTGGATACTGGAGGAAGGAATTGATACACTTCCAGAAGCTGCAGCAACTTTACTTGAATCAGCAGGAGAAGCACTATTCAAATTATTTATATCACCAGAAGATGGACCCAATCTATCTCCAGTTCCAGCAGATGAAGGGGAAGGACTTGAGCCGCTAATAGTTCCAGAAATTACACTTGTTGGACCATTTGCATTAATTGGTACAGAGCTGAAAAAATATGTATAATTATTAATTATAATTTGAACCAAATGTACAAGAATTTTAATCCAAATAGCAGTAAGATAATTGTCAGAGAATAGTAATGATAGTTATCATCACAAGACATTATTTAATGATTACCTTGTTCCAGGATTTTTTTCTTTAGATATTGTCTCTTGAGAAGCTGCCATAGGTGGCACAACTTTCACAGTGGCTTGATGAGTTCCATTATCTTTTCCTGTACCAGAATTCTTGCTACCAGCAACATCTGATAGAATGTCAATAAAACACTATTAATTTAGGTGCACTGGATGGACAACATAATAACTAATTTTTTTAAATATTGAGACTAGAATGCAGATATAAGCAGACTTTTTCATCTAACGTACAAGGTATACATATAATGGGCCAGGTAACAACTTTGAAGACATGCAGCATGACCATTGGTTTGAAATAATGTGACAGAAAACAGCCAGATGATATTACACAATGTTCAGATCAGACTCAACTACCCATTTCTAATACTGCTAGACATACAGAACCTAAAATAGTCAAAGCAAAAACTATTTTAGCTGACAACAGAAGGGGCTATATGTAGTAGTTGAGAATAATTATTCACCATGTGATACATTATGAGGTGAAAAATTTCCCCGACCACCCCTAGCTCCCCGCCCTTGGGTACCAGGCCTCCAGCGTGGCTCCACAGATTCTCTATTGTTAAGATTCTGTAAAATCATAAACAAGAATAGACTTAGCAAAATACATTGAATGATTAATAAATATTGATAATAATTACAGTATAGATAAATGAAAAGAGCCACAACACAAAAAACAAGAGACAAAATTCTAAAATTCATAAAAGTATCCTCTCTCCTGCAATTGAGGAACAGAAGTCTTGAGTGGGAGTGTTCCAAACAAAGAAGAAAAATGCTCCTCCCAGATTGGTGCATATGCTACATTGAGCGGAAATGTTTCAAACATATGTATGATTAGTACGAGTAAAGTCAATTAGAGCTCTAATTAAGAAGCTGATTTCTTTAGTAAATAGAATATTAAGTAATAAAAAACTAAGTTGTAAATAGTGCACAATTTTGTGCCTGTAGCACCACAAATTGCAGCCACCTTCGTCTTGGCCATTATTGCTTCAGAAGGCATAAAGCAAAATTTCACCAAGAAAATGTGCCATTTAATGCATTCGGGGATCTTGGGATTATGCCCCCTTATTAGTTAATGTGGTCTGGATATATTTCCCTTCATATTCACATGCCCCAATGTAGAACCTAAATGTATCATATCCAACAAATAAACAGCTCAGCCAGCATACTTTTTGGTGGCACATAGCTGTTTCTTGCTAGTTTATGGCATTCCATCTCTGTTCTGACCAGTTTTCAGTGGTGATCTGACCTTCATCTCTAGCTGTTGAAAGGATTAGTGACAAAACAAGTCATGGAAGTATTGCTCTAGTACCATGTTGAGAAAAGAGAAACCAAGAACCCATATGATGAATTCCATGTGGTGTGTATTCTTATTTATAATAAAGATGAGATAGAATAATAAGGAACAAAATCAAGATCCAATGAAGAGAAATATTCAGTAATATATTTCCCTATCGAATCATATCATGTCTTCCTATTTAATGTAATTGAATCATATCTCTAACATAATCAAATCACATCTCCGACTTCCTCTTTCAAGTTGGAGCATATGTATTATATGAAACAAGCTCTTAACAAATGTCATCAACACAAGACCCCTTGAGCTAAATGATAACACAAGTTTTGGCGAACATGACACTCAACTGGTTGTTGGAGCTGACAGTAAATAATGACAAAGCTAATTGATATTTCTCACAAATGACTTTCTATGTCTAAGTGACAATCAATCTTCAATATTCTTCATCCTTTCAACACTCCCCTTCAAGCTAAAGCATATGTATAATGAGTCAAGCTTGTTAAAAACTGTCAGAGGTCACAGTGGTTGCCAAAGAACAGAAAAGGGTAGATGACATGGCGGCTTCCAAAAAGCAAAATATTGGTTGGAGTAAGAGGTGGCTGCCAGAGGAAAAATGATTAAAGGATGCAATGATTGCCAAAAGCAAAAAAATGCTTAGAGGACACAATGGCTGCCAGAAAGCAAAATATCTCAAAGGACACAACAGCTGCCAAAAAGCAAAAATGCACAAAGGACACAGTGATTGTCGGCAAGCAAAAAATTCTCAAAGGACATGACATCGATGGGAAAACCAAAAATGCTCAAAGGGTACATAGGAGAGCAAAAAATGATCAGCACACAAGACGATGCCAATGGTGACGCCGTGACGGTTGCGGGCTAGAAAAATCTTGTCAGAAAAACATTGGTGGTGAACAATAACATTGGCCAGAAAAAATTCGCCTGAAACAGAATTGTCAGAAAAAACAATCCAGTGACAATAATGCCAACCAGAAAAGGCTCAATGGAAAGCCGTCTCCTGTGAACAGTACGCTGGCAGTGAACAATGCATCCGACATGAACAGATACAGTAGGAAAAAACATAAACCGAAAATCATGGTTTCTAAAATATTTACATCTCTGAACAGTGGGCTGACAGAGAAAGCAGGGGATTTGGGTTTATTTCTCCTTAAGACTCATGATACCATGTTGAAAGGATTAATGACAAAACAGGTAAGGAGGTTGGTATCGCTCTTGGACCATGTTGAGGAGAGAAACGCTGAATTCTGTGGCTTGTACACACGAGTATTCTTATTTATAATGAAGAAGAGATACAACAACAAGGAACAAAATTAATATCTACACTAGCAAAGACCTATCTCTTTTTTGGCTAGTTTCCAATGATTTCATCATTGTTCTGGTTTTCCCACAACTATTTCAGCTCTGTTCAACTTCTCTGTTATGTCATCAACCTTGACAAAATGGCTGAAACAGCAATGGCTTCATCCATGCTCAGTCACAGGAATGGCTTCATCCTTGCCTCTGCCTCAATTACTTCATGTGCATAGGCAAAGCCCAAGGAATAACTTGGATATAGCATGGCAGCAGAATAATTCAAAAAATATCAACTGGAAAGTTGTTACTTGTGACTTTTGTGGCAAAACTATTAGGGGTAGTATTACACAGCGAAAGAGACATCAAATGGGAATGAGAGGCGACATTGATATTTGTATGAAGGCTCCTAGAGGTAACAAATATGCACAAACAATCCAATCTACGGAAGAAAGTTGAAATGGGGACATACTTTGATTGAGCCTCGACAAAACGAGGAGGAGGACTAGGAAGAGGTGAAAGAAATTTTGAATATTTGAAATGGAAAAAGACCGGCAACATCATGTGACCATACTGCCATTACCAAACAAAGCCAAAAAATGCCAAAGGCACCATGGATTTTTTGTTATTAAAAAATAAACCACCAAATTAGGAAAGGCTAAGAGGAAAATTAGCATAAATAATGCTTTTAACAAGGAGGCAAAGGCAAGAACAATTCAGTATAAGAGTGATTCCTTTACAGGAATAGAATTGATTTTATTGGTGGGCACTCGAAGAGCTTCAACTTAATGGATTAGGTTATTAGAAATTATAGCCCACGTCTAAAAGGTTCGAGCTACCATGAGTGAGTTCCTCTCCCCCTTATTAGAAAGTTGGAGTACATGAAGGAACTATTGAAAGTCACTATGCAGAAAGAAAATATTATAGATGTTCAATTATTTCCAAGACGTGGACAGATAAGAAAAATAAAACCTTGATCAAATTTTGTGAATCATCCAACTAATGTATGTATGTGAAGAGCATTTATGTGTCTGCATATGTGAAGGCTGGGAATAAATTATTTGAGCTCTTGGATAGTTATGCTAAGGAGTTTGCAGAGCATACAGCTATGCAATTTATTACTGACAATGGAAATAATCATGTTTTCCACTGGTAAGAAATTCCCAATTTAGTTTCATCTAGCAATTTCAAATCTTAATTATTACTTGTTACTCATTTTAGATTATGAAATTTAGTCTTAGGTTAGTTGGCTAGCCAAGAAGCAAAATCAGTTTTGCATTTCATGTGCTGCATATTATGTTGATTTGATGGAAGAAGACAAGGGAAAGATTGCTATGGTGACAAAAGACAACAGAAAGAAGGACTCAATCTCGTGGGGTTTATTTATAACCACTCATTGCCCAGAATACTATGTGGAGGTTCACAAACATGTTTGAATAAGTTAGATATAGAGTGACAAGGTTGGCCACCAGGCCTACAAGATTCCTTTGTAAGGTGAATTATAAAAAAAATAATCTTAGAAAGATGTTCATTTCCAATGAGTGATAGAAGTCAGTGTAATAATTAGAGACAGAAAAGAGAATAAATGACAGAATATTGATTGATCTTGATACAATATCATGAATTACAATCTTTGGGTACAGAGACAATTATTTGTATATCAGTGAGACTTCTCTAGGAATCCACCTGGTCTAACTCTAATTAACCTGCAGCTGACATAACAGACAGAGTCTATAACAGCTGTCACAACTAACACAATCATGTGCTCTGTCAGTCCAAGAAAAGCAAGAGGCAAAAGGGAAACTAGCAACAGTATTTACATTCTTAAGGCTAGGGGTGGTCTTGATAAAGTTCTTGGGGTTGTCGATCAGAAAATGACTGCAGTGAATTCCATATATGAAGCTACAGATAGCCAATGAAGCTACTGAAAAAGCATTCAAAGCATTAGAAATATAAAAAAATCTAAAGATATTATCTTAGAACATCTTTGATGATCTCTTAAGAATTATTCTTCTTTTATATTTTGATTTGTTTCTTTATGTAATTAAGAACTTCATAATTATAGAAATATCTCTTTAGAATCAGATTTAGGGTCTGTTTAGACAAGCTTCTTCACAAGACTTCTAGAAAAGAAACAAAAGAAATAGTGAGATGAGTTTCTCCATAAGCTAATTAGCTCATGCACAAGTTAAAAATATATATGAGAGATATACTACAAATAAACTTATGCATAAGCTAATTTTAGTTTATAGAGAAGTTCATTTCAATTTTTCTATATATTTTTCTCTTCTAGAAGTGTGCTTATGGAGAAATTTGTCAAGACAGACCCTTATTAGAATATGACTTGTAGACATATCATATCATGTATAGAGGAATAATATATCCTACAATTATTTGTATATACTATATATTGTCATCAGCTTATGTATAAAGATGGATTTTATCGTGTAGTTCATATGTTCAACCACTCTTCCATCTATTTTTCTCTCTTTCAACATGCTATCAGAGCATTGTCTGTGTCATCTTCCATAACCTATTTTGTCACTACTCTACAGCTTTTAAAAAAAAATAGAAGTGGAACTCCAATTAGTCACCTTTTCTGTTGGGTATCTTATTTCCAGCATGACTATCACTTTTCCACTATATCCTAATTTGATTTGCCACTTAATTCATAGTTGTCATTCATGATTGCCGATTTTTGCATTGACAGACCTTATGTTTGCCACCTTTCAAATGCATTGGCCCCAACTGTTCCAAAAACATTGGTTCCAACTTCTTCCCAGATGCACTGGCCCCAACTTTGTTCTAGATGCACAGAACTTGATGTAGTTCCAAATGCAATTGCTGGCTTTTTCCTAGATATACTACCCTGACTTTTTCTGAGGCATTGGCCTCAACCTTTTCCCCAAATGCACTGGCTTCGGCTTTTCCCAGATGCACTGGCCTTGACTTTTTTCTCAGATGCACTGGCCTCTACTTTTACCTAGATACACTGATCCATGTGTTTTCCCAGATGGATTGACTCCAAGTTTATCCCAGATGCACTAACCCTGATGGTAACCTAAATGCACTGGCCCAACTTTTCCCAAATGCATTGGTCCTGGCTTTTTCCTAAATTAACTGGCCCCGGTAATTTCTTGGATGCACTGACCCCGACTATTTTCAAAACTCACAAGTCCCAACTTTCTTCCAAATGCAAAGGCCCCAGCTTTGTCCCAAATCCCTGAGTTGTTTTTCCAACTATTGTTTTCGATCAATCTCGATTTTTATGTTTTTTTACTTTTAATTTGTGGGTTAGTGAATTATTTTCTCATAACAAGCTAAAGCTTAGTATCCGTCAGTTTGATGGGGTGTTTAGAAATACAAGAAATCTAAAGATATTATCTCAATATTCTAGAGTATCTTAGATGATCTCTTAGGATTAATTCTTCTTTTATATTTTGATTTATTTCCTTACGAAATGATTAGTTAGGATTTTTATAATTATAGGAATATCTTATCAGAATTAGATTTAATTGAATATGATTTATAAACATATCATGTATATAGGAACAAAATATACTATACTTATTTGTATTTATTGTCATCAACTAGTATAAAAAGAACCCTGTAGTGTAGTCCATACACACAGTTTTCAGTATCTCTTCCATCTATTTATCTCTCTTTCAACACAAAGGAAATAAAGTTGAGTGCAAGGTAATTTTAGCTATACTTTATAACATATATAAATCTCATCTTCATCATTCGTTGAGCAAGTCATTATCTAAATACTCAGTTCTTCTATGACAATCCAAGAATTGAAAATTATCAAAAAGTAATGAAGGGGCCATATAAATGCACTAATAATAGGCTGTTTACTACGGAGAATGCACTCCACATTTAGAAAATGCCATCATTGAAACAGTGAGTTTTTAACTTATAGTTCATTGAGATATACGCAGAACTGCTTCCTTTAAGCACAAAAGTAAATGTCAAATAACTACATTTTAAAAGGTTTCATATATAATATAGTGAAATAAGATTTTATTAGTTACAAAATAAACTCATTCTAAAAAGAGAAGGAGACTTGGTTTTAATTAAGTATAAGAAAGCTCTTAAGGAAAACTTTGAGTCTTGTGATTGATCTCTAAGACAAAACGGGTGTTTTATTAATATTAAGAGAAAATGAATCAATACAATAAATAGAGAAGATTTGATATCCTCTAATAACAAAGATATGATATGGGAATAAATTAAAGCATTCCTAATACAACATATATAATGTATATATTTTTAATTATATAGGATCAACTTATTTCTATAATTATAACAATTTCCCTCAAGTTAGAGCATAGAAGTTGTATGAACCCAACTTGTTGCAAATATAATCAATCATCATTCGTCATAGAGACTTAGTGAAAATGTCAACCAATAATTCATTAGAGTTGACAAATCTAGACTCTAGTTTTTTTCTTATGAAATGACAATTTAACTCAATATGTGTAGTCCCTCTCCTGAAAGACAAGATTAGAGGCAATGTGTAATGTTGCTTGATTGTCAATACAAGGTGCATTTGGAAACATTCTTCAAATTTAAGCTCTTTGCAGAGTTGTTTTACTCATATGAGCTCACAAATGACTAATGTCATTGCCCTGTGTAATGCTTCTACCCTTGATCTTGCCACAACATTTTGTTTTTTACTTTTTCACAATATAAATCATCTCCAACAAGAACATAGTACCCTAAAGTGGAGGATCTATTGCTTGGTGACCTTGCCCGGTTAGCGTCAAAATACCTAACAATTTGAGTAATTCCCTTATCTTCATAAATGAGGCCTTCTCCAAGAGCCTTCTTAATATACTTTCGGATTCGTACAATTGCATCTCAATGGTCTTGAAAATGAGTCTAAAAATATACTTCTCTCACTATAAAGGTGCTCACTAAAAAGGCAATGTCAGGACAGTCACAATGAAGTAGTTCTAGCTTGCCAACTAACCTTTTGTATTTTTCAAGATCAAAATAGGGTTCTCCTTGGTTAGGTACAAGTTTGACACTTGGATCCATTAATGTGCCCAGAGGCTTAGCATTTATCATCCTTGTTTCTTCTAGAATGTCGAGAGCATATAATCTTTGAGGTATGGGATCTCCAACTCATACCCTCATATTGGGAACGAAACATCTCGAACATGGGAACAGAGGGGGACTCGATAGTGGGTGCCACAATAGGTCCAAGAGACCTCGTTAGAATAGGCCATAATATTATGTTAAACTCTAAGTAAGAGAGAAACATTAAGTTGAAACCATGTGTCTCTGAGACAACATGAGTTTTTACTTATTTTGAGAAAAAGGAATCTATGCAATAAATAGAGGAGATTGATATCCTCTAATAACAATGCTATGATATGGGAATAAATAAGAATGTTCCTAATGATACATTTATAATCTAGATATTCTTGATTATATAGGATCGACTCCTTATTCTTATAAACAGAAACAATCAATAATCAACCAAGCGAGCTACTTAATAATGAATTATTTAAGGCCATTACTGACAAGAATATCTTACCTCCTTCCTTCGGTCTTTCTTTCTCTTGACCTCATGAAATGTGTCTGCCAAACAAATTATTCATGTTAAGACACATGTGGAAAGAACAATAAAAATGTATAAATCCATTAAGAATTTACATTAGAAGTTTAGAACCTATGAACCCATAGAAATCATGTGTGAATGAAAGGCAATTAAAAAGAAAATAATGAAGGATTGATTCAACATCTCCAAAGATGGAAAAACACCGCTGAAGCTACTTCAACATGACAATGTAAAACAATACATGAATGGAGAAGTACTCTTACATGCAAGATGATAAAATGAAACTTCACACTTCAACCAATAATCGAAATAGGGAAACAATTATAAGAGCATAAAATTAATTATGAAACAATATTAGCAAAGAGCAACACCACACATCTACATGCCAATCAAATACGTCAAAATCAACCATTCATAAAAATTAAAACTAATATAGTCTACAGAAAAATTCACCACTTAATATTTATCCAACCCAATAAGTAGACAAATAAAACAAGCTTCAAACTTCACATATCAATAGATTAATCCACTGAAACCATATGCCTTTGACATTAGAGCATGGTAGTCAAAAACGTGATTCAAACTGCAAGATTCTACAAATCAAAAATCTTCTTCTCCCTCTCTGATCTCACATCACCTAGAAGTTGTGATTTCGATGAAGGATTTTTGGAAGAATATCATAACTTGTTTGAAGGGTGCATTGCTTCTAATTGAAGTCTTCGATTGGTTAATTCGGATCAAAAGCTAGTCATGGGCTTCATTTATTAAGCAATGGACCAAGCTAAGGAGAAGATACAAAAGACTTTCAATGCTATCAAAAAAAGGACGTTTGGTTAGCTAACTATCTATGTATTTGTTTGTTAGGATAGTGATTTTGAAATTGAAAACAAAAAACCAACTTAACATAACATTTTGGTTAGTTATTTTCCTTTTTGGAACATCATTGATGAAAGGTGTGACAAGCAACTTCATAGGCCTTTGCATGCTGGAGGCTATTTTCTTACCCCTCAAATTCATTATCATCCCGGATTTAAAGCAAATTTGGAAGTGAAACAAGGTCTAATGGAATGTACAACTATGATGGTGGAGGATGAGGATGAAAAAACTCTCATTGATGTTAAAATTGATGATTTCAAAAAACGAGCAAAAATATTTTGGTTGTCCCTTGGCTACTAAGTCAATTAATTTAAGGACTCAAACAGATTGGTGGGAGTCTTATGGTGATGAGTGTCTTGAACTCCAAAAATTTGACATTCATGTATTGAGCTTGATATGTAACTCCTCCAGATATGAGCGTAATTGGAGTTCCTTTGAGATGGTAAGTTAATGTTAAAATATATATAGTCTACTAGTCCACCACTTGCTTATCATATTTGTCTTTGCATTTGTTTAGGTCCACACAAAGAGAAGAAATAGGCTAAAGCAAAGCACAATGAATGATGTTGTTTTTGTTATGACTAATTTAAAATTAGCTAAAAGGAAGCAAACAAGAAAACCAACTCAAATTAATATTGATGATTGTTTATCCGATGAAGAGTGGATTATGTAAGATGAGCATGAGCATTGGATTTGGATGAAAACTTGGTTGTAGTCGAAGCAGAAGAGGATGAAACTTTACATAGTCATGATTTACAAATGACTTATTTGAATGGTGAAGGAGATGGAAATGGAGTTGAAGGTTTCTATGCAGATTATGAATTTAACTGACAAGATTGTTCTCTTTAGATAGATTATTATTTTGTTACTGTTTTGTAACTAGGAAGGAGCTACTCCTATGTAATGAGGATGTGGTGTTTACACCTAATTATGTACTTTTATATGTTATGAGGTTCAATAATAAAATCGAGCAAGATATAATGATCTTACAATCCGTGTTATGATCTCCCGATTTATGATTCATATTTCTCTTTTCGATCTTGAGTAAGATCTCAATTTTGACTACCATGCATTAGACAATCTCATGCACAATGCTACATGCAATAGCATGGATGTCTCTTGGCTATTTCTAATATATAATCCTTCTTGCAATGCACTTCATTGTTGTGGCATGGGGCACCACAATAGTGAGATACAGTGTTCGACAGGGATCATAGTTGCTTCTATTCTATACGGAGCCAAATTTTCTTTTTTTTAACTTACTTGTAACCCATCTTCACCAGTGGGCTACACCAAATTAAGAAGTCAAGATCCACTGAAACCAACAAACAAATGTAGGAATCACAGATTACGACTGTTGAGTTCAAATTTAGGAGTAGCTCCCGTAACTGTCATCATTTTGACCCTCTTCCAACCTTGCTCTGGCCATCAACCCTTCCTTCAGTACTACACCCAACACAGTACCTTTGTTTCACATGTGGCTCTCTCCTCCAATGTAGAAGGTGAGACTACCTGCAGCTTTGTAATACAGGTGTCTCAGAACTTGCCCGCTTTTCTTTGTTCTCTTATGTCTCTCTTTTTAATTAGGTGATTCATAGTATTCGTGGTTGTAATAAATATGCTAAATATGATTTTAGTGTTAAATGTTATGCCTGAAAATAATGAAAAATTAGTTAATCTAGATCTTTTTTTCAACTGCAATGTAACTACTATTTTTTTATCTATTCCTGCAATTTACCCTATTCCAGATCCAAATAACTTATTAAAGTTTTAAAACAGCTACAACGGTCAATTGAGTTAATTTGCAATTTTTTAAAGTGTTTCCATTCAGTCCACATCCTTTGTTATGGCACTGAACTGTGATCTGCTACACAGTTATCAAAACCTAAACATATCAAGAGAAGCTGCTCCAAGTAGAAAAATGCAGCCAAAATTTTGCATGAACTGCAAGAAAATGTTGCCGTAAGACCTATTTCCAAACTAGCCTTACATGCAGCACAAAACATGGAAAATCCATGTGAAAACTGAATCTGCAACAAACCAACAGCATTAATCCTATTAAGCATCCAAAAAAGAGGTTTAGATTCCAAATGAGCTTGTCAAGAAGGAAACTCTAGTTATCACAAGAATGAATAAGAAACTAGAAATAGGACATACAGTACTAAAGCACAAAGATGAGATTTTAGAGTCAAAATAATACAATCTTGACTGCAAAAAAAAAATACATTAATCAAATTAAAACACAATGTCCTACCAAAGTATAAAATACCCTTTCATAAGAATCCAGTTTCAAGTCAACTTGAAACTATTAGCTGATAACAAATATAGCTCTGAAATGCCACCCATGTATTTGGAAAAAGAAAACTTGAGAAGAAGGGCAATAACACCATCACTTATACTCATTATAGAAACCCAATATACAAAAGCAACCACTCTCAATAATATATCCAACACAAGCTCCCTGCTTAAATAACTCACATTCTGAACACCACCCAACCAATCATCAAACAAAATTAAATATCAATTGAACTCAGATTCAGTGACAGTGCAAGCTTAAAAACAACGACCTCAAAGCATGAACAAACAAGCCGACAGTGGAGTTGAACATGAATAAATGATATACCCTAAACCATTCTGACTATTTATGAAGAAAATTCTGACCCGAGCCAACCAAGTCCATAATCTAAACAAATTAACCAATTATATCGAAGTACAAAAGGGAAGGAACCCTTCAAAATTTCGTCCAAAAACTGAACTTTCTACAAGTCAAGCTACACAAAGCCCCAGAGAAACAAAAAGGGCTAATTAAAAAAAATCCCCTTCTTAGCCAAACAAAAAAATCTCAACAGTGAAACCCCATCATGGCAAACACAATTATTCAAGGTCCCCCATCCAACCTCACCAAAAAAAAGGGGCAAAAATTCAAAATCAAAACAAAACAAATGAACCCCAGATGAGAGAACGCAAAGTCCAACACCCGGATCACACAAGCACAGATATCAAAATCAAGATCGAATCCGCTGAGTTAAATAGGGGCAAATAACGATACCCTGAAGGAGAAGCTTCTGAGTGGTCTCGTTGGGATCCATGGAACATTCCTTGAGCATTGCATAGATGTCCTCTTCACTATGATTGCCCGTGATCTCCTTGATGTTCTGGATCGTCCTCCTCACACTGGTCGGAATTGAAGCCCTAAACCCCGCACCGCTCATCTTCGCAACACAAAGTCGCAAACTTTGCGAACACAGTATATGTGGGCAATGAATAGAAGGGAGCAAAGAGGGGTCAGTGATTAATTGGGTGATGCAAAAGAAAAAAGCACTAAATAAACATAGAGATAGAAAGAGAGAAAGACAGAGAGATGTAGAGAGAGTTCAATGAGGATTGTGAGAGGGTATGTATGATCTATGGGGTTTGAATTGATCAATCTGAATTCTGAACTAGGAATATGGGGAAAGAAGGAACAAAACCAAAACCAAGTGTGTATGTAGGTGTATCTTTGTTTATATTGTTTTTATTTTTTTTATTTTTTTATTTTTTTATTTTGCTCAAACAAAGACTTTTTGGTTCCTCTCTTTCTTTTTATTTTCCTTCCTACTTACCTTTTCTTTTCCTCCTATTTTCCTATGGATTTTCTTACTTTTTTTTTATATGCTCCTTCACTTATTTTGAATTTAAAGTAATATAGTATTTTTAAATTAATTAAAGGTTATAAATCACATGCAATGCTTTCTTCATGTAAGAAATTATTTGAAAACTTGAGGTAAAATTTACTAAAAAAAAAAGTAGTTGAACGTTTCTATGTTAAGAGATTACAATGACATTAAAAGTATAAGTAAAAATAATTATTCAGATTTAGTTGCTTGATTTAATTAAAAGTATAAGTAAAAATAATTAATAAGTTAAATGATAAGTATAAAAAAATACATATATGGCTATTTGAGGTCAAATGAGATTTTAAACAAAAGATCGCTTACATGTAACATTTTTATTGATTAAAAATTATTTTAAAAAAATTAGAAAATCGTGATATAGACATTTGTTGATTTAAATAAATAAACACTAAAAAAAAGAGAC
>Ga0123341_1000121_pt1 | contig 35231 bp, 23 predicted proteins | sample Turbeapinknodule_FD_89959 | JGI IMG/M metagenome (GOLD analysis project Ga0123341, IMG submission 89959) | Root nodule microbial communities of legume samples collected from Mexico - Turtle bean Mexico pink nodule | ecosystem: Host-associated > Plants > Roots > Nodule | place: Mexico: Nepantla...
ATTATATATATACATTTTTTTTATTATAGTGCACATATGTGTTTTTACTAATTATTATACTAAAATTTTGAAATATTAAGCAAAATTAAATTTTATATTTTGCATGCTTATAAATTTTTTATTGTCATTAAACAGATTAATCAAGACAACTTCTTTTAAGTTTAATCTACTAAGGCTAATTATATTGAAAGGATATTCAATACACACCTTACTTACTGTATGAAGAAGTATAAATGTTAGACTTATTTATTTCAGTCTGTAATTTAAAAAATAAATTTAATTATCTTTCTTATAAATTCACCAAGCAAGATATGAAATGTGTTATTTAAGGACAATAAACAAAGAGAAATAATTTTAAGGTTGACTTCAAAAAATTTATTGTTGATGTATAATTTATTTTACTCATTGGTGTATTGTTTTAATTTTTTATATTTTTTCTATATCACCTCTATTATTTACTCAGACATATTAAAAATTACAATGAATAATTATTGTATTAAAAGTATTTTTACATTTTTTTTAAACAAACATATGAATGCATGTATTTACATGCTTGTATATTTCTTCATGCTCTTTGACCTATATAAAATTGCATATGGAACATTATGTCTCTTTTTTTTTTTAACAAAACATATCCTATTTTTTATTTATTTAAAACAAAGATCATGAAATATATTTTTTAAATTATGAGATTGAAGGGTTTATGATTTTTTATATAAATTTAATTTTAATAATTTATAACATCACACTAATAAGCTTTATAAATTAAGATCTGTAGATGAACATATCTAATTCAACTCATACACCTATAAATAATCACTAATTAGATTTAATTCAATTAAATTAGGTTCAGGATTGACTAATTGTAAACATTGATAATGAATAACAATAATAATATATCTTATTATTATTATGATAATGATGTCAGTTGTACTTTTATCTGCCTTCAATTCAAGTAAAAACTGAAATAAAATTGAAAAAACCGATGTTGATGGACTGGACGGTCAGATCTTTGATTGATTTATCTAAACATACTGGAACCGTAGGATGAGAACATCTGAATTTGAGGAGACACTTACTTGCCCTTTCTCTCTCCTCAAACAACCAATCAGCCCTCTGCTAAGTGACACTGTTTCCCAGAGACAGCGGTTCCATGCTTAACCCTAGAAACTAGATACTTTACACGCGCCAATCGGGACCACCCACGTGTCATACTTCACCCACTTCACCCTTTCGATCTTGACTATTTACAAAGAAACCCACTTTTTTTAACTTCGATTCCCATTGCTGACACTCATTTTCTCTTCATTGGGAAAAAAACAAAATTCTCCACTCACTGCTTTTTCCACAGCCACACCCAAAGAACAACAAAACAAATCCACTTCCACACCTTTTCAGTTTCGTTTCGCACTTGTTAGCGTTCTTCCTCGTAACTCTCACCATCTTCGCCGGAACCCTAGTTTGATCCGCCGGAACTCGAATCCACCGGTGAGCTTCAATTGACTCTGTCACTGTTCCGTTTTTTTTTTCTGCGGTGAAATTGCTCACGCTCAGAATTTCTGTGTTGGAGGGAGTAGATGACTGTACGATTGGGGAATAGGTGAGATCACGAGGGTTGGATTTCCTCGCCGGATGGAGGGAGGTAGCGTCTCTAGACTTACTTGTTCTGGTACTGTTCACGTCCAACTTTGGGTTCTTAATCTTCTCCTATGCTGTGATTAGGTTAAGACTTTTGCTTCATTTGCTTTGAAATGGTGAGTTTTGTTTGAAAAATGGTTACTTTCTACTTAACCTCACTAACTGGCTAATTCACGCTTAGTAGAATTTATTTTTCAACAATCTTCTTAATGCCGTGGGTAGATTGTTTTCTTCTGTTTTTCTTCTCATTTTCTGAGTTAGAGCAACCAGACATTTCAATTGGTTCCAAATTTTATTTTGTATTTCTTGATTGTTGAAAAGAATTGTCTGATGTATCCATGTTTGACCTTACAATGTTTTTAAAAGATTTGTGCTTAAGAAGCTCAGTACAGCGAGGATTAACCTGTAGGAATCATTTACTGATCAACTTAATTTGGCCTCCTTAGTTATATAAGTTTATCTTCCATGTTCAAGATCAGCCCTCTTATCACTAGACAATCTTTGAACCTTGTTGATTTCTTCTCCCTCATCCTTCAAAGTGTACCAGTTGTTGATTCATAGATTTTACCATGGTATTGTTTTTTCTTCTATTTGGCTATATTAGTTAGTGTAACAGCCTTGAAGTTTCGAATTATAGGGTCAGAGTTATATGTTTTAATGTGTTGTTTTCTTGCTCTTTTAAATTAAGTTTCTATGTTTTATTTGCTTTTTGTGCGGGCTGTAATTTGTTGGCAACTTGACAACAATGTATTCTTTAATTCCTATGCATCTTATGCTTCTGTTTCTATGCAACGTGTATATGCTTATCCTTGGATGATGGATGCGGTGGTCCTTATAGGTACCTCTGTCTACTTTTTGCATTTGTATCTGGACATGTATCTCTGTCTATGCATGCACATATTTTTATCAGGTTTAAGGTCTCTATCACTGTTGTTTCTCTTATTCTTATGTGCATATTTGTTTTAGGGATTCACCCATGGATTATGATGACAATGATTTTCAAAACCAGAATCTCCATTTAGCTGGTGAAGGGAGTGCCAAATTTCCTCCAGTATTAAGGCCATATGCTCTTCCCAAGTTTGATTTTGATGAAAATCTTCAAGCAAATTTAAGATTTGATAGTTTAGTAGAAACTGAAGTTTTCCTTGGCATTGAAAGCAACGAAGATAACCAGTGGATTGATGCATTCTCTCGAGGGGGTAGTGGAATAGAGTTCAGTTCAACTGCAGCTGAGTCTTGCTCTATATCAAGGCATGGCAATGTTTGGTCTGAGGCCACTTCCTCAGAATCTGTTGAAATGCTTTTAAAATCTGTTGGACAGGAAGACTATATTCCTAGACAAACAGTTATTCAGGAATCAGATGCCTGTGATGAACTGGCCTGTTTAGCTAAGCAAATGGACACCAATCCAAAATTTGAGGACAGAAATGAATTTAAAGATAGCATTTCAGATGTACATCCATCTGGTGGTACCCATGCAAGTTTTTCTGGATTGAAAGAGGATGTAGGAATGGACAAGTCTGAGGATGGATTATCCCAAGGTCATGAAGGGGAATTGTCCTTTGATGGAGCTTCAAGCAATCCTGAACTAAGTGATATCCATGGAAATAATGACTTGCCTATGTCTGAAGGGAGTCTAACGCTCCATACCGATGATAAAAATAACAATTCAAACCTAAGAGAAGTTGAGATTGTTGATGATGATTCACTTCATATCAAAACTCAAGGTGATTCATCTGCAGTGCAAACTAATTTTGTTGAATTATCTATAAAAAAATTGCATGATGAGAAGCAAGGTCCTATTCAAGAACAAACTAATAATCAAGATTTTGAATCTTCTGTGATGGATAAAGCTGTTGTGGTAGACACACAGACTCAAGATGGAGATGCTGTTGGAGGTGATGCCGACCATCTGGATAAATCCCCTCGTTCAATCCCCACAGTAATGACTTTGGAAGGTGAGGATGTAGTTGTTGGTCTTGAGACTGGGTTAGGTAGTTTGGAGAGTTCCAGGAGAATGGAATCTGTTGCTGTTTCTGACTTGCAGAAAGCTGAAAAAAGCAGTGAAGATAGTGATCAGTCTCGGAACAATGCGAGTGAAGATAGTGATCAGTCTCAGAACAATGCGAGTGAAGATGTAACGTTGCTTAAAGATGTGGTAATGGATGATCAATCTGTACCAAATACATATGGATTGCCGGAAATATCAATTAAAGATGATTTAATCTCTGAGGGGCAAGTGGTTGAGGGTAGTAGTTCCAATTGTGAAAATTTTCCCAATATGCAGCAAAATATGGATGTCACAAAGATTATATATCATGAGAGCAGTGTTACTAAGGAAGTTGAGCTATTGAACACTTGTGATAACGTGAACACAGTGATTTTATCAAGCAAGGTTGAGGCATCTATGCTCACTACAGAGGAAAATAACATTTCCTATACTAGTGAAGGAAACGGTGGCAATAGTGTAGGTTTTACAAATAGCAGTGTGACCAACCTTTCAACAAAAGCTTCCATTTTGGGCGAGTCTACTCAACTATTTATAAACAATGAACCTGGCAGTCAAAATGAATATGGAAAATCCGAGCAAGTTGTCTTTGTCAATGATCAGGATCAGCTACTAAACACTGGTAATCATGTGGATACAGATCTTTTGTCAAGCAAGCCGGAGGCATCTGTGTTTACTGCAGAGGAAAATAATATTTCTATTATCAGTGAAGGAATTAGTGACAATAGGGTAGGAGGTTTTTCAAGCAGTGGTGTAATGGCTGTTTCAACAAAATCTTCCATTTTGGGTGATTCTACTCAAATGTGTGTAAGCAATCAACCTGACAGACAGAATGACCATGAAAAATGCAATCAACTTGTCTTTGTTGATGATCAGGACAGTAAAAGAGTTCCTTCTGATTCTAGCCACATGCATTGTGATGTTGATCAATCCCATCTTGTGGATAAGGGAGTAGTTTCATCGTGTCCTAGTGAAAGTAGCATGGAAACTGAGTTGATGACTTCCACAGTCTCAACCCATGCTATACTTGTCAACAAAGCAGGTACTTCATAGGGATTTCATCTTCATATTTTCAAATTCAAAATGAATATTACTAAAAACTTGCACTACAGGTGAAATTCTTGGGCCTGTTTGGGTTGAGAAAATGTCGTTTCCTGTTTTCACTAATAAATACTACTATGTTGTTTTCATCTTGTTTCCTATTCTGGTGTTTTCACATTTCTTGTATAATCCTTGAAAACTAGGAAACAAGTTAACTCTTTATAATTATTAGTGAAAATTGGATACACGGGAATCATTTTTTCTCAAAACTAAACGACCCTTTAGGTACACCACAATGACGAGTCACTTTCTTGTAAACGATATAGTAAAAGGTTCTACCCTAGGATTAAATTCCTACTAGCTCATTAACTTAAAAGGTTTCTTTTCATCATAATTTCAGTTTCACAAGTTGTTTTGCAAAATAGTAGTTTGACATTACATGAGACAGACATTCCACCTTCTAGCAAAGTTGTTTCCAGTCATGAAGTTACTAGTCACAATGATTTTCAAGGGATAACTTCTGTTGGATATTCTTCTGCTGAGGGAAATGGAGAACCTGCAGGGAAAGACGCTGAGGAAGCAGGCCCATCTACCATTATTGGATCTTCTGAAACTGCTCCTTGTCCTGTTGGCACAGGCACTGAAAAATACCATTCTTCTGATTTTTCTAGTGAACTACATGGTAGCGATACTCAGCACAATTTAGGGACTAATGGTGCTGTAAAGATTGGTGAACCTCAAGGAACAGAAAATAGTGAAGTCATTCAGGAATGTACAAAAGAGATTAGTATTCCTCAAGTTCTATGTGCATCTTCGGGGAACCAGAGTGACGGTGTTGCAGTCTCTTCGATTAAGGATGACAAGGAGACTGAGCAGGAGAATCCTGACAAGCCTTCCTCAGAAAAATTAGGTAATCTTCAATCCATTCTTGTTGTCCACTTATAACTTTCCTTTATTCTGCATTTTATTGTGAGGTTAGCACCACTTATAGAACATAGAGAAAACATATATATATATATATATGTATATATTTCATGGCACCAAGTCCTTCAAGTTTTGTCATTGATTTTTTTTGTATGTACTCATTGTGAATTAAGTGTATCTAATTATGCATTACAACTCTTAAAAAAGATTTTGATTGTAATTTTTATGTATTTTTTTTTTAAAATTGTGTTAAAGATCATCTAATGATTTCTCAAAATTTCTTAGTGCTATGTATTTTGAGAATTGTTGTTTGTGTTCAGTTCTTACTTTCTAATTATGTCATACAACTTTTAGGAAGACAATGATTGTAATTTGTATGTATTTGTTCACTAAATGTTAGGTTAAATCATGAGTTCTAAAAAACTGTGTGGGGATTTTTTTTCTAATGATAAATTGTGACTTTGCACAATTGTTAAACTTGTACTCATATTATGTACAACCAATTGTGCAAAGAAAAATTATAAATGAATTTCTAAATCTCTGATCTCATACGAATTAGAATATGATAGTAAACTTTAAGAGTCTGTAACAACCAAAGTTACTGGTTACATACATAGGCAATACTAATGTGTTTTTCAGTTCTTGCAAGGTACTGGTTACCAAACTTCTCTTTCTGTTGAAATTTCTATTGTTTCACTCATGCCTAATACCATCATGGTGCACACCAGAAAGCCCCTTTTTTTGTGATGCTATTACCCTAAACCTAAGAATTTATTAAGATAATATAGAGTTCCACTCAAAAGAAGTAAACACATAATAAGTAGCAAGGTAACAGAATGACAGGATTAATATGGTGTTGTTCAGAGAATACAATTCCTTTGGATACATGATAAAGGAAAGTTCCACCTTAGGCTGAAACCCATGAAGAGGATATAAAAACTTATGAACTAAAACACGAACACTACAACATTGTTTATTGCTTTCTCTCCTAAAAAGTAAAAAAAAATGGGGAGATAAAGATATCTAAATGGGTAGGGCAGGTCATCCATAAATCCCAGAAAACATACGCAACTGCCCATCAGTAAAGGGTACATTGTGGATAAATAAAATTTAGTAGAGAAGGAACCTGAAGAACATGAGTTTGCACTGGAGGAATCTGTGTAGAAAGAACAGAGGAATTGCAGCTCTGTGCCACCAGTAGAAAGGTGAAAAGCCAGAAATTTTATTTGAAAGTAGATATTGACCACATATCCTTTCACAAGTAGAATCTCCAGGCATAAAAAGAAAATAGTAGAAAAAAAAACGTGAAGAAGAAATGAGTCTTCTAGGTTTCATGTTATATATAATTCCTTTTAATAAAAATGCTACACTATTCTATCCACAACAATGGTGATAAATAATCATGTCATGATGGTAGTTTTTCTTTTATTGTCTGACTCTTAGTTTTTTTAATGTGCATTGTATGTTTTTTTCTATTTCAAGATCTCTTCAAATGTTTCCATACCTATTACAATGTGAACTCTGTAGATGACATTGCACCTGGAAACCAAGATTCCATATCTTCTGTGTCTGTAACGGACTCTTGCATTGATTTACGTGAGACTGGATGTGGAAGGTTTCCTGCTAACAGTACTTGTGATCCATCTAGTACACTTGGAAACCCTTCTCAGGCTGAAAAGGATAAAAACCAAGTTGAGGCTTCTGCTAATCAGAACACCCAAGTTTCTGAGATGATAAATGGTAGTGCAAAAAATGCATTGTCCACTGCTCAAGATCTAAAGGAGAATAATGCATCTAAAGATGAAAGAAGCTCAACTCCTGAGGTAAATTCAGTGACTGATTTGTCCAAGGATGTTGCAGATGTGAATACAGAAGATGTTGACAAGATGCAATCAATTCCTCTTACTGAAACCATAAAAAAATCATCAGTAAGTTTTGTTGCAGTTTACAATCCAAACTAAAGAATTTTTATCTGGTTGTTATTATTTTTATTGCCTTTGTTTCCTGATTGGGCTTCTTCCTAAGGTGACTTCTTTAAAGTTTATTTATTTGAAATGGGTGGCTGATATGATCTGTTGTTTAGATTATGAATGACAAATGATCTTATACTTTTCATATTTTTTTCTCCCTTTGCGTTATTGTTGAAGGCTATGGAGGGATTTCCTACTTCTGGGATAGGTCCTTCAAAAACCAAAACTGTAAGAAAATCATCCCAGGGAAGTCCACAAATATCAGATGTAGGGGCAGTACACAATGCTTCTAAAGCTACACCTGAGCGCAAAAGGCGAGTATCTAATAAGAACGCTGGAAAAGAATCTTCTAGAAGAGGAAGTCATGCAAAGGACACTACTCTGGCTAGACAGTCTGACAGAGGTGATAAACCAACTAAAGTTTCCCTGAGCCCATCTCCTGGTTTCCAGATGATGCAATCAAATGAGGTGCAGCAGTATGGGCACATTGAGCCAAATAGTACAAAGTCATTTGCTCTTGTAAATACTTCTACATCTAGTCTTCCGGATTTGAACAGTTCTGCTTCTCCTCCTGTTTTATTTCATCAGCCTTTCACAGATCTGCAGCAAGTACAATTACGTGCACAGATCTTTGTCTATGGAGCTTTGATGTGAGTTCAAATGTTGTATGGATTTTAATTATTATGGATGCTAGACCAATTTGATGTGTGCATGTGGTTATGAGTCCAAAATCTGCATTTTTTTCACTTACTACCTTACTTTAGACTTCACATAACATCCTCTCTGCCATGGTTAATTCAAAAGTTAGAAATCTTGTTTCGTTGTATACTTTTCCCTTTTCTTTTAATTTCTGTGCAGAACTTGAACTTATTCCATATTCAACGAAAAAATATAAGGTCAACAGAGCCATTTGGATCTACATGATATCATTATTAATGTTCTGCATTTTGTGGATTAACAAATAACTCCACTGTTTATTCATCTTATTTATGTTGCTGCAGTCAAGGCACAGTACCGGATGAGGCTTACATGATATCAGCCTTTGGGGGATCAGGTTATTTTTTTTATCATGATTCCCTTGTATGTTCTTTTCTGTTGTTTGATCAAAATAAAATATTGAGTTCCTAGACATTGTGTTTAGATGGTGGTAGGAGCCTTTGGGAGAATGCTTGGCGTGCCTGCATGGAAAGGCAACACGGTCAAAAATCTCATCCTGCTAACCCAGAAACACCTCTTCAACCACGATCTGGTATTTCTTGTAATAGTTTGTTCTTTGATGTTGTTATTTGACCTGTTTGATTAACTCCTGATAATTGAGATCTGCAGTTGCTAGAAACTCTGATTTGCCACCTAAGCAAAGTGCTGTTCAAGGGAAAGGTATCTCTTCACCACTTGGTCGAACTAACAGCAAGGCTACTCCACCAATTGTAAACCCCTTAATACCTCTTTCATCCCCCCTTTGGAGTCTATCAACTCTGGGTTTAGGTAGTCATTCCCTGCAAACTAGTGCCCTTGCAAGAGATTCTGTTGTGGATTATCCACAGGCAATTACTCCATTGCATCCTTATCAAACTACTCCTGTAAGGAACTTTCTTGGACCTAACACACCTTGGATATCCCAGACACCCCTTCGAGGACCATGGATTGCTTCTCCAACTCCTGCACCTGACAATAGCACCCATATTTCTGTGTCGCCTGTCTCAGATACAATTAAGCTAGGCCCAATGAAAGCATCTCAGCCTCCTTCCTCTAGCATAAAGAATGTTAATTCTGGTCTCCCTACTTCCAGTGCAGGTTTGCAAAGTATCTTTGCAGGAACTTCCTCTCTACTTGATGCAAACAATATGGCAGTATCACCTGCTCAACATTCTTCAGATCCAAAGCCCAAAAAAAGAAAAAAAGTTGTGGTATCTGAGGATTTTGGCCAGAGGGCTTTGCAATCACTGGCTCCTGCTGTCGGTAGCCATACATCTACTTCTGTTGCAGTTGTGGCTCCTGTCGCAAATGTGCCAATAAGTACTGTTGAAAAATCAGTCGTGTCTATATCTCTTGCTGATCAATCAAAAAATGATCAGAATGTTGAGAAAAGAATTATGTCAGACGAGGCTCTTATGAAAGTTAAGGAAGCAAGAGGTCATGCAGAGGAAGCTTCTGCTCTGTCTACTGCTGCAGTTAATCATAGCCTAGAGTTATGGAATCAGTTGGATAAGCATAAAAATTCTGGCTTGATGCCAGATATTGAGGCTAAATTAGCTTCTGCGGCAGTTGCAGCTGCAGCAGCAGCTGCCATTGCAAAGGCAGCGGCTGCAGCTGCCAATGTTGCATCAAATGCTGCTCTTCAAGCAAAATTAATGGCTGATGAAGCATTGCTTTCATCTGATTATGATAATTCCATCCAAAGTAATCAAATTTCTCTTTCTGATGGTACCAATAACTTGGGTAAAGCTACCCCTGCTTCCATCTTGAATGGTGCTAATGGAACTAACAGTCCTGGTTCGATCATTGTTGCTGCTAAGGAAGCTGTTAAAAGGAGAGTGGAAGCTGCTTCAGCTGCCACTAAAAGAGCTGAAAATATGGATGCCATTGTAAAGGCTGCTGAGCTGGCAGCAGAAGCTGTATCTCAAGCTGGAAAAATTGTAAGTATGGGTGATCCTTTGACATTAAGTCAGTTGGTAGAAGCTGGCCCAGAGGGATGTTTGAAATCAACTCGGGAGTCTTCCCAGCAATTTGGAAAATTCAAAGACATTACCAGAGATACGGTTAACATTGACAAGGTAATAGATATTCCTGAAACTTCTTATGCACAAAACAGAGACATTTTATCCGGTGGCGCAATTTCTTCTTCTATTAAGATCAATGAGAAGAAATCAAGAGGACCAAAGGGACACAAGGTTATTTCTGATTTAATCAAGACTGTTGATGGGGTTCATGTATCTAACTCTGAAACTGAGGCTCCTTTTACTGCTAGTAATGGATTTGAGGGTCTGCATAGAAGTAGCATCAAGGAGGGCTTACTCATAGAGGTTGATTTCACTTTTATTTATTAAGTTTATTTCTTTTTATGTAGAGCTAGTGAAAGTGACCAGATTAATGCCCATGGGTTCATTTTATAATATCAACTTTGGTGAGGATTAGGCATTAGTTTTATTCATTTAAATTGAAATGCATTCTTTTCATTTTCTAAAAATAATATGTTGCTCTTTAATGTTATAATCGTAGTAAACTGAAGCTATTATACGTTTCAGGTTTTCAAAGATGATGAAGGGTTCAAAGCTGCATGGTTCACAGCCAATATTTTGAGTTTGAAGGATAGTAAAGCATATGTATGCTACACTTCACTTGTAGCTGCTGAAGGTTGGTCTAGCATCTTCATGCTTGTACTCTGATTAGAACAGAAGCATCTTATCCGTTAGTTGGAAAAATTCATTAATTAATTAAAATTTGGGGCTAGAAATTAATTTTGGATAAATCATAAAAAGTTGAGATGGTTCTGATGTGTTGTTGGCCTTCTTACATCTAGATGACAATGAATTGCGAGGCATTTTCATTAAGATTTTATTAAATTTTGTATTAGTGCATTATTTATTATTGTGATTAAAAATATTGTTATCTTTTAGGTGCAGGACCCTTGAAAGAATGGGTATCACTTGAATTTGATGGAGACAAACACCCCAGAACACGTATTGCTCGCCCTCTCACTGCTTTACAATATGAAGGAACAAGAAAGAGACGCAGAGCTGCTATGGGAGATTATGCTTGGTCAGTTGGGGATAGAGTTGATGCATGGTTACAAGAAAGGTTTGCTAATATAGAGTTCTTTTAATTAGCTATCTGTTATTGATGGCTATTTCTTCAACACCAACGTAACTTCTATGTATGTATATATGATATCTTCCCATTTGATTCCTTCATCATAGAGGTGGTGTTGGTTTGATTGTCATATGAAATCAGGATTTTTTTATTCATCTTCTTGTTTAATTTAATTATATAATTTCCCATTCTTTCTATCCAAGTAGTTTAAATATATTAGGGTATGATGGTTCAATAAGATATTGTACTTGTGAACAAACAATTATTCCAATAATTTTTTACAGCATAAATATTTATGAAATTAAAACTGAACAAGGTAAGTATCTGTTAAAGTTCTCTCTCATGGTAGTTTTTGTCCTCAGCTGGCGGGAAGGAGTAGTCACAGAGAAGAATAAAAAAGATGAAACATTTACCGTTCACTTTCCTGGTATGTAAGTTATTTAATTAAACATTTTGGTATTGTATGTTTCTTAATTATTACTAAGGTATATAGAACACATTAGTTCCGTATTCTTGGAAAATGTTTATAATATTGGTTTTATGCAGCTTGTGGAGAAACATTGGTTGTCAGAGCTTGGCATCTCCGTCCGTCTCTTGTTTGGAAGGATGGTAAATGGATTGAATCTTCCAAAGTGGGAGCAAATGATAGTTCTACACAGGAGGTACTTTATTTTTAGGTTCTTCTAGAGTGTTCTACTGCTCCAATTCATGCTTCTCTTTACTAGCTTTCACGTTTTTGCATACAGGGTGATACACCGCAAGAAAAACGACCTAAACTGGCTAGTCATGCGATAGACACAAAAGGGAAAGACAAGATGTCGAAAAGCATTGATAGTGTGGAGTCGGCAAAACCTGATCAGATGACATTACTTAATTTGACTGAAAAAGATAAAGTTTTTAACATTGGTAAGAACAGCAAGAATCAAAATAAACTGGATGCGCACAGAATGGTGAGGAACGGTCTTCAAAAAGAAGGATCGAAGGTAATTTTTGGTGTTCCTAAACCTGGGAAGAAGAGAAAATTTATGGAGGTAAGCAAGCATTACGTAGCACATGAAAGCAGGAAGACCAATGATATAAGTGATTCGGTTAAACTTGCAAATTTCTTGATGCCTCCTAGTTCAGGGCCCAGAGGTGGGAAAAATGGTTCCAAAGAGAAACATGGAGCTGATTCCAAGGCCAAAACAAGTGAGTCTGGAAAACCACTGTTTTTGGGTAGTAATCCTAGCAAAAGACATTTCTTTATCAATTCGTTTTCTAATGCCGTTGAGCTGACAGGTAATACGGAAAGGATGAAGGATTATTCAAATCACTTAAAGAATGCGTCCCAGGGAGAAAGTAAGGTGGAGAGAGCACCCCACTCAGCGACTGATGGAGCAACTCAAGCACCAATCTTGTTTTCATCACTGGTAACTTCGGTTGATGCTCTTCCTGCTAAAAGGGCATCCTCATCAAGAGCAAGCAAAGGGAAACTTGCGCCTGCCCGGGATAAGATGGGTAAAGTTGACACCGATAAGGCTTTAAATGACAATCCTATCAAATCAGCATCTGATGTCGTCGAGCCCCGCAGGTCCAATCGCAGAATCCAGCCAACGTCAAGAGTAAGTTTCAATAGCTGAGCGGTTATTTCCGGTTGTGTCATCTATTTTCTCCCGTCTCTTCCAAGTATGAGGCCATTTTATATATATTGACCTTTTGTGTTGAATCTGATCTGGTGTGGTGGCTTGCTGGGTTGCAGCTATTAGAAGGATTGCAGAGCTCTTTGATAATTTCTAAGATTCCTTCGGTTTCACATAATCGTAATACTAAGGGTGAGTCTCTCTTTGACTCTTTTTATTGGTTGAGTTATATTGCAGTGGGAATGTTTTAGTGACTTAGTTGCAACAGGTTAAATGGAAGAAGGAGCTGGCAATTGCAATGATGGGGTACAGTGAAAAGGACCGGCCTGTGACATACCTAGCATAGATGTGTATATTTATAATAGAGAACCAACCAACCTAGGAATGCAAATTCTTGCTTCATATGTTTTAGGCAGACTATAGCTCAGTAGACGGTCGGTCATATTGATTTTAGAATATATTTAAATATGATTTGATCCGTAGGCTGTGCTGTATATGGAAATTTCTCCATCTCATCTTCATATGTTCATCAAATGATAACGTCATGCTCTGCATTGCCTCTCCACTACTGCAACTACTTCCTCTTCTATTTCTTTTCACCGCTAGTAATGGAACGCCTTATTTATGACTGTTTCTTGCACACCTGTAAGTTCTTCCGTCACCCCAAAACATGAAAAATAAATTTTTTTTTATCTTTTCGGTGTCACTCTCATATTTCGGATTATATAATTAGAAAGTTAATTTCAGATTCGGTAAGTACTTAAAGATCATAATCTAGAATATATTTTAAAAAAATAGTATTTTAGATTATATAAAAGGAAAGATCTCAATCGGCGTAGGGCGAGGGTCAAGCTCCACTACTGGGCCGGGGAAGAGTCTGCAACAAAATCAATTGAATAGACAGAGAAGTCCGGTAAGCGTATCGATTCAAGCAAGTCCGACTAGTTTAAGCGCCTATCGATTCAAGCAAGTCCGACTAGTTTAAGCGCCGCCTTCCAGACTTCTGATGAACCGCCGGGTGGTATGAACTCCAGAGCCCTATTCTGGTTACAGAGTGCGGGTAGCCGACAAGTAGGTTAGCAAACAGGTGAATAAATAGATTTTGCTCCTGCCTTCGCTTCCAGGAGAGAAAGATTATTGGCCTGAAAGCTATTTTTTAAAAAAATAGTATTCTGGATTATATAATCTAAAAGTCTGAATTTGAAAGTAGCTTTTGGATTATGTAATCCAAACACGTATTTGAAAAAAAGTTTAATTTAGACTTTCGATTCAGAATCTAATTATATATCTAAAAAAGACTATAAGATTATGTATTCCAGAAAATTAGAGGGTCATTTTTGGAATATAACAAGTATATGGTGGGAGAATAACATATGGAGGTGGAGGTGCAAGAAGAAGAAACAGTCTTTATGTCTTTATTTATATACCCATCGTATTTTGGGCCTGTCGATACATATTTGTTTTCATGTGATTCAAATTTATTATACATATTTTCAACATAAAACTTATATTTATATTAAGCTATTGATTCTTTTTAAATATTTAATTTTAAATAGATAAAAAGGTTAAGAAAGTAATGTGAATTCTTAAGGCTTTTTTTTTATAAAATTTGGTTAAATTAAATTGCAAATTAATCTAGTTATATGAATACTTTTTTTCAATTATTCAGAATTCGAAATCGTATTATTAATCAATCACGTTACTTGGATAGTTTACTCAGTTAAGAAAACCAATCTCCTAAGTTTAACTTTTCCAATGCAATAATTTATATTTTTTACGTTTGGAGCTCTCACCTGATTTATATATGTGCCGCTTGCTCTTTATAACAATTTTCATTGTTCCATTTGTAATGGCACCTGACCAATGAATGGTTTCATGTATTTGAATCCATTGGTTGTTGAGGATAGAAAAGGCGAACAGTATGAGAGAAAATGTGTTACTGAATTCTGTGAGACAAGGTGGCTAAAAAAAGATTACAATGAGGCGGGAAAAAGGATAGGAAGGAATCTAAACTAAACTAAGCATATATTTATATATATATATATATGTATGTATATATCTACACTTTGCAACGCATTGACGTCCTTAGGACCTAAACTGAGCCACCCACCTAAGAACTGGAACCCTCATGATTTACAAGGATCAATCGTGTGAAAATGGACGCTTGCCATAGCATGCAATTTTCAATTGACGTTCAGTTGGCGTTAAACAGAGAGACTGGCAACTCTGATTCCCCCCTCCCACCAGCCGATAAACCTCTCTGGTTCAAAGTCACTTCACGTCCTGCCTCTTCTTCTAATTCCATTCAACGAGGAATCAGCTTTTGTCAGGTTTACTGCACCCAGTTTAGGGGGACGGTATACCTCTTTGACGAGTTCTTCTTCAACATACGGTCTCTTGCAGACGCAAGAACTTGGAAATTCATGAAATTCACCCCGTCCAGGCCTTATCTCATCTGGTTCTCCCATGAATCCTCTCTGGCATGACTTGACCTTTTTGGCAAAGGTATCCCAGTCCATTTGATGCCTTTCTGCCAATAGCGTGCTAAGCTTCTTTGCATTTGGTCTAATTGTTCTTTTGTGACCCATATATCTCCTGTTGTAAACAAAATGAATGGTTAACAACACGAGGCACATTAGCCAAAAATAAAAAGAATGAGAAAATGTGATCATCACTAAAAGCAAGCATAACGTAGCATAAAAAAAATCATGTGCATGACACTATAGAGACTCTGAAAGAATTGTCAATAGCATCAAGTTTCGAATTTTGGGTTTATAAAAAAGGCTGTGGAAAGCAAAGGCTTTACTGGAAACCCATGGAAACAGGTTATGTTTTTCCCAAGAGCATTTTTACTTTACCAAAAGATAACTGAAATCAACTACATAACTGCCTATTTGTAAATGAGGACGTCCGAATCCCCTCAATTATTAACCAAGTTTAGCTTAAATGGTTGAATATAAGCAAGGATTTGGCTTCTCTATTTTCCGTTAAATGAAAGTGCCAATGGTCTAAACCACGCTAGGAAAATTGTCCTTAGCAAAGGACACTGTCAATTAAGCTAAATATAAAATACAACCTTAATTTTTCTTGAAGCTTCCAAAAATAGTCCCTATAGTTTGCCAGATTTTGCTAACTCCAGCCATCGCAAAATAAAAATGTGGTTTCCCAATACAAAATCAACTCCTCTCCAGCATTTTCAAGTTGTGATCAACAAAAGAAGCGGGGAAGAAATAAGACAGAGATCTTACCTTATTTGAAGTCTGAAGAGGTTGAATTATTATTATCTAGGCTATCTTCAACCTGATCTGTAAATTATACTCTGTATCTTCTGATAATTTTGAAGTTCATGATTCCAGATCCTAAATGTATAATTTATTCATTCTCTTTCTACCAGACTTCCAATGAATAAGTATTGAGTATTACGCTATACTCCTTCCAGACTCAACCACAAGCAACACAATTAAAGGTTTAATGTACTCAAATATAAGTAAACTTTTAACTACTTTCATCCTATTTAATGATACCAGTCCAAAAATACCCTCTAATTAATTAAGATATTTTCAATAACTCTTTTATTCTTGATAATGAAGGGTACTTTAGGAAAAGAGATTATATTTTTAAATGAGATTAGTAAAGCTATATGATATTAAATAACTTTTTAAATTCACGTAAACTTTAGTTAATTTTGCTTATATTTCAGTTCAAAGGAGTAATATGCGTTCATACATCTTTCCCACCTATTTGGAATATAATTCAAGTGTGATTAATTAACATATTTCATAACAGAATAATCATAATTAGGATTCCAGTTTTTCCATTACATGCGGAGTATCATTTACTCATTCTCTTTGTTTGAGTTCAAGAAATAAGTTCCCTAATGTACTAATAAAGAAACAAAAAGAGGACAGTAGAGAAATTTTATGCATTTACCTTCGACCTGCAAGAATCTTGGCCATGTTACCATTGTTATTAGTGACAAATACATCACTTTCATCACAAACAATGTAGTCAATAGCAGCAAGGCGGGAAGAGAATGGAAGGAAAGGTTTCAGCTCTTCATCAGCTAGCATCTCCTTTGTATAGATGTTGGGGAAAAGATCTTTGAGAGGCTGCATAGTTTCATCCCCCCCATATATTTCTCCTGATGCAACATACAGATATGTGTCATTTGAAAAGCCAAGTGCCCGTAACATCAAACCCACTTCATGAGGAGTAAGAGGACATTTCCCTCGCTTTCGCTCTCCATCTGGGCTCAAATCCTGTTTTATCATATGGAAATAATTCATTCATATCATTTCAGTATAAAAATAATTAGTTTCCACTTTTAGAAGTCTTATATGGAAACAGTAAATCTGTAATTAGAAATCATATCAAGCAATGTGTCTGGAATAAAATATTAGTCTCAATGCCTTCAGAAGGTCAGCACGGATAAGAAAGGATAGAATGTTATAATTTTGTTAGTTGAATGAATCAGATTTGATCTTTAGAAGTCTATGGATTGTGTAGTCTTACAGGTAATGTTGTCCACCTTTTTCTGATTTCACCAAGCTCTTGCTTCTCCTTTTCTCCCCCACCAAAATAACAACCTGAAAATGCTAGCATATCCGGTTCAAACCTGTCAAAAATCAGTCATGAACACTGTTGTCAGTGGCAATTACTATGACTCCTCCGCCTTGCATCCCAAACTTGTGTCATTTATAATATTTCATAATTTTGAGAGAAACAAGAAGTTGAACTTTATATAAGGGAATAATATATTGAATCTGAGAAGTTCCCTTTCCTTGGCATCCAGTAGAAGTAAACAAATACTTTCAAATTTCAGAGCACTATAAGGAAATTGTACACAGGGAATCATGAAGCAAACCTCAAATGGACAGCAATGAAACGCTGAGCCATCTTCTGCATTCTCATAACAATTCTTTGACCAAGTTCTTGTATAGGTTTCGTAAATCTCAAAGCATGAAAATTGACACGGCATCGTAGTTTCTGCAGCTCATCATCGAGGCTATTTGCAAGTCTATAGTCAAATTTTGTCAATTGAACAACCTGCAAAATCTCCTATATGTTTGTTACCTGAGCTAAATTCAGGGTTATCATTAAATTGACAAAACCAGTAACTAATGTTTCACCTTGACGGTTATTTAATAAATCTAAATATATTTTAATAAGTTAAGAAATTTCAAATACGTAGAGGCCACATACCTGCCGTCTCAAAAGTATAGGCAAAACTTGATCAAGATAATAATCAGGCTCTGATTTCCTTGGGACACGCATTGTATATGGTGGTTTCTCCATTGACCGCATGAACTTATCAGGAACTCTTTTGACAATTGTAACATCTTTTGCAAGACGAGAAATGAACCACTCAACGTCAAAAATATGGACAAAGTCACTGTATTCAAACAAGAATGTCTTTATTAAATAACCCACAAGCTTGATTCTAATGGTGAATGTATGAAAGGAACTGCAAATTACCTGTCATCTTTCCAAAAGGAATGATGATCCAACTCAGGTACAACTAGTGTGGCATTAAGAATTCGTGCAACAACAACAGCATCTGTTATCTGGATGCAGGAACATGATTGCGGTCATGTCCACGGAAAGAACATACTCATTGCTTAAAAAAATAGCTTACATGCCTGACTACGAAAGAGAACCTAACCAACCCTCATTCTCTGAAAACAACAGATTCGGTTCTCTTTTTCATGCTTTAAGCAATTAAGATGGCGGCAGATCACATACAACAACCAAATGATCACAATGTACCATATCAGGAAAGCTATGTCCCACTCACCCCAGTTCTTTGTTGGTTCAGCCCTCCGCTAGTTCCAATAAGCAAGTACCCATTTGACCACCGCTCACTCACAGCAGCTGCATTATCCGATCACCAAAACAATAGAGAACGAGACACATGAAAACAAGTTAGTATATATATATTTCTCAGCAAATCTTTCCGAGAACCAATCAAATTATAAAACAAAACCCTTCAATCTGTTCACGCAATCCTCGAGTAACCGCATAATAAATAACACCACATAACCTAAAATTTCTCACTCCAACCCTCATTCACGTGCATAGCTCAGCGAGAAGAATGTGCAAGTATTCAAAACAAAAGCCAAAACATTGAACGCTTGCAATTCATGAAAGAAGACGCATTCAAACGGAATTGCGAGGAGGAAACTCACGAGCATAACCGCGTCCCCTTTCACTGCATCCGTAGTAATATTTAGAATACTGCGATTTCCAAACATCGATTGGCGCGTTATAGCTCCCCTCCTAACAAAACATTGACGTCAGAACCCCGCACATTGCGATTACAGCGAAACCGAAAAAAGAGAGAGAAGGAGAAAAACGACGAACCACTGCAGAGTAGAGAGTGCGATGGACCAATCGCTGAGAGTACCATTCGAGATCAGAGGCCATGTGGCCCGTCAAGAGTGAAATGAGGCCCACCCCGAAAAGCATGAAACCGCAAAGCACAGACCAAGAGATCGGCTTCCGGGGATGAAACGGCGTCGCATTGGATCTCCAACACGAATGCTTCCTGCATTTGCTGTTGCTTTCCGCAAACACAGCCAGGTCCGTCGTCGACAATAAGCTCAACTTCCCCACACCCACGCCCATTCTCTTCCTTACAACAACAAACAACTAACTAACTAACCCCAAACCCTCACATCCTCTCCTACAGAGAACTCCTCAATGTCCCTGTGTAGGGAGAGGAACCCTAAATTAGTAGGGCCTTTCTTTCTCACTTTTTTTATTCTTTTTTATTTTTATAATTCGGTGGGGATGGTGGGAGGATGCAGAAGAAGCAATGCCGATTTGTCCTTTCCTCAAACGGAAACTCTCCAAATCACAACGTTTCAAATCAAATTAAAAAACTATGATTCTTTTTTATACTCTTTCTTTGCCTCAAGGTTGCCCTACAACCAACAGATCTCATCCCAACCAAACAATTTCTGAGAAATTAGGTTTAAATTGATTAACTAATTTGCAGAAAATCAACCATGTTTGTCCCCGTTGAAACCAGCCCTCAATCACAAAACACCACACTCCGTTCCTACTTCCGATTCCATTTTCTTAAAAACCACTTTTTATATTAATACATTTTTATTAATAATCTTTAAATATGTCATTCCAGTGTCAAAATACTGAAAATAGTATGTCTATGCAAAAGTGGTAGTTGCGTACAAAAACTATAATCAAAGCTCAATAAAGAATATTTACACAATACCCATATATTGAATAGAATTGTTTTCTAAGGATAAAAAAAAAAAGTCTATTTTAAGAGTGTGTAGCAGTTATTATTTTTTGGTTTTTGGTGAGTGGGTACTTGTCCTGAGAAAAAGGATGTGGTTGAATTTGAATTGGTGGAATGGAAGAAACAATTGCAAAAGGAAGCAGACAGAGATTGAAATTTGGTGAAGGACAAAAACAGGGTAGCAGCTAAGTCACGGTTTATATTGGAGATCTCATATCGATGAGAGATTAAAGATTTTTTTATAGTTTATAAGTGTGTGCAAACCTCAATCTCAACGAACCGATTTTATAAAATTGAATTAGACTTAAAGTTTATTTTTTAATATTTTTTGATATATTTGTAATAAATAAAATCAGATTTTTCGAATAGAAAAAATATTTAAATATATTTTAAAAGCTATGTTATGCTAAGATTTTTAAGTGTAAACAAACTCTCCTATACAAAAAAATCATGAAGTTGCAGCTTGTTATGAGTTATAGCCCTCAAAAGTTAACACAGTGGTTGGTAAATTACACATGAAGTTAGAGGGTTTTGAGCTATAACTCTAGAAATGAAAAATTCCTTGATCTGTATAACACGTAAAATGTGGTGGATGCTTTGGTGAAAGGGACAAAAAAGTTGATAAAGAAAACTGTAAAAGTTGACGCAGTGCGTGGTAAAGTACCATATTCTGGATTCACCAACCTTCTTATTCTTCTGCTTTCAAAAGCAAAATGGACCCATGCATGCTACTATGGCCTAAAGCCAAGAATGTAATAGAAAACAATAATGAGTGGAAACTAATAATGATTAATGGTATAATGAACCTCTTTGAAGGGCACATCTGGAATCATTTACCAGAGGAATGCTATCAATATATTTTTGTGATGAGTTTGATTTTTCTATAATAAGAAGAACTCACTTTATTTATAGAATAGAATTTAATCATGGTTATTTAATTAATTCTAACTTTTATTAGATATATATTTGGTTTTATCATAGTTTTAAATTGTTCATTATAAATACTCTTTATCAACTGAAGTGTGCGGTGTAATTGTTTTGGAACATACATGTTCTAATATTTTTTTAGTTAAAAATTCTTTAGATTACAAAATTAAATTTGATTGAAAATATAGAATTTTTGTGTTTTACGTAAGGAGGGAAATTCAAAATATTTTATAGGTTTTAGGAAATTTAAGCTAAAAATAAGAAGTATTTTGGTAAGAAGATGTTAAAGGAGTTATTTTAAAAGTTAAACAGAATAGTTGAAGCAATAACTAGTTTGGTAACCTGCCCAGTACTCTGAAAAAATGAGCTCATGTTTAAAATGTAGAGATCTAAGTGGTCCAATATTTTTGTACCCATTCAGTTTGAATTTGAACTACTATTTTTATCTTTTTATTTTAATCGAATCTAAAATATTTTTATGATAAAAAAAATATATCCAATTCACTTAAATGACTCGTTGTTAAATTTGGGCCTGTTCCATTCGATCATTTCCCAAGGGGTTGTTTCTTCCTGCACCCCTAAATTTTTCTTCCTGCATCCCCACAATATTATGCAAAGACAAAAATAACCCTATTATTTTTTAAAAATCCCAAAATGCACATAAGACCCACACTACTCTTTCTTCTTCCTTTGCCCACAGATTGCACACACGGATTCCATTTCTCTCTAAACAGTGGTGTCACTGTTCCATCTCTTAGTACAGGAAGGTGTTTCTTTTGGTGGTAGTCGGTAGTGTCTCGGATTATCGTTTCCACATTTTATATTTAGTATTCCAGACAATGCAGTTCGATAACTTTATGGAATCAGGAATTCACATTTGTTTTTTCACATTCAGGATTTGGAAATTCATAAATCTTTTGGATTGGGGAATCCATAAATCTTCTGGATTGGGGAATCCGTAAATCTTCTGGATTGGGGAATCTGTAAATCTTCTAGATTGGGGAATCCATAAATCTTCTGGATTGGGGAATCCGTAAATCTTCTGAATTGGGGAAACTGTAAATCTTCTAAATCCATCAATCCGTAACAGAAATTAGGCTTTCGAATTCAGCAATCTGGAAATCAACAATTTATTAACAATTTGCTTCCAGAACACCTTCTCATCCAGAAAACATGATTCACTTCCGGATTTATGAATCCATAGCACACTCCACCACGGTGCCCGTTTCCAAATAAAAGGTCAAGGCCAGTTTTGGAATTTTTAAAATTATGGGGATGCAGGAAGAAGAAGCCTTTCCAAGGATGAGGTTGAAACGAGGGGGTTGCATGCTGCACCTCAATATTTTAAACCTGTAACTCCATGTAATTTTAAATGACAACTTTCTCATTCTAAAAATAAATGGGTGAGATATATCTTTGGAATATTTGAAGTTTTGGATCATTTGTACTATGAGTGGTAGCTCGGAGTTGGAGGTGTGATTATTGTGTTTGGGGGTTGTTTTTGGTGCTTGGCGATGGTATTGCTTGTATTGCACAGTGGTTGTTGTAGTGAGTTCGGTGAATGTTTCATTATAGTTTTGCAGATTCAGTTTTTAAATGTATAATTCAATGACATTTTGGATTGTACAATCTATAATGTTAGTAGTTGGGTTTGTGTACTCTGGAACATGAAATTCAAAATACAAAATATATATTATAGATTATACAACTTGAAATACATATGTAGAATCTAACATGCGTATATGTCTTTTGGTTCTATGGTCTGAAATACATTTTGTTGTTCATGATTGCATTTCCAAAACGTAAAATTCAAAATACAAAATATGTATTTCAAATTGTACATTTCATAATACATATTTTGTATTCTCGATTATATGTTCTAAAATTGAGACGTATTGAGTTTTAACATTTATTATATATTCTTGTATTTTGTTTTTAATTCAAGATTTAAAGTATTTAGTAGTGATTGTTTAATATAAAGATGGAATCCCAATAATAGAGAAAAGTATTCGATGAAGTGGATAAGTTATCTAACATGAATGAGTCGAACATAATGAATTTTGTAACATTTGAAGATGAATTGGTTTGAGGAGATTGTGTTCGACCATTTAAAACAAATAAGGTAAGTATAATTGCATTCTTTTGCGTAGAAGACATGTGACATGAGATATACTTAAGTTGTGATATATTTAATACGCGAGATTACTTATTTCAATGGGTGTGCAATGACCTTTGGACTAGGTTTTGTAGTTATTATATTGAGATCCAACAAAGCAAATGGACAATAGGATAGAAAGACCCATGTGTTGTTAGATTGTGAAAGGGGTGCTACTTATAGAAAATACATAAACGATTTGGAAAGACTGTAGTTGGTACAATATCTGACCTTAGTAGCATACCCCTAAATGCAATTCATGTTATGTAGACCATAATGAGTTTTTCTGACTTCTCATCATGCGATTCATCCTCTGAGTTGTCTATTCAACAAGAATTTGATGTTATTTTGAATAGTTTAAGGGAGTTGACATTGCAAACAAAATGATAATTAAGACTAAGTTGCGTGAAATAACTTACACATACATGACATCAATGTGCGCACCAATGAATAAAGTGAAATAAAGGGATCCTAAAAAAGTCGAGCAAATAGATTGGTAAATTCTTTTACATGAATTCAAACAAGGAAAGAGAAAAAACGATGATCCCCTAGAGGATTAAAACAATTCAAATGTTGGACCAATTTTATCGCAGTACTCATCCTTACATACATGATGTCATTGATGCCAAGGCTGATGATCATTGTGGTTATCGATTTATAAATGCATTGTTGGAAATGGGGGGAAATTTATGGTCGTTTGTCATAATGGATTTATTTAAAGAAATTAGACGGTGGTATGATGAATATGCTACATTGTTAGATGATTATAAACGGGTAGACCAGTTGAAAAATGCCATTATCGAAGGATGGGATGTCAATGGTAAATTATGACACACATCACACACTTGTTTCCAACTTTTATGCTACAATGATGATTCTATAACTCACATTGACGTCTTCGCAAGCTAGTGTAGATAAATGAATAAATATGTTCGATATGGAATACTGATTGCTAGTAGATACAATTTGTTTTAATGTGTTTATCATTGAAGCAAAATATTACGATATTCCAATTATAAAGCAAGTCTACCACGAATGTCAGTGTTCATTTAGTCACGTGTATAAGACATGTGCATGGTATTGTTTAGGTATTTTCAAATGTGTGTGATCATGTTTTATATTCATATTCCCAACTACTTATCAATTACATTATATGTTGAAAACTAGGACAGATGAAATTGCAGGATGATTGTTCCATATCAACGGTAGACATATTGTGGTTTACATATTATTTTGTAGAAACTAAGTCATGGTCTTCATATCATGTTAGTAGGATGCAAGTGTTTACCTAAATGTTAGGAATTATATGAACATTTGTTAGCTTTGCAAACAATTGACTTTATTCATGCAAACTGTTCATTTTATTATTGTATATGACTTTATTCATGCAGACAATTAACTTTAATAGATGCATCTGTATTCAGTTTCATTATTCATCAATTTTTTTTTTCAAAAAAAACACGTACTTTCTGGAATGTACAATTCTAAACGCTTTAATACATTATGGATTGCACAATCTGATATATATATTTATGGATTTGAAAATATCTTATAGAACATACAATCCATAATGCACTAATACATTATGGATTATACATTTTAGAATATATTTCTGATTCCAGAAAAACATACCAGTTTGTACATTCCAGATTATATTTGTAAGATCCAAATATATATACCAAAATGTGCAATTCAAAATATATTTTTCAAATTTTCAAGGACAAGTTTGATATTTCACCCCCCCCCCAGGAGGTGCAGAATGCAATGCCCTACTTTCATGGCCCCAAAAGTGCAAGTTCATGTTTTTTAGATTTCTCAATCCAAGTTCTCTCTTTTTTTTCTAAATGGATTCATGATGGAATACCACTAAGGTTGTTTCTTCCTGCATCTCCATACATTCTTGAGGCACCCCATACTAAATGTGAGAATATATTTTTGTCATTCTGTAAAAAGATAAATGAACCTTTAAAATCTCACATTCTTTATATTATGGATTACATAATTTGGAAGACATTTTTGAATCTAGAAGTGTTCTCTAAATTTATAGAATCCGAAAGCTATTTTAAAAATATAAATATTTCATATTACATAATCCGGAAGGTAATCTCGGATCCATAAATAGCTTTCAGATTATGTAATCCAAAATATATATATTTTAAAATGGTATTCTAGATTACATGATCTGGAAGTCTTTTCTAGATTTAAGAATAGCCTATGGATTATGTAATATGGATATATGCTAGATTACATAATTCAAAAGCTAATCTGATATCAAAAAAGACTTTTGGATTATGTAATCCGAAAGTTAATCATGAATCTACAAAAAGATTTTTGGATTACATAATCCAGAAGCTATGGAAAAAAACTTTCAGATTATGTAATCTTAATATAAACTACATTTTGACTTTTTTACATAGAAATATTTTTGAAATAAAAAAATTTATGGGGGTAAAAGAACAATGGAGGGAGGTGTAGGAGACGGCCTACCACTAAATTGGAATATGTTAAGCCTATCCAAATCCAACTATTGGAATGGGCTTTTATCCAAAAATAAATAACCCAACCTGAAGACCAAGACTAAAATCGGATATCTCGCAACAATAATTCGATGTTTGATTAATTAATCCCACTCTTTAAAAAAATGATTAAATGGTACAACTCTACAACTTTTCTAATATCCATTCATCATAATATCAATTAGAAGCGATTAAAGTCTTACATTAGAGAGGAAATCGATTTACTGGGAAACTTTTTTTAGTGCGTGTTTGATTATGACAAAAAAATAATCCAACCATTTTTAAAAGTAAAGGCAATTATTTATTGTTTTAACTTTATTTTATCAATTATAAGATAATTAAATTTGATCCAATGATTTAGCCACTGTATATGTGTGTTATAAATTAGGTTAATAAGTTCACCCGTTCATCAAATTTGGTAATAGGTATTTATTTATATTTTTAAATGAAGGAGAAAAAAAAATGAATAGATACTTCAAAAACAAAATTTTCCGTAGTTAATCAACAAAAACAAGCACAAGTTTTGAAATCTAATATCTAATAATTAGGCAATTGAAAGTTACATTATAGAAGGTGGTTTTCAAAATCATGGCAGGTTTGCCACGCCCACCTTTGTGTTTCCATTATGTTTTACCAACTCATTGCAAATTCATCAAGATTCTATTTCGTTTTAAATATTGAAGACTAATCAAAATTACCAACTTAATATTTTTCTTAAAAATATATTAATTAATCTTTACTATTAATAATTTTTAAAATTTTCTTCTTACGGTTCGTCAACACAAAAACTCATCACTAGGCGTATGTTTTTTAGGTTGGAAGAAAAGTAATATTATAAAAATAAAAAGTTTGAAAGATAAAATAAGATGCATTAAGGATGAATATTCTGTTTAGAAAACATGAAAAACATAAAGTTAAGTGCAGAAAATAAAAGGTAGAATGTCGATTTGATTAAAATAAGTCTTTAGTCAGACTTAGGAGAGTTATGGTGTCATTAGTCGAATCCGATTAATAAACTTCTAAGACTTGAACCTGACTAAGATTGAGAGTTGTGTGATATAATAAGTTGAGTCTAATTAATTAAAAACTTATAGAAATAGGATAAGAATCGATTTAAAAAGAATCTTAACAAATAATAAACACTAAATATAATAATTATGTTATTTTTTTTTCTCGTATTAAAATAGTTTAAATAACGAGGATCAATCCTAAAGGAGTAATCAGTATTTAATATTGAAAAAAAAGAAAAAAAACAAGAAATAGAAATATTTAATATTAAAAAAAAAAAATAAAATAAATAAATATCTTAAAAAAATAATAAACATTTAATATTAAAAAATAAATAAATATAAATGCGTAAGATAAAAAAAGAAAAGAAAAGTAAAACATAAGGTGACTAGAAATTTCTGTGTATGTGACTTTGTTCTGTTGAGATCTATTCTTCTTTGATAGAACAAAAATTATTAAAAATATTTTTGCCTCGTTAAAGGTTAAGATTTTACTTTGCAATTGATACTAACGTCACACATGTCCTTTGTTATGTTTTTGTTAGATTGGGATTATTACTTTAGCCAGCAGCAGCATAGGATATTTGTTTTTTTTTCTTTTTCACGTAGTGTAACTTTTTTTCATAGTAATAAATTTGTAAACGTTCTTCGTGAAACTTTCAGTCAAAAACTGGACGGGAAAAAAAGGCTCAAAGTCCCTGCTTTTGAGATGTAGAAAATTGTAGTCAACCTTTGATTAATATATATAGTGAATTGGTAAGACCAAGTCCACAATCTTTGGCAGGTTCAATCCATTGCCCCAGAGCAGGGTTTCAGGCTTGGTCACAATAACAACAACGTTTACACATTTTTTGTTGGAATGAAAAAAAAAATGGGAAAATGTTGGCAACCAGAAAGGAACCCAACCCCAGTGTGCGGAAGAGAGAAAAAGAAGTAGGACCCCTTATTACGAGATGACACTCACAAAAATAATTGATGAAAGGCTACTGCCACTTCCACCATCTAGATAAACCTAATGCCGTATTCAAACCAAATACATACATCACAACATAAAAGAGTACCGAATTCCAAAACAAACAAAATTTTAAATGCGTTATTCAATCTAATGATAAAATCTCAAAAAACAAATTTGAATTTAATTTGATTGGAGAATTTAGAAGAGTTTGATCTTAAAATATGTGCGAGTGAAAAGGAGATGTAGAAAAAATAAAAAATGAGGAGGAGAAAGATATGGAATAGAAACCATTCTTATGGTCGTCCACATGCGTTCGTGTTTTGTTGAACTTGGAATTATGGTCTTCGGACCAAACTCGCAGCACTATATGACTGTGAAATGGAGTAAACAAATTCAATTATGGGCTATAAGTTGATTCATGCCATGCTTGTGAACGGACAAGTGAACATTCAAATATCATTAAATTATTTTGGAAGATGAACGCAGCATATATAAAAAAGAGAGTTTTTGTTGAGGAATTAAGTCTAATTTGTCACACATTGCGTAGCTATTTCTCAAACATCAAGTCTTTGTCGTATCTCACAAGCTAAAAACCATTCCCCTCCACCAAATTGGGTCAACAAACATAAGTCTTGTTCTTCCCGAACCCAACTAAACTGGAACAAACCGTATCCGATTCAGAGTTACTCTCTGTTCCCCGTTTTCTTTGCAAATTCAATCAGTCACACAATAACAACGCCAGACACAAAAAAGTATTATTATTATTATTTTAAATAGAAACAGAAACTGCAGTTTACCCACCATGATCACACTTCAAAAAAGAAGTCACGATCCCCCATCCAAAAAGTCAGAATCTTCTTATCTTTATAACCCTAATTTACTTCAATCACACCAAAGACAAACTCCATACGCATACATATGTATGATTCTAAACTCTCAGTTATGATAATACCGCTTATCACATATTCTGTTTCTCAATAACCTTTCTTTTTATCAGGGGTTTAATAATTCACCTCTTTGCTCCTTCGTTTGTTTCCCCGCCACACCATAACTACCGTAATAACGAATAGTTATGTTTCTGTTTTTCAGTTACTTTAACTTGTTCTTCCTCAGCGTGGCCATCTTCCTCTCTCACCCCTGTTTTCCCGCCAGGATTATACCAGAATCCGCAACCGTAATAACCTCCGAATCCCACAAAACACAAACGCACAACGCCACGTGGCACGACTTCTCCAAGTTCTTGTACGCCGAGCGAGGCAGCCACGTGAGCGGCATGTCGGAATTGAAAAAGTACTTCCACCGCTTCGGATACCTCTCTCTCCCCGAAACAACTCCGAATTTCACGGACACCTTCGATTCCCAATTCGAAACTGCCGTCTTCCGTTACCAGAAGCGCCTCGGCCTGCCGGTAACCGGAAAACTCGACTCCGAGACTATATCAACCATCGTGGCGCCGAGGTGCGGCGTCTCCGACGCCGCGACGAACGGAATCCACGCCACGCGTCGCTACGCTTACTTCAACGGTAAGCCGCGGTGGACGCGCGGAGCTCCGATGACTCTCACGTATGCTTTCTCTCCGTACAACATGATCGACCGGGTGAGCGTACCGGAAATCCGAGCTGTCTTCAAGCGCGCGTTCTCACGGTGGGCGTCGGTGATTCCTGTGAGTTTCCAAGAGACGCCGCAGTACGATAAGGCGGACATCACGATCGGATTTTATCTCGGGGATCACGGCGACGGAGAACCGTTTGATGGAGTTTTGGGAGTTTTGGCTCACGCGTTCTCCCCTCAGAACGGGAGATTCCATTTGGATGCGGCGGAAATGTGGTCCGTTGATGTCGAGCGTGAGGAGTCGAGGGTGGCCGTTGATTTGGAATCTGTGGCAACGCACGAGATAGGTCACGTGCTTGGGTTGGGCCACTCATCGGTGAAGGAAGCGGTAATGTACCCGAGTCTGAGCCCCAGAAGAAAGAAGGTTGACTTGAAGATTGATGACGTGGCAGGAGTCCAATCTCTTTATGGCTCAAACCCAAACTTTAGTTTTAGTTCTTTGTTGCAGTCTCAGAATTCATTCAACGCTGCCGTTGGCTTTCAAACCGGATTCTCCAAATGGACCCTTTCTCTTCCTCTGCTCATATTAGGCTTATGTGCTTGATTTTTTTTATACATGTATTTTTATTCTTTCATCATACATAAATATGTAAAAAGAAAAAGAAAGCATAGAAAGTAAAGTTCAATCACGTGGGCGAAGCCCTTGTGATTCATCTTATGTGGGGGTACAATAGATATTTCTTTAATTATTTCCCACATAGAAAATGAGATGCACCATAGAACTTTTAGGCAGAGAGAAAAAGGTAAATGCACTTTTGATTAGATTTGAAACAAAATTGGAGGACAAGACCCGCAGAAAAGGAAAGATCGGGGAATAAGAAAGGAAAGCAATGAAAAATTAGGAAGTTGATGTAAGAGGATAGAATAAGATCCCGTAAGTTAATGGGTAAGCTAACATGAGTAGTGGGAGGAGCACATGTATAACTGTCATGTATGAGTGTTAACTACCATTCCCGCCCAAGGCTGCTCCTCCTATCTTGGTACTTCAAACTCATTCCTTCGCAATCTACTCAATTGGTCCAACTTCACAATTGCCGATTATTCCACATCCACCGCTCACCATTTTATCTTTTTATACGTACACTATAGTCCTATATGGTTGAATTCAATGACAATTTAAATATATATTCCTTCTTTAATTTATTGAGATATTTTTTAAAATATAAAATCATGACATAGTTTTGAGTTTTAAAGATGTGATGATAGACCCTTGCAATACTATCTCTCAAGAGTCCCATAATTTAAATACACATTTCTTCTTTAATCCACTTATACACTTTTTAATGACAAAATCATACCAAACTTCAAACTCCAAAACAGACAGTATCTATGTCTAATCATGTTGTCTCAACTAACGTAACTACACATTAGTTCATACTAAAATTATATAAAAATAACTAATTTCTAAACTTCATATGCATGCATCTCAATAATGTGGATAAGAATTATAGTTAACTTTAGGGCTGACAAAACGGGGCGGGTCGCGCGGCCCGGCTCGCAGCCCACACGAAAAAACGTGGGGCAGGTTTCCTTGTTTGGTCAGCGAACCCACTTAAGCCCGCTCCGCATAACCCGTAGCCTGTGCGGGCTTACGACGGGGTGGGGTGGACTGGCCTGTCAGCCTGTAAGTAATGTGGTTGCTTTTGTTGTGCTATGTTGTGTTGTTGGCATGCGTTTCTCTTCTCAACATTTCAAACTTCAATCCCTAAACACAAAGAAACTCCACCACCACGAACCTTAAACATTCCAATCCCTAAACATCTGTGCCGTTATTCTCCTCACCGCAATTCCTCCAGCATCTCGATTTTGTCCTCCATCGCGACGCGAACACCACCATCTCTATGACTGCGACCATCCTCCTCCATTGTGATTCCTCCAGCACCGCGTTTTCGTCCACCAGCACTGCATTTATAGAAGTTAGGCGGGCTGACCCGCAAATCTGCGAGCCAATCCAGCTCACATTTTGCGGCCTAAACAGGGCGGGTCGGCCCACTTTGTCACCCCTAATTAACTTTCATAATGAAGAAACTAATGTTAGGATAAAAGAAACCTACAAATTTATTGATTTTAAATTTAAATTTTAAATTGAAGGTGAAGATAAAATATTGAGTTTTTTCCTAGGTCAACAGAGTCAAATTTGGCCAGATTTCTACTATTATTTTTGCCTCTCCAAGGTGATTTACAAATAAGGTACACACTGCAAGTATAGTTCACCCAGTGAAATAAAATATTTAATTAAACTATAAAATAATACAGGTTGTTAAGTTTATAATATAAAATTGTAACGTTTTATATAAAAATATATACGATATAGTATTATCAAATTTATGATTTATGTAAAATTATAATTTAATATTATGAGTCAATGATAAATCTCCTCTGTTCAGTTTAATTAATATTGATATATTTCATTTTTACTATAATAATAAAAGTTATATTTAATAATTGTGAGTAAAAGACTTCCTTCAATATTAATTACAATTTTATCTAATAATTATCATGATAATATGTCTTCAATTACTAAATTAATAGAATTCAAACAAAATTAAATGAAATTAAAGTTTTTATACGGTAATATTTTTTTATTTTACTACAAACAATATGCCAATACTTAATAGTTATTGTACTTAGGCCACTAGTTACCCTAAGTTAAATTATCTTTTAATTTCTTTAGAAATTTCAATTTGATAATTTTATTTTTAAAAGGTTTAGTTTTGTATTTTTAAAAAGGTTTAGTTTTGTATTTGAACAGAAATTATAATATTGACTTTTTATAAAACTAAATATGCCAACCTTATATTAATAACGGGATCAAATTGAATTTTGAAAATAAACAAAAGGATTAAATAAATAATTTGAATATTATATATAACAATTTTGTATGCTTAACCTCTCTCTTCCCTCAATACTTTCCCTTTCAAGTTTTCTTACCAATTGTCATCACCAATAGCTGATGCTTAGTTGACTGTGTTAGGTGTGAGGTAATCAGAACTATACTTTTGACAATGCTGGCTGTTTCAATATACTGTGGGTTCATAGAGACGAGACAGAGCTATCTATTTCTATGGAACTAGAACCTGCTTCTTTCTTAACTCTTTTCCTGTTCATGAGTCCCCTAATTAAATCTACATCTTCCCATCTTCCAAAAGATGCATACATGTTAGACATCATCACATAAACATAATCTTCATCCATTTCCAATTCAATCACCTTGGCAGCTGCAATCTCTGCTACTTGTAAATCTTCCTGAGTTCCACAAGTACCAAGCAAGGCCCTCCAAACCACTCCACACGACTCAAAACCAAATTCATGTATCATCCTTTCTGCTCTCCACAGCTCACCTTTTTGCCCCATGAGCCGTATCATTGAACAACAATGCTCAATGGAGGGCGCAATCTTATATTCATCAATCATAGATTGAAAGTAAGCAATTGCAACTTCTAATGGCATTTGATTATGGGAACATGCGGATATAAGGTTAAGAAACGTGATACCATCGGGTTTTATATCTCTTTCCATTTTCAGCAAGTTGAAGAGACGGATAACACATCCAGAATCACCATTGCGAGCATAGCCAGATATCATCGAGTTCCAGCTCACCAAATTCTTGTTAGACAATGAATGGAAGATTGATTCAGCATTCTTAACTTGGCCACACTTTGAGTACATGTCAATTAGGGCACTCCCAACAACTACAGAAGCATCTAAACCGTACTTTATTGTGCAGCAATGAATCAACATTCCCCACATTAAGGCAGCCAAACCGGCAATTCCACTTAAAATGATTGAAAATGTGAACTCATCTATCTGTACATTTCTCAAGTGCATCTTACAGAACATATCCAAAGCTTCCCAAGCTCGATTCCTATTCACAAATCCCGTAATTACAGAATTCCATGAAGACGAATTTGGACTTGGCAGACTTGACAAAAGCCGAACAGCATCTTCCATGTTCCCCACCTGAGCAATTCCATTTATGAGGCCATTATAGGAAACAGTATCCGGGTCGGGCATAAGTTGCAGAAACTTGAAAGCTAGTTCAATGTATCCGTTGTTAGCACTTGCCGCTATGATTGAATTCCATGAAATAACGTCCTTCTCAACGGTCTCGGAGAACACCCTTATAGCATGTTCCACAGGCCCGCATTTCCCATACATGTCAATCATGCAGTTTGCGACCACAGTGTTATCATCCATGCCCAGTTTCACTGTCTTGCAATGAATTGAGCTTCCAAGTTTGAAGAGACTCAGTTGGGAACAAGCAAACAACGCAGACGTGAACGAAAAGGCGTCGGCACGAACATGGGAGCTGTACAGGCGCGTGAAAAACGACAAAGCGCTTCGAAACTGGCCAGCGTGGACGTACCCAGATATCATAGTGTTCCAAGTAACGACGTTGGGTTCAGAAATTTCATCGAACAGTGCGTGTGCGTCACTAAAAGAGTGCATTCTGGAGTAAAATTTGATGAGGGAGGTGGAGACATGAATGTGGGAGAAATAACCGGAACGTGAAACGTAACTGTGAAGTTGTTTTCCGAAGGAGGAACACTTGAGTTCAGTAGCTAGTCCTATTAGATTAACAAGTGCAAAAGAATTTGGTTTAATTCCAGAAGATGCCTCAAATAACGCTAACTCAGCATTTGTTCTAGATTCGGAATGCAGCGCTGCAACATCCACCAAATGGAAATTACTGTGTGAGATATTATACATATGATTGAAGCTACTACTATATAGAGAGGGTAATTTCCGTGTTTCGTTGCATACAAACTTTCGCATTCTATATCTATTCCGTGTTTCGGAAACAATCTTCTTTGCACCTTTTTTCACTAGAATTTTAAATCTTAATTTATTACATTATAAAATATTGATTTTTTTATTTTTTTTTATCGGTAATAAAAAGTAAATAAATATGAACCACTTTAGGGGTCCAACCCTTATACATGAACACAACCTTAACCTTCTACACTAGACACTCTTATGTATGTCTATATAGAACTCTCCTAGCTTAATTCAGAGAAAGTCACTTGATATACAATTTAAATGAATACATTATGAGATCATCCCATACAAACCAATAGATCTGTACCGGTAGGCACCGAACGAACACACGTGGCCGACCAACCGAATGCATAATAAATATAAGGCCATTTATGTAGCAAGGTAAGGTGGTTAAGATACACCTCCGAAAAATGTGGCAAGCTAAGGTGGTTAAGATATACCTCCGAAAAACAAGGAGAACGTGCTTAGAAAAGATATATTCCCCGGGTATCCCGGTGAATACCTAGCAAGGCTTGTCCACGACCATCTTGAACCCAAGGGACAGAAAGCCCATTAGGCAATTCTATAAATACTATGCTCAAGCTAAAGAAAGGTATGTTTTTCATCCACTTACTGAATCACACTTAGAATCTCTCACTCACTTGAGCGTCAGAGTGCCTTCGCAGGTACCCTCCCCCGCCCGACCGAAGGAGACACCAAAAAGGAACGACCGACCGAAGAAGAGGAAGATCGAAACATCAGCAATTATACTACGTCAACCGACCGTGCCTAGGCCCCATCTCTCCACTCAGGTACAATTGACGCCCACCGTGGGGCCGAGGCAATATTTCAATTTTTGAGGCATAATGGTTGCAACGAGGAACAACAACGACGTTATGGCAGAACAGATGACTATGATTCAAACCCTCCAAACTCAGATGGAGGAATTGCGACAAAAGGGGATTGAAGACCGTCGCCAACATGAAGAGAATAGACGCCGTCAAGAGGAAGAAATTGCCTTATTAAGAGAG
>Ga0123341_1000122_pt1 | contig 35163 bp, 34 predicted proteins | sample Turbeapinknodule_FD_89959 | JGI IMG/M metagenome (GOLD analysis project Ga0123341, IMG submission 89959) | Root nodule microbial communities of legume samples collected from Mexico - Turtle bean Mexico pink nodule | ecosystem: Host-associated > Plants > Roots > Nodule | place: Mexico: Nepantla...
ATCGCCACAATGAGCGATGATCCGATCATCAGCCTGCCTGCTGCGGCAAGCTGATCCAGTCCCGGCTCTGCCCGGAAGGCACGGCGAACGCCGAAGCTACACCACTCCCTGGGACATCATCCCGGAGCGCCTGATGCTGAGCTATGAGCCAGACTTCCGGGCATCGTCACAGCCATGGTCAGGTCGCGGTGAGCAGAACTTGACAAGGGAGGGTCACTAAGGTAATCACGATTAAGGTAATCATGATTAAGGTAATTATATTTACCAGAAGGCAGGCATATGCAGTTTCTCGGGCGCGAACGTGAGCTCAAGCTGGTGCGGACCGAATTGGACTCGCAACGACCTTCCCTCATCATCGTATTTGGCCGACGGCGGATCGGCAAATCGCGGTTCCTTCGGGAGGCTGCCAAGAATCGCCCGGAAATCTACTTTCAGGCGACCCGCGTCTCATCACTTTTGAACCTGGAGCAGTTCAAATCCGATGTCGGAAAGGCAATCGGATCAAAACCACAGCTCGAAGCCCTGTCAAGCTGGGAGGGGGTACTGCACTATGTTGCCGAGCGTGCCGGCGAGCATCCGGGATTGATCGTCACGATCGACGAATTTCCCTATCTGCTTGATAACGAGCCAGCACTGCCATCGATCGTGCAGAAATTCTGGGATTCCGGCGCGCTTGCAGATGGGGCGATGAAACTGATCCTTTGCGGCTCTGCCATTTCTCAAATGGGAGACCTGTTGGCGGAGCGGAACCCGCTTTACGGGCGAAAAACCCTGTCGCTCGACATGAAGGCCTTGCCCCTTGTCGATGTCGCCAAGTTTTTCCGGGAGTACACGGCCGACGACATCATCAGAACCTATGCGATTTTGGGCGGCATTCCCTACTATCTTCAGCTTTGCGACGCCCAGGAACCGCTCCGCAACAACGTCGTCAAACTCTTGCTCACGGAGACCGGCACGCTGATCGACGAACCGAACACGCTGCTGCAGACCGAACTCAGAGAGCCGTCCTTTTACTCAAGCGTGGTTGCGGCTGTATCTGACGGTTGCAACACTAAGTCGGAGATCGCAAACCGACTGGGTGTCAAAGCAGACGGTATTGGACCGTACCTGGCAAAACTGCTCGCACTTGATTTGATCGATAATTCGAAATCGCTGGATGCCGACGAAAAGGGCCGAAACCGCCGCTATCGCGTTGCAGACAGCCTGATGTCGTTCTGGCATCGTTTCGTGCGACCAAACCTGAGCGCGATCAGCAGCGGGTTTGGCGAGGAGGTTTACGACCGCGTCGTGGAGCCTCGGTTCTCCGAATATATGGGGATTGCGTTCGAACCGATCGCCCTTCAATTTGCAAGGCTTCATCTGCAGGAGGTCCTTGCGGTTCCGACGCAGGAGGTTGGCCAGATTTGGGGTCACGCCGATTTCGACATCGATGTCGCGGGACGATTGTTGGATGGTGCATTTTTCTATGGCGAATGCAAATGGCGATCGCGCGTGATCGACCTTGGCCACGTCCGATTGTTGCGTGAGCGATCCGAGAAAACGACTTACGGGGAAGGAGCGACGGGCAAGCACTACCTGTTTTTCAGTAGAAGTGGTTTTTCAAGCGATGTCGAGAGTTTGGCGAAAGAAGACGAGCGGCTGCATCTGATAACCCCGGAAACACTGGTAAAACCGCGTCGGTAGAGGCGACAACGTGGGCGCATTGCCACTCCTAACACGCCGCCTGACGCATATGGCACTTGCTCCATAACGCCGGTAATTTCTGTAGTAATTCAGATGCCTAAGCTGCTTTTGGTGGCCTTTGCTACCTAATGCCGCGGACTTATGGGTCCGGCCCGTCCGCCTTTATCACGATTTTCTCCTTGTGGGCTATGATCTTCCCGTCGTAGTCGACGGAAGGCTCGATCGGGAACACCATGCCGGGCCTGAGAACGGTCTGGTCGCCGGGGGGCGCTCAACGTAACCTCGTGACGATCTTCCCCAGCCCATGACCGAAGCCGCCAACGTTGCCAACCTGACTGCCCAGGGAGGACAGGACGCTGGATTTGAAGCGCTAAGTGTTCGGGTTCGGAACCTTGACAGATTGCGCGGCGCTCAACGTCGCGCAATCCAGGCATCGCTTGCAGCCAGCGCCTTCAACGGCAGCCCCGTTCTGCCTACGCTCGAGCTACGCCGTCGCGTGCTCCGCGGAGATGCCCAAGTCGGAACTTAGCGAGGGCGCATCTACAAGAAAGAGCCTTTCCATTTCGTTCGCTATCGAACTCGAACTGCGCGGGAGCAGCGTTCGGTAGTGGAACTCTCTGCCGGAAAGCGCCGACCGCACTGCGAGCCCGATCGCGCTCCCGATGACGGGAGGGACACCGTTTCCGATCTGACGCGCCGCCGATTCCTTGCGTCCGACAAAGGACCACCATGAGGGGACTGCAAGCGGGCTCGCATGCCAAGCGTCAGCCTTGACAGAAATCCTTCGCCCGCCAGGTCTGCTTCGGCCTGCGTGGGGGCGCGATCCGCCACGTTGTTGATGTCGATGCCCTTTGACGCCCACCGGGCTACCTCCTTGGACCGGCTGCCGCCCTTCCGTCCGACGACCGTCGATGCAAGGGCGCCTTTCAGCTCTACGCCGTCACGAACGACCACCGTCTGGCGACGAGCCTCGGCCCAGGCCTTCGCACCCTGCCACCCTAGCTCAGCCATCATCTCTCCTAGGGCGTCACCGAGATTGGTCCGCCATTCGGGGAACCGCGGCGGGGCGCGGAACCCGCCCATGTGCTCGGCCGACATGCCCACGATAAGAATGCGCGTGCGCTCCTGAGGAACACCGTAGTCTTCCGCTTCAAGTCGAACGATCTGAACCATATAGCCGGTCTTCTTCAGTCGCTTGAGGAAGTTTCTATAGCGCGGCGATCAGGATGAGACGGCGCATTGCCTCGCCTGAACTGCTCCCTGAGAATGGGTTATTGCCTCATCTAAATTGCTCCCGACGAATCAACCTCGGGAGCTGTGATGAGGAAGGTAAGCATGGCGACACGTGCGGAATTGGTGGCGGCGATCAGTTGTCGCTATGTGTTAGGCGGGCGGGCCGAGAAGGCGAGGATGTTAGACGAGTTCGTGGCGCTCACGGGCTTTCATCGCAAGCATGCGATGCGACTGCTGCGAGGAGAACGCGAACCGTCGAAGGGTGGTCCTCGGCCAGGGCGCCGGGTTTACGGCGATCAGGTGCGGGCAGCGCTCGTCGTTGTTTGGGAGGCGTCGGATCGAATTTGCGGCAAGCGACTACACCCCCTCTTGCCAACACTGATCGAAGCGATGGAACGTCATGGACATGGCGATATGAATAGCGAGACGCGCCGGCAACTTTTGACGATGAGCCCAGCGACGATTGATCGGGTCCTCAAGGAGATTAAAGCGAGCGCCACGGGTCCGCGGCGCCGGAAAGGATCAACAGCGATTCGGCGTAGTGTTCCCGTTCGAACGTTCTCGGATTGGGATGACCCCGCACCCGGCTTTGTCGAGGCTGATCTCGTTTCTCATTCCGGCCCGTACGCGAGGGGTGCCTTCTCGCAAACGCTGGTGTTGACTGATATAGCCACGGGCTGGACGGAATGCGCGCCGCTGCTGGTTCGCGAGCAAACGGTACTGATCACTGCGTTGGCCGAACTGCGCAAGTTGCTGCCGTTCCCTCTGCTGGGCTTCGACACCGACAACGACAGTGTGTTCATGAACGAGAGCGTTCATGAGTATTGCTTGCGCGATAATATCGAACTCACCCGTTGCCGCCCCTACCGTAAGAACGACCAGGCATTTGTCGAGCAGAAGAATGGCGCGATCGTGCGCAAGATCGTTGGATACCGACGCTTCGAGGGGCTGCGTGCCACACGGGAGCTGGCCAAGCTTTATTCCTCGATGCGGTTGTTCGTGAATTTCTTTCAGCCCTCATTCAAGCTGAAAGAAAAGCACCGTGACGGAGCCAAGGTGATCAAGCGCTATCATCGTCCCGCCACGCCCTATCAGCGGCTGCTTGACGACGCACGCACGCCGGAGGATACATGCCTTCGGCTCAAGGCGATGTACCTGACGCTCGATCCGGTTCGGCTGCTCCGCGACATACGCCTGGCACAAGAGAGATTGGTCGAAATTGCTGACAAGCCTGATGGTTCGCCTACCGCCGACGGCGAGGCATTACCGCTCGAAGACTTTCTGTCTGGCTTACGGATTGCTTGGCGTGGTGGTGAAGTGAAACCGACTGCCCGCTCCAAGCCAGCGGTCAAGCGAGAGCGGCGGAGGCCCGATCCTCTACTCGCCGTCACTGCCGAACTCGAGGAATGGTTCGAGGCGGAGCCTTGGCGAACTTCGAGAGAGTTGCTTGAACGCTTGCAGGTCAAATACCCCGGCGTGTATCCCGACGGCCTCATTCGGACCGTGCAGCGTCGAATGAAGATCTGGCGCAGTACACAGGCCAATGCACTGGTGTTCGGGCCATTCGCCGATGCCGCGCGGCAGACGCAAATCGTAGAGGTCGTGCAGTGAGGCTCTTACCGCCAGGTTGGCCTTCGACAACCCGCGGAAAACATGATGACCGCCCGCGAAGCCGCCCGCTCGCTACAGCTTATTGAGGGCGCGCTCGCGAGCGGCTTCGCTACCTCTGTCACCTTGCACCAGGTGCCGGGACACGAGCGTAACAACCCGTGAGGCATTCGAGAACATTCGAGTGAGGCAACGGCATTATTCTCTGGGAACACTCTTGGGTGAGGCAATACGAATCTCACCGTGATTGTCGCCGCGCAGAAGTTTCCGAGGTGATCAGCGTGCCTCGCATGCAGCAACCCCACGACGTTCTCGAATACGAAGCTTCGCGGCCTGATCTCGTCGACTGCTCGCGCTCCTTCCAACAGCAGGTCGCGCGGGTCATCCTTGCCTCGACCCATGCCCTCGATCGAGTAGGGCTGGCATGGCAGACCTCGTGCGCGTTCTGGAGGACTGGTGCCCGCAGTTCGCGGGCTACCACCTCTACTACCCGAGCAGGCGGCAACCTTCGGCGGCGTTCTCGGTCCTGGTGGACGCGCTGCGCTACCGAGGATGAAGGTTGGGAAATGGACGAAACAACTATTAGCCGATCCTGCAGGGCGATGCCACAGTCCACGTCAGACCGGCTACGGATGCCGATGCCGAGATCCTGGGCCCATTCGGTGCGCAGCTCATGGCGCTTCATCACCACTTGGACAGTTTGCGCTCCATATCAGCGCGCGACAGTGCGTGTCTTTACGTCCTTATCTTCATGCATTGATCGTGTAGACGCTACACGCTGGCCGGAAAACGCTTGCAGATCACGCTCGCGGTCGCCACCATGAAAGGAAGTAATCCTGAAAAAATGAGCGGAAGCTTACACTTAGTTCGCTTCCTTGGACGTTTACGTCCGACCGTGGTAGCTATTTCATTTTACGCAATTGGGGGTGCATTTATGGCTATGGGGCAGTCTTCACATGCAGAAGACCTTCGGCAGGAACGTAGATCTGAAGCTTTGGGATCTCATGAAGCAAGACCGTAAGCGCCATCTTGAGGGGGCCGAAGATTACCGTTATCGGCACTGAGGCAAGTCAAGACTTCCCATGACCAGGTCGACTGGATCGGTGTCCGCCTATTATCTCCGGCGGCCCCCGCACTCGCGTTCAAACTTAACGCGGAGAAACCGCAAGACCTTATCTATAGGCGCAAACCTTCGCGGGCTTACCACCACAGGACGTTCTTGCCTGACCTGCAGCGTCGAAGGCGAGTGGTGCATCCGATGAGACTCGAGCACTCGACCTCAGCCTTCGGGCGGCATCCCATCCCGCATTCGCAGTGACCGCGATCGGCGCTCCGTGTCTGTGGATCGGACTATTTCCACTGCGAGCGATGCCCACGGGGGACATCGATTCAGATACTTTGGGGCCTTTTCGGGGGTGCAAAAGGACATTGTGGAGGAGCGGGACCACCACCTCCCAGGCGTTGTAGTACGCAATCACCTCTTTACAGCTAACATGTCAGCCTGCTACATCTAATCTCCAGCAATCGGGAGGGATTTATTTGACCCAGAAATTTGGGCTGTCAGTCGCTCTCGCCACGCCGTTCGACGGTAACGGCGATATCGCGATCGATGTTATGATCGCGCAGGCGAGGCGATGCCTTGCGGCCGGGTGCTCGAGCGTCACGCTGTTCGGGACGACGGGGGAAGGCTCCTCGATCGGAAGCCGGGAACGTGACCGCGTCTTCGCGGCCTTTCTCAATGCCGGGATCGCGGCGAAGAACATCATCGTCGGCGTGCTGGTCGACGCCGCCGAGGATGCGGCGATGCAGGCCGATCATGCGCTTTCCAACGGCGCTCGCAATATCCTTCTTGCCCCGCCATCCTATTTCAAGAACGTTAGTGACGATGGCGTCTTCCAGTGGTTTTCGGCGGTATTCGCCATGCTAGGCGACAAGGCGCGCGACATCATCGTCTACAACCTTCCTTCGCTCACCATGGTTCCGCTGACCGTGTCGCTGATCGGACGGTTGCGGACCGCCTTCCCCGATATCGTGGCCGGCGTCAAGGATTCGTCCGGCGACTGGCCGTATACCGAAAGCCTGCTCAAGGCGCATGGCGATCTCATCATCCTGGTGGGTGATGAACGACATCTCGCCAAAGGCGTGCGGCTCGGCGGCCAGGGGGCGATCTCTGGGATGGCGAATTTCGTACCCCGCGACGTCAAGCTGATGGCCGAAGAAGGCAAGGACGACCCCCGCATCGAGGGTTTCGTGGCCGAACTTCTGAAATATCCTGTTGTCCCCGCCGTGAAGGCGATGGTGGCGCACGTGATGTCGGAGGAAATCTGGCTTGCGGTTCGTCCGCCGCTTGCTTCACTATCCGGCGAAGGACAGTCGCGGCTTGCTCTGGCTTTCGATAAGCTTTTTCAGTCGCAAGCGGCATAGGTCAGGCATGTTTCGGGAAGAGGCGGTGGACGGAACGGACGAGCAGCCGACGCTGCGGGAAAAGGCGTATGCGAGCTTCACGCGCCATCTTCTTGCGCGTGACGTGCGTCCCGGCCAGTTCGTTTCCCAGCGCCGCCTCGTGGAACTGACGGGACTGACGCTCGGCGCTATCCGTGAACTCATCCCCAGGCTTGAAGCCGAAGGGCTGATCAAGACCGTGCCGCAGCGGGGGTTGCAGATCGCTCACATTGATCTCAATCTCATCCGCGAGGCATTCCAGCTACGCGTGTTCCTGGAGAAGGAGGCCGTGGCGCTCTTCACCCGGTCCGCGTCGGACGAGACGATCGCAAGGCTTTTGAAGCAGCATCGCGATATCGCCGACGCCATTCGCAGCGGCGACGGCTCGCATGAGCTGGAACTGCGCGCGCAGGCCGTCGATTGGGGCATGCACGACGCCTTTATCGATGCGCTTGGCAACACTATCATCTCGAACGCCTACCGCGTGAACTCGATCAAGATGCGCCTGATCAGCCAGGACCGGTTTCGCATCGACGGTCACGTCGGGCCTGTCATGGGCGAGCACCTGAAGGTGCTCGAGGCGATCGAACGACGATCGGCGGAGGACGCCGTCAACAGCCTTGTCGCACACATCAACGGTGCAAGGGATCGTGCGCTGAGGATATAATCGGGAATAATCAGCCGGAGATGAGGAGATCGACGGCAAAGGAGGAGGAGTAACATGCCATCATTTTCGAACCCGACGCGCAGAGGCTTTCTGGCGGGCACGGCCGCGCTTGGGGCCAGTAGCATGCTCGGCATGCGCTCGGCATTTGCTGCCGTCGACTGGAAGCGCTTCGCCGGCACCACGCTCGAAGTCAACCTGGTCAAGAGCCCGCGCAGCGAAATCCTTCTGAAGTACCTGCCCGAATTCGAGGAGCTCACCGGCATCAAGGTCAATGCCGAAGCGACACCGGAGCAGCAGCAGCGCCAGAAGACGACGATCGAACTCAGCTCCGGCAAACCGAGTTTCGACGTCGTGCATATGAGCTATCACGTCCAGAAGCGGCAGTTCGAAAAGGGCGGCTGGCTTGCCGATATCGGTGGGTTCCTCAAGGATCCCTCGCTGACCGATCCATCCCTGACCGAGGGTGATTTCGCCGAAGCCGGCCTCGCCTTTGCCAAGGACGCCGAAGGTGTTCTGCGTTCTCTTCCCTTCTCGGTCGACTACTGGATCATCTACTGGAACAAGGCGCTGTTCGAGAAGAAGGGGCTTTCCTACCCGACGACGTTCGAAGAGCTGGCAAGTGCGGCCGAAGCCCTCACCGATCCCTCGACCAACACCTACGGCTTCGTTGCCCGCGGCCTGAAGAACGCCAATACGCCGGTCTGGACGTCGCTGCTGCTTGGTTACGGCTCGAGCCCGCTCGGCCCTGACGGCAAGCTGCGCACGACATCGCCGGAAGCGATCGATGCGGCCAAGCTTTACCAGAAGCTGATGACCAAAACCGCCCCTCCCGGGGTCTCCGGCTTCAACTGGGCCGAGGCCCAGTCGGCCTTCCTGCAGGGCAAGATCGGCATGTGGCTGGATGGCGTCGGCTTTGCGCCGCCGATCGAGAATCCGGAAAAATCGCGCGTCGTCGGCCAGGTCGGTTACGGCATCATGCCGAAAGGCCCGAAGGCACAGGCCGCCGGCACCTTTGGCGACGGGCTTGGGGTCGTCGCGGCCAGCCAGAAAAAGGAAGCAGCTTATCTCTTCTGCGAATGGGCGATTTCGCATGACATGGGCGCCCGCCTGCTGCAGGCCGGCGCCGGCGTTCCTTTCCGCCAGTCCGTGCTGGAGGATGCGAAGGTTCGCGAAGGCGTCAAGATGCCGGGCGCTTGGCTGGATGCCGTCGTCGGTTCCGGCAAGATCTCGCAGCTCGCGCTGCCGGTCATCATTCCGGTCACCGAGTTCCGTGACATCTATGGCGTCGGCCTCACCAACATGATCGGCGGCGCCGATCCTGAGGCAGAGCTTAAGGCCGCGACGGCACAGTTCGAACCCGTCCTGGCGAAAAGCGAGGGATAATGGCCTCGGCAAGCATCGAAACGGCCGCAGCCGCCAAGGCCGCCTCGAAGGCAAGGAGCAACGCGGGTCGCGTTGCGCCCAATTACTGGCCCTTCGTTATCCCGGCGCTGATCGTCATTGCGGCGGTCATCGTTTTTCCATGGGTCTTTACCCTTTGGATGAGCGTCAACAGCTGGACGCTCGGCCAGTCCCAGGTCTTCGCGGGGCTGGACAACTATGCCCGGCTGGCCGTCGACATGCGCTTCTGGGAGTCGCTGTGGCATACGGTGCTTTATACGACGCTCTCCGTGGTGGCGCCCCTTTTTCTGGGGACGCTCGCCGCGCTGATTTTTGATACGCAATTTCCGCTGCGCGGCCTTCTGCGCGGCATTTTCGTGATGCCGATGATGGCGACACCGGTCGCCATCGCCCTTGTCTGGACCATGATGTTCCATCCGCAGCTCGGCGTGCTCAATTATCTTCTTTCCTTCATCGGCATCGGCCCCCAGGAGTGGATCTACAATCAGAGCAGCGTCATCCCCTCGCTGGTGTTGGTCGAAACCTGGCAATGGACGCCGCTGATCATGCTGATTGTGCTAGGCGGCCTGGCGGCGGTTCCGCGCGAGCCCTATGAAAGTGCCGAGATCGACGGCGCCAATGTCTGGCAGAAATTCCGCTATCTGACGCTGCCGATGATCGCGCCGTTCCTGATGATCGCGGTGATCATCCGCAGCATCGATGCGGTGAAGAGCTTCGACATTATCTATGCCATGACCCAGGGCGGCCCGGGCACGGCCTCGGAAACGATCAATATCTATCTCTACAACACCGCTTTCGCCTATTACGATATCGGCTATGGCTCGGCCATGGCGGTGGTCTTCTTCGTCCTCATCGTCCTGCTCTCCTTCGTCCTTCTGATGCTCCGGCAGCGCGCCAACTGGACCGACGGGGAGGCACGCTGATGAAGCGCAAGACACTCGATCGCATCGGACTGTTGTTTGTTGCGCTGGTGATGATCTCGCCGGTCGTCCTGTTCTTCCTCTGGATGATCTCGCTGTCGTTGAAATACGAGATCGACAATGGCGCCTATCCGCCGATCTTCATTCCGGAGCGTTTCGCCTGGACGAACTATCTGAAGGTCTTTGAGGAGAACAACTTCTTCCTCTATCTCTGGAATTCGGTGCTGGTGACGGGTGCCGCGACGCTTCTGGCACTGCTGATCGGCGTACCCGCCGGATACGGCATCGCGCGCCTGAAGGCGGAGAAGTCCGCAATGGTCATCATGATCGCGCGCATGACGCCCGGCCTTTCCTTCCTGATCCCGCTCTTCCTGCTGTTCCAATGGCTGAACTTGCTCGGCACGCTGATGCCGCAGATCATCATCCATCTCGTTGTCACAGTGCCGATCGTCGTCTGGATCATGATCGGTTATTTCGAGACGACGCCGATGGAGCTGGAAGAGGCTGCAAGCATCGACGGCGCCACACCCTGGCAGATATTCCGCCTGGTCGCCTTGCCGATCGCCAGGCCCGGGATTGTCGTCGCCTTCATCCTGTCGGTGATCTTCTCGTGGAACAACTTCGTCTTCGGCATCGTGCTTGCCAGCCGCGAAACGCGCACGCTTCCGGTCGCCGTCTACAACATGCTATCTTTTGAACAGGTCAGTTGGGGACCGCTTGCCGCGGCCGCCTTGATCGTCACCTTACCTGTGCTGATATTGACGGTGTTTGCGCAACGGCAGATCGTGGCGGGGCTGACGGCCGGCGCCGTCAAGTGAGCCGATGAGACGACAGCCGTGACGACTTCTTCTGCCTTAGACCCGCCTTCCGGTTCGGCGCGCAGCGTTTTATGTGTCGGCGCTGCCGTCCTGGACACGCTGTTTCGCGTGCGCTCGTTGCCGACTGGCCAGGGCAAAATTCTGCCTTACCATATGCTGCAGGTCGCCGAGGGCATGGCGTCGAGTGCGGCCTTTGCGGTCGCCCGGCTGGGTGGTAATGCCAGCCTCTGGGGTGCGGTCGGTGATGATGAAACCGGCGATCGCATCATCGCCGACCTCGGCAATAGCGGTATCGATACCAGCGGCATGGTCCGTGTGGCAGGCGCCCGCTCGGCCGTCTCGACGATCCTTGTCGATGATCAGGGCGAGCGCCTGATCGTGCCCTTCTACGATGCGGCCCTGCACGAGGTGGTCAAGCCGGTCGCAAAGCAGGACGTATCCGCTTTCGATGCGGTGCTGGTCGACGTTCGTTGGCCAAAGCTTGCATTGCGGACGCTGTCGGCGGCCCGAGAGGCGGGCAAGCCGGCCATTCTCGATGGCGACGTTGCAGGCGAGGGCGTCATCGAAATGCTGGCACCGGCTGCCAGCCACATCGTGTTCTCGCAGCCGGCCGCCGAGCGCCTTACCGGAACTACCGAACTCGTCGGGACCGTCCGCCTTCTGAAGCGAAAGTTCGCGCATGCCTTCATCAGCGTCACGGCAGGCGAAAACGGGTGCTTCTGGTTCGATGACCGAACCGGCGAAATCGTCCATCTCGCCGCTCCCAAGGTGAGGACGGTCGATACGCTCGCAGCAGGTGATATCTTCCATGGCGCTTTCGCGCTGGCTATCGCCGAAAGCTTGCCGATCCTAGAGACGATGCGCTTGTCGTCCATGGCGGCGGCGCTCAAATGCCAGGTGTTCGGCGGTCGTACAGGCGCGCCCACCAGAGCGGAGGTCTGCGATGCCCTGCGGCAATGGAATGGTTGATGTCCCCGACAGCAGGCAGATCGCAGGAGCGACCCATATGAGGCTTCAAAGCCGAGTTTACGAAAGTGCGCCATCAATTGCCAGCCACAAAGCAGGAATCAGCTAAAGGCCGGCAGCCTTCAATCGCCCGAATGGATAGCCTTGCGATCACGCTTTTTGCGCCGGCAACAAGTGCGCTCAGCCACATCGCTGATCAACATTTGAAATCAATTTCTGGCAGGCGCAGCCTGACGTAGAAATGAGGGGGTCGTCGCTCCTACAGAGATTGATCTGTCGTTGTGCAACAATCAAATGTTCATTTGAACATTTGATTGTTGCAAAGTGAAGATCGCCTGTTAGCATCGGCTCACGTTCGTAGCGGGAGGTTGCGGACCGACAACAAGTGGGAGTGAACATGAACAAGATCGCTTTTTTCCTGTCGGCAGGATTGACCAGCCTGTTCTTATCCGTTCCGGCAATGGCCGCCACGAAGATCCAGTGGTGGCACGCGATGGGCGGCGAGAACGGCGCGAAGCTTGAACAGATCGCCAAGGGGTTCAACGCATCTCAGTCCGATTACGAGATCGTGCCGGTCTACAAGGGCACCTATGACGAGACGCTGACGGGTGCGATCGCCGCGTTTCGCGCCAACCAGCAACCGGCAATCGTACAGGTTTATGAAGTCGGCACCGGCACCATGATGGCAGCCCAGGGTGCGGTCTATCCCGTTTACCAGCTGATGAAAGACGAAGGCGAGGCCTGGGACCAGAGCAAATTCATTGCCCCTGTCGTCGGTTATTACTCAGACACCAGCGGCAACGTCTTGTCTTTGCCGTTCAATTCCTCGACGCCGATCATGTATTACAACAAGGACGTCTTCAAGAAGGCCGGGCTTGATCCGGAAACACCGCCGAAAACATGGGCGGAGGTCGAATCCTTCTCGCGGACGATCATGAAATCAGGTGCTGCCAAATGCGGCTTCACCAGCGCCTGGATCTCCTGGATCCAGACCGAAAATCTCAATGCCCTGCACGACAAACCCTACTCCACCAAGGCCAACGGCTTTGGCGGCCTGGACGCCGAATTCACCTTCAACAACGATCTGACGATCCGTCACTGGGACAACTTGAAGAAGTGGCAGGACGAAGGCCTCTTCAAATTCGGTGGACCTGTCGGCGGCGACAACGCGCCCCCGATGTTCTATTCGCAGGAATGCGCGATGTATATGAACTCGTCGGCCGGCCGGGCTGGCGTGATCAACAACGCGAAAGGCTTCAAGGTCGGTTTTGCACCGCTTCCCTTCTATGATGACGTCATCAAGCAGCCGCTCAATTCGATTATCGGCGGTGCCACGCTCTGGACGCTGAAGGGCCGTCCGGAAGAGGAATACAAGGGCGTGGCGAAGTTCTTCACATACCTGCAGAAACCCGAAGTTCAGGCCGATTGGCATCAGTTCTCCGGCTACCTGCCGATCACCGAAGCTGCTTACAAGCTCGGCCAGGATCAGGGCTACTACGAGAAGAACCCCGGCTCCGATATCGGCATCAAGCAACTGACGCGGGTGACGCCCACCGACAATTCCAAGGGCATCCGCTTCGGCAACTACGTCCAGGTGCGTGGCATCATCGACGATGAGTTTGCCGCATTGCTGGGCGGAAAGAAGACGGCGAAGGAAGCAGTCGATGCGGTGGTTTCACGCGGCAACGAACAGCTTCGCGATTTCGAGTCCGCCAACTAAAGGGCACCACGACGGGGGCTGATGAAAAAGACCGGCCCCCGTTTTTAATCCGTTAGTGTGAGGACTCATGCAAACCAAACGGACCGTATTTCCCAACAAGCTTTTACCTTACCTGCTCATTGCCCCGCAGATATTCGTGACCGTGGTATTCTTCCTCTGGCCCGCCGCAACTGCATTCTGGCAATCCTTCCTGCGCCAGGACGCCTTCGGCTTCAAAACGAATTTCGTCTGGTTCGAAAACTACCGTCGGCTTTTTGCCGATCCGATCTATATCAATGCCTTCGGCCACACCCTCATTTTCGCCATTCTGGTAACGGTGCTGTCAACGGCGATCGCGCTGCTCCTGGCTGCCGCGGCAATGCGGGTGCTCCGCACCTCTCGAATTTATTCGACTCTGCTGATTTGGCCCTATGCGGTCGCCCCGGCGATTGCCGGTATTCTCTGGTGGTTCATGTTCAATCCGTCGATCGGCATCGTCGCCTATATGCTGCGCGCGATGGGCGTCAGTTGGAACCATCTGATCAATCCCGACGATGCGATGACCCTCATCGTGATTGCCGCGACCTGGAAACAGATATCCTATAACTTCCTGTTTTTCCTGGCTGCGCTGCAATCCGTGCCGCGCTCGCTTCAGGAAGCCGGGGCCATCGATGGGGCCGGTCCTGTGAAGCGTTTCTGGACGATCGTCTTCCCGCTGATCTCGCCGACGACCTTCTACCTGATCGTCATCAATATCGTCTACGCGATGTTCGATACTTTCGGCATCGTTCATGCGACCACCCAGGGCGGGCCGGCGCGCGCAACCGAGATCCTGGTCTACAAGGTCTACTTCGACGGCTTCATCGGACTGAATCTGGGCTCGTCGGCGGCCCAGTCCGTCATTCTGATGGTGATCGTCGTCGCCCTTACGGCGGTGCAGTTCCGCTTCATCGAACGCCGCGTGCAATATTGAGGGAGCTTAAGGATGGTTGAAAATCGCCCTTTCCTAAATTTCCTGGCCCACCTTGTTCTCATCCTCGGCGTCACGATCGTCGTGTTTCCCGTCTACGTGGCTTTCATCGCATCGAGCCACGGTCCCAATGACTTCCTGTCAGGCGTCGTGCCGCTGACCCCGGGCAGCCACATCATCGAGAACTATTCGACGATGCTCTCTTCCGGGATGACAAGCTCGGGAGCGCCGCCGATCGGGCCGATGATGATCAACTCGCTGATTATGGCGGTCGGCGTCGCCGTCGGGAAGATCGCCATATCGATCCTTTCGGCCTTTGCCATCGTCTATTTCCGGTTTCCGTTTCGGACCTTGGCATTCTGGATGATCTTCATCACGCTGATGCTGCCGGTCGAGGTGCGCATCGTGCCGACCTATAAGGTGGTCGCCGACCTCGGAATGCTGAATAATTACGGCGGCCTCATCATTCCGCTGATCGCCTCGGCAACGGCGACCTTCCTGTTTCGTCAGTTCTTTCTGACAGTGCCTGACGAACTGATGGAAGCCGCCCGTGTCGACGGGGCGGGGCCGATGAAGTTCTTCCGTGATATTCTGCTGCCTCTGTCGATCACCAACATCGCAGCGCTCTTCATCATCCTCTTCGTGCTCGGCTGGAACCAGTATCTCTGGCCGCTCATCATAACCACCGACCAGAGTTTCTACACCGTCGTGATGGGAATTCAGCGCATGGCAGCGGTCGCCGATGCCGAGCCGCGCTGGAACCTTGTGATGGCGGCCGTCATTCTGGCTGCCCTGCCACCCGTCCTCGTCATCGTCGCCATGCAACGCCTTTTTGTCAAAGGCCTGGTCGAAACGGAGAAATGAAATGGCCACGATCAATATCATCGACGTCAAGAAGAACTATGGCGCCGTTCCGGCTGTCAAAGGCATCAACCTGTCGGTGGCGGACGGCGAACTCATCGTGCTCGTCGGCCCCTCCGGCTGTGGCAAATCAACCCTGCTTCGCATGGTCGCCGGGCTGGAAACGATCAGCGAAGGCGATGTCGAGATTGCCGGCCGCAACGTGAACAAGGCAGAACCGGCCGACCGCGACATTGCGATGGTCTTCCAGAATTATGCGCTTTATCCGCACATGACGGTGCGCGGAAATCTCGAATATGGTTTGAAAAACCGCGGCACTGAACGGGCCGAAATCAACCGCCGGGTGGCGGAAGCCGCCGAGATCCTCGAAATCGGGCCGATGTTGGATCGCAAACCGCGCGAACTCTCCGGCGGGCAGCGTCAGCGCGTGGCGATGGGACGCGCCATCGTCCGCGAGCCGGCCGCCTTTCTTTTCGACGAGCCGCTGTCCAATCTCGATGCCAAATTGCGAGTGCAGATGCGCGTCGAGATCCGCCGGCTGCAACGGCGTTTGAAGACGACCAGCATCTACGTCACCCACGACCAGCTTGAAGCAATGACCCTTGCAGATCGGTTGGTGGTGATGAACGGCGGGCTTGTCGAACAGGTCGGCACGCCCGTGGCGGTTTACGACCGGCCGGCGAGTTTGTTTGTCGCCAGCTTCATCGGCTCGCCGCCTATGAACCTTGTGCCGGTCGACGTGGTGAGGGCCGCTGATAGTGCAGGCACCCTGGTATTGCCTGCCGGCACCGACATGGTCGGCCTTCGCCCCGACGCCTTGCTCGTCATCAAGCCGGTGGAGCCTACCGTTCGCCTGAATGCGACGGTCGAGTTGCTCGAACCGATCGGCGGAGAAAGCCATCTGCATGTGCGATTGGGTAAGAGCCAGCGGACAGTTGTCCTGACCGTACCGGGTCGCCCGGACTTTGCCGAGAATGCGAATATCGACGTTTTCGCCCGCGTTGACGCGATGCACCCCTTTAACAGCGATACCGGAAAACGCACGGATTGACGCAGGATTTTCATTTGTTCATTCAGCAGAAAACGACGAAAGAGATGAGACGATGACGACCGTAGAGCCGCGATCCGGCCCGACACGCAGTGAAGTTCAGGCCCATCGCGGCGCCTCAGCCGTGGCGCCCGAAAATACCATTGCAGCCTTCCGTGCCGCCGCCGAACAAGGCGCTGAATGGGTCGAGCTCGACGTCGCACTTCTGGGGGATGGTACTCCGGTGGTGATCCACGATGTTTCCATTGACCGCTGCTCGTCGTCAAAGGGAAATCTCGCAGACCTCACAGCGTCGGATCTCAAGGCTATCGATGCCGGCGCATGGTTTGCCCCGCAATTTATGGGCGAACCGCTGCCGACGCTAGCGAGCGTCGTTTCGGCACTCGGCGAATTGGGCCTCAACGCCAATGTCGAGATCAAGCAGCATGCCCATCACAAATCGCTCGACCAGTTGGTAAACATCGTCGACCGACATCTGAAGGCGCGGGCACCGCACACCAGGATCATGATCTCGAGCTTTGATGCGGCTGCGCTGAGAGGAATGCATGCGCTCGATCCAAGCTACGAACTCGCCATGCTGTGGAGTAGGGTGCCTGCGGATTGGCTTGATATCCTTCGGTCGATCCCGGCATCGACCATCCATCTTGACTATAAGGCTCTGAGTATCGGCTTTCTCGAAGAGGCCGTCCGTTGCGGCATCAAGGTTCGGGCGTGGACCTGCAACGATCCAAAGCGGCTCGCATCTTTCTGGGACGCGGGTTTGGCCGGCGTGATAACAGACGACCCCAGTGTCTACCTCACCTAAGGAGCGGCGATGGGGCAGCGGATCATATCGAGCCGACAACGCGAGATCCTTGCGCTGATCGAGACCGAAGGTGTTCAGTACATCGAGGACTTGGCACGGCGGTACGATTTGACGACGCAGACCATTCGGCGCGATATCAATGCTTTGTGCGATCTGGGGCATGCGCGCCGCTTCCACGGCGGCGTCGACCTGCCGGTCGAGGGCAGCAACATCTCGCTCAATGCACGCGCCCAGCTCAACCGGCGGGCCAAGCGGCTTATCGCACGGCGCGTCGCAGCCGACATTGGAGCGGAGGCGACAGTATTCCTCGGGATCGGCAGCACGGTCCAATTTGTTGCTGACGCGCTGCGCGATCACCAGGGTCTGACGGTGATCACTAACAACATCCATGTCGCCTTGAGCCTTTGCGACGCGCCGAGTGTCGAGGTCCATTTGACCGGCGGTCTTCTGCGTCACGATGACCGCGACGTGGTCGGCACCGATGTGATCCGGTTCATCGAAAAATTCTATGCAACCCACGCGGTGGTCGGCGCAGGTGCTCTGAGCCCGCTCACCGGCCTGATGGATTTCAGCTATAGCGAAGCCCAGATCACCAACGCGCTTTTAGAAAATTCACAAACGAAGTTTCTCGCGGCAGACGTCAGCAAGTGGACGCGCACCGCCTCCGTGCGGGTTGCGCCATTCAGCAAACTCACCCGGTTTTACACGGACCGGCTTCCTGGCGAAGCGTCGGCCGCCAATGCTCTCGCCGAAAGCGGCTTGGAAGTGGTGACATGCAGCGAGGAGACAACATGAGCTCCGTAGACGACATAAGCTACGTAGACCGGGCGCCATCAGCGCGGGAACTGCAGGAAGTGCGTTACCTGTTCACCGACATCGACGATACGCTGACGACAGAGGGAAAGCTCCTGCCGCAAACCTACGAGGCGCTGTGGGATCTCAGCCGGGCCGGCATTGCCGTCGTGCCGGTCACGGGCGGTTCAGCCGGCTGGTGCGAACATATCGTCCGCGCCTGGCCGGTGGCCGCCGTCATCGGCGAAAGCGGCGCATATTGCGTGACCCGCCGGGATGGCGATGTCGTCTTCGCCTATTGGGAGGACGCCGCGCTGCAAGGTGAGCGGCAACGCCAGCACATTCAGGCGATCAAAGCGCTGATCGCGCAAAAGAGCAGGCCGTTCAGGATCGCCCACGATCAGGTCTTCCGGCTGGCGGATGTCGCAATCGACATACAGGGTCACGATCCGCATGACGTCGAGGATCTCGCCTCCAGCATCAGAGCTATCGGCGGAACGGTGGCGATCAGTTCCATCCACATCAACACCTGGATCGGCGACTACAACAAGCGGTCGATGAGCGAGCGGGTTCTAACCGGGCTGTTTGGTGTTGATCCGGCGGAGACGCCAGCCGTTACCGCCTTTGTCGGCGACTCTCGAAACGACGCGCCGATGTTCGGCTTTATCCGCAACTCCTTCGGCGTCAACAACATCATCCCGGTCCTGTCACAATTGCAGCACGCGCCGAAGTGGGTCTCGTCGCAACCCGCCGGCCTCGGCTTTGCCGATATTGCCCGGACGATCCTGCACGCGGTCGCCGAGAGGCACGCCCCAATACCTGGGAAGAATGAGCTCTAGCCTCGACGGGCTGGTAGCCAGGCCACCATCAGCTTTTGACCGAGCCGGCGGTCATACCCGCCAGGAAATAGCGTTGGGCAACCAGGTAAAGCACCAGGAGGGGAAGGGAGCCGAGCACGCTCATCGCCATCATTTCATTCCATTCGAAAGCGTGCTGGCCCATCAGCAGCTGGATACCGATCGGAACGGTTCTGAGGTCCATCGATTTTGTCAGCGTCAGGGCGAAGAGGAATTCGTTCCACGCCAGCAGAAACGTATAGACCGCGGTGGCGACGATCCCGGGGATGGAGACGGGAACGATGACGCGCCAGAGCGCTGTCCAGCTCGAGCCGCCGTCGACGAGCACGGCCTCGTCCAGCTCCTTCGGCAATGTGTTGAGGTAGCCGGTCATCAGCAGGACGGCGTAAGGCAGCGTGAAGACCATATAGGTGAGGATCAGTGCGAGATACGTATCGAAGATCCTGAAGGCGACGACCATGCCGAAATAGGGGATGAGAAGGGTGATCGGCGGAACGGTCTGCGTGCTGATGATGAAGATGTTCAAGGTGTTCTTGAAGCGGAACTGATAGCGGCTGAAGCCGTAGGCAGTCAGGATCGCGATGACGAGGGTCAGGCAGGTGACGACGCCGGCGACGAAGTAGCTGTTGATGAAGAACCGCACTTTCACCGGATCGTTGAAGATCGTCAGATAAGCGGCCACCGTGAAATCCTCCGGCAATAGCCGCGGCGGAAGAGCGAAGATTTCCGTATTCGATTTCAGCGAGCTGAAAAACATCCAGACGATCGGGAATGTCGAAAAGATGAGGCCGACCACAAGCCCGAGATAAGTCAGGATGGTCGGCAGTGCCGAGCTCTTGAAGGAACGCTTTGCCATGGCGGTCACCTACGCTGCTGGTGTTTGATGTAGAAGTAGGTGACGCTCATCGAAATGATGAGGATGATCATTGCACTGGCCGAAGCCAGAGAGAATTCATATTGGGAGAAGGCGAGCTTGTAGGTGAAGGTGGAGAGCACTTCCGTCGAATAGATCGGACCGCCGCCGGTCGTCATCCAGACGAGCGGAAAAACCTGCATCGTCCAGATAAAGTCGAGAAGCGCGATGCTGATGATGATCGGCATCAGTTGCGGAATGGTGATGTACCAGAATTTTTCCAGCTCGTTGGCGCCGTCGATGCCGGCTGCCTCATAAAGCTCCTTCGAAATGCCTTGGAGGCCGGCAAGCAGGCTGACCATATAGAGCGGATAACCCGCCCAGATATTTGCGAAGGTCAAAGCGTGGATGGCGGTGCGTGTGGAGGAGAACCACTCGACCTTAAAATTGATGATATGAAGCGCCATCAGCACGCTGTTGACGACACCGTTCGGGTCGAGCAGTAGGCGCCAGATGATGGCGATGATGACGGCGGTGAACAGCCAGGGCAGGATGAAGAGCACACGCAGGATGCTGCGGATGAGCGGATCGACGCGGTTGGTGTTCAACAGCAGCGCGAAGGCCAAGCCGATGATGAAGTGGAAGACGACGCTCATGATCGTGAAATAAAGCGTCTGCACCACCGACTGCCAGAAGACCGGATTCTCGAAGATGGTCAGATAGTTCTGCACCCCTGCGAAGGCCGCGTCCTTTTTCATGATGGCGCCGTCCATCAATGAATATTTGAGGACCATCACCATCGGGAACAGCATCAGCAGAACCAGCAGCAAGGTCGCCGGCGACACGTAGAAATACGGCACCAGCTTCCTCAAAGTGCTGTAACGAAACCTTCTTTTCCCTCGCGCTTTGACTTGGGCAGCGACCAGAGCCGGAGCGGAATGATTCATGAGCAGTAACTTCCCATTCTGCCGAGATTGACGACTTGCACCGGCAGCGTCAGGTTATGCTGCCGGTGATCTCGTGAAAGCGACGTGCTTAAAACTTTGCGAGCCACGCCTTCTCGGTATTGGCAGCGGCATCCTTGGCTGACTGCCCACCGTCGAACATCTTCTGAACTTCCACATTCATGTCGCGCATCAGCTCTTCGGCAACTGGAAGGCCGACGAATTCGTTTGCAGGATAGCCGCTCTGGAAGATTTTGAAAGCTTCCGCAAAGATCGGGTCAGATTTGACGAAGTCCGGCTTGGCATGGACGTTGCCGGGGAAGGCGTTGGCAATCGACACCAGGCGGCCATTGACGTCAGGGCTCATCAGATATTCCACAAGCTTCCAGGCTTCCTCCTTATGCTTGCTGCCCTCGCTGATGCCGATGCCCCAGGAGGCATAGGGCATGCCGCGTTTGCCGGTATAGCCATCGGTGGCCGGCAAGGCGGAGATGCCGAACTTGAGTTTCGGATTGCGCTCGCGGATGAGGTTCACATGGGCGAGGGAATCGACCATCATGCCGACGCGGCCATTGACGAATTCCTCGACCTTGTCCTGTTCTTTCTTGGCGAAAATGCCGGGAGAAATAACGCCTGCCTTGTTGAGGGAGGCGATATAGTCGAGCGTGCCGACGACAGCGTCATTTTCGAGGTCGGGCTTGCCAGCCTTCAGCATCGAGGCGCCGGAGGCCCAGACCCAGGACATCACGTCGTTCTGAATGCCGCTCGGCGACTGCAGCGATAGCGGCAGCACCCAGCCATACTGGTTCTTCGGCGCATCGGTCATCATCTTCGCAGCTTCGGCAAATTCCGTGCGGGTGGTCGGCAGCTTGTCGACGCCGGATGCCTTGGCGATATCGAGGTTGACGAAGACGGGATAGACGAAGGATGCCAACGGGAACATCACGCTTTTGCCGTCCACCTTGACGATATCGGTGATCTGGCTCTTGTCGTATTTCGCCTGGTCCATCAGTTCGTCCATGGAGGCGATCGCGCCCTGCTTGGCAAGCCCGTTTACCCAGGCGCCATCCAGGCCCACCACATCACTCAGCGTTCCGGAGGCGGCGCCGACGACGATCTGGTCACGCGTCGTGGCATAGGGTCCGCTGACCAGCGTCACCTTGATGCCGGGGTTGGCTGCCTCGAAATCGTTCATGATGCCGCGGAGCGCACCGGACGGCATTTCCGGTTCCCACCATTGAATGAATTCGATGGTGGTGTCGGCAAACGCCGATGTGGCGCAAAGCGCCCACACAGCGGCGGCCGCCCGCATCGTCACGCCGAATTTTCTGATTTTCATGTGTGCCTCCCAGAGATTTCAGTTAATCGATCCTCCTCAAGATCGTAGGCAAAGTAGGGTCCCTGAGGTCCCCGCCTGTCAATGAAGAACTGTCATAGGGAAAAAACGGCAAGCCGGCATTCACGGTGTTTCGTATGTTAAGTTATTGATATAACTAAACGAACTATGTGTACGTCGCTGCTGATTTTTTGCAGCATTTGTGTTGCTTGTGACGCATTTTTTCTTTACTTTCGTAAACAAATGAAAGTTTGCCCAGCAAAACGAAATACGCGGCGCCATGGTTTCCCGACTGCAGATTTGAATTCAGGGCCTGAAACAAGCCCATTGTGCAATCACGCGGCGCAGGCTTGCCCAAGGCACAAATGAAAAATATTTCGATTTTCGAAAGACAGGCGTTGGTGGTACCGAAGATGATAGATGACGCCGGCTTGCCCGGCGAGTTCCGAAAAATCCGGAAAGCAGATCGTGCTGTACAAATTGCCCCATGCGTGATTTGGCGCGTCGATGAATTTGCTGCCGATGTGAGATCATTGCGATCCAGCGTGTCGTCGCCCCTCCGATAGGAACTGAATGGCCAAGAAGAGTTATAAATCGATGGACGACTTCGCGGCCGCCTCTGGCGTATCGCGTCCGACATTGTCGAAGTTTTTCGATGATCCCTCGCAGATCAAGGAGGTGACCCGCAAGCGGATCGAGGCGGCTCTCAAGAAGTCGAATTTCGAGCCCAACCTTTTCGCGCGGCACCTCAATCGCAAGCGGACCAGGAATATCGGGATTCTTGTCCCGACCATGTCGGATCCCTTTTATGTGCAAGTCGTTTCGCTGATCGAGCTGGAGTTGCGCGAAAAGGGGTTCTGGCCTGTCCAGATCTCTTCGCACACGCGGCCGGAATTGGAGGCGGAGGCGGTCAGGACCTTGCTCTCGCTGAAGGTCGCCGGCGCGATCGTGGCGCCGCTCGGAGCCGGTTCGCGCCGTTCCGCGTTGGAAAGATTAAAGGATGCGATTCCAGTCGTCTGTTTCGACAATCCTGCCAGCGCTGACCTTCCTTATGTCGGCAACGACAATGCGCAAAGCATGGCAGCCATCGTGCAATATCTCTGCCGGTCCGGTGAGCCACCGATATTCCTGGAAATCCCGCATATGACGGAAAATGCCGGCGAACGGCAGGCGAGTTACCGCGCGACCATGGTGAGGGAGGGACATTCGCCGCTGGTCATCGATTGCGACGCGCCACCCTCCTGGGAGTTCGAGCGCCTCGGATACGAGCAGATGCAGAGGATGCTCGCGAAAGGCAGCCTTCCCGGCAAAACGCTTCTCTGCGCAAACGACCGGTTCGCTTTCGGCGCGATGGCGGCGGCATTCGCTTCGGGACTGAAGATCGGCCGCAACGATGGCTGTGACGTGCGCATTGCCGGGCACGACGACCACCCGTTGAGCCGATATACCTGTCCGTCGCTGACGACCATGGCTCAGAATGCGTCCGAAATCGCCGCGAAATCCGTGGAGCTTTTACTGGCGCACATCGAGAGCGAGGACGACGGAACGACACCCGCGACGAACAAGGTGATCCTCGAAGCGACGCTTGTTATGCGCGACTCGGCTTGAGATCCAATCGCGGCTACGGCTTCAGCGGGTAAGCGCAGGGTCCATGCCTCGCCACGCCATTGCAATGGCTTCAATGGCCTCTTGGGCCTCCGGAATGGCTCGTCTTTTCGATACGAAGCCATGGATCTGTCCGGGCCAGGTCCGGCTTATGGCCTGCGCTTCGGAACGGAGCCGCTCGGCATAGGCGGCGCCTTCGTCGAACAACACGTCGTGTCCGGCAAGGATGACGAAGGCCGGTGCCACACCCGTCAGCGACGCCGCGCTTAGCGGCGAGGCCCGCCAGTCCACCATGCTCCCGGCTTGCGGCAGATAGTGGTCTCGAAACCATTTCATCGCCGCTGCGGTCAGGCCGAAACCTGATGCGTAGTGTGAATAGCCGTCGGCAACCTGCAACTGGTCGGTCACCGGATAGAGCAACACCTGGCCGATGATATCAGGCACCTGTCCGTCGCGTGCGAGCAGAGCGATGACGGCGGCGAGATTTCCGCCGGCGCTATCACCGGCGACGACAATTCGCAAGGGATCGACGCCGAGTGCGTCAGCCTGATCCGTCATCCAGACGAGTGTCGCTGCGCAGTCTTCGATCGCTGCCGGAAAGGGATGTTCCGGGGCGAGGCGGTAGTCGGGCGAAACCACGACGGCGCCGGCCATATTGGCGAGGCTCCGGCAAATATCCTCGTGGGTTTCCGGTGCGCCGATCACAAATCCGCCGCCATGGAGATAAAGCATGGCGGGCGCTGCCTGGCGCGGCGCGCTTCGGCCGCGCCATATCTTCAACCTGATTGCGCCGGCATACCTTTCCCGGACCTCCGCCACGTCTTCGAGCGGCCACTGGATGTCTGCGAAACTGTTTAGATACTGTCGCCTCGCCAGCGCCGGCGTGCAGCTTTCCACAGGCTCTTGCGGATCGCCCGGCCATTCAAGTGCAAGTCTTGCAGATCCATCCAGTTGCGTCATGCCAGCAAGCTCCTTGCTTCGTCTTCTTTCAATTCCCTCGGCTGCACGACAGTCCCGGGGATGGTCTGCGCGACACCGGTTTCACCGGCGCGAAGGATTGCCTCCATGACGTCGAGCACATGCAGCGCGAGCTCGCCCGAGGCACGGGGCGCACGACCTTCGATGATGGCGCGCGCGAGATCGGCAAGACCAAGCATGCGATAGTTAGCACGATCAGGCGCTGCGACCGGCCAATTGACCGCGCCGAAGAGTGCGCCTGATGTATCCGTTTCCTGCCAGGGCGCGCCCCGGCTGGAGAACGCGACGCGGCCGCCGAAATTATCCGGGTCGGGCAGGCGCAGCGAGCCTTCGGTGCCGTGCAGCTCGATCGGGTGGTTCGAGTGGCGGAACACGTCCCACGAAGTGCCGAAGGTGACCGTGGCGCCGCAGTCGAATTCCAGCAGCGAAAGCACGCTGGTCGGCGTGCCAACCTTGAATGTGGTGCCCTGCTTCGGCCCCTCGGCGGTGATCAGCCGCTCCTTCTGCCCGCTTGTAGCGACGGCCTGTACGCGGCGGATCGGCCCCATCAGATTGACCATCATCGTGAGATAATAGGGACCCATGTCCATGACCGGGCCTGCCCCGGCCTGGTAATAGAAGCATGGATCCGGATGCCAGTGCTCCATGCCGCGGCCCATCATGAAGGCTGTTCCCGTCACCGGCTTGCCGATGGCGCCGGCCTCCATCTGCCACCGGGCATGACGTCCGGCCGCCCCCAGGAACGTGTCGGGCGCCGAACCGAGCATGAGGCTCTTTTCGGCGGCCGCGTTCACCAATCGGCGTCCCTCCGCGGCCGTGACGCCGAGCGGCTTCTCGGTGAAGACATGTTTGCCCGCCGACAGCGCCCGCATCGAGACATCGAAATGTGCAGCCGGAATCGTCAGGTTGAGGACGAGGTCGATGTTCTTGTCGTCGATCAGATCATCGACGTCGGCCGCACGCAAATTGAACTCAGATGCACGGCGCTTGGCGGCGTCGGCGTTGAGATCTGCGCAGGCGGTGATTTCGACGCCGCGAAACAGCGGCGCGTTGCGCATATAGGCGAGCGAAATGCTGCCGCATCCCACAACGCCGATTCTGAGTTTCATATTATTCGCCTGTGCCATCTAAGAACCTGACCTTGCCGTTTCGTGCTCGGAGAGTTGGGGATTTTTTGCGTCGGAGGCGCGAGGAAGAAATTATGTTGACGCACGCTAACATTTTCCCCTACGAAATGACAAGACGTTGGCAGGCGTCGTAAGATCCGATGACGAACTCTCCGTTCGCGATCTCGACCGCCTCGTGAAGGGTGACTTTCTGCAAGGTGGGCGCCAATGCCCACAATGATCGGCTTCGCTCCGACTTCGATATCGGCTGTCAAAAACGAGTAGGTCAGGACCAAGATATGAACAATGCTGAGCTGAAGATCGGCTGCCAGACATTCACCTGGGAAATGCTGGGTAAGGGCTGGCGCGGCGGGCCGGATGATCTGGTGCGCGCCATCGCCGATGGCGGGTATGCCGGTCTCGAAATCACCGACACGATGATCGGTTACTACGCGCTTAGGCCCGCCGACTTCGCCCGGACTCTCGCGGTTGCCGGCCTGACGCTGGTTTCCTTTGCCTTCGGCTCGGGCAGCGGCTTCACGGTGGCGGAAAAGATTGCCTCCGATCTGGAGGCGGCGCGGCGATGGGTAGATTTCGTAGCGCACTTTCCCGGTGCGATGGTGTCGATGGGCTCGGCCACCGTCGTTTCGGACGGCCGGCGTGATGAGAAATTCGCGATTGCGGCTGAGTGCTATAATCGGGCGACCGAGATCGGACGCTCGGCCAGCGTCGCCGTTGCCGTCCACCCTTCCTCGCACCACAATACGCTGCTCTTCACCCGCAACGACTATGATCGGCTGTTTGCTCTGCTGGATCCGCGGGTAGGTTGGGTGCCGGATACCGGCCATATTCTGCGTGGCGGCCAACAGGTCGACGATACGCTTTCGACCCACCGGGACCGCATCCGCTACGTGCATCTGAAGGATGTCGACGCCGGCGGGATCTGGGTAATGCTCGGCGAAGGTGTCTGCAATGTGCCTGCTGTGATTTCGGCCGTTCGGGAGGCACCGCTGTTCACCGGCTGGATCGTAGTAGAGGAAGAATCGGACCATGCCGGAACCGATCCTGCCGCGGCGGTTCGCAAGAACCGCGAGACGCTTCGACGACTGGGGTTTTAGCCGACTGCGTTTCCCCGGTCTGGCCGAAACCTTTCGCGAGCGCCCAAACCCCTCCCGGCTCCGTTCGAAACTGGGCAGGCTGCCTGTCACGCGTAACGCACCTCCACGCCGAGTTTTTCCAGTCGGTGGCGAATGCTGTGTGGCATGTTGCTGTCGGTGATGATCAGATCGACACGCGACAGCGAGAAGGCTTTGGAGGAGGCGCCGATGTCGAACTTGCTCGAATCCGCCACGAGAACGACGCGCCGGGCCATGCGAACCAGGTTGCGCTTGGTGCGCGCAATATCCTCGGAAACATCGACGACGTCGAAGGCCTGATCGATTGCATGGGCGCTGACAAAGGCCTGGTGGGCGACGAGTCCGCCGACCGCCTTGTCGGAATCCGAGACGATCGTGCTGACGGTGCTCGGAAACACCCGGCCGCCGATCATGTGCACGTCGAGCCCCGGCCGGTACATCAGATGCTGGGCGATGTTCATCGCCGTCGTCGCGACCACGACATTGTTGACCGGCGGCATCTGCATGGCCACCTGCAGCAGCGTTGAGCCGCTGTCGAAGACAATCGACTGATTGTCGATGATCTGCCGCGCCGCCATTTGGGCGATGCGTCGCTTCGCATCGAAGTTGCGCTGCATGCGTTCCTCGAAGGCTGCTGCCGGCGAGTCGGATGGCAGGGCGATTGCCCCGCCATGCGTTTTGATCAGCTGCTTCTTGGCGTCCATGATTTCGAGGTCGGAGCGGATCGTGACTTCCGAGACCTCGAAGAATTCCGCGAGCTGCCGGGTGCGTGCCTGACCGACCCGTTGAAGTTCCAGCATGATCTGCTGCCGCCTCTGTTCTGCAAGCATATGTGATCCCGACCAGCCGCTATTGGCGACATCCTGACTTTTGAAAAACGAAAGTTCGCCGCCTTGGTTTTCGGCTCATCCAGTAGAAATAGCGCCTTAGCGGCGGAAATGCACGTTGAAAATTCAGCATTCACCCAAAAACGAAAGAAATCGAAATATTGAATGTTTGTTTATTTTCGAGTTAGGGTTTTCTCAGCCTCGCCATCAGCAATCACAGAGGAAGTATCGCCATGGGTCTCGGCACCAAAATCCGCCTCGCACGCCTGTTCTCGAATCCATCGGGCCATCTGTTCGGAGGCGCGGTTGATCACTTTGTCGGTTATGGCAATGTGCGTGAGGGCGGGCTTGCCGATCTGCCGGGCGCGCTCAAACGCGTGATGGCCGGAGGCCCCGACTACATCAGCATCCAGCCGGGTGCGGCGCGCCACCTCTGGTCGGATTATGCCGGAAAGGCAGCGCTCGTCATTCAGGGCGGCTGCTTCACCGCCGACGACCGCATTCGACAGCTCATTGCCACCCCGGAAGACGCGGTGCGTTATGGTGCGGATGCGCTGGCTGTTGCCATTCCCGTGCGCGGCGCCACCGAAGGAGAATACATCCGCTGGCTTACCGACACGGTCAACGCCGCCGCCCGCTTCGAGATGCCGGTCGTCGCCCATGTCTATCCCCGCGATTTCTCCGACGGCGGCAAGATCGTGTTCACCCCGGATGAGATTGCTTACGCGGTGCGCATCGGCTTCGAGGCCGGTGTCGACGTGATCAAGGTCGGCTACACCGGCGATTTCGAGTCCTTCCGCGAGACCGTTGCGACTTGCCCTATACCCGTGGTGATCGCCGGCGGCCCGAAGACCGATACGCTGCTCGGAGCGCTCATCCAGACTTCGGAAGCATTGCGGGCCGGAGCCAAAGGCGCGGTCGTCGGCCGCAACCTTTGGGGTCACGGCGATACGACCATGGCCGCGCGCGCCTTCAAGCTCGTCATTCACAAGGGGATGGCGCCGGAGGATGCGCTGGCTGCGGCCGGTGCTTGAGAGGTGTCGCGCCCTTTCCAGGTTCTGGGCTTCGGCGCCCTTGCCATCGATGACATCATCTATGTCGATCGCGGGCTTTCGGCCGGCAAGGGGAAGGTGACGAAGCGTGCCACCGACCATGGCGGCAATGTGGCGACGGCTCTTGTTGCCGTCGCCCGGCTCGGCGGGCGCGCCGGCTTCATCGGCTGGCTTGGCGATAAGCCGGCGGACGATGTAGCCGGTGCCGAACTCGAGCGTGACGGCGTCGACATATCACTTGCACCCCGCCACGCCGATGCGGCGCCGATCCGCTCCGTAATTACGGTCGGCCCTGACGGCGACCGGTTCATAGCCTATGACGACGATGTGCTGCACGGCACCTCGGATGCGCTGCCCGACCACGTTCTGACCCAGGCCCCGGTATTGCTGATCGATGGCTATGCCACCCATTCGGAAAGTGTCGTGGCGCGGGCCCGCGCGCTTGGCCTTGCCGTGATCGCCGATATCGAATGGACAGTCGGCACTGCGACGGACCGCATCCTGGCTTTCGCCGATCATCTGGTGCTCCCGCTCGCCTTCGGGCAGCAATACACCGGTGAGGGTGATCCCACGATGATCCTCGACAGGCTCTGGTCCGCAGATCGCTCCGCTGTTGTCCTGACCGATGGCGAGCGCGGGACCTATCTCCGCCAGAGCGGTGATTCCGTCAGGTGGCATTTGCCGGCCTATGCGGTTCAGGCGGTCGACACGACCGGCGCCGGCGATTGTTTTCACGGCGCCTACGCTCTTGCGCTTGCCGCGGGAAAGAGCCCGCTTGATTGCGTAGCCTATGCCACGGCGGCTGCCGCCATTTCCGTGACCGCACGGGGAGGGCGCAGGGGCTTACCGGACAATCGGACGTGCCTGGCATGGATGGCGGCCGAGAACGCACCAATGCCGATCCCGATGCCCGGATAAGCGTCTTCCGGATATGAGCCAGGTCCACGCGGTGACCAATGTCGATGCTGGTCGACTCACGGCTGATGAAAAATCATCGCTTGGCGACATCTCAATGCCCGCCAAGCCCGCCAAAAAGTTACGCGCGATAAAAAATATAATCTCGCAAATAAAACGAATAAAATCGTTAAATTTCAGTTTGATAATCGGAATAGGCGGGCGCTCGCCGCGAGGCAGACTTCGATTCTTTTATTGACTTTGACGCCCAGTCCTGAGCCTTCTTGTCGAAAGGGTCGGAGACGGCAGGGGGCGCCGTTTGAGATCTGTTCCGGACTGATGCGGGAGGACGAGACGTGGCTGTGGTTGTACTGGACAAGATCTGCAAGACCTATGGAAACAGCTACCATGCGATCAAGGATCTGAGCCTGACGATCCATGACGGCGAGTTTCTGATTTTGGTCGGTCCGTCCGGATGCGGAAAATCGACCGCTCTGCGCATGATTGCCGGGCTCGAGGAAATCAGCAGTGGTACCTTGAGCATCGGCGGTCAGGACGTCGTCGATCTGGCGCCGAAGGACCGGGACATCGCCATGGTCTTTCAAAGCTATGCCCTTTATCCGCACATGACCGTTTTCGAAAACATTGCCTTTTCGATGAAACTGGCTGGAAAGAGTAAGGCCGAACGCACCAAACGCGTGCACGAGATCGCCAAGATCCTGCAGCTGGAATCCTTGCTGGGCAACAAGCCCGCACAGCTTTCCGGCGGCCAGCGCCAGCGTGTTGCGATGGGCCGCGCCATGGTCCGCGAGCCCGCAGCATTCCTCATGGACGAACCGCTCTCGAACCTCGATGCGAAACTGCGTGTTCAAATGCGGGCAGAGATCGCCAGCCTGCAGAGACAGCTCGGCGTGACGACCATCTACGTGACGCACGACCAGACCGAAGCGCTCACCATGGGCGATCGCGTCGCGGTGCTGAAGGGCGGCGTGCTTCAGCAGGTGGATACGCCGAAGGCCTTGTATCACCGCCCGGTCAATGCGTTCGTCGCCGGCTTTATCGGTTCGCCGTCGATGAACCTTTTCGAGGGGCGTCTGGAGGGCGGGCGAATCCATCTACCCGGCTTCTCCATCCCCTTGTCCGCCGGCGCCTTCGAGCGCGCTCCCGGTCTTTCCGACTTCGAAGGAAAGGCTGTAATTTTTGGGGTCAGGCCCGAGGACCTCTACGACAGCCGGTTGCCGTCTGGAGCCTCCCATCCGACGATCCCAGTTGTCGTGAGATCGATCGAGGAGCTTGGCTCCGAGTTGATCGTGCATCTGAAGGTCGACGCGGTCCGGATCGACTCGGGCGATCCCGATGCCGTCGAAGACCTGAGCGGGGCCGCCAACGCGGTTGCGCGGTTCGAAGCGGTCAGCACCGTCGAGACCGGACAATCGATTGATCTAGCAATCGACCCGGCAAAACTGCACTTTTTCAATCCTCAAACACATGTTGCGCTCTGACGACGAGGAGAGCGGCTCGCCCTGGTTGCGGTCGGCCAGAAGACGCGTTCGGCGTTTGATGTCTTGAAAGCATTCCAGTCCACGCCGAACCGGCGTTCTTCTTCAATATCCTGCTCAAAGGTTTATCGATGCCAGCAAAACAGGAACGACGTCTCCGCATCGGCGTATTGGGTGCGGGCCAGATTGCCCAGGCCGCGCATTTCGAGAGCTGCACGAAAGCAGCCAATGCAGACCTCTATGCGATTTGCGACGTTGCCGAAGATCTCCGCGAACGTATGGCAATCACCCACGGGGCGGAAAAAACCTATGACGACTACGATAAGATGCTGGCCGATCCCGACCTCGACGCCGTGATCATCGCGACCGCCGACGCTTTTCACGTCCCGGCCTCCATTCGCGCCCTTCAGGCAGGCAAACATGTGCTGTGCGAAAAACCCGTCGGTGTCACCGTCGAGGAGTGCCATGAACTGAAGGCCGCGGTAGACACATCGGGAAGGGTGTTTCAGGTCGGGCATATGAAGCGTTTCGACGCAGGGCTCCAGGCTGCCAAATCCTTCATCCGTGATGAAATGGGAGAGATGGTCGCTCTGAAAGCCTGGTATTGCGACAGCACGCACCGCTATCCGATGACCGATGCGGTCCAGCCCCTGATCGTCACCAGCGCCAACGCGAAGAAACCTTCGGCCAATCCGAAGGCCGACCTGCGGCGCTACTATATGCTCGCGCATGGCTGCCACCTGATCGACACGGCGCGCTATTTCGCCGGCGACATCGTCTCCGTCACCGCTCGCCTGTCGGAACGGGCCGGTATCTGGTGCTGGTTCGTGGACGTGGAATTTGCCTCCGGCACGCTCGGCCATCTCGATCTCACCGTCCAGGTGCGCATGGACTGGCACGAAGGCTTCCAGATCTATGGCCGGAACGGCAGTATTTTGGGCAAGACCTATAACCCGTGGTACTACAAGACCAGCGAGGTGGATATTTTCCGCGAAGCCGACGGCGCCACCCATCGCGTTCTCGGTGCCGACGGCCATTTTTACCGCCGCCAGGTCGAAGGCTTCGCTCGCACCATTCTCGATGGCGCTGTCATGGAAGGCGCCGGCATCGATGACGGCCTGGCATCCGTCCGTGCCATGGTCGCCGTTGCCCGTTCGGCCGAAAGCGGCAAGGCGGTTGCGCTGGCTGACGTCACGGGTGGCGTGTGATGAAGCTCGGCATCTTCGCAAAGACTTTCGAGGGAACGGAACCCACAACCGTTCTGAATGCGGTCGCCGAGGCTGGATTCGCCTGTGCACAATACAATATGGCGTGCTCCGGTCTTGCCCCGATGCCGGAGACGATTACCGAAACACAGGCTCGTTCGGTTGCCAATGCGGCGCTGAGCAGCGGCGTCGAGATTGTTGCCGTTTCCGGCACCTTCAACATGATCCATCCCGATCCTTCCGTTCGCGCGGCCGGCCTTCGCAATTTGGCGACGCTGGCCGAGCGCAGCACCGGCATGTCGACCGGCCTGATCACGCTCTGCACCGGCACGCGCGACCCCATCGACCAGTGGAAGTCCCACGCCGACAACGACACGCCGGAGGCGTGGCGGGATCTCCTCGAAGCCATGGAGACGGCCAGCGAGATTGCCGAGCGCCACAATGTGGACCTTGGCATCGAGCCCGAGCTTGCCAATGTCGTCAACTCGGCTGAGAAAGCCCATCGGCTGATCACGGCACTGAAGAGCCCTCGCATCAAGATCGTGCTCGATCCGGCCAATCTCTTCGAGGTTGCGACGCTGGATGAGCAGCGGCGCATCGTGTCTTCCGCCATCGACCTCCTGGCCGATCGGATCGTCATGGCGCATGCGAAAGATCGCAATCCCGACGGCAGCTTCGCGACCGCCGGCAAGGGCGTCCTCGACTATCCGCATTATCTGGGCCGGCTCAGGGCGATTGGCTTTGCCGGCAGTCTCGTCACTCATGGTCTTTCGGCCTCGGAGGCGGCCGGAGTGGCGATCTTCCTGAAAAATAACCTCGACGATGAAACCGCGGGGACAGGAGGATGAGACGAGCTGACCCGTTCGAAACCAGAGACGGGACCATTCTTAACGTGGATATGGCAGGCGACGGCGCGTCCGTCATATTCCAGCATGGCTTATGCGGCGACGCGGCGCAGACCGACGAGGTCTTTCCGCCCGACGCGGGTTTTCGCCGGGTGACGATCGAAGCGCGCGGCCACGGCTATTCCCAAGCCGGCAATCTGGAGCAGCTATCGATCGCGACCTTCTGCGATGATATCGCCGCTTATATCGAGAAGAACCTTGCAGCGCCGGTTGTGATCGGCGGTATCTCGATGGGGGCCGCGATCGCCTTGCGTCTCTCAGTCAAGCGGCCCGATCTCGTCAAGGCTCTGATCATCGCAAGGCCGGCCTGGCTGGCTGCATCGGCGCCGGAAAACATGGCGCCCAATGCCGACGTCGGGGGGCTTCTGAAAATCCTGCCGCCGGATGAGGCAAAGCAGGTGTTCCTTGCCGGATCGGTCGGTGTACGGCTCGCCGCCGAGGCTCCGGACAATCTGGCCTCGCTTGCCGGGTTTTTCTCCCGCACGCCGTTGGATGTGACCGCCGAGCTGCTGACCAGGATTTCCAACGACGGCCCTGGCGTGACCGACGCGGACATTTGCAATCTTGCCCTGCCGACGCTCGTCATCGGCCATGAACGTGACAGCATCCATCCTCTTGGCCACGCGCGTGCTCTCGCCGCGCGGATCGCCGGCGCGCGTTTCGTGCAGATCACGCCGAAAGCTGAGAGCCGGCCGCAATATGTCGCCGACTTTCGGCTTGCCGTCGGCAATTTTCTGAAGGAGCTCTGAAACAATGACGACCCCCTCCAAGGCCTGGATCGACGATCTCCCCAAGGATCGCCTGATTGCCGAATTTTCCGTCTGGTCGGCCGATCTCGTGCATCTGGCGGATGATCTGGCGCGTGTCGATCCTTACGTCGACATCCTCCACATCGATGTCGCCGATGGCCATTTCGCGCCGGCAATGTTGTTTTTCCCTGATCTTGTTGCCGGTGTGCGCAAGCTTTCCGCGCGCGCGATCCATGTTCACCTGATGGTCGCCGACAGCATCCTCCTGTCGCAGATCGAGCAGTTTGCCGATGCGGGCAGCGACCTTATCAGTCTTCATGTTGAAAACGAAAGCGTTGCCGAGGAGGCCCTCGATCTTCTCGATCGCCGCGGTGTCGCAGCCGGCATGGTCCTCAAGGTCGAAACTCCTGTCGAGCGGATCGAGAAATACGTGTCCCGGCTGCGCTTCGTGACGCTGCTCGGCACGGCGATCGGTGTGAAGGGCCAGGGTCTCGACGAAAAGGCCGGGGCCAGGCTTCGACAGGCCAAGCAGATCATTTCCAATTGCGGTGCGGCTCATCGGATCGTGCTTGCGGCCGATGGTGGTATTCGCGAGCACACGGTTCCTCTGCTGCGCCAATCCGGTGCGGAAACGGTCGTTCTCGGTTCTCTGGCTTTCAATGCGCCCTCGCTCGATGAGCGGATGACGTGGGTTCGGGGCCTCTAACTCTTGGTCTTCACATGCAGCAGGTTGCCATTGGTATAGACCTAGGCGGAACGCAGGTGCGCGCAGCCCTTGTCGACGAGCAGGGCAGGATCCTGGCACGCTTGGCCGAGCCAACGGATGCGCTGGCAGGTCCCGACCGGGTGCTCGCCCAGATTTGCGGCCTGGCCGATCGATTGCTTGCAGCGTCGAAGCCTGCTTCGGTGGTGGGCGTCGGCGTATCCGCCCCGGGCCCACTCGACACGGTTGCCGGTGTCGCAACCGATATCCCGACCCTTCCGGGCTTCGTCGATTTTCCGCTGAAGGCGGAATTGCAGAAGCGGTTTCCGTTTCCGGTCGACCTCGAAAACGACGCCATCGCCGCGGCGATCGGGGAGTGGCAGTTCGGTATCGGCAAGGGGCTCGATAACCTCGTTTATGTCACGGTCAGCACCGGGATTGGCGGCGGCGTCATCTCGGACGGCCGCGTGATCCGCGGCCGCAAGGGCATGGCAGCCCATGTCGGCCACATGTCCGTGGTGCCGGACGGCGAGCTTTGCCCTTGCGGTAACAGGGGCTGTTTCGAGGCCTATGGATCCGGACCGGCTTTTGCGCGGCGCGC
>Ga0123341_1000123_pt1 | contig 35152 bp, 18 predicted proteins | sample Turbeapinknodule_FD_89959 | JGI IMG/M metagenome (GOLD analysis project Ga0123341, IMG submission 89959) | Root nodule microbial communities of legume samples collected from Mexico - Turtle bean Mexico pink nodule | ecosystem: Host-associated > Plants > Roots > Nodule | place: Mexico: Nepantla...
AAATAAAATGTATGAACTATCTTTTTTATTGTTTTCAACTTCTAAACATAAATCTATCTTTTTTATCTCACACTTTCAACAAACCAACAAAATTGTTTCATTTATTAAGAATGACAGAATAAAAGATAAGAACTCTACAACAAAAATCTTTATCAATGTGTGGTTTGAAAACAAAAATGAAATATCAGTACAATTTACTCAAAACTATATATTGCTAAATAACTAAAAAGGATCATTAGTATGCTTTTTTAAAAATTATTATTAAAAAAATATTATGGTTAAGTATTTAGAATTGAATCAGTGTTGCATAAACTTTTTACTCTTTATTTTGAAGATTAAAATTGATAAAAATTTTCCATCAAATAAAGTTAATTCAATTGTAGCATAAGTGTTACACTGGAAGTATTTGGGTTATGTTTGGTTCATGAATGGTGTAAAATAAAATTGCAGGGTTGATGTTTGAGACAGAGCAATGTTTAATGAGCTCTCATTATCCAACCAACAAAATGAAGCAATTGTCAGGAGTTGATAGCCAGGGGGTTGTGTGGAGCCCAACTTTTAGGTGATCCAGAAAATCATTGCTGACACGTGGTGGAACTCAAGCCAACACAAGCCTCATTCACTGAACCATGATGACTCAAACATTCAACAAAAAAATATAAGGACTTTTTTTAAAATTTTACTTAATAATATACCAATTAATGTCATTATTATTATTAGTTTTATCTCACTTTTAAAAATATTTTAAATTAGACTCATAGTATTTCTTCTACTAAATTACTAGTAAAAATATACATACCTTGTCAATATATGGTATTCCTACAAGTGCTTGAGATATGAAAAAAATCAATATAAACCATAAAAGTTATGGGACTTAAAAACTTATATTATTTATATTTTATTTTTAATAATCTAAATATAAATTTTGATTCTCAAATAGATATTTGTATCTATTTTGATGATATTTTTGTTCTTGGTGACTCTCTTTGCTCATGTAGCTTTAGCTTTTATTATTTGTATGTATTAAAATTCATAAACATCTTGCTTATATATATATTGGTCTATATAACTCTGCAAAAATAAATAAATTGGTTTATATAGAATGGTTGTAATTTTATTTTATTTTATTTTTTGATCAGCATAGAATGGTTGTAATGAAATTTGAAATTAAAATCCTATACAAATCACTCAAAATTCTACGCTGCTATGTAAACCTCAACGGGTCACTTGTTGTTCAACTTGAAATTATTCATTATATATCAAATGTTTTTTTTTCTTCAAAAAGTCACCACAGACATTTTATATTATATTATATTATATTATTTATTCCTATAATTTCTAATTTGACTCAAATTATCATTTAAGAATATAACAAAAATATGTATTACTTTTTTCAATAATATCCTCAAAAAGTAAACGCAATAATAATGAATAATAAGTTTACAGTATAGTGTCTTAGCTAATTAAAACTATTTCATCATAGAACTTGACCATAAATTGCTTTCTGTGTGCGTTTTTTTAATCTAGCCAAAGAGTTACCCACCCTTCAGCTTTGCAAAGCGTAATGCAGTTCCTCTTATAGTTAGTAAACCATAATAAATTTATTAGTCTTTTTTATTATTAAAATAATTCACACTACTTAAAAGATCATAATTCACCTCCCATGATACAAATTGTTTAAAGAATCGTTTTCGTTCCTGAATCTAGTTCCTGAATCTAGCTCAATACGAATCTTATGATTCGTACAAAATATTCGTTGAATTGTGAAATGAAACGGTTCACATGAATCAGTGTGGTTTTTAAAATCCTAATTTTTTTACCACAGAGACCTCTTCTCCTCTCCTCCAACAGCGACGTCCAAAGTGTGGTTCAGCTCTCCGGCATTACTTGTATTCAACTATCATGCTTAAGATACATTAGTATGAAACTGCAAAGTAGACCATCTACAAGAGATGATGATTAAGCAGTTCTATAAATACATCGTAACAATGGATTGGTTTTCAATGACAATCAAACTAACCGAGCCTCTTGAACCAATAAAAAATACGGACTTAGTGATTCTCTCATCAAGTAATCAACCCCTCACTACTCCAATCTAGTTACAGAACCTCGCAATTAGTCCAAATAAGGTTTTGATGATCATGAAGGATTCATTGGCCCTAACTGAAAGAGAATCTTCTCCTGGCATCAAAGAGTAGCCAATTGGAAACTTTGGCAGGTCTGATAACACGGAACATTTAACTCAGACCAAAGTTACGGTTAACCACTTCTGACCAAACTGGAATAGCCACAATTTAATCCACGTCCACAAAAATCTGCATTAACTGAAGAAGTCAGAATGTTGCCTAACTTTTGGGGTTTGAACGGCAAAGACCACGTCAAGTGTGATATAGAGATTTCATATAACTAACATGTAGCTGCCCATGAAACAGAGTCAATTCATACAGCTTGCACTAACCTCTAAATCAGGAAGTGGTTCATAAGACTTCATCTCCCTAGTATCAAAAACTGTAATTCCCGAAATTCTCTGAATTCCAGGTTTAGTAGCGATGAGATTCTGCATATTTGTAAAAGGTAGTGAGATTATTCCATGCCATGCTCTGAATTGTAATTTAAAACTTTAATTTTCTTCTTCTTTATAATATCGTTCACCACAACCTTTTTATTACTACTCTTTATTTGAAGATAGTAAATTAACCCATGCAATGCAGTGAATTGTAACTTGTAACGTTTGTTTTTTTCATATTACTTTCAACTTCTAGGTATCTTGTTACATCCTGGAAAATGAGGCCTAAATAGATAAATCAGTTATTAAGCAATAGGCAAAGTTGATTATGATACAAACAAACATTGAATAGGGATTGTTTTATTAAATTATCTACCAACTAATCTCGGAGAGAAATCAGTATCCAAAGAGCTATCAAACTTAATATAGATAAACAAAACACTCAAAACAGGCCTGGTCCCAGCTTTTTATAGACCCAAAACAAAATAATAAATAGAGGTCCCTAATTATATATATATATATTAAAAAAATATAAATATATGTTTCATTATTATATATATTTTATTACATATAAAACATTATTTTATCCCATGAGAAGAAAACAGATGATTAAAAATGAATGACTGACTTTATTAAGTAGGATAGGAGCTGCTAAATATCGTCAAGTAATATGATTCCAAAATTTCGACTCCACTACCAAAGATATCTGATAAAATACTACACAAGAATTCTTAAGGTCATACCAGGTGGAAATCTGTTGATCCTAGAGCCTGAACCTGAGATAAAACCTGTACATAGTTTCCAACATTGTACGTCAGTTAACGGAACGCAAAATTCAAGCACTAGAATTGTGCACAATGGCATATCATACTCCAAATCAGAATTTTTTATAAAAGGGCACCCTGTACCCGGGAAAAATAAAGGTAATATTAACAATCTAAGACAACATCCAGATAAAAGGTATTACCATTGATTGAAGGCCATTAATCATAACTACTCTCTCCCCATATGAACCATTTTGAGATAAGCTTACTTCAAATGGACCCAACTCTTTATCAGTCTGATTTGTAAGATTCAGTTTTATCTGAAAACAACACACAAACAACTTTAGCTTCTAAATTTTTGTTGGTCCCTGCTAGAACAATAGACTCAGGGATTAAAAGTAGAACGAAATTAAAAATAGCTATTCCTATTCCCTTAGATAGTATATAGACTACCAACAACTGCTAGCCTGCTAAATAGGGTGTAAAAAGACCCATGGCCCCTAAGAAACCTAGACTATTAAAAATGCAGCCTCTAGTTTATAATGAGCACGAGACCTGCATAAGATAATAAGAATTACCCTAAAGGGTTTTTGAAGGTTAATTATAGATGGAACCTCTACAACTTGCAACTCAATCTCCTTCTTTGTTGGTGGCTGCAAAGAAAAATTTTCCAGACAAAAATATTAGTGTATGAGAAAATTAAATTACCATAATTTAGAAAACCGAAGGAAAAGCATTAAACGTGAATATTAAATTTGAAAGCATAATTCAGAAAAATGAAGCAGAAGCATAATTTATTCAGAAAACTAAATAATCATATTTTAAAGCATTAATTTAGCAAGTTAACATCAATTTGACATGAATCCAGCAGTATTTGAACACTATCCAGCCTTATTTGAACACTATAATTATCATCAATTATTATTTTTGAAAAGTGAGAGGGAGAAAGTAAACATGTCATGCTAGATTCATATGCATGTTATGCAGAAACAAAGAAGTTCAGCCATCAACTTTGTCATGTTTAGTGAAGTTTAACATACAACAAACCAGGTAACTAATTCATTTATTAACTATCATTATTGAAGAAACAACACTTACGGTCCCCAATATTTGCTGGGTTTGCAGGCGACCAGGTTCACCCAAATTTGTTCGCCATGTTATCTGGAGTTTACCAAGAACATTACTTCCTTCAACTTTTGTTTGAGCCAAACCATCTGATGGTGATGTCAATTGATAGAGATAGTTGTAAATTCCTCCACCAGATCTAATTAGTATTGGTGGCTTAAATGTCTCCCTGAAAATTTAATTTGCTATATAATCAATAGCAATAATAAAATATACTAGATGAACCAAAGTATTAACTGAAAATAAAGGCCAAAATTTGGTATTTGTTGATTCTAGTTTGGTTCACTCCAAAAGAAATGCTATGGCACTGACCTTGTAGGACTATCCTTCTCGGAATGGTGCCCATCACCTTTAAGAATTGTTGCACTATAATGCTGAGCAGGTTCAAAATCAACTTGGTCCATGAAAAGGTTCGATTTTGTATGGTTTTCAATGCAAGCTTCCAAAAAGGTAGTTTCCTGAAACAGATCAAGTAGACAACTTGACGCACAACATTAGGTACAGCTGGGTACTTCAGTTTAAAGAGCTAATATTATTTCCAGAAAGCCTAAAACTGAATAAGAGCGTAAGCCATGTTTTCAAGCATAAAGGTTGAAGAACTTAGAAGGTGTTTGGTTAGTTTCCATTCTCATTTTTTATTACTACTATGTGTTCATTGATAATTATAAAAATGTCACTTTTTCATTTCATTTCCTATTTTTCAGCAATCTGTGAAGGGAAATAAAATGAAAACAAAAGAATGTAGATTTTATTATTTCCTTCACAAATTTTTTACACTAGAAAACAAAATAAAGGTGGATTTTTTTTTAACTGATGGATGGTATTTTTTTATTATGAGAGATTTGTTTAAAAAGACAAGTGATGATTAGACATCAATCCAATATTAAGGACTATAACTGTGACAGCCTGAAGGCTTTCAACAAATAAACATATAAATTATGTTCAAGCAATTTCAGTAGTTAAAAGTACTTCAACAACTTCACTTAATCATATCTAATAATCAAATTATGCGTGGATTTTTTATATAAAATAATAAAAGAATTCCTAACACCTGATCCATAATGTATCAATAAATAATAAATCACAAAAAGCGAAAATAATTAGATTTTAAGGTTAGTAAGCTTTTCTGCATCATTGTTCTTCATGAAAGAGCGCAATAGGATTGCTAGATTCCTTCCTCACTTACAAAGAGAGACAATAACTATTTGCAATAACCAAGAGTATTGTTATAACTTATAATTATAGAAATAAGGAGTAGATCCTATATAATCAAGAATATCTAGATTATATATGTATTATTATAAATATTTTTATTTATTCTCACATCATATCTTTATTATTAGAGGATATCAAATTTCTACTTATTTTATTGATTCTTTTTTCTCAATATAAATAAAGTATTCATGCTGTCTCAAAAACATGGTTTCAACTCAATGCTTCTCCTTTTCCTATAGTATAACAAGTATGTAGCAATGATTCAGCAACGGTTGTTCCAAAATGTAAACCATATATTTTAAATGGATATGAAACTGTAGATAGTACACTCACGTTGTTTTATGATTGGCTATACTGGATTCATTGCTGATAGCATCTAATAATAAATGTAAATAGGACAAGCAATAAACTACAAAAATTGATTGTTTAAAAGAGGATAAAAATGAAATGACAAGACACATACAGATTTATACACATTCCTTGTCTATCAAGAAAACCTTCCATTTCTTTTGATTGATTCTTAATTTCTAACTGATATTAAGAGCATTGGATGACAATGTGCTTGAAACACACCCAAAATTAAATAGGAAACTGCATCTGTAATGCTATTAAGGATTTTATTGGTTGTTTTAATATTAATAGGTTTTAAAACCAGAAGTTTCATTATGCTTTCCTTAGATAGACAAGCAAATAATATTAATCCCAATATTTTAAATGGTGTAATCAGAAAATTGTGAACATTAACAAAAAGATACTACACATTGAACATGATTAGACCATTTTACTGCATTAAGACCAGCATGTTTATCCAGGAAAACAATATCCACTTACACTTGAGTAGTATATTCAAATCATTGACATACCTTGATAACACGGACCTGCAAAAGAGTTTTCAACATACATGTAAGTTATATGAATATTGAAAGATCAAATAGTGAGCATTAGTAACCCAGGTAAACGATAATTGTTTTAATGGAGAACATAATTTCCTTCAAATTCAATAAATATCATTAACACAGAGAATAATACCTTTGTTCTGACGGAAAGGGGATTAGCAACGATGAACTTGAAAAATTGGGGAAGATATTTACGCTCACCATCACCATCATTATACAATGCAGTGCAGACAAGCCTAAGGGCATTTGCGCAATCAAAATTGTAAGAGATTAAAAATGAGAGAAAGAAGAAACTTAGTAAATCCAAATAAAACTGCACGCAAGCATGACCATATTGACACAAGGACATGGAGGGTCACAACTTACGTGTGAGGCCCAAGCTCTTTCACATCATGTTCTACAATAAAGTCATAACGCCCACCAGCGCGAATAGATTCAACTGGTGATTTCGATGTGTCTAGAAGAAGTATTCTCTGTCTCTCTGTTTGAATTTCAGCCTGTCAGTTACAAAGTTTTGAATAATTGATTAAATTAATTTCTCAAAGGATTAAAAAAAAAATTCAGCACTCTAACTATCATGAATACATTTACATTTTTGTGCATAAATTCAACTACAACACCTGTAAGAGAATCTTCTACGTATATATCATTGCAACATCAAAAGATGTGGATATGCAATCCAGAAATTAACACAAAACCTCTGCTGCATATCAATCTCTCATGCATATAAATGTTATCAGCTCCAAACAATAACCAAAGGACATTTCCAACGGGACCTCATTGAAGGTTCTCTGAAGTGTAGAACATTCCAAAGGAGGGTGCTGTCTTTTAGTAGGAAATGCTTTAAGGGGAAGATAATAATTCCGGACACAAAAGGTTAAAAGAAAATGAGTCTCAAATGTTGGTCAGATGGATCCAATATAATTAAGAATAAGAATTTTTGAACAGCTTTTAACAGAAGACAAAAAATCTTCCATGGTGATCTAGGAATAAGAACTTTTCCTGCAGTTATCTTTAGTGAGTTCATTTAAATAATCTCAAGCTAACTAACAAAGTAGAAAGACGAGTTTAGGTTCGAATTAAGGCCTGAATGAAACACAAAACGAGTAAAATAATCCTCTAGTTAACACAAATGACTTAAAACATCGATCACTCATACACATACGCATGCCTGTTGCTCCAAAAAATAACCAAAGAAGGACTTCTCCCATGACCTACCAGAAGACAAGGACGTCTAAAAGCATTCCATGGGAGGGTATCATCAGTAGAGAATGTACAAGTGAAAGACCATTCCAGACTCAAAAAGCTAAAGAACACTTGTATCATAACGTCTTCCCATAGTGATATCTATAACGGACCAAGCGATTTTTGTGCCCTTATCTTTAGAGAGTTCGTTTATATAATATCAGCTAACCAAACAAATTAACTGAGGCTTGGAACTAGAAAAAGAACTAAACAACACATGGAGTGATTCTCAAGCATCACTATCAGCAAGTATTATACCAACATTCCATCACCTTTTGACGTTCCCTTGAACTCTTTAACTAATCTCCTAGAGTATGTAACGCATTACAATATAATTAACATAAAACTTGTGCCAAGGGAGTTCCAGTAAGCTCAGGGAGTGACAAATTGATTCATGAATATCAGTGAAGTGGAAGAATTGGAGATATAGAAAGAGGACCTTGATAATGACTTCTCTGACTTCAAAATTGGAGCTGTTGTTAATACTGATGTAGCTGCAGAAAGTCTCCCCCAAATAAATGGCTCTGCAAATTGGGAGTATGAGTGAGCCATAATGAATGGATCAAATTGAATTGAAGAGAAACAGAGAGAGAGAGAGGTGTACCCGAAGGACTGAGGGAGAACGAGGAGGCCAGAGAGGCCCATGGCGTCGGAGAAGTGGTGGAGGAGGAAGCGGTTGCGGTAGTTGGGATCGGAGTTGTCGTTGGCTTCGGCGGAAAGAGAGGGGGCGGGGGCGGCGGAGGGGTCATCGAAAAGGTCCTCGCCGACGAAGAGGTCGGTGGGGTCGAGGCGGAGGGGAGGGTCGACGTTGAAGGAAGGGCGGCAGAGACGCATCACACGAAACGCGAGGGAATGAGATCCTCCTCCCTGGCCCTGACCCTGACCCTGACTCATCTCTTATTCTTCTTCTTCTTCTTCTTCACTCCCAAATGCAAAACCAAATGCAGAAAGATTCTTCACTTCAATTCCACCATTCATTCAATTTCAATTTCAATTTCAATTCCAATTCAAAGCTTCCAATGAGATCACAACCATTGACTCCACTCCATGCTATGTGGGTTGGCCATGGCTACCCCTTTTCCTTCCCTTCCCTCTCTCTTTCTTTCCCTTACACTCTAACTCCACAATTTTAATAATTTTTTTAATGAAAATATATACTTTTCTATTAAATAAAATCAAGTTTAAATATTTTTTTACCATATTAAATTATCCAATTTTAATTTGTATTCCTCATATATTTTTTTTTTCAATTTTTTTATTTTTTAATTGCTTTAGATAATAATTTGGACAACGAAGCCCTAATTTAGATAAGATTTACTAGACAAAAGTAAATATATAGGTATACTATGTTTATGATCATTTTGAGATGTTATATTAATTTAGTTTTAATTAAAAGCTTTCCAAGGTCAATTAAATTTGGTTGGGGAAAGAAATAGAAGCAAGGTGCACTAAGAAAGCATTGGAAATTAATGATTCTTCTCCACCAAATTATAAATACAACACATTTTAGGTAAGAGATAAATTTATAGAACCCTCACTCCCACACAAGATAGAGAGACCATGAAAATACTCACAATTTAAGTTTAGGGTATAGAATTGAAGAGGCATAAGTGAAAATAAAAGGAAGAAAAACAAAATAGTAAAAATGAAACAAAATGAAGAAAATATTGTTTAGATGAAGTAAAATAGAATTAAAAGAAACAGAAAATGAAGTGAAATTTAAGAAGTATATGTTTGGTTTAAAGAAAAAATAAAAGAAAGAAAAACATAGTATTATTCTTACAATAACCAAAATAATCTTATAAAATAGTAATTATAGTTTCTATCTATTTCTATTCTAAGGGTGGGAAGAACTTAGTATCTCCGGTTAAAACTTCAACTCAATCCATGGTGGATGTTAAATATTTTTACACAAGATTAAAGATGATTTTACAAAATTGATGTATTTTTTTTCCTTACTTTTGAATTTGATGTTCCTTTTGTCCTATGTGTATCATTTTAATCTTTCTTTTGTTTGGTGACAACGATAAAGTTGTTAGATATTATAATAATAAATACATAATGGACATTAAAAGATACCTTAAATCTTATCTTATTTATAACATTTTAATGAACTTTTATTTGAATTGACCTAAGTTAAGTATACAAGTCATAAGTAATTAATGCTTGATTATTTGATTATTTATCTAATGGAAACTGAAATATTAAAACCATTATTGAGTGATATTATGAATATTAAAAGTAGTTTTTTATTATTTACATATTTACTCTTTGTGATATTGAAGGTGTGGTAGAAGAGGTTGAATTAATTTGTTGGATAGAAGCTAGTAAATGTTAGTCTTTGTTCTGATGGTAGTTTGGTTCAGGCTTGTGCATTGCACATTAAAGTTTGATTGATGTGTAAGAAGGATTATAGAAGCATATGAAATTAGGTGTGAACAAAGTAATAGAGTGGATCTACAAGCAATTTGCATAATGCAATGTGTTGTTCTTGGTGGAATGGTTTCTTCCTTTTCTTCCCAACAATAGGGAATAGGGCAATTGCAGATTCAAAAAGGGTTTAGAGTTTTGTAGGATATTGTTATTTGTTGGGCTAGTTTGCTTTCATTCATTCTGAGGAAATTGCTTCACTATCTCTCCCTTAATACATGTTTTAGTATGTTTTTATGTATTTCTATTGACATATTGTGTTACTTTATACATTATTTAATTTATTATTTATTTTTAACTAATAATTATTATACATAAGGAGTTAATTGTAATTTGATAATACGGGTTCTTATGTGTTATCAATTAGAAAAGAAAATAGAGTTACTTTGAACCGACAATCAGAGGTCGACGAATCTACGATGCTACTGTTTGCAACTTGCATAACCCTAAAGCCTAAAGTTACAATTTTGTCTTGAGAACTTAACCATTTGCATCCTTGAGTTCTAGAATGGGTAGCAAGGGAAAACTCACATTGGGTATGAACTAGAAGACCTTCCTAATCGGTGACGACGACCATGAAGAACAACTCCAGAAAGAGAAAAGAAAGACAATTAGATTTTCAGAAGTGTGAAAGAGGAATGTCTAGTAGGAAGTGAGAGGCATTATCGAAAGAAGACATTTGGGAGAACTAATGTAAAAAGGTTGTTTGTAGAGCAAAATCCAATAACTACCACAACCAACTACACCACCAAGCACCAACAGAATGAATGTCTCCATAAATAAATTTGAAATTTGTAAAGGTGCAAAAAGAAAGGAAACAATTATACTTTAATAACATCCATACTTTTGTATTTCAGAAGGTAGAATCTGAAAAACATAATTTATCTTTGAAATTCAGAACAGAAAATAAAAAATATATTTCAAAATATATATTATGTAATACAAATTTGTATTTTAAATTATACATTTTAAAATACAAAAGTTGTATTTGATAATGTAAATTTTAAAATAAAATAAAAATGCATTCTCAATTATGCCATCAAGAATGTATTTCTAGAATCAGAAATGTATTTCAAGACATACAATTTTAAAATGTATTAACGTTAACGTTAAATTGTAAATTTAAAATATATTTTAGATATGAAAATAAATTTTAAAATGTATAATCTGAAATGTATTTTTAAATGTAAAACATGGACACTTTTGTCTTTTCATCACCCCATGGAGGTGCACAATGCAATACCATTTTATAACGGAAAATTTTAAAAACCCAGTAGTTTCTAGAATTGAAATTAAAACAAATGAGCAAAACCCATTTCAGGTGATTATTTGTGAAAAGTGAAGGAACAAATATGTAAAGGATAGTAAACTCGAGCAATTAATTGCTAGTAAGTATTAAGGCACCATTTGTTAAAAGAATGCCTCAATAAATTGTGAAAATGCTAATAGTTATATTATATTTTGCTTGTATATAAACATCGATAAAAGATTCGCATCAAGTGAAAGATTAAAATATAAGAACAACACAAGTATATATTAAAAATAGATAGTCACTTAAAATTGAATAAAACATTAATATATATGTTCTGAGCAATTATATAAAAAAAATTGATCACCTTAACCCTCACTAGATTTCATGTAAGTAGAATCCTAAAAAATTAACAGAAATAAAGAATTAGTTGCTATTAAAAAATTACATTCTTTTAATCTTGACCATTCAATATAGTAATCTATATTTGTAATTTTCATTTCTTGCAATAAGAATAACCCATTGTTACTTTTCTCATAAAATTAAACATTAAGCCACAGGCCAAACAAAAAATAGTATGGAAATTTTCCCTACAAAAGGTTGGTACTCAATTTTGAAACCACAAAACATGTTCATCGAGTAACATCATGTGAGGTTTCTGTAGGGACAGGTGAGTCTCAGACATCCTTGGTTTCTTTACAAGTCAAGAGAAATGTAACGTTAAGACTACAAAAATTTCAGACCACAAATAGATGAGTCCAGTACTTTGAATTATATATTCTTTTGATGCACAACAATAAAATAATATAACAACGTTCATCAATTTACAGGGATGATTAGAAGATAACTAAGCTAATCTAACTAATACATGGCTGGTGTTTGGCAGATGGACAAACGACTCTACCTGCTCACTAGAGTCCAGGATGTTATCGGGAGCAACATTTACAACATACAACTGAAGAGAGTCCTAGAAATTTATGCAGACTTAATGGTGACAACTAATATAGCAGCAACTTCTCACTCATTCTTACAGCCAAGGCATCCACATCGGCATGCATGAAACACCAACCAGGACACACTAGTGTTTTTAAAGAGGATTGACAATCTGCATGATCAAATGAAAAGTTTATTAAAGCCTTTTTTATTTGGTAAGGGGCAGGTTGCAAGAAAATTTAGACACTCCTAATCTGCAAAAAAGAATAATAGAACTTGGAAGGAAAAAAAAATAGAAGTGCAAAGAAAATAATTGGAGAAATCAGTGAGGAGAATAGATCACATGACTTTTAGCCCTATGGCAAAAGGTACAAGGAAACTAAAAACATGAGAGGAAATTATTAAAAGTGATCTTTTAGCAAATAATATACATAAAAATTTGGTTAAGTGAATCACAAGGTATCGCATGATCCATGTAGTCAACTTATTATTGTTGTTGTTGAATAATTTCCATTAAGTGAATTTTTTTTCATAAAACAAAAATGTAAAATTCCAAATGCGTTCGTGATGGGATGCATTTCAGTGATTTAAAGAAGTACAAAAGTCTAAATGAGATATTACATACCTGCAAGGAGTTAACTATTAACACTCCATGGACAAATTAACACCTACTGTTTGTGGAGTGACTGGACGATAAATCATCCCGCAAAAAAGAGATCTGAAACTGATTCTTAGAAAAATGGAAAACCAGCCAAGTGATCAGAAGGAAAGAACTCAAGTCCAAGATAGTATGGTCACCAACGCTAACAAATACTGACAACCACCTTGTCAAGCAAAGCAAATCTACGCCTTTCTTCCAGTACAATTCCAGTCAGCATACTATCTGATCCACTTCATAGTTAGCCACAAATATATCCCTTTCCACAACGAGAAACTCACATAATAACATAAAGCCATTCATACAACCCGAGCCCATGTTCCACCACACATTGGACAGCCATGTACCCAGCGGCTGATCCACCACACTTCCCGATCATTTGGAGTAAGAGAAGGAGATGCATCTGGTGAAGCAAAAGCAGAGGTCTGCCGCTGACATCTCACACACTGCACCAAACACAAATATAAGATGAAGAAAAAATGATAGATCAGGTAGAAGAATACACACAAGTGTCTTTTACCAATTAAAAACATTAGAAAATAATTTCATTAATTCATTTACAACATTATCCCCATACATCAGTTGGCACACTCACATATTTTCCAACCTATTCTATACAGAGGAACCACATTAAAGACACGTCAAAAAGTTAAGAGACTTCATAGGTTTTAATTACTATGTTATAAATGCAAAACACCCAACAGGTTTGCTGATGAGTAAGTAATGTGTTAGAGATTCTGACTGACCACCTTTAATGAGATTTCCTCTTTTCATCGCATGTTTTCATTCATGAAACTCAAACCTAAGACCTCAAAAAATCTATTGAAGATTGATTGTCACTTTAACAAAGAAAGTCATATCCAAAAAGTATCTTTAAAGTACTTCTATGTTATGTAACATTTACGCGCATATAGAGAGAGAAACCATATAAACAAATGAACAAGATTTCTTTTCCAACCTTGTACCAGACCCCTTCAAGGCCAGTCTTCCATGTTGCAGTAACAACATCTCTTCGTGATCCCATTATACCAAGATAACCTCCCAAGCCCACAGAAATATTCAAGCCAAAAGCTGCATCTCTTTCAGACATCCTGCGCTTCCTAGGCCATAAACGATGAGTTCCATAGTAGACATCACAATGCTCCAATGAGCTGAAATCAAGTGGGTCAGAGTTAACAAGTTTAGGTGCATCATTTGCACAATCTACATCCTCCTGATCAGACCAAGGTCCACCAAACATATTCCGTCTGTGCCACTCTTCTGCTGGAGGGTGGAGTTCTAGTTCACGTAGAAGAAGACCAGCAGCATCTGCACCTCTAGGACGGGGCATATTCTGCAAATTACATTTTTTTTTGCAAGGAGCATCCACAGAAAGGTTACACACATGCAAAAGAAATAAAAAAAGATCAAGATATCAAAGATTAACTCCAGATAGTCAACATTACCTACATACTATAACAAACTGAGTTTTATCACCAAATCAGTTATAAAATTTCACTGCTTACAGGATTCCTCATGTAAAAAAAAGTAGCCATGCCACATTAAAGCCCAACTTAATTATTAACTTTTATGCGTCAAAGAAATTCATTTAGCAGCATAAAAAGAATGAGGTTATTTCATGAAATATCAAGTATAACTAGTTTATGTTGTCTCAGAGAAATAAAAAATTTAAAAGAAACAGAAAACCAATATGTTACCTGCATATGAGGACCAAGGGATGCTTCCACAACCTCTGGCAGTACAGTATAGTTTCCATCAATATAATGCAGCCGAACCTGAATGTTATTGCTCCCCACTTGAGAGACTGGCAATGGGTGTTGAAGCCCAGCTGTTCTACGGCAAAGATCCATAAGCATCATAAAAAGTACCTTGACCTGCATAGTACATGCATCGAAAAAGTAAAAATGGAATTTTCAAAACTATGAACATACATTGGGTAAGACACAAATTACACACAAAAAGGAGTCTTCATATAAGTTGCAATGTCTATTAATTTATACCTCTTCAAAGGTATATCCCTGACCAGCATTCCCACTACCCAATCTTGAACGACCAGAAGGTACTTCTTCAGCTCCTTTTGCCCCAGCTCGACCAGTTTGACCATCATCAGACTTCACCACAGCTGAAACTGGTTTTGCAATCTCCTCCACCTTGCCAGGGGCAGGAGTATTAGATTGAGGCTTTTGAGTATTTGCATCAGAAGTTCTATTTGCAAGCCCCATATAGCGAGGAAGTTGTGTTCGTCGAAAGAAAAAGCAGAAGAGCAAAAGTTGGCATAGTCTGTGAAGGAAATGACAATCCCCGATAAGTCTAACTGCTGGTGTTCCAGGAAATGTTCCTGTATTGATGCTAATAGGCATAAATGTTGAAGGGCCACTGATGGGATTTGGAGTTGGATTGGACCCTCCATCAGTTGTGTTGCTAATCTTCGCAATAGCCCCTTGCACCCAGGTTTGCAACTGGGCACTTCCCATAGAGCTGCTGGTCCCATTTTGACCTCCTGAAAATATTTTATTTATTTCAGGTTCATACATAAATTGCAAAACAAGCTACAATGATCAAACTAGTGGAAACTTTTTAAAGCATGTCAGGGTAGTATAGTTTATCATATTCTATAACCATTTGAAGAGAAGCACAGAACCTATGGTTCCTGTTAGAATATATGAAAAATATCCAATTATATCCAGACTGTTTCTGCAGAATAATTTAGAGTACCTAGGATTAATTTATAATAGTTTCCATATTTCTAAATATTCATTAATTTATTTCTTTAGTGGATTTCATTTTCGAATATAGAATCTACAATGAGTATAAAAATGAATTAGCGTTTGTCTTCCTTAGATCAAATTAATACACTGGCAAATAGTTTATAAGCTCTCATTTTCCTCCCTCAATGCCAAAAGCCCCATAATTTCAACACTTCTAAACTAGATCCATAATTACGCCAAATTGAACTAACTTAAAATATAAAGTACAGATCTATACATTTGTTTCAGTTAATTGAAAAACAGTTAGAATAGGTTACTCCAAATGCATCATACCATTCTTGGCATGCCAAAATCCCAGAGGTTGAGCAAAAACAACCAAAAGGGTTGGCCTAAAAGTTCTTTTCCCCCTCTCCATTGAAAGAGGTTACTCAAAACACATTAGTGTAACAAGATATCTATATAGAGGCACGTTAATTAATAAAACAAACTAAAAAAAAAAAAAATTATCATAAGAAAGTTTAAATTAATATATTGATCCTTGTATGTTTTGTGAATTTTTAAACAGTCCTCATAGTTTTGTCGGAAATAGGAGTATTCAATGATTAAGAAGTAGCTTAGCTACTGTGTTTGGATAAGGTATACGAAATAGTGATATATTAATTGTTCTACATGGTAGTTATTTAGTATCCTTGAAATCATTATTATATAGATAACCAGCCAGGTGGTATGCTCGCTAAAAAAAAATCAGAAAATAAAATATTTGTTTTTATCTTCGAAGTTTTAGAAAACTATTAGTCCCTATATTTTAAAAACTTTATCAATCAGAGGATGGGCTGAACATTAAGAATAATGAACCTACGGGGGTGCATTCATAGTTTTTAAATTATGAGGACCAATTTTAATATTCATAAATACAAATGGATCTGCAGATCAATTTAAACACCAAAAATTCTTATTTGATAAGTGCACACTGACCCTGACTTGTTGCAGGCGTTGCTGAACTTTGGGTAGGACTAGCAACCATATTTCGGTTGCTCCCAGTGCCTGCAGTCACAGCATGACTTGCCAATGTGCGACAGAAACTTGCATAACGTCTCAACCGGGTAATAAAATGTGAAGCCAAATCTAGAACTGAATCCACATAAGCCTGCAAAGAATTGAAACAAATAAGAAAAAGGGTTTTATTGAAATAAACACAATCAAATTTATAAAAACAAGTGGAAATACAGGCACTATCATGCCTGGATGTCCACATTTTTTTATGAAAAATAAAACATAGTGAATAAAGTTAGAAAATTTGATATAACTATTATTACAATGAAAACTAATTACTCACATACAAAAAGTAAAATTGTAATAAAATATGTACACAAAAAAATAATGACTCCTCATTATGGGTAATTTCTTGTAGATCATGGAAACTAAAAAGTAGGTTAACGAATACAAGGATAAGAAGGGTAAAAGAGGTAAAAAAAATATGTAAATGAAAAAACAGTTACAAAAACTAATCTCCATCATTAATTGTTATAGATATCACATCGAAATGAAGATGAAATTCAAGCCCCCTTAATTCTTCAAAGAGTGATGCATACGGTTAGTGCTTTCTTCCTTTGAACCATCCATCTCCAACATGAAATGCATTTTCCAGTATTCCAACAGCCAAACACATTTTCCTAGCATCACATAACCTATGCTGAGTCTGCTCCTTCTAGACTCTACGATAATAGTTCATACTCCCAGGTAGGTCGCCCCTTTTTGCTGCTTCTCCTTCAATGATTTCTTTTGATGGTCCAACCATAAAAGTATATTGTGTAGAGGAGAACAGAGAAGAGGAGTATGTCACTGATGAGGAGGATCTTGATATGCAGGGTCATAACAAATGACACATGGCAGCAGGAGAGGGAAAATGGAGATATAAGAATCAGAAGAGATGTGCAAGAATATGGGAGGGGAGGGTGAATGAGGGAGGGCACGCAATGTCTAGGGAATTGTTGGACGGTTGTTACCAAGTTTTCTTTGAATTTCCCCTTCTCATTTATGTATATTTACTACATTTCTGTACTGCAAACAAGGCTAGTTCTTAGAATTTCCCTCTCAATTCTACAGTACATTTCAGTTCCTATCACCATCCTTTTTGTTTGCTGAGATACATCCATTTTTCTGGTGTTCTGGCTCTTTTTGCTTCTGATAATCAATTTCAACCCCTCTTTGGTACAACCATGGCATCATCTCAGTCACAACAGAGCACCTCCTCGATCACTGCCTCAATATCAGTCAGTTCTCATGATTATTGACTAGTTAATTGTGTCACATGTTGATGGTGATTGTATGTCAAGACTATGATGTTTTTTGTTACCAATGATGATAGGCCTTGTAATTTTTGGTATCATTTTTTATTTATAAGCATTCATATTTATGTTAAGCAAAATGTATATCCTGCTAGCATCTTCAAGGTTGGGCATTCAGGACCACTATCAAGAATTGAAAAGTCTAGCAAAGACCAGGCATCGCAAAATGATGTGTGCAAAAACACAAGAGAATCACAACGAAATTATATATTCTGATGAAGCAAATTACGTAAGCAAGTTCCAAGTTGTAACTAAAGCATACCTGAATACTAGGAATTAGTGCAGGTTCAACAGCCATTGTTTCAGGGTCAATGCTGGATAATGTTTCACCTGATGCTTGCCACGGCTCAGGAACTAAAGCTGAAGAATTTATCAATGCGGACTCAATTCCTTTCCCAAGCATATCCAATAACAACCTAGCTTGCATATCCAGAACCATTGCCCTAACCTCTTGGGCGTTTGACCCTTCCAGTAGCCTACACTTTATCCTGTCTAGACTCTGCAATCATTTAGGACCAAGTTCATTTAAACAAAAAAAAAATCAGTAACACAGATATACACATGGCAGTCAAAAAGTACAAGAATAAAGAGAAGTAAAAAGAAGTCAATATTGTTGAAATTATAATAATAATAATAACAATTTTCTCATCTTAAATGCACAGTAAATGTTACAGGTGGCATCAACTGTCTTGTTGTGGAGGCCAAGTAGGTCAAGTCAATTGAATTGTGGCACTTGGGTTGTCATGCTCTTAAGTGGAAAGAGTTGTGCCTTGACTGTTGGCTATAACTTTTGGCCTAGTGATAAACACTTGATCCAACAATTGATATCAGAGTCAAGTTACGAGTTAAATCCTAAGTGGGGCAATTATTTAGGGGGAGATTTTGCAGGTTGCACAATTGTCTTGTGGCATAGGTTAGGTGGGTCGAGTCACAATCAAAAGTTTGATTCCTAGTGGGACAATTGCTGAGGGGAGATTGTTGCATGTGGCATCAATTGTCATGTGGCAGAGTCCAAGTGAACCATGTCACAATTGAATTGTGGCACTTGCGCTATTACACTCTTAAGCAAAAAGAGTTGTGCCCTAATTGTTAGCTATAGCTTTGCCTAGTTGGATCGATTCAACAGTAAAAGGGGTGGTGATGCAAAATTTGGTTGAAAAGGATCCACAACAGAATTTTGGGAAGCTTAAAAATAATTCAGACTAAAAACCACATGAACAATCAAAATTTCAAATTTATGGCAGCAAAGCAACCTCTTTCAACAGCAGCACTTTCTCATTCACAAGTCATCAAGTACAATCTTCACATATAAAGGTTAAGCTTGATGATAAGAGTCTAAGTTTGAACACAAAATACAAAATTGCCACTACCAAACATTTGCTGCTGGGTCCAAAATTCAATTTTATAATGTATCCTAGAAAGATTCCACCCACGGTTAATAAGTAACAATTTCTCTCACTACATTAAACAGGAAAAGAATGAAACCCCTCTGAAGCTAAAAATGAAAAATTCAAAGAGGAATTTAAAGTAAAATATAAAAAACAGTGTCAAAAATGTTAAAAAGGTGATGGCTCAACGGTAACATACAGGACCATACTGTTGCCTGTGCTGAATAGAAGGGAGAGAATGGAAATCCGCATCCAAAACTGCAATAACGCTGTTAAGTGAAACTGAAACCAGGTAAAAAAAAGGGGTCACTTGCTAACAGAGTACAAATATGAAACAGTAAACTATATCTTTTCTCTGGCACAAACTTAAACAAAAAGAAATAGCAAAAGGCCTTGACAAGAAGAGCTGCCTTACCAATACCATCCTCAGCAGCACTCTGAGTGCAGCCCACAGCATCCCACCAATCAACTCCAACTAAAAGGCTCCACCAAAACCTGTTTTCGTAACATGTTAGCACCAAGCAATCATGTAAAACATGAGAAAAAAAAATCAGAACTTCCACAACCAGACAGTAGACAAATAATTGAAGCAGCTGCAAATTTATAGGTATATTAAGAAACAGTTAATATATCATATCTAGAAGGGATTAAGAAAATCACCTTTCAGCAATTGCACGTTCCCAAGTTGATGAATTGGCTTTTACTTGACTAATGGGAATAGAAGGAGGGAGAACTCGAATTATTCTCAATATTGTACAATTCTTGCTAGAGTCATGCCAAACAGAAGCTGAACAACAGCTTGTTGAAGAAAAAGCAGGAGCAGCAATTGCAGAGCCAACATTAATCTGATAGTTGTCTACAGGAGTAAAACTTGGACCAGAAAAGACATGGACACCACCTCGAAGAAAAGCAATAGCAATTTCACCACCATGGGCAGAGTAAACAACCCGGGCAAGTGTCCTGACATCACTTGGAAGATCAAATGGATCAAAATTGACCCTTTTCGATTTGTCAGAAACAGACTCAGACACCTTTTGCACATCAGAAGTCATTCCAATTGCAGGTGATTGATGGTTCTTGAAATCATTTGTTGGAGTTATGCTCAGGTCCACTTTGGACTGCCAAACAGTTTGCATAGGTGATTGACCACCCAAACTAGAAGTAGGATTTCCAAATATAGGATGGAGAACAACATGCTGTAAAGATGATTCCCAACGTTGCACTCTCCACCCTGTAATTGATGGGCCCTCATCTGGATCATAAGGGGACATGTATTGCCCTGTACAGGTAAAATCAGCTATACATCAATTTTTTAGTTCAATTATCTGATCAGCACATAAAAGCTATAGTGTAAAATCCTGACAAACTTTTAAAACACAGCCAGTATTGTCACACAATAGACGACCAAGAACGGTAAGACATGTACAGGGTGCTTCTATTTTAGCAGATCTAAGCTAAGGTTGCCCAAGGATGAACAGTGAAACATTGGAAGCACTGTTAGAAGAAGAATGGAACTTGATAATGCTTTATGCAGTCCATTATCACTTTATATAACATTTTTTCTATTAAATTGGGGATGCTTATTTTGTTTCACACCAGATTAAGTACATTTTAAATGAGAAAATATGACTTTAGCCACAATAAAAGAATACTTAAATGCGTTTTACTTACAAATCCCACATTCTAAAAGCAGATTTGCACTTGAGAGTTGAAACAAACACCACAATATTATTGGAAACCTTATACCAAAAGTATACAACAGCAATATAAGGGATTGAAACATTATCACTGTATATATTCATATCAGAATCAGCTTCATACCCTCAACTATCACAACAGCTATCACTGAACCAGCACGAGTTGGATCAAAGGCTACTGCTGTAACACCAGAACCCCATGTAGTAGTTGCTGCAGATTGAGCAGCAGCTTCAGGACTCACATATGCTGAAAAATTTGAAACTGGTGAACAATAGAGAGGTACAGCGTCAAGAAGGTTTTGGTCTGTCTGTTTTTTCCCCTGCTTAGCTTCAGATAAAAGATAATCTTGCCAGCTAAATAAATATGCAGCTAAAGGTGCAAAACCAGCCCAGTTGGATGGGCTAAGAGGTGGGACGGCACAAGTGGTACTTGTCTTTGGAGCTATCTGGAAACCATTTCCAGGCCCAGGTGTGACCTCCCAAACTACAATGGTGGACGGATTAACAATTGGTACACCTGCCACATGCATGGCACCACTGTCTGTAATGATAGCATCACCAGCCATAATGCCACTGGGCCCACAGCCCAAAAGTCCTTTACTAGTGCAAAACCACTTTGGTATCATGCCATTCTTACTTGGAGGCCACTGGGACCAGTGAAGTTGAACTGAGCCCGATGAGAACACTGAACAAACACACAGAAAATTGGGCCATCTAGCTGGGGGAAAAAACAATAGGACACATCAGTTGCACAAGCATGGGACTATTTAATAAATATATCTTACGATAATTTAAAACAATATAAAATGAATGCACAACAAATATGGAGAACTTGCTCACAATCATTTTTTCCATGCCAAAACACAGCATATGGAAATTGATCTCTTCTTTGTTCGTGAGAAAGTTCTATCTAGACATCTCTTTGACAAGAATGTCTCTGCATAAGTTCAATGGGCTGATATTTTCACCAAGCTTCACTCGACTACTAGAGTGAATTACTTTAGTCATGATCAGTTAGTTAGGCCAGTACAGCTGTCACTAAGATAACTGTTTCTGTGAGCTCTTATTGTAACAGTTTGTAACAACTTCTCATGACGACAGATTCTCTTCTCTCTCACTCTCTCCATTTCTCAATGTCACATTTCAATTCTATCACTAAGCAAGGAAAACTTATTGGCAAAAAGTCAAACAATATGAAAGTGCTACTTCCAGATATATATTATTACCACTAGCAACTAACTAACAAATTGTTATGGAACAAAACACAAAACCAATCAGAGCCAATGAGCCTGTATCTCAATTGGAAGCAGCCTGAATTTAGTGGCTTGGGCATGATGTCAACAGTTCAACCATCCAACAGAGAAAATATACCCCACTCATGGGCTTAGACTTCCAATGTATCAGAGAGAAGAAAGGTAAATGCAATACAATGTAAATAAAATAAGTGACCTGAAGTTTGAGATTGCTGCGAAAGAAACTTTTCCTCAAATGTCGACTTTGAATTGGCTGGAGCACTTGATTTGGATGATAGCCATCTATACTATTAATTCAAAAGGTAATTGATTCAGATTAAAAATAAAGTAACCAATAATACATTAAACAGACTTAATTCTAACAGTGTGACAATTGAGTTCTTTTTTGCAAAAAAATGGATCCATGTTATAATTTGAAACTATGGTCTATCTTACTGACAAATGACAAGAGATATAAATACTGAACTAATTGAGAGGTTCAATAATTGAAAAGCCATGTTTGAAAACAACCAAACCAGAAAGAGACAGAGAGAAAATCCCTATCCCTTAAATAACTACAGAAATTTTAAGCACAAAATTAGACAAATAAAATGTTAACTAGACTTTATCAAAAGAAATGTGCACGGAATTTGAACATAGCAGTTGAAGACTAGCTAACATTATACCGGAGACACCCCTGATAACCACTTTGTTACAACTGCAATATCTTGCCGCCACTCATGCTCACGTTGCCAACAGCTAGTATCATGGACAAGATTAGCTGGTCCCTGAATGGACAAACAATGTGAGGAACAAATATCCAACACAAGCAAATATGTGAAAAATTATAGAAACCATGAATGGGCAGAGATGGGCAAATGATCGATGAAATGTAATAAATTAAAAGATATGCTAAAATAAGATTCAACGTCTCCAAAGTAAGAAAGTAAAAGGGTATCCACAATTGATTATAACTGAAGTACCTTGTAAAATTACCCCACTCCAAATCAAGGGTGGATGCACCCAAACTTTCTTACTTAAGAGGAGTCAAATACTCAAGAATGTGTAATAGGCACATGCATTGAGAAGCCCTAGGACTGATATTGATAAACCTCACTTACTTGAGAAGATTGAGTCCAAATAGTTACCCTCCCGTGGAAATTTGCAATCAGCAATGCACGGGGACAAGAGGTTGGGGACCATTCAATGAGCTGGACAGAATCACGAGGAGAATCTGCAGAAGTTATAAACACAAATAATTAAAATTCCAAAAGAATAAAAACAAAAAGGATCACATTAAGGCATAGTGTTAAGTCCTTGTTTAATCTAGTCTAGGATGTGCTTATAAAGGACACAAAAAGATCATCCCTATTGAGGAATCAAGGAAGCCTTCAACTAGAAACTAGATTTGGAGAGAGACTATGAAAAAAAAATGGGTTTTAACCAAGACAGGATGTATGTGTTGCAATTTTAACAAAGACAAGGAAATAGAAAATAGGAGATGCCATACTACAAATTTAGGGTTTAGGGTTTATATTTAATGGAGAAATTAATGGAAATGTCACATAATATACAAAAATAGTGGCTAAGCATATACACATATCTAATCCAATCTTGCATAAACTTGCTAGGGATGCAAAAAAGATTATCCATTGAAAGGATTAGTGACAAAACAGGTACGGAAGATTAGTGACAAACATCAAGTGGTGCCGCTACTAGAAAAGGAAGTGGAGCAAGGATTGATCTTGCATGGAGTCTATTGATGGGAAAGCAAGAAATGTGAAATGAAAATACTATGAGAAAGTATCAACATTAGGAATTTATGGATTGAAGAATCATCTAGCAAGGACTTCAAAGGATGTTGGAGCATGTGTACCAGTTCCTAGAGATGTTCAAAAATTAATGTGTTGTAGCAAAATTTGATTAAAATATCAATATCTAGAGAAGGTTGGGATAGTAGTATGGGTGATTCAGAAAATACTAGAAAAAAGACTTAGTCAAGAAGAGACTACTAGGGAGTCATCAAGTATTTTCAAGAAAAGGAACACTCAAACTACTATCTGCCATTATCAAGAAAAGTGAGAGGAAGGATGCATGTCAAGAAATTGCTTTATTTTTCTACAACAATGTTTTTCCATTTAAGGTAGCAAAGAGTGAAGAGTTCACGAGGATGCTTGAGTTGGTTTCCAAACATGGTGCCAGATTTAAGCCACCATCATACCATGAAATTAGGGTGAAATATTTGAAGCAACAAGTTGAAAAGACCAATTTAATCTTGGAAGAACAAAATTTTTGAAAAAAAAAAATGGGTGCACAATAATGACAGATGAATGGACTGATAGGAGAAGGACTATACTAAATTTTCAGGTAAATAGTTCAAAGGAGACTGTCTATTTGAAGTTTGTTGACGCTTCTAACATATGGAAGAAATATACTAAAGAACTAATCAATGACCAATTATAAAAAAATCACAACCTACATCTATTTAAGAATTGGTCTTATTTCCTTGTTGCACAAATATACTAAAGGGATAGATTTGATAAAACCAGCCAATACTCGTTTTGATACTTCTTATTTGACTTTGGGATGCTTGAATGAAAATAAATGATCACTTATTAGGATGTTCGCATCCAAGGAGTGGCAATCTAGTCAATTTGTAAAGACTATAGATGGAGGGTTTGTGGAAAATTTGATATTGGATAACGGATTTTGGAAAAATATCTTGAATTGCATGAGGGGTTCTCTTCCCCTAATTAAGGTGTTGTGCATGGTGGACATGGGATTTATTTACGAAGATACAAAGTCGTTTCAATAGAGTTATTAAAAGATAATAATAATAACTAATTACCTTTCACTTATATTTGATTTTCTAATTTTCTTTTTTAGAAATATAGACTTTGTTTGGAGAATAAATTATTTATTTTTATCTTAGCTACACTCCCCTTTTGGGAAATAATTGAATGGGCCATTGCATGTTGCAGGCTATTACCTTAATCCCATGTTGCATTATGACACTGAGTTCAAAACTGATTATGAGTTAAAACATGGAATGTATGATTGTTTGGATAGGTTGGTGGGAGACATTGATGAGATCAGTAAGGTTGATGCTCAAACTGAGGGCTTCAAGAGCACGTCTGAATTTTTTGGTAGTCCAATAGCTCAATATGCACTCAAAAGCAAAACTCCATCACAATGGTGAGAATCATATGGTGATGAGCATCCAAAATTACAAAGATTTGCAATTCGAGTATTGAGTTTGACTTGTAGTTCATCCAGTTGTAAGCGTAATTGGAGTGTTTTGAGAGAGTAAGAATTTAAATTTATGAAATTAATTTTGTAATTATTTTTTAGAGGCTAATATGATGTGTTAATTAATTTTATAACTATTTAGGTCCATGCCAAGAAAATAACTAGTTTATAGCACAAGACCATGAATGATGTAGTGTTTGTGATGGCTAATTCAAGATTGATGAAGAAGAAGGATGTTACGAAAACAAAAGACTATAACCTTTAATTATCTTGTTTTTTATGATGAATGGACTATGGAGGAGAATGAAACAAACTCAAGTTTAGATGCTTCAGATAAAGACATCTTAGTTGAAGTTGGAGAAGATGAATATGCTAGTAGAGGTGGTGTTGTTGCACCTATGGATGATTTGGAGGTTCCTCCAATTGCTAATAATGATGAAGGTCATGGCAGAGATGACACTAATGAAAATGAAGATCATGTGGAGGAGGACGATGATCATCCTACTATTAATATGAAGGATTTCCTTGGATAGTTCGTTTGTATTAAACATTATGAATCTATTAGTTGTTTTATGCATGAATATTTTATGAATTATGAACCTATTTTTAGTTGTGTTATGTATTGAATCTTACTACTTAAAGACTTATTATTATGCACGAGTTATTTTTATCATCTATAATATTATAATGGATGATCATGTTTATGAATATAATTTTTCATATACTAATAACTCTAACGAGTTGAGTTACGATTTTTCATCCCCTTTTCAATCCTACGAGTTACGAGTTATGTTTTATGTACGACTTTCACAACATTGGTCAAAACAAAGTGAAGCAAATCATTTTGTGTTCTATTGTCATCCTTCTCCTAGGCCATGTGTCTACCTAGTTGTTTATGTTGATGACAAGATGATTACAAGGAATGATGCTAATAAAATTTCACGATTGAAAAGGCAATTATTCAACCACTTTCAAACCAAAGATCTTGTTTGCCTAAAATACTTTCTTAGTATAGAGGTGGCTCAATCAAAGTAAGGAAAGGAAAGCACAAATTTGGGTTCCTTTCTCATTAGACTCTTAATACAATGTTGAAAGAATTAGTAACAAAACAAATCACAAAGGATGATACCAATTTGGTACCATGCTGACAAGAGAGAAACCGAGAAGGAATATAACAAATTTCATGTGGTGGGTGCACATGTGTATTCTTATTTATAATGAAAAGTCCTTGGAGATGCACTTTGAAATCAAAGGGGTTTAGCTTGAGTAGGAGGATAAGAGGATAAAAAAGTACATGCATTGCCATCTTAGCAAGAAACAAGAGGAAAATGGAAGTACAAATGGGAAGAGACGCCATAACATTGTTTTCTCACTGGCCTATTTCACTTATTAAAGTGCTACAGTGACTAAAATTTAAGAGAGATAAATGTGAAGATCTTAACTCAAACTGTATAACCCAAAATCAAAATAGTGTCAAATGAAAGTGTTGGATAGCCTTGTATAGCATAAGCTATATGCTAGGAATGCAGAAGAACTTAAAAGAAAAAATCACCAGTCTAAAACTTCACAGTTGCTCAGGCCGTTTTGGCATTAAATACATCATATGGCAAACCTGAAGGATTCAAGGTTACCAAATGAAGCAATGACATCAAAATACCTGCTATGACATTGAACACTGCACATTCAGTCGGCCTCTCTGGGATCACAATATGTATAGGGATCCAAAACGGTGGATTAGCGGTTGAACTATGAAAAAAAAAAACACTAATAAGCATTACAAATTTGCCATAAAACCAAACACACAAGTGCCACCAAACCAATGAAATGAGCAATAGATACATCAATGAGCCGGCAAGAGAACGTCTCTTCTAGTTTGTAAAAATAAAGCTATGTTGAGCTTAGGAAAAATACAGAGGAACCTTTAATAAATTATATGGGCTTCAAACAAAATTAAGCTAAGCTAAACTAGAACTTGAATGAGCCTATTGCATTTCAGGTACATTCAAAATTCAGGTCATTTAAACAAAATGGTCTGTTCAGAACTTTTTTCTTCTACTACTGTTTTAAGCTTTCATTAAAAGCTATGAAAACTATTTTTTTCATTTTTCTTCACTAATGCAATTTTAGAAATGTAGTATTTTTATTGCATTTGGAGTCTTCATTAAAGGTTAGTTGGGAACTTTCCAGTCATTCATTGCCAAATTTGTCAGCCAACAAATAAGGAAACCAGCTAAGCGGAGAAAGATATCATATAAGCCAACTAAAGAAACATGTTCAAAGACACTGTTAAATATGTTAAAAGATAAATTCACAATATCTGCTCAGTACATCATTTAGGTATATCCACAATCAACACAGAAACAAGTAGATAAGTTTGACACAGTCTATCAGCTAAACTAATGTGTTTTTTACAACTTATTCAGACTTATTTTAAGATAGAAATACTTGTGTTAAGTGTTTTGGAGAACTTTTGATATGATTATACATTGTTTTCAGCTTATTTCAATAAGCTCCATCATAACTTATAAGAAAAAGTTTACACCTTTAATGAAACAGTTTAACCATATTTCCTCTTTGATTATTAAGACAACTTATACCTAAGTGTTTTTATGATAACTACTTATTCAATAAGTACTTTAACTAAGCTATTTACCCAAACAGCTAAGTCTGGTTGACTTTAACAATGAAGTATCATGCACTGAATCTACAAAACAAGTTTCACAACCATATCATTCTATTGATTCTTCTGCAGTTCTGCTCGTGTTCCTGTCATCTATATGAACAGAAAGTCCTGTCCTTAATTAAACATATAGAACACACTCAATGATTTGGAAACATGTCCCAATGAGGAAAAAAAATCAAGAAACCTTGGAATTCTGGCACATGTTTCTGCTGCACAAGCTATAGCATTAAGTTTTCCACACCAGGAAACAGCACTGCACAAAAACAAGCAAGAGAAAGAAAAAATGAGCACAAGGATTTTGTGATATAATACGCCCATGGCCCATCCATCAGCACAAGGATGAAAAAACCTTTAGAAGAGGTGACTACAAGCTACGTCAGCAACTGGTGCATTTTTTTTCTCCCAACTCCCTATCAATGTACTACGTTTGAAAAAACTTCTCCACGATCACTTTTAGGAGTAAAATGAAAGTAGAACAAATTAAATTTCCCCGAAACTAAAATCAACTTACGCACTTAACTTAATTCTCTTTAAGTTGATTGTGGGATAAGTTCAGTTAACATTTCCTCCTTATGTTCGTTTCTCACAAGTGCTTAAAGATCACTATCGCAAAAAAAGTCAACAGAAACATTAATTTGAACTAGAACCAGTTGAATTTCGAATTACTGACCTAAAATTGCGACACAGTTCAGGAACGCTCATCTTATGCAGCAAATTGGACCTAGATTGCTTAAGCCTGATTGAGAAAACAGTGGCGGGGTTGACCAAATCTTCCTCCATGGGGACCGGCTTTTCCTCTGGTCCGACCTCTTGCTCTTCAGTGGAGGTGGCAGCGACGACGGTGGCGGAATCGGTTTTGTCAGGAGGCTTGGGCGTATCTTGGGGTTGGGGCAGAGACTGAGCAACGGGCTCGGCCTCTGGGTCCTTTGTCCCACCAATTTGATTCATTTGGAAAAGCCCTAATTTTTATATGAGAGAGAGAGAAATGAGGGTTGGGTTAGTGGTGGAAAGTCGCAATTGAAGGCGACAGATAGCACTGTTGGAAATGTAGAGAGAGAAATGTGGAGAGTGGGGTTAGTGGGAAAAGGGCGAGAAACAGAGGGAGAGGGTTTGGGGTTTTGATTTGTTTAATAAAGGAGGGATTGTGATAGGATGAGTGATCTGGGGTTAGGGTTTTTGTGCTGGGCATGTGGTGGACAAACCAAACCCGGTGATTCTCCAGAGTAACAAAGAAAGCAAGTAAGAAAGAAACAAATAAATTGATTTTCTTTTCTTTTTTTCTTCACAGTTAAGAAAGATGGCTGCAACTTTTTGCTTTTCTACCTTATCGGATCTTGGTTGGTGCTGTCTCAGATAAACAACGATTGAATGAGATGGTTTATGATGGAGTGTGTCTGGCGGCATAAAAATTCCAGAAATCAGAACGATTTCGTTAGGAACTGAAGCTTTCTTGTTACTCGAGGATCATAGATCTGAATTTTCTTTTCCTTTTTATACCAGTGAGTTTACTTATATTTGCACTGGTAGCGTTTACAGTGAAATTGAAATTGAAAATTTAATTTATTTGGAAGTGTTTTAGAATTTGATTTTTTTTTTATTATAGATGAATTTCTGCACACAATGTGAATACAAGATGTATAAAATTATCAATACATGTTTTTTTTTTTAACCTAAACTGTTATAAATTTGTACTGTTCACTATTACAACCAATGTGGGACCGAAATTAAATGAGCAAAGTGACATGTTTCACATGTGGTATCCCATTCTTTATTACTCTAAGAACACTTGGCACCATCAATTAAAGAATCATAAGTTGTTGAATTTTCTCCTCATTTCATTTCCACAATAAAATCAAACACTCTTGATTTATTCACCTCCCAACCCCACATGGTAATTGCATTGCAATGACAGAAAAATTACTTCAAGGTTTTTCATGGACGATAAGTAAAAAAAGCTTCTCGGTTCCATCAATGTGGTAATATAAACATTCTTCAAGAAAAATATAAGCCTAAAATGGATTTGAGTTCCAAACTTATATGTAAAATACTAAGCAATTTGTTATGTTTGATTTAATATGTATCTGTATTGGTTGAGGGATCCAGATAGTATCTGTGACTAAATGTAAACTTGTTGACTTGTCAGTGATCTTCATGTTTCTTTAAAGCTCTTCCTTTCAATATTGATGGTCGGTCGATCAAGGTACTTGCGATTGCACTTCGACACTCAAGTCAGTGTTCTGATTTAAGTGTATTCTAGCAGAATGTAAAATGTACCTTACTTCTTCTCACAAGGCTTTATTTATAGTACTTGGTTTATGGGTCTTGACCCTCATGGGCCGAATATCAGTTGCTTAACTGATGTGCATAGCGGTTCCTTAATATATGGGGAGTATCTTTCAATTTAATTAGTTTTATCTGTACGTCAGAGATATTTTTCGTATATTTCGGAGTGTAAATTGACTCATTCAATGTCATCGCAACTGTTGTTTCTTATCATGTTTATGTCCTTTAACCTAGGCAGTCGGTTATAGGGATCGAGATTGGTCCATCTGGTACCGACCGCTACACTTATCCCTAGGCTCGAATAAATTAATTTCTGAAGAGCCGGATATGATCGTTTGCAAATCTCGAGGTGAGGTTTGGTGATAAGGTGCATTAAATGTTTGACAGAGATGTGACTTTTGTTTTTTAAAAAAAAAACGTCGCTTGGATGGGCACTATTCAATCAGATGTCCTTAACGGTTGAGATGTGGTGTCGTTTCATATATCGAGCAACGCTAACCATTGGATGGGGGAAAATCTAATGGTTCCAAACGAAGACGTGATAATCTCTCTCCTCCTTAGTTTTCAATAAATAGGGTGACATTTGAAGGAAGTAAGGTTTACGTTTTCCCTACTTTTCAAGAGTTTATTAAGAGCTTTGAGTGTCGATTCTTCCAACTTTATTTCATTCTTACGTCACACGTGTTAGTAATGTCTTCTTCTTCTTCCGATTCCTCTAACAGTGTCATTAATGTCGAGTCTTCTGAGGTCACTCACACTGCATCTGACAGTGCGAGGGAAGTGAGTGGTTCAGACCACTCAGTCGATCAGTCATCTAAGGGTCTGAGCTATGAGTGGGTCGACTCCTCTGTCTTAAGTATCCCTACTAGCTTTAGGATTCCAATAGCTTAGATAAATTTTTTATCCAAGATTGCTTTCATAAAACCTGATTGTCCTTCGGACGTGGTGGCGGCTGATATCTATGGTCATACCAAACGAGACTGTCACGGTCGGGGAAATGCACCCCAAGATTTCTTTTTTTTGTTTATAATACCTTTTTTTTAGACATTCATATTACCCTACCTTTTGATGATTTTACTATGGAGGGTCCTTCGAATCCTCAATGTTGCTCCTACCCAACTATACCCCAACTCGTGAGCGACCCTTCAGGCATTCCGAGTTGTTTGTGACATTTTAAAGCTTATTCCCACGCCACAATCATTTTTGTTTTATTATAGTACTCGTCCGAGCACTCTTGTGAGTTGGTTGTCCTTATCAACCCGATCAGGGAATGTTCGTTTTGCAACCTTCACTACCTCATACAAGAACTTCAAAGAAAAATACTTCAAAATATTCGTAGAGCCGAACGACCGATACTACTTTTATAATACAGAAGGGCGAACAAAGTTCCCCTTTCATTGGACCCAAAATCCAACCCAACTTGGTACTTGGCCAAGGTCATCTATGTCGCCGCTGGACCAGTTGATTCTGGTAGTTTTTTATCAGCTTCCATTTAAGTTACCTACCCGGGAGCTAATAGCATTATATGGGTCGTCCAAGAAGTGGAAGGACTTTAATGGTATGTAGATTTCTTATGCTTACGGTTATATTCGTTATGTTGATGTCATTTAATTTCGTTTGTGTCCTTCAGCTATCATTAATCAGATGAATCCATCTTTGGGAGGTTTTATGACCAACCAAAGACGTAAGACTAACAGGAAAGTGAGCAGCTTTGAGATGATTAGGAAGGGCAACCCGATTGTTTTGGTTGATGTGGTTCCACCTAGCGACCGACCATGACAGTTCCTTTAGGTGAAAAGGCGGGATCATCCTCTCAGCAGCCCTCCATGCTAAATCCACATTTTTAAGTGGCGCAGGGTGTACAAATCGGCTTGTTGTCCGAAAATGAAAGTGTGTTGGCGGTTGTCCCCACTATCAACTTGATTGTCGAGTTGATTGAATTGCAAAATCGAAATATGGTGGTTGGCAAGACCCTGGGTGAGGAGTTGGAAATGACAAAAACTATGGCGGTGCCCAAGTTAAAAATGGAACTGGCGGAGTCGGGCAATTCTTTGAAGGCAACATTGGAGGCGGTCGAGGCGTGTAGGAAAAAATGCGCCAAGATAGCGTGACAGCTGAAAAGGCCCAAGAGGCCTTGAGAGTCAAGATTGAGGCGGGAAAGGCCGAGTTGCGAAGGTAAGGTCGGAGGCTGAAGAGAAGGAAATGGCACTCTCTGCTGAGGTAGAAAAGTGTCATTCTTTCATGCTTCGCCTAAGTGAAGAGTACTTCTGCCAAGATCTTCGGCAGACGGTCTTCTTTCACGGCATACCTGCCGAAGATGCACGATATGACATTGAAAAAAGATGTTGTGGAAGGGAAGTTGGTGTCGCTTGGTGAAGGTGTCGACGAAGAGATGAATGAAGGAAATATTGGAGAAAGTGCTACACCACTCAATGAGTCAGATGCATCTTTTGAGGAAATACTATAACCACTTTAAGTGGGATATCCTGGACTCGGGGAGTGGGCAGAAAACAATTTATTTTAACTTGAACATTTTCATACGCTTGACTACTTTAGCTTTCGTGTATGGATCAATCAACATGTGTACATTCTTTGTGTTTTTAGCCTTACTCGTTTTCGTATAATATCTGGTTGACTGAGCCTAGATTTCTTTCAATAATTAATTGTCATGATACTACATTATAAATCGATATCTAAGGATAAATAAGTATACAAAGTTATATCTGACCGTCGAGTAGATAGAAAAAAAAATCTACACTTCATAAATTAATAAACATAACTCGATCATTTGTGAATAAAATCTTATGGAATGAACGACGAAGTATAATAAAACTTTAACACTTATTTTGAAGGACACATGGTTTGAACGAATAAGAAGTAGGAATTTCCAATTATATTCAATTTTAACCTTCATTAAATGGTAAGAAATATTTTTGTTCCGGTTGCTCGATGTGATATTTAATTTATTCATATCGCTCAATGCGATATTTTATTTTATTCCAACTGCCCGTTGCGATATTTTGTGGTTCGGATCGCATCTAGCGATAATTTTATCAAAATGCACGGGTCGAGACCGAACTTCTCGATAAATGCAATTGAAGTTGCGACTCCTTAATTCTATTCGAACCACTATTTGTGGTATTTAATTAAGTTGGTTAAGGGGTTATTCTCAATGAATTCGGTTGGAGTTGGTACTCTTTATCATTTTTAACTAGTTGGTCGGACTAATTATTTGGAAAACAAGATAATTTTAAAGTGCCTCGTTAAAATCTTCTTGGTTGAAATCCCTCTTTAGGGATAAAACAACCGAACAAGGAAATAGTACACTATTTTATTAAATTTCATCAACTACAATAAAATTTGATATGCGTGACATTCCACGTTCTCAGTACATGTTTTCCTGATAAATATTCTAAGTAATAAGCTTCATCGACCGCTGTGTCTGTAATGCGGAACGACCCTTCCTAGTTGCTCGGAACAAAAAAAATGTTTCTATCTCCAATTGGATCCAACTAATGTGTACATAATATTTGGAACAACAAATTATAAGTTTCTTCTATCACTTCCATGTTTATCTCCGGCTTAAGTTCAATGTTTGTTTAACACCTTCATTTTATTTTATGCTTAAATAAAATATTTCTCTATCACCTATGTGTTTACTTCTTTATACTCCTTTCTTCAACGGACATGGTGATAAGGATAAGTTCTCAAACTATATTTAAATCACTTTGGTCCTCAAGTTTATCTTACTATATATATAACAACACTCTTATTGCAACCAACTCACATATATGTATAGTTCTCTTCATCTCTTCCAAAATCCCATTCTCACCTCAATTTTTCAAATGGATTCTCCCAACGTTCTCGTAACTCACCCTCTTTTCTTCCCTACTTCTCTTCCACTGCTTCATTTCGTCCCTAATGTTTGTTTGCTTTTGCATTTCTTCAGTTCACGGCTCCATCAGTACGTCGGAATAATGCAACCTTAATCTGCGCCCCTGTAATAGCGGAATCAGTTGAAAAAATGAAAATCGATATGCACAAAGCAAAAGCTGAAGGTGCAGATCTCGTCGAAATTCGGTTGGACTCTTTGAACATCTTCGATCCTTTTCAAGACATCAACGCTCTCATTCAGCACCGTCCACTGCCATTGTTGTTCACATACAGGTTGACAAAGCCTCTCTCTCTCTCTCTCTTTCCCTGTGTTTTGTTATCATCATGTTCTAGTTAAAGGAAAAAATGCGTTGAGCATTAGCTATGATTTGATTTGGAATTGGGAGATTTGAGCATTTTGAATGATGAAGTTCAATGGTTTTCTAAGGCCGAAATGGGAGGGTGGTATGTACGATGGTGATGAAAACAAACGGTTGGATGCACTAAGGGTAGCCATGGAGTTGGGAGCTGATTACGTTGACGTTGAACTTCAGGTTCATCTACTCTCACATTACCTTCTTTACATGAGTGCATCTTACATCTCAATAAATTAATATTTTTTTTAATTTAAAATATTATTATATTAAATATATGTTTTTCACGTGTATAT
>Ga0123341_1000124_pt1 | contig 35033 bp, 34 predicted proteins | sample Turbeapinknodule_FD_89959 | JGI IMG/M metagenome (GOLD analysis project Ga0123341, IMG submission 89959) | Root nodule microbial communities of legume samples collected from Mexico - Turtle bean Mexico pink nodule | ecosystem: Host-associated > Plants > Roots > Nodule | place: Mexico: Nepantla...
GGCCGATATCGGCCATGATGATGATGGAGGGATTGCTGGCGAGAAGTTTCGGTATGGCGACCGAAAGATCGGAATCGCTGGGCTGGATGAGATCCGCATAGGGCTGGAGCGCTCGCTGGATGTAATAGAGCGGCGACAGCAGCGGCTGGAATTCATCGCCTCCTTCACCCGATAGCAAGGCAACACGGCGGCGCTTGAACGCATCGTCGAGAAGGTGGACGGCGCCGGCCGTCGCGCCGTTATCGACACTGACGCGGGCGAAATCATTGCGCATTTCAAAAGGGGCGGTGATCGAACTCGTCGCGACGCTCTGGCCGGGGCTGAAGTCCACCCTGCCGTTTGCGATCGAGCGGCCCTGGCTATCGACGGCGTTCAGCGCCACGGAGGCAGGACGCGAAGCGTTGAGCCGCGTGACTTTGACGGTCATGGCGTCAGCGGCATTGTTAGCCGCGGTGATCGCGACCGTGCGAGCGGCATCGCCCTCGATCAGGCGGAGATCGGCGGGCTGGAGTTCAGCGAGCCTGCGCACCGTCGCGTCGTCGGCTTTGGCGGCGGCGCCGTCGGTCAGGAAGGCGAGGGTGCCGGGCTTGAGGCCGTTCAGCGCGGCGCGCAGCGCCTGGAAGGCGCGCTCACGGTCCGGCACCAGCGGTCGCGGCTCGGCGGCGCGCAGCTTGTCGCGAGCGCTCGCGGCGGTGCCTGGAACGGCGTTGTTGGTCGGATCGGCGGTGAAGGCGATCGACACAGGCGTGCCGGCGGATTCGGCGTCGTCTATCAACGCGTCGGCCGTCTGGATGCGGCGCTCCCAGTCGGGTGCGGCCGCCCAGCTGTTGTCGACGAAGAGGACGAGCGGGCCGCCGGATGCGAGCGAACTGGTGCGCGGATTGAAGACCGGATCGGCGATCGCAAGAATGATGGTGGCGGCGAGCAGCATGCGCAGCAGCGTCAGCCACCACGGGCTTTGCGCCGGCGTCTCCTCGCGCTTCAAGACGGAGGCGAGGATTTTTAGAGGCGGGAAGACCTCGGTCTTCGGGCGCGGCGGCGTCAGCCGCAGCAGCCACCAGATGACCGGGAGGGCGATGAGGGCGCCGAGAATGGCGGGAAAGGCGAAAGCGAAGGGAAGGGCGTTCACAGCTGCCCTCCATGCGTCGCCTTGGCCGGCATGCCGGACAGGTACATGTGCACCGCGACTAGCGCCTCCGAGGCGAGATGATCGGTGCGGTGCGTCGCAAAGGTCCAGCCGAGATGGCGCAGCGACTGGCCGAGGCTGTCCCTGCGAGCGAGATAGGCGTTGCGATAGGCCTCGCGGATGTGTTCGGCGCGGCCGGCGATCAGCCTGGCGCCGCTCTCCGGATCGGTGAATTCGGTGCGGCCGCTATAGGGGAATATCTCTTCGGCGGGATCCGCTATCTCGACCACGTGGCCGCGCAGGCCACGGCGGGCAAGTGGGCCGAGGCGTTCCATGATCGCTGGCGCGCCGTCGAGGAAATCGCCGATTAGGACGAGGTCGCTCCAGCCGCGGATCATCGCCGTTTCCGGCAGGCCACCCGTTAGTGGCGTGTGCATCAGCGCGGCTGCAAGGCGCTCAGCGGCGTTGCGGGCGGAGGCGGGTTCCATGATGCCGGGGCAGCCGATGCGCTCGCCGGAGCGGGCGAGAATTTCGGCCAGCGCCAGCATGACGACCAGCGCGCGGCTTTCCTTGGAGACGCTGCCATAGCTCGACTTGTACATCATCGAGGGCGACATGTCGCACCAGAGCCAGATCGTATGGGCCGCCTCCCATTCCCGCTCGCGCACATAGGTATGGTCGTCGCGGGCGGAGCGGCGCCAATCGATGCGCGACAGGCTTTCGCCCTCGGCATAGGGGCGGAACTGCCAGAAATTCTCGCCGATGCCGCGCTTGCGGCGGCCATGCCAGCCGGCGATGACCGTGTTGGCGATGCGCTTGGCTTCCACCAGGCAGTCCGGTACCAGGGCGGCCCGCTGCCTGGCGCGGGAAAGGGCATCGCTGCCTGACGTCGGGTTGACGATCTGTCCGATAGATGCCACGCGTCCGGCTTCCTTATCCCTTTGCCTGCTTGACCAGTCCGGCGATGACGTCGCGCACCGACATGCCTTCGGCGCGAGCAGCGAAAGTCAGCGCCATGCGGTGCTGGAGAATGGGTTCGGCGAGCGCAAAAATATCATCGAGCGAGGGCGCCAGGCGGCCTTCGTAGAGCGCCCGGGCACGCGCGCAGAGCATCATCGCCTGGCCGGCGCGAGGGCCCGGACCCCAGGCGACGTTCTTGTCGGTTGCGGCATTGCCCTGGCCGGGGCGGGCGGAACGCACCAGCGCCAGGATGGCATCGACGACGGTGTCGCTCACCGGCATCTGCCGCACCAGGGTCTGAATCTCGATCAGCCGCTGCGCGTCGATGACGGCTGCCGGGCGGCTTTCACCCAAGCCCGTTGTCTCGAGCAGGATCTGGCGTTCGGCGGCGAGTTCGGGATAGTTGACGTCGACCTGCAGCAGGAAACGATCGAGCTGGGCTTCGGGCAGGGGATAGGTGCCTTCCTGCTCGAGCGGGTTCTGGGTGGCGAGCACATGGAAGGGGGCCGGCAGGTCATAACGCTGGCCGGCGATGGTGATGTGATATTCCTGCATCGCCTGCAGAAGCGCCGACTGGGTGCGCGGCGAGGCGCGGTTGATCTCATCGGCCATCAGCAGCTGAGCGAAGACGGGGCCCTTGACGAAGCGGAAAGAGCGGCGTCCACTGTCGTCCTGATCCATCACCTCGGAGCCGAGAATATCGGACGGCATCAGGTCCGGCGTGAACTGGATGCGATTGGCGGCAAGGCCGAGGACTTCGCCGAGCGTCGTCACCAGTCTGGTCTTGGCAAGGCCGGGGACACCGACGAGGAGGGCATGGCCACCGGAGAGGACGGCGAGAATGGTGTTCTCGACGACGCTTTCCTGACCGAAGATCACCTTCGAGACTTCTCCGCGGATGGCGGCGATATCGGAGAGCGCCTTTTCGGCAGCGGCGACGATCGCCTTTTCATCGAGGCTGGCTTCGGTCTTCATCATACCCACGGGCATCTCCAACGGCTGAAATCATTCGGCAGCGAATCGGCGGACTTATACATCTGCCTCATACTCGATAGAGTTATGGAGATGCGACGGGCTGACAAGTTCGTTGCGAATGACTATCTCGTGACTTTACTTCGTTAAGGACAAACCGGGACGGAAGAATGGCAGCCGAGGAAATCAGCGGACAGGCGGATGCGGCAGGACTTGCTGCCATGATTTCGCGCGCGTCTGACGAAAGCGGCGGAAAAAAACGCGGGTTACCGCCGGTCGAGCGGTGGAATCCGCCGTTCTGCGGCGATATCGATATGGAGATCAGAGCCGACGGCACCTGGTTCTACATGGGCACACCGATCGGCCGGCCCGCGTTGGTGCGGCTGTTTTCGACAGTTTTGCGGAAAGATGACGACGAGAAGACCTATCTCGTAACTCCTGTGGAAAAGGTCGGGATCAGGGTCGTCGATGCTGCGTTCATCGCCGTGGAGATGAGCGTGACGGAGAGGCAGGGCCAACAGCTGCTGACCTTCCGTACCAATGTCGGCGATGTCGTGGAGGCGGGAGGAGAGCATCGGCTGCGCTTTGCCATTGCGGACGGCAACGCCGAATTGAAACCCTATCTGCATGTGCGCGGGCGGCTGGAGGCGCTGGTGTCGCGTGCGGTGATGTATGAACTGGTCGCGCTCGGCGAGATTCTCGACCTGGAGGGGCAGGCGATGTTTGCGATCCGCTCCGCCGGCGAGGTTTTCCCGGTCATGCCGGCCGATCAACTGGATGCTCTTTGCCGATGAATGATGCGATTACCCACCGTTACCCGCTATTCTCAGCAGCCGAATTCCGCCGCCGGGCGCTCAACCAGAACGGCGGGCCGGTCGACCATGCCTGGCGCGATCATGGCGACCACATCCTCAATCCCGATATCGTAGAGGAGGTCGCGACCTTCAAGCTGCGCGACGCCGCCGTGCTCGTGCCCGTCGTCGACGACGGCGAGGAAGCGCATGTGATCTTCACCAAGCGCACGGCGACGCTGCGCAAACATTCCGGGCAGATCGCCTTTCCCGGCGGCTCGATCGATCCCGCCGATATCTCACCTGAGATGGCGGCGATCCGCGAGACGGAGGAGGAGATCGGTCTCTCCGGTTCCTTCGTCGAGACCGTCGGGCGGCTGCCGAATTATCTTGCCTCGACCGGCTTCCGCATCACGCCGGTGCTTGGCGTCGTCTCGCCGGGCTTCGCGCTGACGCTGAACCCGGCCGAAGTGGCCGACGTGTTCGAGGTGCCGCTTTCCTTCCTGATGAACCCTGCCAATCATGCCCGCGACAGGCGTGTTATCGACGGCATCGACCGGCATTTCTACCGCGTGCCCTATGAAACCAGAATGATCTGGGGCATTACCGCCGGCATCGTCCGCACGCTTTATGAAAGGCTTTATGCATGACCGGCCTTGCCGACCAAGCATGGTTCCGCGACCCGGCGCTCGGGCGGATTCTTGCGCTTCTCAATACCGATGGCGGCGAAGGCCGGGTGGTCGGCGGCGCCGTGCGCAACAGCCTGATGAACCTGCCGGTCAGCGATATCGACATTGCCACGACACTCAGACCGGAGACGGTGATGGACCGGGCAGAAATCGCCGGTATCAAGGCGGTGCCGACCGGCTTGCAGCACGGCACGGTGACGCTCGTCATCGACGGCAAGCCTTTCGAGGTGACGACGCTTCGCACCGACGTCGAGACCGATGGGCGCCATGCCAAGGTCGCGTTCAGCACCGATTGGAAGGCGGATGCCGAACGGCGGGATCTGACGATCAATGCGCTTTATGCCGATGCCGACGGCGAGGTAGTGGATCTGGTCGGCGGGCTTGCCGACATTGAAAGGCGCAACATCCGTTTCATCGGCGATGCGGCAAAGCGTATTGCCGAAGATCATCTGCGCATCCTGCGCTTCTTCCGCTTCTTTGCCTATTACGGCTCCGGACGGCCGGATGCCGAGGGGCTGAAGGCGTGTTCGGCGGCGCGTTCGAAGCTGAAGACGCTGTCGGCGGAGCGAGTCTGGTCGGAGCTGCGGAAACTGCTGAGTGCTGCCGATCCCGGCAGGGCACTGCTCTGGATGCGGCAGGTGGCGGTGCTGACGGAAATCCTGCCGGAATCGGAAAAATGGGGGATCGATGCGATTCCCTCGCTGGTCGCCACCGAAAAGGCGCTCGGCTGGACGCCGGATCCGTTGCTGCGCCTTGCGGCGATCGTGCCGCCCGATGCGGTGCGGCTGGAGGGGCTGGCAGCCCGGCTCAAGCTCTCGAATGCGGAGGCGGCCACTCTCAGGGCCTGGGCAATGGCGGCACCTGTTAACGACGACATGTCGTCGGCGGCCTTCGAACGGTTGCTTTACCGCAACGGCGCCGACGGTATCTTGTCTCGGCTGAAGCTGGCGCTCGGCGTTGCGCGTGGGAAGGCTGAAGGGGATTTCGACGAAATGGCACGATCGGCGCGGCTCACCAAGCTGCTGGATCAGGCCGCGAACTGGAAGAAGCCGCAATTTCCGCTGAACGGCGGCGACGTGATTTCTGCGGGAATCGCGTCCGGCCCGCGTGTTGGCGAGTTGCTCGCCGGCCTGGAAAACCAGTGGGTGGAGGAAAATTTCGTTTCCGACCGGGCGGCGCTGCTCGCCCGGCTGCAGGAACGGGTGCAATAATTAGGCTGCATTGACCTCGTCTCGGATGCGAGCCTTGATATTATCCACCATGTTCTCGCGGATCGTGGTTTCCCCGTGAGCGTTTTTCAGGTGCTCGACGGCGCGGCGGACCACCTCGGCGTCGCTATCGGCCCGCGTATGCCAGGCGCAGCCCGGGACGAGAGTGCCGCATTCGAAAAGTCGCATGGTCTTCTCCTCTATTTAAAACACAAAGACGATCGCGATCTGACGCGATTTATGAATATGCGGAGGGAGGGAAGGTTCCGGCCGGCATCGACATGCCGGCCGGTAAAGGCCGTGTCAGTCGGGCATCGCCCAGGCTTTGTAGGTATCCGATAGCTGGCCGGGCATGTTGCTGTTGGCGGCCGCGGCTTCGTTCTGCAGCTGTTCCGGCGACTTGCCGCCGGCCAGTTGCAGCTTGACCTGCTCGATGAAGCAGGACAGCGGCAGATCCGAGCCGCTCTTGGCCCGCAGCTTCTCGGCGATGCGCGTCAGAAACTCAGATGTGTCGATTGCGCGGGATGTTTCCTGGACATCCGTGGACGCAGGCGAACCACTTTGTATCGTCATGACAATCCTCCTCCGATTGTTACGCACATACATATTAAGTTAGGACGCGCTTAATTTTCGTGAAGGTCAATCAACTCGAATTTATCGACGAGTTATTACAGTCTCATGGCCAGCGGACGACGGGAGGCAGCGATGAGAGTATGGATTCAACGTTGCCGCCGGTCTTCAGGCCGAAGATCGTGCCGCGATCATACAGCAGATTGAATTCGACGTAGCGGCCCCGGCGGATCAATTGTTCGTCGCGGTCCGCCTCCGTCCACTGCTTATTGAAGTTGGAGCGGACGATCTTCGGATAGACCATGGCGAAGGCCCGGCCGACATCGCGGGTGAAGGCGAAGTCGGCGTCCCAGCCGCCGGCATCCTCGCCCGAATGCAGCCAGTCATAGAAGACGCCGCCGATGCCGCGGGCCTCGTTGCGATGTTTCAGGAAGAAATATTCGTCGCACCAGGCTTTGTAGGCATCGTAGTCGGCGACGGCATGATTGCGGCAAGCGATCTCCATCGCCTTGTGAAAGAGTTGGCTGTCCTCGTCCTCCTGGGTGCGGCGGCGCGACAGCACCGGCGTCAGGTCGGCGCCACCGCCGAACCAGCGGCTGGTGGTCACCACCATACGGGTGTTCATGTGCACGGCCGGGACGTTGGGGTTCACGGGATGGGCGATCAGCGAAATGCCCGAGGCCCAGAAACGGGGATCGTCCTTGGCGCCGGGTATCTGCGCCCGGAAGTCCGGGGAAAACTCGCCATGGACGGTGGAGGTGTGGACGCCGACCTTCTCGAAGACCCGGCCTTCCATCATCGACATGCGACCACCGCCGCCGGCGCCGTTTTCGCGCGACCAGTCCTTGGCGGCGAAGCGGCCGGGCTCCTGATCGGAGAGCGGGCCTTCCAGTTCGTCTTCGATGGCCTCAAAGGAGGCGCAAATCGTGTCGCGCAGTCCTTCGAACCAGCTGCGGGCGGCGGCCTTCTTCTCTTCGATATCGTCAGGCAGGCCGATCGGCAGTTCCGGTCTTTCCATGTCACGCCTCCGGCGGTCGGCATCTCCATAGGAAGCGACTCGCTCATTCTCGATTACCCGCCCCGTTTAGCAGGTGGCGCCGCATGTCGCCAAGCCAAGGCGCACTCCCAAGCGCTTCCAAGATTCGACTCGCAAATCCCAGATTTCGATATTACCTTTTCCGAAGAGGTAGGTTTGATGAAAAAAGTTCCAGGGCCTCCATCCTTTGACGGCCTGAAGCGCAGGATAGCGAGACATCGGGCGGAAACGTCCTCCCGCAGGAAAGACCATTTCGTGCGTGAGACATATTGCCTCGGCCTCCTCGACGCACGCGCCAAGGCGCGCGAATGGTTCGACGAATATCCGAAAGCCGCCTACTGGACAGAAGTGGAGAGCTGGCGTCAGCTCGACGGCGATCAGATCGAATTCACTATGCGCCGCCTGCCATCGGCCGACTGACCATCACTCTACAGCAGTCCGCACGCGGCTTTCGATCAGCAGGCCGCTCTCATCCATGATCGGATGCGCCACCGAGACGATATGGGCGTTGATGCGCTTCAGGTCGCGCAGCATATCGAGATGCAGCGAACTCGTCTGCAGGCTGTCGGCGCGGCCGTCGCGCAGGCGTTCGAGATGGCGCTCGGCCGATTGCTTTTCCATCCGGCGCACCTCAACCTTTATCTCCATCATCTGCCGCGCGAGATTGAAATCGCGGGTGACGAAGATCGTCTGGGCGACGCGCAGATTGTCGATCGTCAGATCGAACAGCTTGCGCAGTTCCTGATGGCCGTCGTCGGAAAATTTCAGGCCGAGCGAGATCTTCTTCGCCACCTCCTCCCGCAAGCCTTTTTCGATGATGTCGCCCATATGTTCGAGATTGATCGCGTAGTCGATGACGACAATCGAGCGGCGAGCGTTTTCATCGCTGAGCCCCTCGCGGCCGAGCTTCGAGAGGTAGATCTTCACCGCCTGCTGCAGCCGGTCGACGCGCTCTTCGAGAGCTGGGATTTCGGCAAGTTTGCCGGCATCATTCTGCTCGAAGGCTTCGGAGACCCTGACGAGCATGCGCTCGATGAGGTCGCCGACCCCGAGCACTTCGCGGGTGGCGCTGGTCAGGGCAATGACGGGTGTCGAAAGCTCCTGCGCATCGAGATATTTCGGGGCGTTGTCAGGTTCCGGCTGATCCGGCACCAGCCGGGCCATCAAGGTGGCGAGCGGTCGGGAAAAAGGCCAGGCCAGGGCGGCGAGCAGAAGATTGAAGGCAAGATGCGCGTCGACCGGCAGCTTGGCCGGGCCAAAGGGCAGCATCCGGATGAATTCGGCGCCATAGCCCGCCAGCGGCAGGGCGATAAAGCATCCGAGCGTGCGCACCGCGAGATTGCCGAGGGTGACGCGCCGCGCCGAAACCGGACCGGATAATGTTGCGATGACGGGCGGGATCGCACCGCCGAGGTTGGCGCCGAGCACAAGCACGATGACGAGTTCGGCCGAAACCAGGCCCGCCGAGGCGAGCGAGAGGATAAGCACCACTACGGCCAGGCTCGATGAGGATAGGAAGGCGAGGGCTGCCGAGAAGAGCAGCGCCACGGGCAGCGCGCCATCCAGCAGGCCGATAAAGGCGGCGAGAGCGGGGGAGGCGCGCATCGGTTCTGTCGCGAGGCCGAGAAGATGCAGCGACAGCAGCATCAGCCCGATGCCGATCAGCGCTGCGCCGCCGCCCTGGCGGGCGCTGGAACGCCCGCGGTAAAGCACGATGCCGAAGAGGATCAAGAGGGGAGAGAGCCATTCGATGCCGGTGGCGACGATCCAGGCGGTGATCGCAGTGCCGACATTGGCGCCGAGCAGGACGATTTGCGCCATGCGCGGCTTGATCAGATCACGCTCGACGAAGGATGCGGTCATCAGCGCCGTCGCCGTGGAGCTCTGTAGCGCGATGGTCGCGACGAGACCGGACAGAAATGAACGGAAACCGCCGCGCGTGCCGGTCGCCAACCCTGTCCTGAGGCGTGCGCCGAATGCCCTGGACACGCCGTCCTTCACCTGCGCAAGGCCGAATAGCAGCAAGGCCACGGCGCCGAACAGGTTGATCATGATGACTGTGGAATCCATTTTCTTGCTTTTATTCTTCTTTCATCTGTGTGCAGAGGCGCTGGCCTGGGTGAAACCTCCCAAGCTGTTGAAATAACGGAGGCTATGCGATATTTTTGTTTGCCCGGCTAATAAATATAGACCGATTTGGCGGATTCGCAACGTCGTTTTGCGACATGTTCGGGAGCGGATCGGTGGTTGCTTCGAAGTCGATATCGATCAAACCCAGACCGTCTGGCGCATCGCTTCGCCGACGATCATCGCGGCGGAGACGGCGACGTTGATCGAACGATGGCCCTTGACCACCGGGATCAGGATGCGGGCATCGGCGGTTTCATGCACATGATCCGGCACGCCGGCGCTTTCGCGACCGAAAAGCAGGATGTCATCCGAGCGGAAGACCAGATCGGTGTAGCGATCGGCCGCCTTGGTCGAGGCGAGGATCAGACGGCGGCCGGTCGTGGCACGCCACGCCACGAAGCGCTCCCAGTTGACATGGCGGGTCAGCGCGGCGGCGGCGATATAATCCATGCCGGATCGTTTCAGGTTTCGATCCGAAACGTCGAAGCCGGCCGGTTCGATCAGATCGACCGCAAAGCCGAGGCAGGCAGCAAGACGCAGGATCGTGCCGGTATTGCCGGGGATATCCGGCTGATAGAGTGCCAATCTGAGGTCGGTCATCACACGCCGCTTATTTCGTTAAGACGCGTGAGACCTAAAGCAACTGCCGTTTCGCCGCAACAGGGCGCGTTTTGGCCGAGAAACGTTCTATTTACGCCATTATAGGGCTGGAAATTTAGCGATTTTCGCGTTATCCATGCACATCTTTCAGTCGCCAGCAGGGAGGGCCGTCATGAATATTTTGCTCGATATGCGCTTTCCCGGCGTGATGCCGATTAAGGCGACACGGCGCCGCTAGTGCGCCTTTCCTACTGAATCCCCCTTTTTGATCCATTGTGCGGCTGTTTCAGCCTCGCCCCTTGAACGTTCGGTTCCCATATGTGCTTGCGTAGCACCGGGATGGCGCGAAGCCGGGAGCCGAAACGCTGACGTTTTGGAGCAATTTCATGTTTGGCTGGTTCGAACAGCGACTCAATCCCTTTCCGAGCGAGGAGCCAGTCGCTCCGCCGAAGGGTCTTTTCGCCTTTTGCTGGCATTACAGCAAGCCGGCAGCACCCTGGCTCGGCCTGATGGCGATGCTGACGGCCTCAATCGCCGTCGGCGAAGTGGCGCTCTTCCAGTTTCTCGGCGATATCGTCGACTGGCTGACCAATGCCGACCGAGCCACCTTCCTGCAGACGGAGGGCCACAAGCTTTTCTGGATGGCGGCGCTGGTGCTGGTTGGCTTACCACTGGCGGCCGGGCTCGATTCCCTCATCATGCACCAGATGCTGCTCGGAAATTATCCGATGAGCGCCCGTTGGCAGATGCATCGCTTCCTGCTGCGCCACAGCATGACATTCTTCGCCAATGAGTTTGCCGGGCGTGTCGCGACCAAGGTGATGCAGACCTCGCTTGCCGTGCGCGAAACGGTGATGAAGATCCTCGACGTCTTCGTCTATGTCGTCAGCTATTTCCTGACGATGATCATCGTGATTGCGGCGGCCGATTGGCGGCTGATGATCCCGATCCTCGTCTGGCTCGCCATCTATATCGGCATCGTCGCCTATTTCGTGCCGCGGCTTCGCAAGATCGCGGCGGCGCAGGCGGATGCACGCTCGATGATGACGGGGCGCGTGGTCGACAGCTACACCAACATCGCAACCGTCAAGCTGTTTTCGCATGCCGGCCGCGAGGAGGTCTATGCCAAAGAGGGCATGGACGAGTTTCTGCAGACCGTGCACAAGCAGATGCGCAAGGTGACGCTCTTCCACATCAGCGTCTACCTGAACAACTGCATTGCGCTCTTCGTCGTCTCCAGCATGTCGATCTGGTTCTGGCTGAACGGCGCGATCTCGGTCGGCGCCATCGCCATCGCCATCGGCCTTGCCATGCGCGTCAACGGCATGTCGCAATGGATTATGTGGGAAGTCTCGGCGCTGTTTGAGAATATCGGCACCGTCTATGACGGCATGGAGATGATGAGCAAACAGCACGACATCGTCGACAAGCCGGGCGCGCCCTCGATGACGGCGAAGAAGGGCGCGATCCACTACGACCGCATCCGCTTCCACTACGGCAAAAGCAAGGGTGTCATCGACAGCCTGTCGCTCGACATCAAGGCGGGCGAGAAGGTCGGTCTCGTCGGGCGCTCCGGCGCCGGCAAGACGACGCTGATGAACCTGCTGCTGCGCTTCTACGATCTGGAGGGCGGCCGCATCACCATCGACGGGCAGGATATATCAGGCGTCTCGCAGGAGAGTCTGCGCTCGCTGATCGGCGTGGTGACACAGGATACTTCGCTGCTGCATCGCTCGATCCGCGACAACATTGCCTATGGCCGCCCCGACGCTTCTGATGCTGAGATTATCGAGGCTGCCAAGCGTGCGAATGCCTGGGAGTTCGTCGAGGGCCTCGTCGACATGCAGGGCCGCCAAGGGCTCGACGCGCAGGTCGGCGAACGCGGCGTGAAGCTCTCAGGAGGCCAGCGGCAGCGCGTCGCGATCGCCCGCGTCTTCCTGAAGGACGCGCCGATCCTGGTGCTCGACGAGGCAACCTCGGCGCTCGATTCGGAAGTCGAGGCGGCGATCCAGGAAAACCTCTTCGCCCTGATGGAGGGCAAGACGGTGATCGCGATTGCCCACCGGCTGTCGACGCTGACGGAGATGGATCGGCTGATCGTGCTCGACAAGGGGCGGATCATCGAGGCCGGCACGCATGCCGAACTGATCGAAAATGGCGGCATCTACGCCGACCTCTGGAACCGCCAGTCCGGCGGCTTCCTCTCCGATCATACCGAAGAGGCGGAAGAAGCGGCTGAATAAAAATCAAATTGGCCCTCCCTGCGAAAGCGAGGAGGGCCGTTTGATTTTCAGGGACTATTTTAAAAGCCACGCGGTTGATGGGGAGGCGGGATTATCGCCTGACCGCCCACGTGCGTTCAAAGGCTGTCTGCCCAATCGATCACCCGGTCATGTCCAACGACCACGATGGTGTTGGCTGCGGCGATCGTGCGCAGCGCCACGATGCGGCGGCGGTCTTCCTGGTCGAGCCAGGCGGCAAGGGCCTCGGTGACGATCTCGTCGCGCGGCAGCGCCAGGTCGATGGCCAGGGCGTCAAGCCTTTCCGCGAGCGGAAGCGGAATATGCGCATCGAGCATTTTCGTTTCCATGGGCCTCTCTCCGGTGAGCCGTGATCATAGTGTCAGATTGTGACCGGTTCGGGAGCAATCAATAGCGATGCCGCCGATGTTATCGATCATTACAAAAATATAAGGTTGGTCGGCATTTCCTTCTCTTTGCCGCTTCCGCCAATCCGCCTATATCGCTTCCATGTTCCTGCGCCCCATTCTTCGCCTGTTTGAAACCTGGATCGATCCGTTCCGTCCGCGCGCCAATCTTCAGCCGCCGGGCTCGACGCTCGGATTCATCCGGTTCTATATCGGCCAGGCGAAGATGCCCTTCGTCGCCATGCTCGTTCTCGGCGGCACATCGGCGGCAATCGAGGCGGCACTTTTCTGGTTCGTCGGCCGGCTGGTCGATATCCTCGGCAGTATCACACCCGGCGCCGGCTGGAGCGGTCTTCTGGCAGCCCATGGCGGCGAGCTGTTCGGCATGCTCGCTCTCATCGGCCTCGTACGTTTCGTCGTCGCTTTCCTGATCGCGCTCGTCGATCAGCAGGTGATCACGCCGGGTTTTTACAATCTAGCACGTTGGCAATCCTATCTCCATGTCTCCCGGCAGTCTTTATCGTTCTTCCAGAGCGATTTCTCCGGGCGCATCGTTACCAAGGTCTGGTCGGCCGGGCAGGCGGCCGGGGATCTCGTCACCTCGCTGATGGAAAGCGTCTGGTTCGTCGGAATTTATGCCGTGACGACGCTCGTACTCGTCGCCCGGCTGGACTTTTCCCTGGCCGCCGTCGTGCTGTTCTGGCTTTGCGCCTTCAGCCTGCTTGCCCGCCACTTCGTTCCCAGGATCCGCCATCATTCCCGCGAAACGGCGGAGGCCGGATCGATGCTGAACGGCCGGATGGTCGATTCCTACAGCAACATGCAGACGCTGAAGCTGTTTGCGCGCGCCGAGGAGAGCGACCGCTACATGCGGCAGGGCTTCGATATCTATCAGGATACGGTGCTGCGCTTCACCCGCTTCATTACCGGTGTCCGGGCCTCCATGGCGCTGCTCTCCGGCCTGATGATCGTGACGATGGCGGGGCTGAGCGTCGATCTCTGGCTGCGCGGCCTGGTCAGCTCGGGTGCCGTGGCATTCTCGCTGGCGCTGGTGCTCAGGCTGAATTTCCTGTTGGGGCGGCTGATGACCCAGTTCAACGGCATCATGCGCAATCTCGGCACCATCCAGAACGCCGCCGAGCTGATCTCCCAGCCTCTGGGGCTCGTCGATCGGCCGGATGCGAAGAGCCTGATGATCCGGCAGCCCGGCATCCGCTTCGACAATGTTTCCTTCCGCTACGGCAAAGGTCACCTGCCGGTCGTCGAGAATTTCTCCCTGACAATACACCCGGGCGAAAAGGTCGGGATCGTCGGCCGTTCCGGCGCGGGCAAGTCGACGCTGATGAACCTGCTGCTGCGCCTCTATGACATTCAGGACGGCCGCATTCTCATCGACGGCCAGGATATTGCGGCTGTGACGCAGGAATCGCTCAGGATGCAGATCGGCGTCGTCAGCCAGGACACGTCGCTGCTGCATCGTTCGGTGCGCGACAATATCCTGTTCGGACGGCCGGATGCCGGTGAGGAGCGCTTGGTCGAGGCAGCCACGCGCGCCGAAGCCATCGACTTCATCGAGCGCCTGCAGGATCAGCAGGGGCGCAGCGGTTTCGATGCGCATGTCGGCGAACGCGGTGTGAAACTGTCAGGCGGCCAGCGGCAACGCATCGCCATTGCCCGCGTCATGCTGAAGGACGCTCCGATCCTTGTCCTCGACGAAGCGACCTCGGCGCTCGATTCGGAAGTGGAGGAAGCGATTCAGTCCAATCTCCATCGGATCATGGAAGGCAAGACCGTGCTTGCGATCGCTCATCGGCTGTCGACGATTGCTGCGCTCGACCGGCTGATCGTTGTCGATCTCGGCCGCATCATCGAGGAGGGCACCCACGATCAGCTGCTTCGCCGCGGCGGGCTCTATGCCGAGCTCTGGGCGCGCCAGTCCGGCGGTTTCCTCGCGGCGGACGAGGATGCGGTCTCAAGGGTCGACGGCGAATTCCGCCATGAGGCCAAAATGATTTGAACCGAAGCCGTCTTTGATGCGGCTCACCGATTTCAGCCGAAGGGGCGCATTGCTGAAGATGTGATCGATCGGAATGCCGAAGGCGCCGGCAGCAATCGGCCATGTGGCCGGCTCCAGCGATACCGTGCCCAGGCCCTGGCTGCGCATAAGATACTGTACGTCGGGCGCCAGGATGGAGGTATTGAAATCACCGGCGAGGACAAGCGGTCCCGGCAGGGTGGGGATGATCTCGGCGAGATCTTCGATCTCAAGGCCGTGGAATTCGTCATAATAAGGTTTGGTCAAATGCGCGGCGAGGAAATTGACCTTTTGACCGTCGAAATCGATCGTCGAGATCGTCAGCCGGTTGCGCCAGAGCAGGCCGAGGTTGCGGATGCGGGGCTCGATCAGCGGGCGCTTCGACAGAACCAGCGTATCGCATTCCTGCATGCCGACGCCGCAGCCGATGTAATAGGGGTACGTCTTCAGGAGGCGCGGCAGTTCCGACAGCAGCGGTTCGGCCTCGAGTATGTTGATGACATCGGCGCCGGAGGCGATGGCCATGTCGGCAATTGCCGGGCCGTTGGCGAAATTGTCATTCTCGATGTTGAAGGACATGAGCTTGAAGAGGGCCGGGCGGTTTTCTTCGACGGCGGGCTCGACGAATTCGCGCATCATCACGACACCGTGGGCGGCAAGGACCACGGATACGCCAAGCGTCAGCAGCGCATACCAGTGCCGCTTGACGAGAAAGGCTGCGATGGACGCCGCTGCTGCTGCCACGGCCAGATGGACCTGGAAGCTGTAAAAGAAGGAAAGCAGATAGAAATCTTTGACGTAGCGCAGCGAGACGACGGCAAGGACGAGGGTCGTGAGAACGCTGAATACGCAATAAATCGTGTCTCTCATCCGCTTCTGTCCGGCTCGCTGGCTTGGCTGCGACTGCGCCTATCACGGTGGGCTTTTTGTTGCAATGCAGCATAAGGGCAAGCTCGTGTTTGCCTTAAAAATTTCATCGGAAATTCCCGCGACATTGTGCCCTCGTCCCCTTGCCAAGGCTGGACATAATTTGCGATCAAGCTTAGAACGCGCCGGATTGCCGGGGAATCTATGGCCGAATTGTGTCCAGATCGATTCGCCGGCAGAGGGGGCAGGGCGGAATTCCGCAATAGATGCGCAGAGGATGGTTAGGCCGTGAGCGAACACGTAACGACAAGCGAGGCTTCGACAGAGCCTACTCGCCGTGATTTCCTTTATCTCACCACTGGTATGGCGGGCGCTGTCGGCGCCGTCGCGGTTGCCTGGCCGTTCATCGACCAGATGCGCCCGGATGCGTCGACGCTGGCGCTGGCCTCCATCGAAGTCGATGTCGCGAGCCTTGAGCCCGGCATGTCGCTGACGGTCAAGTGGCGCGGCAAGCCGATCTTCATCCGCAACCGTACGCCTGAGGAAGTGAAGGCCGCCGCCGATGTTCCGCTGGCAGATCTCAAAGATCCGGTCGCCCGCAATGCCAACCTGCCGCCTGAAGCTCAGGCAACCGGTGTCGACCGTTCAGGCGGCAAGGACAAGGAAAACTGGATCGTCATGATTGGCACCTGCACCCATCTCGGCTGCGTTCCGCTCGGTCAGGCCGGCGAATATAATGGTTGGTTCTGTCCCTGCCATGGCTCGGTCTACGATACGGCCGGCCGCATCCGTAAGGGTCCTGCGCCGCAGAACCTGGCGATTCCGACCTTTTCATTTATATCCGATACCAAAATCAAAATCGGTTGAGGGGAGACTGATTAATGAGTGGCCATTCCCAGCTACGAGCCGTCAACCGGCCTTGAGAAATGGGTCGATGCGCGCCTGCCTTTGCCGCGCATGGTCTATGACAGCTTCATTGCCTATCCGGTTCCCAGAAACCTGAACTATGCCTATACGTTCGGCGCCATGCTCGCCGTCATGCTGATTGTGCAAATCCTGACGGGCGTCACGCTCGCCATGCATTATGCCGCCGACACCACGCTGGCCTTCAACTCCGTTGAAAAGATTATGCGCGACGTCAACCACGGCTGGCTGCTGCGCTATATGCATGCCAACGGCGCCTCCTTCTTCTTCGTCGCCGTCTACCTGCACATTGCTCGCGGCCTTTATTATGGTTCCTACAAGGCGCCGCGCGAAATCCTTTGGATCCTCGGCGTCGTCATCTACCTTTTGATGATGGCGACCGGCTTCATGGGCTATGTTCTGCCCTGGGGCCAGATGTCCTTCTGGGGCGCGACGGTCATCACCGGCTTCTTCTCGGCGTTCCCGCTGGTCGGCGAATGGATCCAGCAGTTCCTGCTTGGCGGCTTCGCCGTCGATCAGCCGACGCTGAACCGCTTCTTCTCGCTGCACTACTTGCTGCCCTTCATGATCGCCGGCGTCGTCGTCCTGCACATCTGGGCGCTGCACGTCACCGGCCAGACGAACCCGACCGGCATCGAAGTCAAGACGAAGACGGACACGGTGCGTTTCACGCCTTATGCGACGATGAAGGATGCGCTTGGCGTTTCCGTCTTCCTGCTGGTCTACGCCTATTTCGTCTTTTACCTGCCGAACTTCCTGGGTCACGCGGACAACTACATCCCGGCTGACCCGTTGAAGACGCCGGCCCACATTGTTCCGGAATGGTACTTCCTGCCGTTCTACGCGATGCTGCGCTCGATCACCTTCAACGTCGGCCCGATCGACTCCAAGCTCGGCGGCGTGCTGGTGATGTTAGGCGCGATCATCGTGCTGTTCTTCCTGCCCTGGCTCGATACCTCCAAGGTTCGCTCGGCCGTCTACCGTCCCTGGTACAAGCTGTTCTACTGGCTGTTCGTGATCAATGCGATCATCCTCGGCTGGCTCGGTTCGCAGCCGGCGGAAGGCCTGTTTACGACGATTTCGCAGATCTGCACGCTGCTCTACTTCGCTTTCTTCCTGGTCGCGATGCCAGTTCTCGGCCTGGTGGAAACACCGCGTCGCATCCCGAACTCGATCACCGAAGCGGTGCTCGAAAAGCGCAACAAGACAGTTGCTGCCAATGCAGCGGCCAATGCATAAGCGCGCGGCGGAAGGAAACAGAAATATGAAAACGCTTGTTGCAAGCATTCTTTCGCTCGCAGTCGCTGCCGTTCTCGGCAGCGCCGCCTTCGCCCAGGAAGCGACGCCCGCCAATGGCGCAGCACCCGCCCATCACGAGGAAGGTGCGACACCGCACTATCCGCTGAAGGAGCCGAAGGAGGAGGAGTGGAGTTTTGCCGGCCCGTTCGGCCATTACGACAAGGCTCAGCTTCAGCGCGGCCTCAAGGTCTACACCGAAGTCTGTTCGGCCTGCCATTCGATGAACCTCGTGCCTTTCCGCATGCTCGATGAGCTCGGTTATTCCGAGGCGCAGGTGAAGGCTTTCGCCGCGAACTACGAGGTCCAAGACGGGCCGAATGCTGCCGGTGAGATGTTTACCCGCAAGGCGGTCCCTTCCGATCACTTTCCGGCGCCTTTCGCCAATGCGGAGGCGGCTGCCGCTTCCAACAACGGCGCGGCTCCGCCTGACTTTTCGCTGATTGCCAAGGCCCGAGAAGTCGAGCGCGGCTTCCCGCGGTTCGTCGTCGACATCTTCACGCAGTATCAGGAAAACGGCCCGGACTATATCCACGCGCTGCTGACCGGCTATGAAGAACCGCCGGCCGGTTTCCAAGTGCCGCAGGGTGGACATTACAATCCCTATTTCCATGCCGCTGCCGTTCTCGCCATGCCGAAGCCGCTTTCCGACGGCCAGGTAACCTATGATGACGGCGCGCCGGCGACCGTCGACCAGTATTCGAGAGACGTCTCCGCCTTCCTGATGTGGGCTGCCGAGCCGCATCTGGAGGAGCGTAAGCGCACCGGCTTCATGGTCATGGTCTTCCTGGCGATCTTCACCGTGCTGATCTATCTGACGAAGCGCTCGGTCTACGCCAACAAGGAACATTGAGCGTTCCTTGTCTGAATTCGAAAGGCGGCTTGCGAGCCGCCTTTTTTATTGCCTGCCGCTTTGCGTCGATTCCGGCCGGCAATCCCTTCGGAAACCGCTTACACTTTTCGGCTTCATGATCTAGGGTGCGGGCCGTTTCATGCCCTCGCAGAATATGGACTTTCCATGAACAATACGCTTTCGGAGCTCGCAGCCAGCATCCGCTCCATCCCCGACTATCCCAAGCCCGGCATCATCTTCCGTGACATCACCACGTTGCTCGGCAACCCCCGCGCGTTCCGCCGGGCGGTCGATGAACTCGTGCAGCCCTATGCCGGCACGAAGATCGACAAGATCGCCGGCATGGAGGCACGCGGCTTCATTCTCGGCGGTGCGGTGGCGCACCAGCTTTCCTCGGGCTTCGTGCCGATCCGCAAGAAGGGAAAGCTGCCGCACGAGACCGTGCGCATCGCTTACAGCCTGGAATATGGCGTCGACGAGATGGAGATGCATCGCGATGCGGTGCAGCCCGGCGAGAAGGTTATCCTGGTCGACGACCTGATCGCCACCGGCGGTACGGCCGTTGGTGCGACCAAGCTGCTGCGCCAGATCGGCGCTGAGGTAGTCGGCGCCTGCTTCGTCATCGATCTGCCGGATCTCGGCGGTCGCAAGAAGCTGGAAGAGCTCGGCGTCGTCGTGCATACGCTGGTCGAATTCTCCGGCCACTGACCCGGCATTCCGCCAGCGGCGTCAGTCGAATTCCAAGACGCCGCTTTCGAAGCGCATGACGGCATCGCCGTTCTGATTGACGCCCTCGCAGAGAATGGTGTTGAGGTGCCAGCCCGGCCGCGACGCAAGCGGCCGGCTCGAGAGCAAGGCGACCGAATAGGTCACGACGTCGCCCGGGAAGATCGGCCGCAGCCATTGCAGTTTCTGGAAGCCCGGCGAGGGGCCGAGGTTCGGCGCCTTCAGGCCCCTCTTCGCGAGGGCAACGCTCTGGGTTTTCCAGAAGGCGAGGAAGGTTCGCATCCAGGCGGCGGTGGTATGCCAGCCGGACGCGCAGAGGCCGCCGAAGAGGGTATCTTTGGCGGCTTCCTTGTCGACATGAAAACGCTGCGGATCGTAGCGCTCGGCGAAGCGGATGATGTTTTCCTCGGTGAAGGTGTAGCTGCCGATCTCGGCCATTTCACCGATGGCGTAAAGCTCGGACATTCTCATGCTGTAATCTCCGGGCGCATGCGGATCATCACCGAATTCTCCGAGAGACAAACGAGGTCGCCGCGCTGGTTTTCCACCTCGTGACGGAACTTGACGATTCCCATGCCGGGGCGCGAGCGCATCGGCCGGGCTTCGAGTACGGTCGAGTGACCCTGCAGCGTATCGCCTGAAAGCACCGGCTTTCGCCATTCCATCAGATCGATGCCCGGCGCACCCTCGCAGAGTGCGTTCAGAATATAGCTGTCGGCCATCATGCGCATCAGCATCGAGGAGGTATGCCAGCCGGAAGCGGCGAGCCCGCCGAGAATGCTGGCGCGGCCGGCGGCCTCGTCGAGATGCATCGGCTGCGGATCGAATTCGCGGGCAAACTCGATGATTTCCTCAGCCAGCACCAGCTTCGGGCCGAGGGTGAAGCGGCGGCCAGGCTGAAAATCCTCAAGGGAAAGCATTTCTGCCGACATTCGCTCCTCCGCCATATGCAGCCTAGAACAGGATGTTTTTAGGCCGCTCGGCCAGAAATCTGAATCCTGTTCTACATTAAAGAGTTAGAGCAGGATGTCGTCCGAAAACCGCTTACACTTTTCGGCATCATGCTCTAGTGCTTACAATAGCATCCGCATGGGCTCAATGATTCCGGGGAGATAAACAACCGGTATGACTGAACTAAGGTCGATACTCGACGAGGCGGTGCGCCGAGAGCTGATTTCGTCGGAGGCGGGCGGGCGGCTGCTGCCGTTCCTCATCGAGCGCGGCGTGGCCGTCGCCGTGGCGACGCCGGCCATGGCGGCCGAGGAGCAGGCGTGGTCGGATACGGAGACGCCGCGTTTCGTGCGCGGCTTCCACGACGTGCTGATCACCATCGGCGTCATCGTGGCGCTCGTCGGCCTCTGGGGCCTTGCGCCGCTTTATGCCGTGCCGCCTGCCATCATCGTGCTTTCGGAAATCCTGGTGCGCCGCCAGCGGCTCGCTTTGCCGGCCGTCAGCCTGACGATTGCGCTGTTCTGCTGGACATTTTTGCTGATGTCCCGCGTCTTCACGCCGTGGACTTCCGAAATCGGGGCGGAACTGACGCAGTTCGTCGCCGGTTTCCCGATCCTTCTCGGCATCTACTATGCCCGCTATCGCGTGCCCCTGTCGCTGGCGCTCGCCATCATATCAACGCTTGCCTTGGTCCTCACCCTGCTTTTGCGCTTGGTGCAATCGCTAAGTGGCAACCCTGCATTTTTCGTCGATCATCTTGCCGTGCTGGCTGCAGTCTCCCTCGTCTGCGCGCTTGGCCTCTTCGCGACGGCACTCTATTTCGACCTCGGCGACCGGCTGCGCCGGACGACGCGCTCGGATATCGCTTTCTGGCTGCATCTCGGCGCGGCGCCGGCGCTGCTTTACAGCACTGTTTCCTTGCTGTCTCTGGGGGAAGGCGGCCGTATCTTCGACTTGGCGAACGCATCGGCCCGGACGCCGGTGGTCGTCGCGACGGTAGCGGCGCTGATGCTGATCGGTCTCATTATCGACCGCCGCGCCTTCGTCACCTCGGGGCTGCTGTCGCTCGGCGTCGCGATTTTCAGCGTCTTCCGGCACGGAAGCGCGACTGTTGACACCTATATCTTCACGACGCTGATCGTCGTCGGGGCCATCGTACTCATTGTCGGAACGGGATGGATGCCGCTTCGGCGGCAGGTGCTGCGCGCACTGCCGGCTGCTATTTCACAGAGACTGCCGCCCGGTTGAAGGCGGCAGTCACTTCGGATCAGGTGTTGAAGCGGAAGTGGATGACGTCGCCGTCCTGGACGACGTATTCCTTGCCTTCGTCGCGCGCCTTGCCGGCATCCTTGGCGCCGACTTCGCCGTTGTACTTGACGTAATCGTCATAGGCGATGGTGTTGGCGCGGATGAAGCCGCGCTCGAAATCCGAATGGATGACGCCGGCGGCCTGCGGCGCCTTGGTACCGCGCTCGATCGTCCAGGCGCGCGTTTCCTTCGGACCGACGGTGAAATAGGTAATGAGGTGAAGCAGCTTGTAGCCGGCGCGGATCAGCCGGTCGAGACCTGCTTCGTCAAGGTCGAGGGCGGAGAGGAATTCCTTGGCCTCATCCTCGGGAAGCTGAGCGACTTCAGCCTCGATCGCCGCCGAGATGACGACGGTTTCGGCACCCTGTTCCCGAGCCATGACGGCGACGGCCTCGGTGAATTCGTTGCCGGTCGATGCTTCGGCCTCGGCGACGTTGCAGACATAGAGCACCGGGTGCGAGGTCAGGAGATTGAGGCCCTTGAGGATGGCGATCTCCTCGGCGTCGAGCGTCGACAGCAGTGTGCGCACCGGCTTGCCCTCATTGAGCAGCTTCAGCGACGCTTCCATGATCGGCAGCATCGCCACCGATTCCTTGTCCTTGCTGGTGGCGCGCTTGCGCGTCTGCTCGGTGCGACGTTCCAGGCTTTCGAGGTCGGCGAGCATCAGCTCTGTCTCGATCGTCTCGGCATCGGCGACAGGGTTGATGCGGCCTTCGACATGGGTGATGTCGCTGTCTTCGAAGCAGCGCAGCACATGGACGATGGCGTCGACTTCACGGATATTGGCGAGGAACTGGTTGCCGAGGCCTTCACCCTTCGAGGCGCCGCGCACCAGACCGGCGATATCGACGAAGGAGATGCGGGTCGGGATCAGTTCCTTCGACTTGGCGATGTCGGCAAGCTTGCGCATGCGCGGATCTGGCACGGCGACTTCGCCGGTATTCGGCTCGATGGTGCAGAAGGGATAATTCGCCGCCTGTGCCGCCGCCGTCTTGGTGAGCGCGTTGAAGAGGGTCGATTTGCCGACGTTCGGCAGACCGACGATGCCGCATTTGAAGCCCATGGCTAAAACCTGCTGTTCTTGAATTCCTTGTGGCTGCCTATGGGATAAAGGAGCAATATGGTCAAGTCTTAGAGAGCTTTTCCCGTCGCTGACTTGTCGATCGATCGGTGCCGGCCTATTGTTGAAAGCGACGGAGATTTCGGCGCATTGCGGGTTTTTGCAGGATGCAGGTCACCCGCCCAAAGGCAATTGCCGCTCTCCATGTCAATGCCGATACTCGGTTCCGGCGTCTTTGAAGCCGGGCACTGCCACGGCTGGCCGTCGGAAATTCGTCATCGACAATGATTAGATAGTTTACAGAACCTGACCCCATGTCATCAACGGCTGGATTTTTCCGATGAGTGACAATGACGTTGTCGTGAAACCGAAGACCAAAGTGAAGCTGAAGCTAGACAAGCCGAAGCTCTACAAGGTCATCCTCGTCAATGACGATTATACGCCGCGCGAATTCGTCATCTTGATCCTGAAGGTCGTCTTCCGCATGAGCGAGGAGACGGGTTACCGGGTGATGATGACAGCGCACAAGCTCGGTTCCTGCGTGGTCGTGGTCTGCGCCAGGGACATTGCCGAGACCAAGGCCAAGGAGGGTATCGACCTTGCCAAGGAGATGGGCTTTCCGCTGATGTTCACGACGGAGCCGGAGGAGTAAATTGTGGTTCAGGGGCGGCGGATCTGAAAACCGGTCTTATCCCGCAGGAAGCCGCAATTTTCGTAGAAGCGATGTGTCGCCGGGTTCGTCGAGCCGGTCAGCAGCATTACCTTGTAACAGCCGGCCTTCCAGGCCTCGGTCACCGCATGGCCGATAACGGCGCCGGCATGACCGCGCTGGCGGTGGTCGGCGTGGGTGACGACGTTCTCAATCAGTGCATAGGAGGCGCCGTTCCGCGTCAGGTTCGGGACGACGATTAGGGTAGCGGTTGCCGCGGCGAGATCGCCGGCAAAGCCGATGAATACGGTCATGCCGGGTTGGGCGAGGATGGCGGAGAACCGCTCTTCTGCCATGGTTTCGTCGAGAACCGGATCCGTTGGGTTCAGATGCCGGTAGAGGGTGGTCAGCCCGGGAAGATCGCCTGATGCTGCGGGACGGATGGCGAAATTCTGATCCGGCACCGGCCTCATTCCCCCTTGTTGCCGAACATCTTCTTCAGAATATCGGCCATCGGGCCGGTGGCCAGCACCTTCGGCTGATTGTGATTGCGGGCCTGATGTATATGCGACTGGCCGGCCGGCTTCTTTTCACTATTTTTGTTGTCCTTCCGCGGCTTCTCCTCCTCGGCCTTGCCGCCGAGTGCCAGCGCGATCTTGTTCATCAACTGCGAATCCTCGTTTCGCACCAGCATGTCGGCATTGTCGGCAAGCGTGTCGAGAAGCGGCTCCAGCCAAGCCTTGTCGGCCTTGGCGAAATCGCCGAGGACGTGGTTCTGCACCATTTCCTTGATGCCGGGATGGCCGATGCCGAGCCGCAGCCGCCGGTATTCCTTGCCGCAATGGGCGTCCAGCGACTTGATGCCGTTATGGCCGCCATGGCCGCCGCCGGTCTTCAGCCGCGCCTTGCCCTGGGGAAGATCGAGTTCGTCGTAGATCGCGACAAGATCGGCGGGCTGGAGCTTGTAGAAGCGCATCGCCTCGCCGACGGACTCGCCTGAGAGGTTCATGAAGGTCTGCGGCTTGATCAGCAGCACCTTCTCGCCGCCGAGCTCGCCCTCGGCGATCTCGGCCCTGAATTTCTTGGACCAGGGCGAGAAGCTATGGCGCCGATGAATGGCGTCGACGGCCATGAAGCCGATATTGTGGCGGTTGCCGGCGTATTTGCCGCCGGGATTGCCGAGACCCGCGATGATCAGCATGGTCTGTCTTCCCTCGCTAGAACTTCCCGCCGTTCACCATCTGGAAATGAAACCAAAGTCAAGTCGAAAGGGCAGCGGCCGTCGGAGTCATTCCGACAGGTTCATGCCGTATTTCAGGAAGATCTGCTTCTGTACGCCGTCGGCGATCAGCTTGTCGAGGGCTGCCTGCATCCTGGCGCGCAAATCGTCCGGAAAACTCTTCTCGCAGGCGATGCTCATCGGCTGGGCGGAGAGCACGGTCACCATTTCCAGCGGCTGATCGGCCTTCAGCTTTTCGAAATAGAGTTCGGAGATCGGCATCATGTCGATTCGGCCGCCCAGCAACTTGCGCAGCGTCGCGTTGAAGTCGCTGGCGACATCGAGCTTGGTGAAACCCTTCTCCTTCAGGATCGTCTCGGTATAATCCTCGCGCTGCGTGCCGATCGTATATTTCTTCGCTTCGTCCAGACTGCCAGCTGTAACGCCGGAACCCTTGCGGGTGATCAGGATGTTGCGATCAATGAGCAATGGTTCGATCCATTTGAACAACGGGTCGCGTGCGCCATTGTGGGCGGTCGCGAAGACGCAGGTCATCGGTGCCGTGCGGGCAAGGCCGAAAGCGCGCGCCCAGGGCATGATCTCGATCGTGTAGTCGACGCCGATCGCGGCCATCACCTTTTCGACCTGCTCGACGGTCGCGCCCTTGATCTCCTTGCCGTCGCGATAATTGAAGGGGGCATAGTCCTCGGTGGTGAAGGTCACGGTTTGCGCATGGGCGGTGCAGGGCAGCGCCAGGCATGCAAGAAACAGGAGCTTTTTCATCATAATCATCTCCTTTATCCTTCGTTCAAGAGGCCCGTGCGACGGCCGATTGCGGGGCCATCAGTTCCTCGATGAGGACGGCTGCGTGCTGCGGACGGTGGAAGAGATAGCCCTGCCCATAATCAAGCCCCATCTGGTGGAGCGTGCGGCATTCCTCTTCGGTTTCGATGCCCTCGGCAATGACGGTGCAGTTCATCTTGTGCGAAAGCGTGGTAATGCCTTCGATCAGCATGCGGCTCTTCTGGCGCACGTCGTCATCGCCATCATTGATCGCGCGGGTGAAGGACTGGTCGATCTTGATGATGTCGACCGGGAAGCGGTTGAGGTAACTCAGCGACGAATAGCCGGTGCCGAAATCATCGAGCGCGATACGGCAGCCGAAGCGGCGAAGCTCGGTGACGATCATGCGAATTTCGGGGTTGTCGTGCATCAGCACGGCTTCGGTAATCTCGACGACGATGCGCTCGGGTCGGATGCCATGGCGACCGACAATGGCGGCAAGGCGGGCCGGCAGTGCCGGCTCGAACTGCAGCGGCGAGAAGTTGATGGCGAGATAGGTGTCCTGCATGCCTGATATGCGGGAAATCTTCGCGAGGTTGGCGATCGCCTTTTCCATGATGACGTTGCCGACGCGGACGATCTTTGCCGTCTCTTCGGCGACGCTGATAATCTCGGCCGGCGGCATCAAGCCTTTCTGCGGATGGTTGAGGCGCATCAGTGCTTCGAAACCTGATATACCGCGACCGTTCAGATTGACGATCGGCTGCAGGAAGGCCTCGAACCAGTTGTCGACGAGACCAGCTTCGATATTGGCCTCGATCTCGGCGCGCCTGCGGGCACGGTCGAGCATGGCGTTATCGAAAAGCTGCGCGCCATTCTTGCCGTCGCGCTTCTTGGCATACATCGCCAGGTCGGACTTCTGCAGCAGTTCGGCCGCGGTTGCGGCATGGTGCGGATAGATGGCGATGCCGACGGAAGCACTCAGATGCATGTCGGGGGCGAACGGCGTTTCGAAGATCGAGGCGATCTTGTCGCACATCATCCTGGCGCGTTTTTCGGCATCTTTCGCCGGCAGCAGGATGGCAAATTCGTCGCCGCCGAGACGGGCCGCCTCATCGGAGGGGGCAAGGTAGGCCTTGAGGCGTTCGACGAGCTCGACCAGCGCCATGTCGCCGGCGGCGTGGCCCATATTGTCGTTGATCCATTTGAAGCGATCGAGATCGACGAAGAGGCAGGCCAGTTCCTGGCCGGCCGCATCGGCGGCGGCGATCTTGTTGTCGAGGACGGCTTCGAAACCCTGGCGATTGAGCAGCCCGGTCAGGTGATCGGTGATTGCCTGGCGGTGGTTGCGGTCCTCGGAGGCCTTGAGCTCGGTTACATCGGTCATGACCGACAGCGAGAGGCGGTCCTGAGCGCCGGCTTCCGCCTCCGATTCCATGATAAGGACGTCCATGGTACGGCCATCCAGGCAAACGAACTTGACCGTAACGGTCATACTGCTTTCGGCCCGGCGACGTTTGACGAACTTGTCGCGGGTGGTCGATGTGACGAGATCGGCGAAATTGCGGCCGATGACGGCGGCGCGGTTATAACCCGTGGCCAGCAGCCAGTAATCGCTGACGGCGGTGATGCGATCTTCCTCGTCGAGGGAAAAGAGCATGGCGGGCGTCAGATTGTAGATGTCGGTGGCGCGGCGGTGGGCGAGCTTCAGCTCCTTTTCCTCGCTTTCGAGCTTGGTCTGCATCTCGTTGAAGCTGCGGGCCAGCCGTCCCATCTCGTCGTTCGACTGCCAGTCAACATGGTGCCGGGAGCCGAGCTGACGGGTAGCCTCGATCGCCGCCGTCAGCCGCATCAGCGGCTGGATGACGAAGAACCGGTTGCCGATCAGCGCCGTGCCGAAAACGGTCAGCACGGCGAAGATGAAAATCGAGATGAAGACGACCTCTTCCTGCTTCAGGCCGGAAAACAAGCCGAGCGCGGGATAGTAGACGCTGATGCTGCCGAGATTCTTCGGGCCGTCGACGGCGTTGTAGATAATGGCGCGCGACACCTGGACGAGCTTGCCGTCGAAGGAGCGCGGAATGGTGGACTGACTGATGTCGAGCTGGCCCGACTGGTCACGCACCTCGACCTTGACGATAGCGCCTTGGGAAACCACCGTCGCGCTGATCTGGGTGACGCTCTCCTCATCGAGATCCCAGAGCGGCTTTGCCAGCGCCTGGGCATTGGCGACAAGAAGAACGGAAATATGATCGCGTATTTCCTTGTCGGCCCGTTCCGAGGAAAGAAAAAGGAAGAGAACAAAGAGGGGAGCGACAAAAACGAGCAGCGCTCCGCAAACAATTCCAAAAAATCTGTTCTCAACGGAATTGTTCATGGTTCCGTTTACTCCCCCAGGCCGACCCTATCTGCTGTCGCGCGCTAAGGCGGGCTTCTTCGCAGCTGACGAAGCATGCTTTCACGAATACGTTAAATGTTGCTGAAACGGGGGCTTGCCGGGCAACGAAAAGCCCGCCTTCCCAGGGAACTGGCTCCTGAAAGTTGGACGACAACCTTTCAGGGGCCAATTCATGGGAAAGCGGGCCGTATGCTTTACAAATTGGTTGAAGCGATCAGGCTTCAGCTTCGCCTTCCGCGGCGCTCTCGTCGATGCCGGCAGCCGGAGCGATGATGGTCGCGATCGTGAAGTCACGGTCGATGACGGTGGTGACGCCCTTCGGAAGGGTGACTTCCGAAATATGGATGCTGTCGCCGATCTTCTTGCCGCTGAGGTCAACGTTGAAGAATTCCGGGATCGCATCGGCCGGGCAATGGACTTCGACTTCATGACGAACGATGTTCAGCACGCCGCCGACCTTGAGGCCCTGGGACTTATCTTCGTTGATGAAGTGAACCGGGATTGCGACGGTCACCTGGGTGTTGCCGGAGACGCGCAGGAAATCGACATGCATCGTGAAGTCGCGGACCGGATCGAGCTGGTAGTCCTTCGGCAGAACCTTGTACTTCTTGCCGTCGACTTCGATCGTCGCCACGGTGGTCATGAAACCACCGGCATGAATGCGCTTCGTCACCTCATTGGTGTTGAGAGCGATGGCAATGGGGGCCTGCTTGTCACCATAGATGACAGCGGGAATCAAACCGTTGCGGCGAAGTTCACGGGCGGACCCCTTACCAACCCGTTCGCGCGCCTCGGCCTTGAGCTCGTAAGTTTCCTGGCTCATGGCTATTCCTTTCGAGGTTATTTGGAGAGTTCGTCGGCGGGCAAAAGCCTTGTTCCGTCGAACCGGAGGCGGGGTTTCCCCATCCTCATCCGCGTTGCCTCCAAGGGTGTCTACACGGACCGGTGGCCTATATTATAAGTCGGTCTGAAACGCAAGTTGCGGATTGCCGCGGTTTTTGGGTGATATACAGTCGTCCGCCGCGGCGCTCAATTATTGAGACGGCAAATCTGCTTGGATCGACTGCGTGCCATCCGCGCCGGCCGTCTCGACCAGAAGAACCTCGTTGAAATGTTTGTAATCCACGCCCGCCCGCGTGGCAAAATTGCCAGTACCTGCCGCCACTTGGCTTGACATGAGCGCAGTTGGCATCTTTGGATGCCGCAATCAAAAAAGCGGCTGAGGAGAAAAACAGACTATGCGTCTCAAACATGTCACGGCAACGAGCTTGCTTGTTCTTTGCCTTTTCACCACGGCCAAGGGCGCGGAGATCAACCAGGACGGCGCCAATGCGGTCAAGGAGACTCTGACGAAGCTGCTTCCTGACGAACTGGCGAAGAGCGGCTTTATAGCCGTTAATCCGGCGGGTACGCGCTACGAAGTCATTTACGATCTGGCCAAGCTGGTTGCCAAAGCTAATCCGGCGACGTTCACGATCAACGGGTTGACACCGTTCTCGATGTTCGCCACGCCGCTCGACAGCGGGCTCTGGAACGTCGAAGGTGACAACAAGTTCAACGTCTCCGGCCACTTCAAAGGCCCGGATCAGAAGCCGACGGATTTCACCTATTCCATCGCTTCGCTTGTTTATACCGGCGTCTTCGACCCGGCGATCAGCTATCTACGCTCCGGCACATTCGCGGCCAAGGACATCAAGATGGCCAGCAAGTCCGAAACCGAGGAGGTCCATGCCAGCATCACCAGCATGGACCAAAAGCTGAGTTCGACGGACAGCGCAGGCGGCAATAGACGTATCGATTTTGTCGGCAACGCCTCGATGTCTGGTTTCGTCGAGCAGGTTTCCGGCCTGCAAATGCCGCCCGTCGAATTTCGTGCCGGCTCGATCAATGTCGATGCCAAGGTGGACGGCCTGCCGGCAAAGCAAATACGCGACATGGTTTTCTTTGTCCTCGATCATCTCGATGAGAAGGAATTGAGCCCGGAGAACAGCGACAAGATCAAGGGAATAGTGAAGGAAGCCTTCCCGCTTCTTACCTCGTTCAGCGAGACGATCGGGGTCAACGACCTGATCGTCAGCAGCGAGATGGGTAAGGGCGGCGCCAAAGCACTCGGCTACAATCTCGCTATCGACGGGCCGAGTGACGCCATGCGCTTCGGCTTCGGCATGAACGCCCAGGAGATCAGCCTCGACACGCCGCTGATGCCGGTAAACTATTCGGCCTTCATGCCGACCAGCTTCGATTTCCAGCTTGCTGTTCCGAACCTGGATTTCGCAAGCTTCGGCGACGCGATCATGGCGTTGGATTTCAACGATAGAGCGCCCGAGAAGACCGGCGAGGAGATGGCGAAGAAGCTCTTCCACGACGGCCGGCTTGCCGTCGAGTTTCCGAAGATCAGCGCCAAGTCTCAGGTCTATGATGTCGATATGACGGGCAAGATCGAGGGGCGCGTCGACACCCAGAAGGACTATTCGATGGAGGCGACGATCCTTGCTCGCGATCTCGACAAGACGATCGCGGCGGTTCAGGAACTCGCCAAGACGGATCCCGATCTCAACCAGGTCTCCTTCGGCATCATGATGGTGAAGGGATTCGCCAAGACCGATGCGGACGGTCGCTCGCGCTGGGACATCAGCGTCAGCCGCGATGGTTCCGTGGCGGTCAATGGCCAGCAGATCAAGGGACCGGATGGTCCCGATCAAGATCAGGGGCTGGAGACAGACCAGGACCAGGATCAGGGACTGGAGCCAGACCAGGATCAGGAGCCGGGGCAGGGTCAGGACGCGGTGCCGGCGCCGCCGCAGCAGCCCTGAGCGCAATCAATCGCAAATGAAGAGGTCGGCCTTGTGCCGGCCTTTTTTTGCCAACGATCGGCGCGGCGGTTTATTCCGGGCTTTCGCCGTCAAGGAACGCGGCTTCGCGACAAGCAACGGCCAGCGATTCATGCGGCTCGGACAGCATGCCCGGGAATAGCTGGTTTATCTGTGCTGAAATTGAAAGAGCCGGACGAATGCCGGCTCTTCTTAGTCGAAGAGGCTGGAGACGGACTCTTCCTGGGCCGTTCGGCTGATGGCTTCGCCGATCAGCGGCGCCGTCGTCACGATGCGGATATTGTGCGCCGAGAGTACGGCTGTGGTCGGCTGGATCGAATCCGTAATGACGAGTTCACGAAGCTTCGAGGAGGTGACGCGGGTTACCGCGCCGCCGGAGAGGACGCCGTGGGTGATATAGGCGGTGACGCTCGATGCGCCCTGGGCCAGCATCGCGTCGGCGGCGTTGCAGAGCGTGCCGCCGGAATCGACGATGTCGTCGATCAGCAGGCAGTCCTTGCCGGTGATGTCGCCGATGATGTTCATCACTTCGGATTCACCCGGCCGATCGCGACGCTTGTCGACGATGGCAAGAAGACAGTCCAGCCGCTTGGCAAGCGCGCGGGCACGAACCACACCACCGACATCAGGCGAGACGACCACGACATTGCTGAGGTCGTAATGGCTTTTGATGTCGCGCGTCAGCACGGGCATGGCGAAGAGATTGTCTGTGGGTATATCGAAGAAGCCCTGGATCTGCCCGGCATGGAGATCGAGCGTCATGACGCGGTCGGCGCCGGCTTCGGTAATGAGGTTGGCGACCAGCTTTGCGGAGATCGGTGTGCGCCCTGAGGCGCGACGATCCTGACGCGCATACCCGAAATAGGGAAGCACTGCAGTGATGCGACGGGCTGAAGAACGACGCATCGCGTCGATCATGATCAGCAGCTCCATCAGGTGGTCGTTGGCAGGAAAGGCGGTCGGCTGGACGAGGAAAACGTCTTCGCCGCGCACATTTTCCTGGATTTCCACGAAGATTTCCTGATCGGCAAACCTTCGAACACTGGCTCTCCCCAAGGGAACGTTGAGATAGGTGCAGATCGCTTCGGCGAGTTGCCGGTTCGAATTGCCTGCGAAAACCTTCATTTTGGTCCGCCTGTTATGCGCTGATAGCCGCGCTTTTTAGCCAGCTTCCCCGTGAATGCAAGGGCAAAGGCGCCACAGGCTTTGATATTTGCAAAAAGTTTGTGACTAACCGCCCCGCGTCTGCCGCCAGGAGGCGAATTCCGCGATGGTTTTCGAGCCGATCTGCTGCATCACCGAGGCAGGAACGCCGGCCCAGGGGTCGGCCGCCGCCGTCGGCACGCTTTCCTGCCCTTGGATGCGATGCAGGCGGCCGCCTCCGCTGTCGAGAATGTCCCAGACATAAACCACGGTGACCTTGCCGTCGTCGCTGAAGGCGGAGAGATAACCTTTGAGAATGTAGTCGCTGCTCGCATCGGTCGAGCTCTTGATGGAAAGGCCGTGCGCGCGCGCCTCTGCGCCGAGCTGGCGCGAGAGCGGGGTCACGGCCTGCACTGGCGCGCCGATGATCGGCAGGAAGCGCACGGTATTGCCGCGAGCGGCAGAGGCGCCGGCGCTGAGGTCGGCGGTCTGCTGCGGCTGCTGCGCTTCGGCCGCCGGAGCGGCAGGTTCACCGCCGCTTGACGGCGGCGGCAGCGATTGTCCTTCGATCGGGGTGGAAGCGGCGGGCGAGGAATCGTTGCGCGACAAAGCGTCGGCCTGCTCCTGCATCGTCGTCGGCGGTGCACCGGAACCGGGCCGATAGGTCCGTTGCGTTTGGTCGTAGGCCGGGTGATAGCCGCGCTGCCGTGTATTTGCGGCGAAGGCTGGCTGGCGGGTGCCTGCCAGGCTCTCGGCCTCGCCCTGCGTCACCGGGCTCGATGGCGCACTGGCTGAGGAATTGCCGATGTCGACCAGCGGCGTCAGCGCATCGGTGGTATTGCAGGCGGTCAATAGAGCCATGACGACCAGGAGCGTGGGCACAATCGCAGCTCGCGTCATCCCTTGATCCGTCCTTCCCACAATCGCATCAGCCCCGTCCGAATTTATGCGGGCGGGGGCGGGCGTCTGTCAATTCCGGATTCTCATCGGTCAAAGGCCGATGAAATCGAGCGGATGGCGGGATAGCGCGCGCGGCGCATCCGTCGTCGTCAGATAGGTCTGGCCAAGCGTCATCGCCGTGCCGGTGTCGGAATCGGCGATGATCATATGCACGAAAAGCGACATGTTCGGCTCAATCGGCTGCGGATTGCCGACATGGAACATCTGATGCTCCATCCAGGACGGCGAGAAGCGAGCGCCGAGCGAGTAGCCGCAGGCATTCAGCCGGTGGCGGGCGAGGCCGCGTTCGTCCATGATCCTGGCATGCATATCGAAGACGTCGCCGAAGCTGTGGCCGGGCTTCAGCACGGTCTCGATCGCCTCGATGGTTTCGCGGCAGGCATTATAGAGCTCGCGGTGGCGTTGCATCGGCTCGCCAATGATGACCGTGCGCATCATGGCGGCATGATAATGCGCGTAGACGCCGGCCCATTCGAGCGTCAACTGGTCGCTGGCGTCGAGTTTGCGCCGGCCGGCCTTGTAGCGGCAAAGCAGGGCATCGGCGCCGGAGCCGATGATGAACTCGTTGGCGGGATAATCGCCGCCGCCGGAAAAGATCGCACCCTGCATGGCGGCGAGGATATCGGCCTCGTCGGCCCCGGGTTTCGTCAGCCGGATCGCGGCATCCAGCGCGTCGTCAGCGAGAACGGCGGCGCGCTCGACATAGGCAACCTCGGTCGGGCTTTTGACAAGGCGCAGGCGGCTGACGAGATAGGATGCATCGGAGATCTGGCCGAAGGTGGTCAGCTGCGCGTCGAGCAGCCGCGAGATACGGCCGGTCATGCCGTGCGTGTCATATTCGATACCGATCCGGGCACCGAGCAGATCCATCTCGACCAGCAGGTTCTTCAGGTCGAGCGTCGGATCGGCATTGACCCGGTCGACCCAGATATGGATGTCCTCGAGGATCGAAGTGTGCCTTGCCTGGCGAAGATCGGCCGAGCGGGTCAAAAGCGCCATGGTGCCGTCGCTCTTGACGACCAGCGTCTGGAAGAAGCAGTAGCCGAAGGTGTCGTAGCCGGTCAGCCAGTACATGCTTTCTTGAGCGAAGAGCAGCAGGGCGTCGAGCTTTTCTTCCTTCATCTTCTCGGTGAGGCGCGCAAGCCGGCTTGCGAATTCGGCCTTTTCGAAGTGCAGTGCCATTCTGCTCACGTCTCCCTGATTGATATCGCGGAAATCTGGCGGCCGTAGTCCGGCTCCTTGCGATGTGTCGTCCTGCGGTATGAAAAGAAGCGCTCGCTGTCCGGATAGGTGCAGAGGCCGAGGCTTTCGGCCCGCACGCCGGCTTTCGTCAGCCGGTCGACGGTCAGCGCCGGCAGGTCGAACATGGCGTGGCCGGATGTTGCGGAAGGCGCGAAAAAACGCGCATCATCCGGGTTCCCGGCGACGAAACGCTCGACGAACTCAGGACCGACCTCATAGCTTGCCTGGCTGATCGAGGGGCCGAGGCAAGCGATAATGCGCGCGCGGTCGGCCCCCAGCGCTTCCATGGCGGCGATGGTATTTTCGAGCACGCCCGTCAGCGCGCCCTTCCAGCCGGCATGGGCGGCGCCGACGACGCGATTGTCCGGGTCGGCGAACAGGATCGGGCCGCAATCGGCGGCAAGCACGCCAAGCGCGATGCCGGGAGTGCGCGTTACCATCGCATCCGCCTCGGGGCGGGCGCCATCATAATCGGAATCGACGGTCACGACATCAGGGGAATGGACCTGATGCACGGTCGCCAGCCGCTCGACCGGCAGGTCGAACCAGGCGGCGACGCGGCGGCGGTTTTCCAGGACCTTGTCGCGTTCGTCATTGGAGCCGAGGCCGACATTGAGGCCGCGATAGATCCCTTCGGACACGCCGCCGGCGCGGGTGAAATAACCGTGGCGGATAGTGCTGCCTGCCGCTGCGTTCAGCAGCGCGCTTTCGATCGGTGCGGGAGAGGCCGCGTCCTGCATCTGTGCTTCCGGGGTTTTTAAGGGGTTTGTTGTTATCCCAAGCGCATCGCACAGGCGGCGCGCTTCAAGTTCTTGTTCGCTCGCTGGGATGTTGAACCAGCCGCGTGCGCCCTGTCAATCCACCGGGCGAAAGGGCATGAGATCGACGGCGGGATGCGAGACCGCCATGACCTTGAAGAGTTCGCCCATCCGGCCTTCGCCGGCGCCGGCGAGCCTGTCGACCGCGGTCTGGATGACCTGCTGGGTCTGGGGCTCGCGATCCTTGCCGAGGGCCGCGGCACGTTCGAGGATGCCGAGGCCGGTCAGAAAATCACCCTGA
>Ga0123341_1000125_pt1 | contig 35011 bp, 25 predicted proteins | sample Turbeapinknodule_FD_89959 | JGI IMG/M metagenome (GOLD analysis project Ga0123341, IMG submission 89959) | Root nodule microbial communities of legume samples collected from Mexico - Turtle bean Mexico pink nodule | ecosystem: Host-associated > Plants > Roots > Nodule | place: Mexico: Nepantla...
CATTTATTTATTGAGATGTGAGAAAATTTAAAATATTTTATTGATTTTTTACAATAAACATGTCAAACTTAACAAAAATTTTAAAAAATCATTATTTTGATGAGGTTTTAGAATAATTCTTTGAAACTTATCGAAAGTTAAAAAAATCTACACTATTTTGTATAGGTTTTAAAATAAACCTTTGAAAATTAACTAAAGTTAAAAAAAGTTCTGCTATTTTGTAGAGGTTTTAAAATAAATCTTTGGAAATTAACTAAGGTTAAAAAAGACTCCGTTATTTTACAGAGGTTTTAAAATAAACCTTTGAAAATTAATGAAGGTTAAAAAAACCTTCGTTATTTTGTCGAGATTTTAAAATAAACCTTTGAAAATTAACAAAGGTTATAAAAACTTTCATTATTTTACTGAGGTTTTAGAATAAACTTTTGAAAATTAACTAAGGTTAAAAAACCTCCCTTATTTTGTTGAAGTTTTAGAAAAAAACCTCCATTAATTAAATCAATTCATAGGGTTATATTAACCTCCATTAAAACTTTTTTTTTAGTAATTAGAATTAAAAAGCTAAATATAAAAAAATTCTTTGGACCCATCTCAAGAAGTCACCATCACGTGTCAAAATCCTTAAAAATATATTACATCATAACTATATAATGACATTTTGAATCATGAAAACAATTCCAAGAAAACTATAATTTACATTATCTACCGTGAAAAATATCACTACAACCCTTTGTATTATTTTATTCATTGTTGAATAAAAAATAACTACATCCATATCATATACAAAAGTACGTCCATTCCATTTTAAACTTATTCTAATACTTATCTTCCATTACCATTGTATGAATTTTTGTTAACTTATCATAAAAGAATAAATTTGGGTGTTTCTTCTTACATTTTTACATTTTTTTAAAATACTAAAATTAGTTTTATCATTTTTATTGTATCGGTATGGGCGAGGTCGATACCCACCTGGCTGCCCGAGGCTGTGTCTACCTGGCCGAGACCAGGGGAACCTGGCGAAGACTTGAGAGATTTGGCCGAGATGACGAGGCCGATGACTCACTTGGCCGAGACTTTAGAAGACTTGGTCGAGACGACCGAGACCATGGGAATTTGGCCGATGGCCGACCATACCAGGGAAACTGGCCCAACGGCTGACCCCTATTACCGTTAACGCTCAAACCAAGATCAGTGAAGTTAATCCATCATTAAGAATTAGGTAATACAACCCTAAGCGGTATCCACTTCGATATACGAGCCCAATAAGGTAGGCCCATTAGAATAATATAAATAGCATGCATCCCAAGAAGTAAGGTATGTCATTTATTACTGTTCACCTACTGAAAGTTGAACACCCGCTTTACTGACTTGAGCGTCGGAGTGCCTTCACAGGTACCCCACTATCCGGTGTTCAACCGAGACCGAGTGCCGAAGGAGAAGCAGGAGGACGAGAGAAGAATCCTAGCTCATCACCCAACCAATTGACCGACCGAAGGAAGGAGAAGAAGACTTCAATAGTTTTCTAGGTCCCATCTCCCTAGTAGGAAAGAAGACTTCAATAGTTCTTTAGGTCCCATCTCCCTAGTAGGAACATTTATTTATAAAGACATCTTAATGGTTTTTATGATTACACTTATTTTGTTGGTTGATTGTTTGCAATGACAGATAATGATTTAAGTTGTGGAACAAAAATGGAGGTGTAATTGAGGTTTTGAAGTGTTGGTTAACTTTTAAAAGTAAAAAATGTATTTTTTTAAGATGATCTATGAAACTCGGACACTCCACTTAAATGATATGTCATTGTCGGACACATGTATCGGACACCGACACTCGTAAGACACGTATCAGTAAAATATCAAATTCAAAAATATTTCTTGAGTTTATGACAATTATAACACGGTTCTAACACAATTTTAAAAAATAAAAATACATTAATTTTTTAAAAACTCAAACTTATTGTATAAATTTTTATTATGATTATAAAAATAAAGAACAAATCATTTTAACCAGTCATGAAAAATATTTTATTTTGCTAAAATAAAATTTAAAAATACTTATATACTTAAATATTCATTGTCAAATTATATAATTCATAATTATATAATATATAAATCTATATTTCATATCCTACATTTTAAAAGATTATACTTATCGTATTAGTATTAGTGTTACATAAATATTAAATATAAAAGTCACATTGTAAACTGCCTCTCCATAGTCGTCACCATTTTGATATATACACTTAGTGTACAAAACTCACAAACAAAATCAACTCCTCCAACAACAAAAGCAACTAACACTCACCATCTCGAGAGATACTTATTTTGGAAGTTTGTTCATAAACTTTCAGAACGATTACTAATGAACTTCTGAATTTGATGTTCCGAAATTCATGATCCATGATATAAAAATTCCCCACTTATTACAATTTTAACTTTCCCGACAATATCCTTCCACGTTGCATATTCTAAAAGAAATTTTGAACAGAGTTCCTACCATTTGCAGCAAGTATTTACAAAACATTGAAAAACAATCATAAGGGTAACATAATCAGCATTGCACCTGTAATCCAGCACCAACATCTCACCAAAAAGTTCAACAATAGACAAGGCAAATACAACCCCAACATCAGATAAAACTGGGAAGGGCAATGTTGCCATTTCAAATCATGTGAAGGTGTACTTAGAAAAGGGATGGGTGCAGGAAGTAATAGGCAGAGAGAGACCATCTCGAACGAAGAGTCAAAGCAGTCGTAGAGCGCAAGTAGCCTCATTTCCCAATTCATATTTATTAACTTGCGCTGCGCACAAAGAAGAGTTTGAGTTTGTTGGTGAAGAAACGAATCGAAGAAAGAGGGAAAAAATGGCGCAATCATCATCGTCGTCTTCGTTGTCACCGAAGTCCGACGCGGAGGTAGAGGAAATGCTGGATCGAATGCTCACTCGTTTGGCTCTGTGCGACGATTCCAAGCTTGAACCGTTGCTTGTGAAGCTTCTCCCTCTCTGCATCTCCTCCCTCTCCTCGCAATCCCTCGCTGTTCGCAACAAGGTTCTCCACCGCCCAATTTCAATTCCGCTATTTCTGAATCAAACTATGAATGCGTAAATTGAAAATTGAAACATCTATTCTCTGTTGTCGGAATTGCTCTGAGTCTGCGGATAGAAACTTATTGCTGTTCAGTGAGAGTAGTTTTGCTTTAGGGTAGTAAGACTGTATTGCACTTTTAAGAATAAGGAACAGTTTACGTACATGTACCTCGCTGTTTGTAGCTTACCTTGGGTTTCCAAATAAAATCGCGAATGCGGAAATTGATTGTGTTTTGACTCTGCAAACGCTATCTTCTAGATGGAAATTGAAAATGTTTCTTCTCAGTTGTTGCTAGTTCTGAGTTAACCGATATACCGAGAATGATTTTTGCTTATAGTACGAGTGAAACTTACTTGTAAGGACAGCAAAGAGTTTGCCTACGTGAACATCGATTTTGCACGGTCTATTTTGTTCTCTTTTGATGTAAATTTATGAAGTATATTGTGTTTTGGCTATGCGAACATTATCGGCTAGATGAAATATCTCTTCTCTGCTGTATGAATCAGCAGAAGAAGCTATTGCTGTTTACTAAGAATACTTTTTGCTTTTGGCATAGTGAGATCACATTTTGCACTTTTTGCTTTGCACGGTGTATTTTGTCCTCTTTGATATAATTTCGTGAAGCGATTTGGTAAATGTTTTTACAATGGTTGACTTGTGTTTCTGACAGGTGCTTGAGATTTTAAGTCACGTGAACAAGAGAGTTAAGCTCCAGCCTCAAATTGGTTTACCTTTGTCTGACCTGTGGAAGTTGTATTCGGGTTCTAGTGCTGTCCCTATCATAAGGAATTTTTGCATTGTGTATATAGAGATGGCTTTTCAGCGTGTTAATGCAAAGGTCTCTTGTTCTTTATATCTTAGTGCCTGTTTGTTGTTATTATTTTGTGGATTTAATGTGATTTTTCATGCTGATAATTCCTTTTTTGACACCTTGTTGAATTTTCGGAAGTAAATAATGTTTCATTATTGGATAAATAGACAAATTGATTGGTTTGGAACTCTTAAATAATTTGTTTTGTGCTATTGAATGCTTACTGTGGAGACTATCTGATGCCCCACGCATTTCAAATAGGAAAAGGAAGATCTGGCTCCTGATCTCTTGGTGAACATCTCAAAACTTCCACTTCAACATCAGGAAATCATCCTTAGAATCATTGTTAAGGTATCAGCATGCACTATTGGACTTTCTCAAATCTTAATGGTGATGGTTGTAGCTTGTAATTACAGTTGTGGAAGAGTTTTTCATTGATTTTTTTCAGCATTGTACACAGTATTTGAGTTGGTGTCATTATAACTATTCAGTGCATTGGGGGACCCTTTTCTCCTTATTCTATCTTGGAAATGCTTCAGTTTTTCAGATATGACTTTCTAAGAAATTGGAAGGGATATATAAGGAAAAATTGATGGAAATTCTAAGCTTGGGAATTCAAATAAAGGGATTTTTTGGTGGGAAGAAGAGTCCATTACTGCCATTAAGAGCACTTGGATTTCTTGGATCCATGGGCTTCTTTCCAGCATCCTTTTTTAAAAGAAACTTTCTTGGTGTATTTTCATTATTTATATATCTTAGTTGCTTTTTTTCTTTTTCTTTTTTTTGCTATCTTAGTTGCTTTTTTATTTTTCTTTTTATTATCTTTGGACTACCAATGGATTTCTGCTTCTTTTAGGTAATTGGTGAATGCCACTCTGGTCAAATTGGTGAGGAAGTTGCTGCAAAGTATAATAAAGTGAACAACTCTCAGGATAGGGAGTTGTTTATTGAGTTTTGTCTTCATACAATATTGTACCAGCGGGTCTCTCAAAGGTATGGAACTGGCTTCTGCTAAAAGAAGCTAATGGTATTTAAATTTGTTCTGACATGAATTAATCTGTTTCCTTCTTATTTCAATTGAATGACAATTTGGTAGAGTATATAATGTGTGCCTCTTTTTATGTGCATTTTCCTTTACTGTTCATTGTAAATTGTATTCTAAAATGTCCTAAGTCAAGTCATCTGTTAGAATGTTAGTTGGTAATTGCTGTAACTGTCAGTAAGTTAGAAGTTAGTTGAACAAAGTAAAATAATGTATGCATAAGAATCAGAATACTCAGAATCTGAATCTAAGAATAGAAAAGTGAAAACTTAGTTTTATTTGCATAAAGATTGGCAGACTTTCTCTCTCTAGAACTCTTTTTAGATTTTGTTCTGTTGCAGTGGTGGACTCCCTCCTGGGCTTTCAGTAGCGCAAGTCAATCGTGTTACAGGGAAACAACAGTGGCAAAGTAATGAAATTTTACAAAGAAAGGTAAGATAATCATGCAATTGTTTTAATATTGTCTTGTGATGTGAAGGTCAAATAGCATATGTTGTTGATGTTGTTACTTAGTACTAAAAACTGATAACTCACTCAACTGCTATATATCATCATCCTTCACATTTATGCTCTTGCCAGAAGAAACGTAATTGAAGAATCCATCACTCAATATGATAAGATTATTTTTTAACCTTATAATTTGAAGATTGAGAGGAAATGTAGGAAGAGAAAGAAAATATTCAGAGAAAATTAGAGAGAATCAGAAATTATATTATTGTGTTGTTCTGACCATACTAATTATGTGATATTTATATACAAGTCATAATAGATGGTTGTAATACTAACAAGTGACAGCTGGAGCTAACTTTAATAATTGACATTCTGGGCTAGTAGAGCTGGCTTTATAACCAACCAACCATTAATTACTGCAACTGATAGCAACTAGATAATAACTATATTATTCTGACATATATTACCTCTTCAAATTTTCATTTAAATGCACTGGTTAACATAACATGTCAGTATGTTTGAACGCATACAAACATGTCCAATCTTGCATTTACTGAGAAAGCTACTGCAACATGTCTTATCTTGGTTTTTGTTGGTGCAGTTGGGTATTTTGAATGTCGTTCAAGTTATGGACCTTGCTCCTGAACTTGTTTATCCCTTATATGTTGCTGCCTCTGTAGATTGGTATGTTGTAGTTCCCATATTACTCAAATTTATTTATAGCACTTTCTTATAAATTTCTGACTTTATATCTTTTGGTGTTTCATTTGTGGATGATTACAATCACATCTGTTTTTTGATCAATTAACTCAAGTGAAGAGCCTGTTATTAAGAGAGGCGAGGAGCTTCTAAAGAAGAAGGCCTATGGTGCTAATTTAGATGATTTAAATCTGATCAACAGATTATTTTTGCTATTCAATGGTATGCTATTAAAGATTTTGTTAACATATTCTGAAATATGTTTTGGTCAATTATTTTTTCTTCAATTTGTTTATGATCAAATGCGAATATTTTTAAGTTTCCCCTGAATTTAAAATTTGATCCTGCGTGATCCATACATAAATTAAATATGTATGCTTGAGAGTATAATTGATTCTAATAAGGTTGTTCCTAATTTCCTATTATTTTTTACATTTCAATTAATTAATATCATGTGTCTTCTGGTAAACATTTTGTGCACATCCTTCATGTTTGAACTGTGTGCCCTGTCGGTGATCTTCAATGCTTTATTACTTTTTTTTATCAGCAATGGCTGCACCCATTTTTCATAATTAAGTGCAATTTAACACCGGATAAATGGCCTATCTATTGTTTATGCTCTTGCTTGAAGCTGTAATAAATATAAGACCTTAGTTGTCTGCCTAACAACTTATTCTATAAGTAGATTTGGTGGACCAGCCTGATTGGTTATTGTCCTGGGAACTGACCTGTAACTGGTCCAATCTCTGTTTAGATCGGGAAGGCATTTAACCTGGGGTGGTGTCATCAACCTGGCCTCTGAACTGGGTGAACCCAGTCCTTTGAGTTAGTTAGAACAACATCACAAGTATACCCAGACTATTTTTATTAAAAAAATAAATAAATTTGTAGTTAAAATAAAATTATCAATTAAATATGCAAGTTTTTTTGTATACTAACAAGTCTATCTGAAAATGTTAGAGAAAAAATTAGACAACAAGTAACTGCTTTTGTTCCATGCTATGAATTTTTTAAAACATTAATAGACTCAAGATTGTACTCCTACATTTGTTTTCTAATTTTTTAATTTACTCTAAAAATAGAAAACCTAAATGGTACAAGTATTGTGATTTTTGATCATATTAGTGGTTTTCTTCTTCCAGATCATAGCCTTTTGTGGTGTTTATATGACTTTGTTGGTAATACTAGACATTAATTGTTCGCCATTTGCTTTACTTTCATTTTCTATTTTCAGAGAGAACTCTTGTATCTTGAAAGTGAATTCAGTTTCTGCACTATTATATCTAAAACCAAATTTGGATTTTATATATTTCTTTTTGTTTGCTCTTATTATTGCTGTTGAATGTAGGTACTGTTGGAGTTGAAAATGGTGATTCAGAATCAAGAGTTAGTCCTGGGAGTCACGCTTTAAAGGCAAAATTAATGTCTATATTCTGCAGGTCTATTGCAGCAGCAAACAATTTCCCATCCACCTTGCAGTGCATTTTTGGTTGCATTTATGGTACTAGAGTATCCTTTTATTTAATGATTTTGAGCTTATATTTGCTAATTAATGTTTTTTTGTTGTTTTCAAAACTTGTAGCTCTTTTGTTGCAAAGTTGATTGCTTAAGAATTGGCAAATGTAATTAAGATTTTATCATCCATGACACATGAACTATAGTAATGATACTTGTGCACTTCTATTGATAGCTTCATTGCTTCGTATATTGTTTGTATGTTTATTATACATATGAATATATTATCTTAGAGTTTGTCTGACTTTTCTTTGAGGTTGTTTGATTTTTTCTTCTATATTCTGTTACAAAAAGGGAGAGGATATAGAAAATGCAAATGGGCAAATCCTTAAGGATTGAAGTAAAAAAGTGTTGAAATAACATTTCTTTTGTGATAATATTTTTCTCTGATCAAACAATTTATCAATGATACCGTGTAAACATGGATCATGCCAACAAAAGCCCCAATTTCTCGTATGTTGTTTGTATGATTATTGTACATATGAATATATTTTCTTAGAATTTGTCTCACTTTTGAGGTTGTTTGATTTTTTTCTTCTTTACAAAAAAGGAGGGGATATAGAAAATGAAAATGGGCAAATCCTTAAGGATGGAAATAAAAAGTGTTGAAATATTATTTCTTTGGTGATAATATTTTTCTTTGATCAAACAATATATTCAATGATACCGTGTAAACATGGATCATGCCAACAATAGCCCCAATTTCTCTTATCTTCAAGTGTTATACCCTTAACTAAATCATGGACAGAATGCTAGTGGGGGAAAATGGAGTATAACTTTGTACTTAATTGTACACGCTATACTCTTTCTTGGTAAATTTTAATAACAAATGGACATTTTTTTTAATTACAAATAAAGCTTCTTTCATATTAACGAAGTTTGTCCTCTTTTATATCATTTAAAAATTCCAACTTTCCTTTGTTTTAAACAGAGTTCTTTCATCATCAAAATAAGACAGACACACAAGAATGTGTGGCTCAATAATTGAGTTTTCTGTGCTGATTTTCGTTTGCTCTATCTTTTTTCTTCTGTTTTTGTCTTTTTGTTTTTTAATCTTTATCTTTAGTATTTAATATTCCCGAATTTAATAGGGAATGGTACAACATCAAGGTTGAAGCAATGGGGGATGGAATTTACTGTATGGGTATTTAAGCATGTAAGTGCAATGTTACTTGGCTTTTGGTTAATAAAAGTCTCTCTGCCTAATAAATGTTTAGAAAGTAGAAAGTATGGATGCAACATGGGACATGGATATGATATTGCACTAGCACAGGGATATGCCAAATTTCAAAACTATAGGATATGCTATGATTATAATAATGCAGAGTATAAACTTAATGCAAAATTAGCATTAAACAACCCAAGATGTTTTTATCAAGAAAGAGAATTGATGTTTTAAAAATGAGCATGCATAATTGCAAAAGTCATCGTAGATGTAATAAAATGCTACATTTATCTAGTTACCATGATGTTTTCATCTTTATTGGTATGAAAGTTTGAAAATAAAAGAAAAAAATTTGTAAAAATATTTTCTGACTACATATTAACATTAATACAATTTTGAAGCGTTTGTGTTTTTTTTTAAATGATTCAGTTGAATTCATTTTAAATGCCCTCCGAGACATTTTTTTAGAAATGGTTAAGTTGAAGCTCAAAATAAGCCATGAATCTGCAGTTTGAAATGAATTTTACTGTGTTGGTTGTATTTCTATATTTTGATTAGCTTTTCGGAAAGTGGTTGTACTTCATTATAACTTTATTGTTCTTTTGTTTCCTCAGCATCTCTAATATCTGTAACTGGTGCAGGCAAAAATTGACCAGCTTAAGTTAATGGGTCCTGTTATTTTGAGTGGAATTATGAAGTCCCTTGACAATTATCCAAGTTCTGAAGCAGGTTTGCTTGAGACTTCAAAGTTCTTTTTAATGTTATTTGAATAACATTTATTTTGTTTTGAATTCAATTTTGAGTACCGACTCAGATGCCACTGCACGGGAGGTCAAAACTTATGCTTTTCAATCAATTGGATTGCTTGCACAGCGCATGCCTCACCTATTTAGGTTCCAACCTCTTTCTTGTGTTCATAATTTTTGCCATTTTATCATATTTACTATTCCTTTTCTATGGGTAGAGTAGAATGGTGGAGGACACTTTAAATATAGTAATGGACAATATATAATATATTTTTAGGAAGGTTAATCATGTAGACTGTAGCTCTCACTCATGCCTCCAGAAGAGATTGATGGTTGTGCCACTTAATCGTGTCCATGTAACATACTAAAATAAATCATGACAATAAGTTCAGCCCTTTGCCTGAACCTCTTCCTTCAAATAGTTTACTCTGATCTCATGGTATGAAGGTTGGTTAAATCCTGGGCCATGTTTTAAATCTGAATCAAGCATTCTCCTAATGCTTTGCTACTTACCACTTTAAAAGGCATTTCATTTTCATAGAAAAACCGTGGAACGTCTTTAAAAGCAGTTTCTCTATGATCCTTCTTAAATAATTGATTAATTGTGGCATATGAGCTAATTCCCATCTTCTTAAAAATATTTTTGAGTGCTGCCCATATCCTCCCTTTAAGTTCTCTTTCTTTTTCTGTTTGTGCATCATCATCCTCAACATCAAAGCTTGTGTTCATTAATCTCTGTTGCAGACCTTCAACAATTTCAAACATCTTTTTTTTTTTTTTCACTTCTTCAGTCAGTCACACTTTTGCAAGCACCTACTACATCCTTGAGTTCTAAGCCATGTGGTGCTTCAAGCGATAAACCCCTCCAGTTAAGACCTTTTCACAGTATTTGCTTTTGAAATTTCCTAGTATCACCATGAGCACTGACAGCTGTAGAATGAATTTGGCTGAAGGTGGATTAGAAGTTGTGTTGATGATGCAACAAAGTATAAATTATGAGGGGGTGGAAACGAAAATGGAGACCTGAGAACACAGAAAACAGAGGTAAAAGTGATGAGTGAAAACGGAGTGTTTGAGTCAAAAGAGATGAGTGAAACAGAGGGGTCGTGTGAGAGCAGAGAAGACTGGTAAAGCACACACCTGAGGTTGAGGGAGGTTCAAAATGTTTGCTGAGCAGAAAAATGTGTGTTGTCTGTGCTGTTTGCTTAGCACAGAAGAGAAGCTAATGCTCTTGAGCAGTTGAAGTCTTGAGGAGTCTAGGGAGAAGAACTTTTTGTGCAAAAATGACATCATCCATGGGTCGTTTAAGAAACTGTAGAACAAGCATGTCTTTTCATTTGATTAGGTTTTTTATAACCATTATTGGGCTTGAGTTTTGCTCAAAACCCATTTTTAATATATAAAGCCTGGATATTTTTATGTGCTGACAATTCTTGCATGATTCCACCACTTTTATGATCTATCTGCTGATCCCGTTGATTCTAATGTTTCATGATTTCACATGACATGGTTGTGGATGGCTAATTTGTGGAATCATGCGATTCCATGAGTTTGCTTGCAATATTGCCTTTCTTGGTTCTATGGATTAATGCTGTTATGAAGAACTGAAGACAATATCCATATTACTTTACAAAAGATGAGAAAAGCATCTAAAATTGAGAAAAATGAAAGCAATTTAAAGTGTAAGTGAAGAGGTTGGGTATTGTAGGGAAAGCTTTTCGGATGGAAAGAAAATGAAGAAAGAGAAAGCTTTGTAGAGAAAGTGAGTTGGAATTTGACGTAGAGTAAAAATGAGTGGGATATGAAAGCAACTTCTCACTGTTAGCTCATTGGATTTTTTATCAAAAGCGGGGATTAAATGCTTAAAGTTATGCATAATAGCAAGATAATAATGGCTTTGGGTGCTTTCGAGTGAAGTAATTCATCCAGTTGGTAACTTAGTTCCTCCATAATTTATTATTTCATTCTTTTAATATGTTTCAAAATCTAACTTATCATCAGATTTTTTTTTCTACAATTTATGTGATCCTTATTTACCTGACACCAATGTTGTCAAACTTGAGGGTCGTAGGAGGATTGAAAGGGAGATGAAAGATTGTAACTTGACTCGTAATAGCAATGAATATATAAATGATTATATTTACAGACTTTTGCATGCATTAAAAATAATAAAGACAAGAAAAATAACTCAATAAATCATAAATATTACGATCCAATTCATAACAAGTAAAAATAGGTTCATATATCGTAATACTTTCTCATAGTATTTACACTTCACATTCTTTCTTTCCCATCACTTGAATCAGTCCTTGTTCCAATACCACTTCCTCTTCTAGCAACATAACTTGAACCACCTTTATTTGATGCCATTATTGTCCTACAAATTCCAAGCAGAACAAAACACTATCTAAATGATAGCAAGAAGAAAGGAAATATTAAGAAGAAAACTTACAGAACACAATAGAGTGGGAGAAGAAGGGAATGATCAACAACTATGATGGCACCACGGACGATGTTGATGCGAGAGTCAAAGATGGTGAAGTGAACCTTGTTGATGAGGAAGCAAGCGTTGGCAACTACAATGTGAGTGTTGTGCGCCCATGGTAATGGTAGTGCTGTCAATGATGAGTGCAGTCGAGTAGAGTTGTTTGGTTCTTATTTGTGATTGGGAACCCTCGAGAAAGGACCATTTTTTTTTTAAATTAGGTCATCATAAACCTGACTTAAAAAAGGCCAACTGCATGAGTTGTGTAACTAGAACCCCAGGCTGCACAGACGAATTGACATGGTGCACAATCTGCCAATTTCATTTTGGTAGCCCATGCGTGCAAGCTTGCTGCCGTCTCCCTTTCTTGCTGGATTATGAGTTTGTGAGTATAAAAAATTTGGCAACATTGGCTGGCACCAACTTAAAAAATATCTAAGTACCAAATGCTCAGGTCACCTGAGAGAGGCCTAAAAGGCATTACAAGGGAAAAAAGTTCAATGGCCATGGGTCAAGACCATATAGTTATAGGTATACTTGAGGCAATAGAGCACTCGGGCGGGTCAAGGAAAGGACTGCACGTCAGGGGAGTTCTCAGCTTAATATTACCTGTGCTATATCTTGGATGTGTGATATGGTGGGACTGTCTTTTGTTTGTGTGAAACACAATAGAATTACTAATTCTCATTGTTGTAGAGTTGTAGGCATCAAAAGGCTCTTTCTTCTTATGTGTGTATTACATTATGGGATAGAGTTTTCTTCTTTCTATCCTTTGGACTGGGATTGGATAGCTCTGCAGTTAATTCTTTCTTTATTAACCTTTTAAATTTGCACGGTTTTATGATGGTTTGCTATTGCTTTTTTTTTTTTTTTAAATTTTTTATGTATTTCTCTTTTTTAAGGTAACAAATAATTCTTTTCTAAAAAGAGAATTGCCTTGAGCTAGGTCATCTGTGATGTCTACTTAGTTACTAAGCTGCTCCCTGTTCTGCCAGGGAAAAGATTGATATGGCTGCTCGTCTTTTTCACGCCTTGAAAGATGAATCTCAGTCTCTTCGATTTGTTGTTCAAGAGGCAACTATATCTCTTGCTTCAGCATACAAAGTATGTATCTTTCTGCTATTTAGGTGAATCTATTTTTGTATGAATGTTCTTCTCAGTCACATAAATTGTATTACAGCTGATGTGAAAGTTAAACTAGTTTGTCAAGTATAGTCACACAGCTAATGCTTACCTCACTTGCATATATGATACAGGATGCATCATATTGTGGCTTGTCTCTTTAGAAATTTTGAAAAAATTATACAATTGAACAAATGCATTGCTTAGTGTACAATTGCTATTCGTACCTTCATAAGTCTATGCTATAAGAAAATTATTATAAGCCATTGGACGTCCAAAGTTGAGCCAAAGCTTAGCTGCCTTTATATTCAACATAATTAATCTCTTTTAGAGGAAAATATTCCATGATTCCTTTTGATCATTATATGTTAATTTAGAAATAATACAAGAGATTGGAGAGTTATGATGAACCAATGAACTTTTGTTTTAGGTAGGGGTGAACATGGATTATCAACCTGACTCGATCTGAATCTTAATAAGTTGGTTTGACCAAACTCGTTTGAATTTCAAAAGAAGAAACTGAACAAATCAAGTCGGGTAATAAGTTTATTTTTTGTTTGCAAACCAGAGCAATGACCCCCAACTTATTCAAGTACATATTTTATTCAGTATGAAACAGTAGTGAATGAGTGCTATCGTGTTTTGTTTCAGTTCTTAGCATGCCTAACACTGGAAGCAAACCTAGGTGTTTTCTTCTCTGACCATAATCAGCTCCAGACAATTGACAATGACCAAACCACACTTCAATTTCCAAAGCCACTGCACATAGTGCCCCTTACTCCCCAACAAATCCACTATCACCACCATTAATGTTGAGAATTAGAAGGTCAACAAGTTTGAAGGCTACATAGTTCAAAGACTTGATGGGGCTTCCATTTTCAGATTCAATGTGCCATTGTTAATTTCTTTTCTTTCATAGTTTCTTTCAATACCAGTTGTCAATTGATTCCATGATCCATCCATGGAAATTCCTTGACGCTGTTTATTAGAATACAATACAGATGCTGCTAATTTTTTTATCAATTTCCATTTTGTCTCTGTTCTGTGAATCTGTTTGATCCTCTCTCTCATTTCCCCATTTTTCTGATGATGGATAACCAAAGACCAAATTTGGCTTGACCCAATGTAACCGAGTTGAGTCAATTTGGGTTGTGACTGAAAAAGGCAACTAGCCAAACTGACTTGACTCAATCTTTGTAACTGTTCTGTATGGTTTGAGCCCAAACTGACCCATGTTCACCCTTATTTTTAGGTATTGTTTGCTTTTAGTTTTGATCTGAATGGTTTCCTTGTCCTTTATAACATTTTCGTTAGAATCTTTTTTACACAACTATAATTAAATAATGTTAACAACAATCATCTCAATTTACTGATATTTCTGTATTGTTTCTTGTACTAGTTCTTCAAGGATGTATGAAGCATATTACTTCGAAAAATTGTAACTTATTAAACTAGTAAAGCTATACAGTTAATTAATGGTTGCATTCGTGTGATTTTGTTGTACTGAATTCTTTTATTTCATAAAATTAGAGTAGAAACTCAATTTTCCTGGACTCTGTTTTATGGGCTATATTGTTGAACTTTTTTACCAACAAGACTTTAGGTTTTGGTATAAAAATATAATTGTGGACTCTTTTTTCAAACCTCTTATCATGCTCTTACTTTTGGACTTTTTTTGGTATATCTCTTATGCTCTTACTTTTTATTCGCTGTACTTTTTATCTCTTGTGTATCAGGGAGCCCCATTAGCTGTGTTACAAGATTTGGAGACACTTCTGCTAAAAAATTCTCAAGTGGTATGACAAAACATACTGACTTTTCCCCTTATCTAGGATGTTATATATATATTATTTGTTTCTGTTATGTTGGAAATTACATGATAATAAACATACTCCACTTTACTAGCTGCCTAGGTTATTGTAACTTCGGGAATTGAGTAAGATTATTTTTATTGTAAATTGCTTTTATTATTTTCCTGTGTATTATTTTGCTCATATGTCCCTAGGCTGAGTGTGTTCCAACTTTCAATCCTGCAATTTTAGTCAAATATTCTCCTAAAATATTAAGTCCTTAAAATCTTGAGTTCCTTCTTCAAATATTAAGAAATTGGAATGACAGACAAGTAGTTCGTCAAAAGTTTATAATATGATCTATGTAGATAAAAAGTGAAACAGAATCCATCCTAATAAAGTAGGTAATTGTGAAATTAGCTCCCGGAATAAATCCCTCGATCTAAGGGATTGTGGGTTGACTTTCCTAATAATGATATTTACAGTTCAAAACACAGACATGCATACACTTTGAGAGAGAGATCATACAATGATACGATACATGGATGGTTTAGACTGAATTCAGTAAAACAAATCCTGCCATCCATGTAAAGTTGTGTGATCAAGAATTGTTGTTCTTGTTATAAAAATTGAGATGGTTGATCTGCTCCCTGTAAAAGAAGTCAATTGTAAATGATTTTCTCTCGAAATAATGAAATATAATTTTTTAGATGTTAGAGGTCTAATGGCCTCCATTTGGAGTTTTGGGTATGGTCTCTGTCTTACACATTATCCATTTTATAAGTTTTATGGTTTTCTTTTATTCTATTTTTTCTCCAAAGTATCTTACCTTAGCAAAAACTTTTTTGTCTTGTGTATTTTCTCATTTATTGTCCCATATAAAATTCTTTTAATATGACAATATTTGGGAAGAGGTTTCAAAGTGGCACTGACCCATTCATTGCTACCATTTGGACCTGTGAGCATGAACCATTACATTTTAATAAGACCTACACAAATTTGGTACTTGATATTTTTGTTATTGTAAGGAGACAACTGAATGGTGTTTTTTTTTTTACATTGGTCAACATTAGTTACGATGGAATGGACTTTTTGATACTTTATATGGCATTCTAACCTATGCTGTATTTGGTTGGAGTGAGAGTTCACTCTTTTGAAAGAGGTTGTTTCAATAGCTTCTCTTTGGTGAACTTTGTACGGCTTCTTACAGGGCTCATTTCATGAGGCAATCAGAAGAACATAGAACTTTTAATTTTATTATTATATTTTTTTTAAGGAAAGATTTTATTAAGATAGAGAAGGAAGATACAGAAAGAGGATAAGGAATCTTCAAGAACTAAAGATGATACAACAAAAGGAAACAAGTTAAGTAACAATCACAAAAATACCAATCTCTGTGGAGATCTAACAAAGGGGACACCCCTCAAAGACCAGGAGCAGAACATCATAATGGAGCTAGAAAAAATACTAGATGGCAAATGAACTGAATACAAAATTTCTTTGCTGAGAAGATTCTTTCATTCAACCAAATACACTGCCGCCAGAGAACACTATGTAGCTTTTTGGCATCTTTACTTTAATCAAATCCTCTGAAATTAGTGCTATTATAATATCCTATCTAATTAAAAACTCAGCAGACACATGGTTTGAACCGTAACATGCTGCTTGGTGATGTCAGGAGGAAAGTGAAGTGCGTTTTTGTGCTGTTAGATGGGCAACATCTTTGTTTGATCTTCAACATTGTCCAAGTCGATTTATTTGTATGCTTGGAGCAGCAGATGCTAAATTAGACATCAGGTAATTACAAATTCCTTTAGTGATGATCTGACATGCTATAAAGTATGTATTCTTCTAAAAAGGGGATTTCTACTACAAATATTTCGAGGGAATGTTTAGCTTTGCATTTTTTGTTTTGTTTTCCTTTTACATTGGAGATATCCTCCGAACGGATTTTCTTCTTTCATCAGTAAAATAGGAAAAAACCCTCTAAGCCTGTTATTGTGCATATTTGTTTAAAAAAGGAGGTGCAATTACAAAATGAACACTTAATTACATGTTTATTTTGATATTGTTTGAAGTGATTGTTTGTGCCTCTTGTCAAATGTCATAATTTTTATAAAGCATGTATACAACATTATAATATGCACATGAAAATGTATGTTCCAAGCATGACTTTTATATTCTAGATGTAAAAGATTGCTTTGTCTGGTAGTATTTTTTTTTTCCATAACTCTGTAAAGAGAAAAGGACAAATGCATGTGTTCAATTTTAATAACCATCTATCTTGAACATGTTATGTTCTTAGATTGCACTGCTTTTTTTAAAATCAGAGACTATGATTCTCGTAATGCTTCTTGCTGTAAACAGTTACTTTTATTCCAAACTGATGATTTTGAAACTTTATTTTTTGTATAATATGAAAAACTTGAGTTGTAATTATAACTTTATTTAGGTTCCATGGTAATTAAGTGTTGATGTTTTTTAGAATTTGAAGTCTTATATTTGGCATCATTGACTTCAAATTAGGTTTTTGTTTTGTGGTTTGAAACAGAGAAATGGCACATGAAGGTCTTTGTCTTAAAAGCGAAAGTCAAATTTCTGGTCTTATGTATCCCAAGTTGGGCATGATGCTGGATTACATTCTTCGACAACAGCCAAAGTTGTTGGAGTCCAGTGAAACTAGAGAACAAAACCTTGTTTTTCCTTCAAATACATATGTGGTCATGATTAAATTTTTGTTGAAGTGCTTCGAGTCAGAGTTGGAGCAGAACAAATACTTAGAAGGATCATCCGAAATTATGTCATCAGTGAAGACATTCTGTTCAATCCTGGAGCATTCTATGTCATTTGAAGGCTCTGTTGAGTTGCATGTCAATGCTTCCAAGGCATTGCTTATAATTGGATCACATATGCCAGAGGTCAGTTATTATTAAAGTATTTTGATTGCTTTCTTCATTGTGTTCCATCTGACATATTTATTGTTATAGGTGTTAGCCTCACATTTTGCCCAAAAGGTTTCGTGGCTTAAGAAACTACTAAGTCATGTGGATTTAGAGACTCGTGAATCCATTGCACGTATACTTGGTATTGTGTCTTCTGCTCTTTCAATCCCTGATGTTATTTCTGAATTGACTTCCTTATTCAGCCAAACACTCAAGTCAAGGTTTGTTTACTGGTGGAACTAAATTATTTTAGCTCACTTTCTCAGAATTGCTGCTTTTTCCCTGTTTGATATATGCTCACGCTGAATTAATTTATTGACAGGTTTGAAACTCAGCATGGCGCTCTTTGTGCAATAGGATATGTAACTGCGAATTATTTATCTAGAACACCTGTAAGTATAATTTTACTTCACATTTTTAATTACTAACAATGTTTGGGGGATGTATTCAATTGAGATTTACAAGACTAAAAAAGAATCATCTTGTATTTAAAATTATACAATTTCAATGGATTATTTTGTTGACTGGATTTATATGGATTTTCTGTGATTTTTTAATTGTATTTATAAATATGGTTCTCATGAAACAATCTCATCCAAATATGTAAGACTTTTCTACTTCATTTCAAACTTTTCTCAATATCAATAGTGATGAGTAGAGTAATCTCTTCTAATTTTTAATGTTTTTTGGTCCAAGTAATTGTTTTCTGCAAATGTTATGGGTTATTGCTATTATTATTATGTATGATTGTTCAATCAATGAAAACAAGGGTTTTCTGTTTTCTGATTTGGCTTTTATATGTGATGTTGTTCTTTTGTTCACTGAATTTTTAAACATTTTCCTTTAACCATGATTGTTTTTCAGCAACATGGTCCACTTGTTTATGGTCAACGAGTTGAAAATATAGCTATTAAGAATTCTATGGAAAGCAACAAACAAGAAGGAAATGGTGACATGCTAGTGTTCATTTTTTCATAAACTGTTGATATAATTGTCAATTTTCCTTAAAAAATCATTACATTCTTACCAAATCTTTTAAATTCTACTGGACTTTTTTTATGTGAAAAAGTCTTGAAATCCCAATTGAATACACCTCTTTAAGATTTTATACTAATGATTTAACACAGTTTCTTAGAATGCTAGTTTTATGAGTATGAGTATGTGCAATTGTGATTTGATCTTGATCAACATGCTCAAAGTTGCCTGTTCTAAAATTTACTATTATCCACTGAAACTGAAATCATAATTGTTGCATATAACGTCATTGCTTTGGTTATAAATATGTTTATACTTATTGTACATGCATAATCTTGGCAGATGCCAGAAATACTTCTCCAGGATACACTTAGATGTCTGGTTAACGTGGTTAATTCAGAAACTTCTGCACTAGCTGCAACTGCAATGCAAGCACTGGGTCATATAGGACTACGTATTTCATTACCCCCACTTCATTCTAATTCAGGTAAATTCAAGTTTAAAAATCTGATGAACTTGTTTTGATTTTATTTGTTGAGCTATCATAAGGGTGTCTGGTTAACTCTGCAGATGGAATTCTAATTATGTTATCTGATAAATTGAACAAGCTTCTCTTGGATCATGATATGAAAGCAATACAGAAGATTGTTATATCTATTGGACATATATGTGTAAAAGAAACATCATCTACTCAGCTTGATATGGCACTAAATTTGATTTTCAGTCTCTGTCGATCTAAGGTATTACATTTTTTCCCCTTGTTTTTTTATATGATGTGCTTATTTTGGGCGACTCGTGTTGGATTGATGTTACTTTGATGCTCCTTTTTTTGTTTTCTTTCTCTAATTTTTGCTCTATTGTTTTTTTCCTTTTATGTTGTGGAAAAGTTAGATTTTGGTTTCTGGGATGCCTTAATCTTGATTGCAAACAGTTTGATGTTATTTTCTTCTTTTTCTTTTTGAGCTAAAAGGAACACTAATAGTATTTTGTCCATTATAAGTTGCAGCCGTTAAAAAGTGTTACATTGGTTTAACTAAATTTTCAGGTTGAGGATATTCTCTTTGCTGCAGGGGAGGCCCTTTCTTTTTTGTGGGGTGGTGTTCCTTTCAATGCTGATATTATTCTTCAGACAAACTATACTTCACTGTCAATGGCTTCAAATTTTTTGATGGGAGATTTGACTTCTGTGGCTAAGCAGAATTCTAATGAACAAAGTGAATATAGTGGAGATTATCATGCTAATGTGAGAGATGCAATTACCAAAAAGCTCTTTGATGTTCTTTTGTATAGTAGCAGGAAAGAAGAGAGATGTGCTGGAACTGTTTGGCTTGTTTCACTTATAAAGTACTGCAGCCATCATCCTACTATTCAGCAAATGCTTCCAGAAATTCAGGTTTTTCATTAACAAAACAAATTTTCTATTTTTTTTCTTCCTATCTCTATAGTAACCTGTGAAACTTCACTTATAATATTGTATTGTTTTCGATGGTTATATGGGGAGAGATATAAATAGAGATTTGTTTTTCTTCAATTTAAAGATATCTCTGATGGTTACAGTTATATAGTTCTCCCCATATTTGGGTTTCCTGTGTATATTTAAAAAGGAAAAGGGAAATTCCAGAAAGCAGTTAGTGTGATATATGGATTGGAAGACAGCCCTTCGTTGTTGTAATTTTATTTTTGTTTTGTTCAAACTTGTTGAATATTGTTATGTCCTATGAGTTCTTTCAGAATTTTTTCTGGACTCCAGTTTATAACCTTTCATACCCAAGGAGGAGTCATGGTCTAACATAATATCATTACTGAAATTCCTTCAGTTTGCCTATTCTTTGGGTGCTAATAGTTTTTAATTTGGAAGTGCTTCCCTGTGTCAGATATTAAATGCATCCCATTTATCACAACTGGAGTAGTTTGATAGTTGATATTGGGTGTTTTTAATTTCAATTGGAAGTGGTTTTTTATTAGGCCAGTTGTTCTTCTTAAGACAAACTTTTGGTTACCTGAAGTGGATCTGTGGCTCTTTCTCTCATTTTGGAGGAAAAGCCTAACTCCTAATATCGAGATCATAGGGGTGTAATGTAAGGAAATGAGTTAATGTGGTTGTTGATGGATGCTGTCATGACTCATGAGAACGGGATCTCCTATGATACAAATGAAGGTTTGCATGTGAATACTGCAGATTAAACTGCTATTCCCCTGAAGTTTTCATTGTTAGTGTGGTGGTTTGAACATGGAAAGGTTTGTTATACAGCTTATATTTTTGGAGCTCACATGCTTGTTTTGGTCAGTGTATTGGGTTTAGAAACAGTTAACCGTCCTCTATCCTGTGGACCTAATAAATCAAAGTTATAACTGGTCAAACTTTATGTTTGTCCAGCCAGGCAACTGACAGAACTATGTGCAGTTTGCAAAATGACTTTAACTAGTTCTTACCTACATTTATTCCTCAATTAGAAGCTTTGTAATAATTAGGTTCTGACCTAGGTTTCCAAAAGTGAAATGCAGGGCATAATTCTATAGGACATGATGTCTGTTTTAATAAAGCTAACAGAGAATATGCTTATATAATTGTATGCTGGGCTGAGGTTCTTCCATGTTAGCATTCTAATAAATTGTTGTAATTGTTACGATGGAGCTTTTCTTGTTGTGAAACCACGACTTATCTTGTAACATGATATTCCTACAATTTGTTTTGGTTAATGGTTTGTTTAGTCTGAGAAAAATGGGTTACCTTTGGTTTAATTTCCAACTTTTAAATCCACGAGTTTTCGTCTTTGTATTTATTACTTTGCAGAAAAAAAGTCTTAAAAGTCAGGCACTAAAAAGATGGTTCATTTTTCAGGGACTAGAAACACCATTAACCCATTTATTTTGTTCTTGGCTGTGTCTATTTTTTTAGCAGAATCCTGTAACTTGTGATGTTGGATTTACAATTATAATGTAAATATGCAGGAGGCTTTTTCTCACCTTCTTGGTGAGCAAAATGAACTCACACAAGAGTTGGCTTCTCAAGGCATGAGTATTGTGTATGACATTGGTGATGAATCAATGAAAAAGAATTTGGTGAATGCACTTGTGATTACATTGACTGGGTCAGGGAAACGGAAAAGAGCTGTCAAAGTAAGTTGGTAGTAATCTAGTATTTTTTAAAAATTGTCTTATGTGGAATAAGGCTTGGTAATTTATTGTTTTTTGCTCCCTTTAATTTTTTGTTTGAATTACATTCCTGAAGTTTTTTTGTGCAGCTTGTTGAAGATACTGAAGTATTTATGGATGGAACTCTCGGTGAAAGTGCTAGTGGAGGAAAACTGAGCACTTATAAGGAGTTGTGTAACTTAGCAAATGAGATGGGACAACCGGACTTGATATATAAGTTCATGGATTTAGCAAATTATCAAGCTTCTCTGAATTCAAAGAGGGGTGCTGCTTTTGGCTTTTCTAAAATAGCAAAACAATCAGGGGATATTCTTAAGCCATATTTACGTTCTTTAATTCCAAGGCTTGTACGCTACCAATATGATCCTGACAAAAATGTGCAGGTAAGTTCCATTTATAATCTGGTAAGCGTGGTATTCAATCTAATCCTTACCAAGAGATTTCCAGTTGAATCCAGAAAAGTTCTTTACCTAGTTTTAATCTATGATAGAACATTATAGGGCTATTATATAATTAATGTCATTGTCAAACTTCAATGTAGTTTTACCCTCTAAAATTTTCGGTTTGGTTCTCTATTGTGTTACGTGTAAAATTTTTCCTTTTTTTGTGCAGCTTTTCCAACCTTTTTCAGTAAAAAAAACTCATTTTTCCTTAGAATGCAATGTTATGCATGATATCCAATGAGTATACAAATTCTTATTTTCAGGCACTTATTCGATTTGGCTTTTGCATTTTTTTCTGTCCAGGATGCAATGGTACATATATGGAAGTCACTTGTGGATGATTCAAAGAAAACCATTGATGAAAATTTAGATATTATAATTGGAGATTTACTGGAACAATGTGGATCCAGGCTTTGGCGGTCGCGCGAGGCATCATGTCTTGCCCTTACAGACATTATTCAAGGACGAAAATTTTATGAGGTCATTAAGATTATTTATATTTTTCTTGAGTTTTAAAAGTGTGCTTAGAGTTGTCATTGATCAATTCTAACACTGTTTCTTTTCATTCTGTATATAAAGAGAATCCTTGTTTTCGTTTGTACATTTTATCAATACAAAAGTTGCCTTTTGAGATCCTCTTCTCTCTCACTCTCTCTCTCTCTCTCCTCTAATACTTGGCAACAAAAACCTAAGTAACTACTGTTATGGTGAGTCATCATCTGGAAAAAGCAGGGCAAATTTTGCCATTGTGGGTTTTGTGATGTTTGTCAATGGAGAATAGTACTAGTTATTCTGGTCTTCTGTTTTTCCTTCCTACTTTTGTTGTGTTGTTTACTTGGCTTTACTCTGGTGTCAAAATATGGTTAATAAGTTTAAGTATTTTTTATTTGAAGAGATAAGAGAGCTATTTATATTTGGTGTGCTATTCCCTTTCATGAAAACTAGTGGGTGATTTGTAGTGTATTGTGCTGTTGAAAGATGTGAGTGATTTATAACGTGTTGGGCTGTTGAAGTGTGTGAGTATACTTTTAGCATTTGGGTAATTTACTTCCATTTTTTTAATTTTAAAATATAATTAAAGATAAAATGGAAATATGAAATGTGTACACCAAAGAGGAGAATCCCCTTTATATGTCATCATAGATTAAGAAAATAAAATTAATTATGGTGGTTAGATTTAAAAATAGTGGGTGATCTGTAGTATATTGTGTTGTGCTTTATAAAGTGTGTGTGGGTAGTTTATTGCCATTTTTTCAATTTTAAAATATAATTAAGGATAAAATAGGAATATGAAATGTGTGCATCAAAGCGGAGATTCCTCATTTGATATTGTTATAGATGAATGCCTTTATTGGGTATTTACTAAAATAAGTAATTTTTATTAGTTGAAAAGTGATTCATTGAATTATGAGTTGGGTCATTAAATATAACTTTCACTTAAATAAAATAATTTTTTTGGCATTATTAATGAAAACTAACCAATTTAACTACTTTTTTATTCTTCATGAATTATATATTTGTTTCTTATATATAGGACCTGAGGTAATAATTTTGGATCCATTGGATATCCATCCATTTTGATCCGTTAAAAAATTATTTAAAAAATCTAATTCATCCATGTTTCATTTGATAAATTTATCTAATCCATTAATTTTATCATCGCTATCTACAGTTTGAGCACTGGTTGATTTTGGTATTTCTAAAGCATATCAACAGGTCTTCATTCTTTCCCTTGTGCTTTTCTTTCATCCTTCACCTCCCACAGGTTGGGAAGCATTTAAAGAGATTATGGTCTGGAGCATTTCGTGCAATGGATGACATAAAGGAAACTGTCAGAAATTCTGGAGAAAAGTTATGCCGTGCTGTAACTTCCTTGACAACAAGGCTCTGTGATGTTTCTCTAACTGACAAGTCAGATGCGCACAAAGCAATGGATATTGTTTTACCCTTTTTGCTCGCAGAAGGTATACTAAGTAAAGTTGACAGTGTCCGCAAAGCATCGATTGGAGTCGTTATGAAGCTTACAAAGGTTAGGAATGTCTTGCTTTGCCTTAGCTTTACAACTTACTTCATACAATCACTTTGCTTTTTTGTTTTTTTAACTTTCTTCCACCCGATTGTAAATTTTGTATATTCACATCAGTTGTTTCTTCAAAAAAATTCAAACTTAGTAGGATTGTATATGTTTACTTGCTCTAGTGTGTATAGTGGAATATACCACAAGACTATTTAGACATTATTTTATTCTCATCAGATATGATGTTGGTTGTTCCTTTTTTCTGCTTTGTTCATTATTCCAATGACAATACTAATAATCTTACCGATGTTTTGTTTTTTTGGTACTACTTTCCAGGTTTATTTGTTTCAGGAGTATAACTTATCCTATTTTCTTGTACTTATATTTTCAAATTTCTTTTGCAAAAAACATAACTAAATAGAATACCAACTGTTGTAGAATTCATTTCCCAGTAAGCTTGATTGGTGCCAACCAGCACATATAATATGTTGCTAGTTTCATTCACAATTTTGGATATTTTTATTGTCTATTTTGGTGTTAGATTTTAGTTTATACTTTGTGAAGTTTCTGGTTTTCCTTTGACTTTGTTTATCTGAGTGTTGTGATTGTGTAAGAAGAATAATGATTGATTATTATGGAAGGATAACATAGTGCTATTATTCCATTAAGTTATGCTGCTGTTAAATATAAGCGTCTTATATTATTGTCTTATTTTAGCATGCTGGAACTGCAATTCGTCCACATATGTCTGATTTAGTGTGCTGCATGCTTGAAAGTTTATCAAGCCTAGAAGATCAATCACTCAATTATGTCGAGGTTAGATTGAATGGTATTTTCAATTCTTGCATGAGTTCACTTTTAACTTTTGTTTATTTATATGTTAACTTTTTATGTTTTTTGTTTTATTAGCTTCATGCAGCAAATGTAGGAATACAGTCCGAAAAGCTTGAAAGTTTGAGAATTTCCATAGCCAAAGGCTCTCCTATGTGGGAGACTTTAGATTCATGCATAAAAGTTGTTGATGCAGAATCATTGAACACATTGATCCCACGGCTTGCTCATTTAGTGCGATCTGGAGTGGGCCTCAATACTAGGTTTGTTATTATCTTATTATAACATCTAATGTATTTTCTTTTGCATTGTTTGCCTTGAGTCATTTCGTTATTATATTTCCGTTTGAAAATTTATGGAGCTTATGTTGATTCAAGGAGGGTGGGTTTAGTAGAAAAAGCATGTAGGATTAGTGACAATCAGTAGTTGGCTGATGTCCACTGTGTGTTATGCATTAATATATTGTCACCCTTATGATGCTGATGCTCGAGCTTTCTTGTTTTAGTGATTTTTTATATTCCTTTGCTTTTCCTCTTCCTTCTTGTTGGGAATATTCTGCCCTACAATGAGGCACAGTTGTCTTTCTTTACTACTGAAATTTTGTTTTATTATAAACAAGGAAAAAATAGAACAAATGAATTCGAACTTTATTATTTTTTAGAGGGAGCATTCTTGTTATTATTCTCTAAATTTGATATCGTGCATGGCCATAGGTATCCTTACTCCCTAGCATTGGTATTGTTGAAAGGATTAGTGCTAAAACAGGTAAAAGAGGATGGTGCCACTTTAGTACCATGTTGAGAAGAGAGAAATCAAGAAGGAATATATTGATTTTTTTCTTGTGTACACAGAGTATTATTGTTTATTATGAAGAAAATATACAATAATAAGGAACACAATAAATATTCAATAATGGGAAATATTTAGTAAGATATTTCTCTATGAAATCATATTATATCTTCTTATTTAATGTAATCGAATCATATATCTAATTCTCCCTCTCAAGTTTGAGCATATGTATCATATGAGAAAAGTTGGTTTTAAATGTCATCAATACAAGACCCCCTTAGTGACTTAGTAAACATGTAATTCAGTTGGTTGCTGAAGTTGTCAAAGTAATCAATGTCGGTAGATATTTCCTGGACATGACTTCTCTATGCCAAAGTGACAATCAATCTTCAATGTGAATCACCTTTTCAAATTATATCTTCAACACTCGTCCTCAAGTTGGAACATATATGAGTCAAGTTTGTTAAGAAATGTTAGAGGGCATGGTGATTAACAATACTCTGTCAAAAAAACATCAGCAGTAAACAATACTTGCCAGAAAACATCAAAGGTAAACAACAGTAGCTAGAAAAGTTGTCTGAGGATGGTACTCGCCAGAATAACCTTGGCGGTAAACAGTGCGGAACCTTTGCTGGGATGGCGGAGGTTCAAAGCTTGTAACTTTGGTTCAAATAATGGTTTTAAGGTTCCAAATGGCAAACCAAACACACTAGTACCAGCTTGTACAGCAAACTTCTGTAATACTCTGATATTTGGGAGTGTCAACCAATCATGTATACATGGTTCAAGATGCCTGAGTAATTTTTACTTCTCTCCTTGCAATCACATAATGTTTAGCACAATTGTAGCAGTGCTGATAATTATATGATTCTTATAAATGGAATGAATCTATATTTAAAATTTGGCTCTGATAGATGCACTTTTGTAATATTCATAATTTATTTTTCATTCTTAGTTATGCTTTCTGTGCTTGTGCAGGGTTGGTGTTGCCAATTTTATTACGTTGTTGCTTGAAAGTGTTGGTGTTGACATCAAGCCATATGCAAATATGCTGGTGAGATTGTTGTTTCCAGTTGTTAAGGAGGAAAGAAGTACTGCTGCAAAACGTGCCTTTGCAAGTGCCTGTGCGAAAATCTTAAAGTACACACCAGCCTCACAAGCACAAAAACTTATTGAAGAAACTGTGGCTTTGCATGCTGTTGACAAGAATTCTCAAATTGCATGTGCATTTCTCTTAAAGAGCTATTCATCTGTCGCAGCAGATGTTGTTGGTGGATATCATGCAGTTATTATTCCAGTTGTTTTCTTTTCAAGGTTATGAACATTCTCTTTTTTTCTCGTGGTTTTTTATTTTGATATTTTATAAAAAAACCAACATTATAACAAATCCAGAATCATAAATTTAAGCAGAAGCTTGTCATTGGCTGCCAGCCACTGTCCTTTAGAATTTTTGTTTGTTGTTCTTGGTGAGCGTTGGGTGTTTCCTTGTAAATTGGTCTTCTAGGAGTCATTATGAATCATGATGCTTATGTATGTAACAACTTCATTTGTCTGTTATATTGTGGAATTTGTAGGATTGGTTTTGTCCTTTTATTTTTACTATAATTTCTCTTGTACTAATTTCAAAGGATGCAATATGCTCTATGCTGTTGCATTCTCATCAATTTCAGAAATTATTGCATGTTCCATTGGAATAAAGAATCTTGAGAATGTATTTTGAAAATAGCAAACTGTAGGTTACTATAGAAGTTGGAATACTGTGTCGAGGTCGTTTATTATGGTTGTAGTGTCGTTTATGTTAGTAAATTATTATTATGGGAACACCAAGACAAAGTTCATTCAGTTATTGTGAAGGGCCAACTCTCCTAAAGTTATAAGTTTGGTGGAAGGCTGGGAATAATTTTATATATCTGACATAGCTCAAAGCACTGGCAAAGCAGATCTTGTCTCCAATTATAATTTAATTTTGGAGTATGTTCCCATCAGCCTCGTAAGGATTCATACTTGCTAAAAGCTTAAGCTCTTACGTTGTGGTTGATTATGGATTTTATATTTAACTCTCGAAAATCATGTATATATTGTTGTAGGCATTTGATTCTGAATTTTAAAGGTAGTTGAGGCAAATTGTGTTTATTGTATGAACCTCGTATAACAAACTAAGAACTTCATATTGAAAAATAAAAGTATTCTCATTTCACATGGACTAAAAATTGTCATGCAGATTTGAAGATGATAAAAATGTCTCTGGTCTATTTGAGGAACTATGGGAAGAATATACAAGTGGGGAACGAATCACTCTCCACTTATACTTAACAGAAATTGTTTCACTTATTTGTGAGGGCATGTCATCATCGTCATGGGCAAGTAAAAGAAAAGTTAGTCTTGCTTTGTTTTCTTCCTTTTCTATTATTCTCATATAACCTCATTCAGCTTGGTGATTTTATGATTTGTGTATAGATGTTCACTTTTTTATCCTGCTGTCACCTGCAGTCTGCACTGGCTATATGTAGGCTTAGTGAAGTTTTGGGTGAATCTCTTTCTTCTCACCATAAGGATTTGCTTCAGTCTCTCGTGAAGGAAATTCCTGGTCGCCTATGGGAGGTAAAATAATGAAGACTGCCACTTTTTTAAGTTTATATATTTGGCAGAAAAACTTATTATCAAATATCAATCATGGACGATTGCCTCAAGTTTAATGGCTTGTTTTTCTTACTACATATGGCAGGGTAAAGACGTGCTACTGCTAGCAGTAGGTGCTCTATGTACATCCTGCCATAAAGCAATTTTAGCTGAAGGTTCCTCCTCTTCCATTGCCATTCTGAATTTGGTATCATCTGCATGCACCAGAAAGGGGAAAAAGTATCGTGAAGCAGCACTTTCCTCTCTTGAACAGGTTAGTAATTTATTTATAGTGGGTGCTGGTTACTAATTTTGGGAAAGTTTTCTTCCTTGGGGTAAATATTGAATTAAGAACCAACAAAGCAATATAAGCAATATCAAATATTCAAGAAAAATATAAATTATAATAAAAAAATGGATAAAAGTCACAACTCAATGCACAATAAGTTACGAACCAAACGTGTTAGGAACTACTAAATTCTAAAAGCATACAGAATGGTGACACTCCAAATTGTAGTAATGAGTTTGATGGCAGAAATTGAGAAGTCAAGCTTTAGGTAAAGTCTACAGAATCTCAAATCGTCTTGTTATGCTACCATGCTTTTGTATTCCACATTTAAAATATTGAAATTAAACGGCACCCATGAAACCATCAAAACACAAAGCCATCTGCTCTGGATCACTTAGTTTTTCTGTCCCCTGATTATCTCTAATTACTATTGAGAATTAATTAGAAAGATAAAAATTAAAAGAAATAACTGAGAGCAAAATATATTTGGCTGTGCCAGTCTTATTTTAATTTGTAGTCATTGGATGAGAAAATTAGAGTCGCAGCCTGGTTCTAATGGGTTCATGGGCCTTCCTTAGACTGGCTTATTTTCCCCCCAATGATTCATAAAAATCCCAAAGTAATTAAAAAAAATAGCAAAATGCCATTAAAAGCACTACAGATTGAGTGAAGCACAACGTTTCATATAATAACACACTGAAAATAACATCATAAAGTGCGTACTAAAATGTTGATTAATGACCAAAATATGCTCTAGAATTTTATCCTGTTCTCATTCATTTTTATTTTCTGAAAAGTCTTTGGATGAGATGAAGCAGAACTTTGATTTCAAGGGTCCTAGCCCATTTACTTTTTCAGGTCAAATGGAGTGAGTGACCTGTAGGCCTGCCTGGCCTCTTTTGACACTGCTTCTATCTATACAAGGAGTAATGGAACTTCTGAGACATAACATTAATCCCCAAGCACTTGGGGAACCCATCCCCTTAAAAGCTAGCTGTTAAAGGGAGATACCAAGCACTTGATATTCCATCAAGTATCCCATACTATTCAATTTGAGACTTAGCCTTTCACCAGTCATAACCCTTTATAGGTAGTCCTTTTCGAGGTGCTGATAATCAATTGAGACCAACGATAAGCACCTAAGTACTTCACAAACTCACCCCCTAAAAGCTAGATGTTAAGGGGGGAAAACCTAACACTTGAATACTTCATCAAGCGTCTTATACTACTTGATGTGAGGCTTAGACTCCCACAATAACCAAGTTCCTATAAAGTTGAAATCATATATATGAACCTTTTACTCAACAGTTTAAGCATAACATAGTAGGTAATCTGAGGATCTATTATTCACTTCTAGTTTGATTAAATTATAAGTATAGGGCAACAACAGACCAGATAAGAAAATTTCTAGTAAAGCTCTTAGGATATCTATTTTAAGTGTACCTCTTTTTATTAGCTCATAAAATTGACATTACATGTTTCCTTGACTGGTGATAAGAACAATAGTAAATTCAGCAATTTTTCATATTTAGTTGCTTTATTTTTTGTATGCTTCCAGGTTATAAAAGCCTTCGGCGATCCAGAGTTCTTTAATATGGTCTTTCCCTTGTTGTTTGATCTATGCAATTCAGAGCCCCTGAAGTCTGGGCAAGCACCTTTGGTCAGTAATCCTGCTGAATCAGGTTATGACAAATTCTGGATCTTCATTTATATCTTGCAACAGATTTTGTTCCTTATAGGAGACTGTGTATGACCATCAATGAATCATTTAATGCAGTTCTTGAGGTTAAGTTTCTCATGCCAAGTTGGTTTAGTTTGATGCTGATCAAACAAATAGTTAAGAGTGTTGTTTCTTGTAGATATTGAATTGATTTTTTTTCCGAGATTCTTCATTTAGGGGTCATTTGGTCTCATTGTTTTTAACTTTCAAAAGTTTGTGTAGGAAATAGCGAAAATATTTTTATTTCCATTTTTGCTTTCACTCTTTCCTATACAGCCTTCTGAAAATAGGAAACAAAGTGAAAATAGAAAACGTTTTATAACTTCACCCTATTTAGAAACTTGATGAAATGGACGATTCTCCTTGTTACTGTTACTGTTCAATGGTTATTCAAATGACCAGCCACTTAAATCATTTGAGTTTTCGTTGTTACAATTTTCTTAGTGCTACTGACTGCAACCATTTTAACCTTTTTTTTTCAGAGTTGGACAGTGTTGAAGAGATTTCTATTCCATATAACAAAATTGTTGACTGTTTAACCTCTTGTATCCATGTGGCACATATAAATGATATTCTTGAGAAGCAAAAGAGCTTAATGCACATGTATACCGCATTACTGTTGCCTGAACATAAATGGAGTGGTATTCTTTATACTTCATTTTTTTTCATTTTTCAAAGTCCCTTCCATTTTTCTATTAATCTTTATTAAGAAAGTCATCGTTGTGCAGTCAAAACTACAGCCTTTTTATCCATCAAAGAACTTTGCTCAAGACTCCACAGTGCTGTAATAGACTCCCAGGGAAATCACGAACTTGCTGGTGCAACTTCTTTTGTCCAGGAGGTAATTGAGGCTTACTCTCAGTTGGACTTGTAGTAACTTCAATTCTTGAATGATCTAAAATCAACTTTATTCTTTTTCAGATATTTCACTCTCTGTCACCAAAAATATTACATTGCATAAGCACAATAAAAATTGCACAGGTACGTCACTGTCTTATTTGGTTGAACATTGTTCATGAGTTAGATTCTCCTGCCCTATAAACTAAAAATCCCTGGGGGTAATCAGCATTTTTTTGGAAGTAATTTTCAATAGACAACACAATTAATTATAATGACATGAGTTGCAGGTGCAATTTAAATTGGAAATCATGAATATTTTCATTGCATTCCTTTAAACATTTGATGAACATAATTTATGAAATGTTTACTGAAACCAGTTCCAAAATATTGTGTAAAGAAACTGAGAGAGAAAAGAAAGGTAGCATAGAAGAGAAAAGGAAAGAGAATATGCGGATGAACAGTGTCTTATTGCTTATCCAGTGAACGAAGGTTTACTTTAGCCTGTAGACACTATAGAAATAAGCATTAGACGCTAAACAGACAAACTGACAGCCTGTAGACGCTATAGAAATAAGCATTAGATGCTAAACAGACAAACTGATAGCCCTCCTTAAACTAATGGTTGGATTTGAAACTACCATTAGTTTATCCTGAAAAGAGTGAAAACAAGAAGCTGATAAAGGCTTGGTTAGAATGTCTGCGTTTTTTATGGTGCTTGGAACGTGAATAAGACGAAGCTGGCGTTACTGTATTGAATCGCGAACAAAGTGAAGATCCAAATCAAAGTGTTTGGTCTTGGAGTAAATGATTGGATTCGCAGCAAGAAGCACATGGCCAAGATTATCAAAATATAAGGGTGGAATTTGCACCTTTATACTTAACTCATGAAGAAGATTACATGCCCACTTTGGTATTCAGCTTCAATTGTGCTACGAGAGACTACTTTCTATTTGTTGGATGCCCAAGCAATAGGATTTTTTCCAAGAAAAATAGTATAACCTGTGGTAGACTTTCTATCACCAGGATCAGAACCCTAGTCTGCATCTGCAAATGCAGTGATATTGAGTTGAGAGGACTTTCGAAGAAGAAAGCCATGAGTTTGAGTTCCTGCAACGTATTGGAGGATCCTCTTGACAACTTTCTAGTGATGTTGTGTGAAAGCATGAATTGACAAACCTTGTTAACGCTGTATGACAATTCCAGATGTGTGATGAGAATATACTAAAGAGATTCAACAATGGAGCGATATAGGGAAGCATCATCAACCGCAGTCATACCATCATGAGTTAAGTGAGTGGACGGAAGCATTGGTTTTGGTTGAGACTTCGAGTGTAGCATTTCAGATTTGGTTAAAAGATCTGTGATGTATTTATGTCGAGATAAATGCAGAGAACCATCAGGTGTCCACGAAGCTTCAACACCAAGAAAATAGTGGAGCTTGCCGAGATCCTTCAAACGAAAATGTTGCTATAGATATTGAATGAGAGATGTGATAGCTACAGAGGAGCTTCCTGTGATAGTTATATCATTAACATAAATGAGAACAAATAAAGTAATATTATCTTGAAATTTAATGAATAATGATGTATCAGATATAGTGGAAGAAAAACCAAAAGATAAAGGAGTTGTACTTAGCTTCTGGAACCACCACGAACGTGGAGCTTGTTTAAACCATAGATTGCTTTATTAAATTTCAAACCAGATGAGGATTGGCATCTTCAAAGCCAGGTGGTTGAATTGAATCATGAAGACATTTTCTTGAAGATCACCATAAATAAACGATTTTTTTACATCTATTTGATTAATAGACCAATTATATGATAAAGTGAGTTAAATGAACAGTGTATTAACCAGTGAAGGTTTACAGAGTATATATAGCCTGTAGACGCTATAGAAATAGGCCTTAGAGTCTCAGTTGTATTCAAAACATTTTTTTGGGAGGGTTGAGGGGTAAAATTGCTCATGACTCTGTAACATGCGTCAGTTCCCGTGTAGTACAACTTAAAAGGTGGTTGTGCACCAGAGATGTGAATAAAGCCCAGTGATATATTTTATTTTCACCCCAATCTTTAATACTAACTAAACGCAACAGATACGATGTGTTGAGAAATTTACTGCAGCATACTTTACATTTGGTTGCCTTATATATTCGGCAAAAGTAGACTCGGAAATAGAAATGATGCCAAAATTATTTTATTAGGAAATATTTTGAATTTAAAAATCTAACGAACAAAACTGACAGAATACCCGAAATTTAGGGACTAGATTTGTAACTTTTTGTGTGTTTGCTGAATGGAGATTCTTGTGCCCAAAATCAGGTTCATATTTCAGCTTCAGAATGTCTTCTGGAAATCATGAAACTTTCCATGGACGTCCCGTTAGCTGGCGACGTCAATGAAGGATTCAAGGATGAGCTGCTTCATCAGTACGAGATAGAGAAGAACGAAGGTGCAAAGTCAATATTAAGAAAATGTGTCAACATTCTTCAAGACTGGAAACAATAAATTGTACGAGCTATGGCCTTAATCCTTCTTTACAATCTTTTCAGATGATCCTGCTTCCTCTTCATTGTTTGGTGTAGTGAATTAGTACTTTTATACTTCTATTTAGTCTTAAGGATTTACAATTTTTTAAGAAAATTATTTTTATACAAATTATTATGACAATAGGTTTTCAATTAAAAAGAGTTTACTCGATTATGTATTTGGGGAAAATGTTAATAAGAAGGATGTTAGTAACATAGTATTATGATTATAGTTTCTAGATAAATTAAAACTCTTAAAGCAACATATAAGATGAGGAGAAGAACATATATTGTTTTGTCTATTGATCTCTAAAACAAATTGAGTGTAATTTGGTAACTTGTGTCTAGCTTTAATATACAAGTTATTAAAATAAATTTGTGATTTTAACTAAAAATAAGATGGTACTTATAATATTATGCACAGTTGTCCCACTATTAATGGTAAGATTTCTTTTTGACAATTTAAAAGAACATTATGGTGATAAAAATAAAACATTGATAAGAAAATCTTAACGCGGTACTTAAACATCCTGAATTATGAGCACTCTTACAATTTTTCTTCCTGCACCCTTATATTTTGAAATACCAAAATCATCCTTAACGGTTTTGGGTACGTTTGGAATAGGGTGTTAAGGTGTTGAAATTTAAAAGATAAAATTATTATCAAATATCTTTTTGACTTTTGGAATGATAAATTCGGAATTCATAAAATGTTTTCTGGTAAACAACCAATTATAACATTTGTGCAATTTAGTCCTCATATTTTTTTAAAAATTAAAATAGTCCTCCAGTGTTTAGAAAAAAAAAACCTCATCTTCTTGACAATAGCAAAACGCAATGCTCAATCCTCTTAACCCAATTTTACAAAAAACAGAAGGGAAATGCTTTCTACACCCAATCATTTTTAACCTGCATCCAACATATTTTTTTTAATTTTAAAAAATACCCTTA
>Ga0123341_1000128_pt1 | contig 34736 bp, 37 predicted proteins | sample Turbeapinknodule_FD_89959 | JGI IMG/M metagenome (GOLD analysis project Ga0123341, IMG submission 89959) | Root nodule microbial communities of legume samples collected from Mexico - Turtle bean Mexico pink nodule | ecosystem: Host-associated > Plants > Roots > Nodule | place: Mexico: Nepantla...
ACAATATTTATAATATTTATGATATTTATAATATTCATAATATTTATCATATTTATGATATTTATAATATAAATGATATTAATAATATTAATAATAATAATAAGTATAATAAAAATCATAATATGACAAAAGAACTTGTCTAGTGTAGTGGTTAAAGCTTCTTTGGTCAATGAAGGGACTTGGGTTTGAGTGGAGGATTCGGGAAGACAAAATAACATCTAAAGCAAATCTGGTAAGGAGGGGGATAGGATTGACCACCAATATCTGCAGCCTGTGCAGGGAGGAGGAGGAAACTACGTCTCACCTCTTTTCTCTGTGTAGAGTAGTGCCAGACTTGTGTGGACTAACTGCTCTGAGTGGATGGGATGGTTTTAATGGGTCATAATGATGTGAGTTGATTTTAGGATTGTTCATTTGATTAGTGACACTTTACTTATATTTAGATTTTAGAACAATTATAGGTGAGAAGCCTAAGAAAAATTCCCACTGGACATTAACTTAACAAGTGTTAAGTAGATGTGAAGGTTCATTTCCATAAGGCCAAAGGAAAAACACAATTAATGGTGAGAATGAATGACAAATATGGGTGCGGAATTTAAGCAAACATATGGTGAGCAATACAGGGACCGAATTGAATTAAAGGAAGCAAAAACAAGAACAAGACATATTTTGGAATTGAAAATAGGAATGGAAATGGAATGGAAAAATATTGGTGAAAGGAAACTTAGAAGATATGGAATTGTGAATGAGCACGCCACTTGGATGGTGAATTGAATCCAAGATAAGTGTAGATGCCGCCACTTGAGAGCTCACAACACTCACAAGATAAGACCAATATAGGACGAAAAACTCTCACTCACAATTTGTGTATAATAACTTTACTCTTCATTCAACATATCAATAGATGAGGTAGGCCTACCTATTTATAGATTTAGGAGCCTTGGAAAAGAAGAAAAGAGGGTAGAATGGGAAAAGGGAAAAAAGTAGGCAGCCATAGGGTTTGACTAAGTCAATCCCGTATTCTAGGCTTATCCTTCTAGAAACTAGGTCAAAATGCCTTCAAATGGGCAAGGAACAAGCTAGAATGCTACCCACAACCCCTATTATGCTTGTACCGACCAATCCTCGTGCGTCGTTAACCACTGGTAATATTGGTGCCACGTAATGAGGGTCCCACGAGGGGTGTGGGCCAGTATCTCGCGAAGCACGTGTGCCAAGGAACCAAAGAGTGGTCAGTCATCGGGACGTACCGACGTGCCACTAGACAGTGTGCAGAAGAAGGACGTCAGGACCCGAACAGCAGAGCTGGGCCACGAGAGGTGGATCCCATACCACACACCAATTATCAGTAAGGGAGAAGCCTAGATCATGAGAGTCCATGCGTGTAGAGTGGATGACGCGTTTTAGGCGTAACACAAGTATAAAGCCACTGGAAAGATATGACCTGAGAGGGTCGCGTTCCAAGGATGAGTTGCATGCATGGCACGTGAACAGCTAGGGCACTCCCAAAGGCGGGTGACCCTAGAGATCAAGTGCACGAGGAGGCACCCAGGTGGTCACCCCGTCAGAGGTTGCACTCCAGTTAGGGAACCCACGCACTAGGTTATCTTAAGAGTAAGGTAACAACAGTGTTGGGCCCACCCCCTCAGAAAGCCCATTTTGGGTAAAAGGGAAACCCTAGTTTCAATCTATATAAAGGAAAGCAACAAACTTGGCAAGGTACGCTATTCATTTGCACCGCTTAACACACACAGTGACATATATACAGTTTTGGTATTTCCTAGCCCTAAGACTGACTTGAGCGTCGGAGTGCAAACGACCTCTAGGGCGCCCTTTGTCTTTTTGTTTTCAGGCATTCATCACAGGAAAGGCACGTGCAAATGCAAGGATTTTGGACGTGAGAGTGACGTAGGCGCACGAAGGCGTTTCAGGTCAACCGACAAGAACATTTGGCGCCCACCGTGGGGCACGATACAAAATATTGTCCCACCAGTAAGAATCAGACAGATCCAGGAGATGAGAAGTACGACGCAGGGACTTGTTGCACCAAACGGGGGTGAAGGCCTCACCCTGCAACAGGTTATGGAGACAATGTGAGCCCTTCAGGAAGAGATGGCCGCGTCGAGAGCAAACCAAGAATGCATTCAGGCTGACTTGGTTGCGTCGCGAGCAACGAGCGAAGAACTGCGTCGTTCGAATGAGGAACTGCGCAGGGATTTGCAAAATTGCGCAGGCGAACGTGAGGAGGAAGATCAAGAACCTGCGACGCCGCCCAGGGAGTTCCCGATGCTGTTTTCGCAAGAAATCATGGATGCCGTAATAAAAACCATGCTTGTAGGGCCCAAGGTGACCTTCACTGGTACAGGGGACCCGGAGACCCATCTCACGGCTTTACACACGCTGATGATGCTGGTTGGGAGCTTCAATGCGATGAGATGCAAGCTATTCATGAGCACCCTGGCGGGAACAACGATGGACTGGTTCATCAGCCTCCCTGATGGCCATGTAACGTCGTTCCCACAACTTACAAAGTTGTTCAGAGCACAATACATCGCGAATCGGGCTCCCCCGTCTATCTCTTATGATCTCTTTGACGTAAGACAATATCGAGAGTCTTTGAAGGAGTTCCTTCACCGCTTTGGAGCACAGGTAGTGAGGTTGAACCTCAAGGAGGAAAGGATGATGGTGCACGCGTTCAGGAAGGGCACTTTTCCAGGCCCCTTCAGCGAGTCACTTATCCGAAACCACCCTAAGACCTTCGCCGAGATAAGGCGCCGCGCGATGGCTCATATTGCGGCGGAAGAAGAAGTTAACGAGAAACGCACGTGCGTGGTTCCCACGCGCCCGCGTGCGACAGGTCGCCCCCAAACCCTAAGGGTGCATGAGGCAACGATAGAGAAGAAGACCCCCATGAAGCAGCAACCCTATCAACCGAGGAAGCCTCAAACCAGGGGACGTGAGAGGGAGAACGTGCCACCAAGGCACGACTTCATGGTAGAATTAAAGGACCTCATCGCTATCCCAAACGTAGTCGAGAGGCTGAAGGTACCCCCAAGACCGACAAGAGGCTCGGGCTCAACAAGAACGTCTGGTGTGAGTTCCACCAAGCATTCGACCATCCCATACGCAACTGCTTAGCACTGGGACACCAGCTAGATGAGTTGGTGAAGAACGGTCTCCTAAGGGATTACTTGCAAGAAAAGCAGGGGACCGAGGACGTGGCGGTGACAGGGGGTGGCCCGGGGCACGAAGTCCCCGTGCATGGTGAGATTCACACCATCGCGGGAGGTTTCTCGGGAGGAGGTTGTACTGCTTCTCAGCGGAGGAGATGCGCACAGGCGGTGATGTCGGTAGAAGCACAAAGGACCGACAATGCCTTCGATGTCGACCCTGTCTTCACCAAGGCCTACCTTCAGGATGTTGTTCCCCATGACAACGACCTGGTGGTGATCTCAGTGGTAACTACAGGAAAGAATGTGCACCGTGTGCTAGTGGATCAGGGAAGCTCGGCAGACGTAATGTTCTGGACGACTTTCAACAAACTGCAACTATCCCATGACATGTTGAGGCCCTATGGTGGCTGTCTGTACGGTTTCACAGAAGACCAGGTAGAGGTGCGCGGACACTTAGAGCTGAGGACCACTTTCACGGATGGTACCGCGTCCCATACGGAGAGCATTAGGTACCTTGTCTTCAATGCCTCCTCTGCTTATAACATGTTGTTGAGTAGACCTACGCTGAATAGGTTAGGGGCGGTGCCGTCGACGGGGCACATGAAGATGAAGCTTCCTAACCTAGCAGGAAAGGTGATTACCATCAAGTCAGATCAGAAGAAGGTCAAGAGATGTTACGAGAACGACCTCAAAACAAAGAGAGGGGTATTCGTGGTCACTACTAGACCACCGTACACAGAGGACGTCCCCCAGCCCGAGGTCAGTCGCACCGAAATCGCCTGGACCAAAGCAGAAATTGCGCGCGGAAAGATAGCCCAGGAGAGCAGACATGATCCGTTTGGCAACCCTGGGGAAAGAGACATTGGAGGGAAAGTCTCCAAGCTTAGCGACACCCCCGATCAAACCGCGCAGAATCTGAATGCCAAGGTCCGACCTGTCCACCAGAGGGCGAAGGAACGTCACCTAATTAACTTAGAAGGTCTGTTCGAAAAGATAGTTGAGTACAAGCTGAAACCGAAACCCGAGAAGTGTGTGTTCAGTATAGAACCAGGGAAGTTTCTGGGTTCCTTGCTCACTGAGCGTGGTAAGGAGACAAACCTAGAAAGGCGCATGTCTGTCTTGTCTGGATTTGCACCAGTTGGAGGAGGGGGTGGCCTCCCTTACCAAGAGTGTAAAGAGGCGTTCATCAGGTTGAAGGAGTACTTAGCCATCCCTTCAGTCCTGTGCAAACCACAGCCAAACACGTCATTTAGTTTATATCTAGTGGTGATCGAGGCGATCAGTTTAGTCCTTGCGCAGAAACAGGACCTGTTTCAAAAACTCATGCGCATACTGGGCAGAGTACGCCAAGGTCCTGAGGAAAGACACCAGGTACCGGAGAAGACAGCCCCATTGGTTTCACGTTAGGTCTCTCCCGTATGGACTGGTTCTTTCAGAGTAATGGAGGTCCTCGAGAACAAAGCATGCAGAGTTGAGATGCTGAAACGAGGCCCGATTCCTTGCACATGGAGTGCAACCGGCTTCAAGTTTTATTTCGGTTAATCAGTAATGTTGTACATGGTACAGGGGACACTATTTTTCCCTTATAAGGGTTTTTTAACAAGGTCACCAAATAAATTTCGATTGAAATATTTTCTCGAGTTATGTACGATTCAGTTAAGAACTTCTTTTCCTTGTGTTAGAAGTCTAGTGAGCGGAGAGGTAGGTTCGTGAGAGAACACCTCCCCTCTCGAGTGAAAGCGACAAGGTTGAACGAAATAGTTCGAGAGATAAATCCTCCTCACCCTTGAGCGAAGCCGAGGTCAGTTAAGAACTTGTTTTCCTTGCGTTAGAAGTCTTGTGAGCGGAGAGGTAGGGTTCGTGAGAGAACACCTCCCCTCTCGAGTGAAAGCGCCAAGGTTGAACGAAATAGTTCACGAGATAAATCCTCCTCACCCTTGAGCGAAGCTGAGCTCAGTTAAGAATTTGTTTTCCTCATGTTAAAAGTCTAGTGAAGCGGAGAGGTAGGTTCGTGAGAGAACACCTCCCATCTCGAGTGAAAGCGCCAAGGTAGAACGAAATAATTCACCAGATAAATCCTCCTCGCCCTTGAGCGAAGCCGAGGTTAGTTGAGGGTTTGTTTCCCTAGCATTAGAGGCCTCGTGAGTGGAGAGGTAGGTTCGTAGAAGAACGCCTCCCCTTTCGAGTAAGAGCGCCAAGGAGGAACGACCTAGTTCACAGTTAAACCCCCTCCTTTCTAGATTTATACAGTGAGGGTAGGGTATCAAAGAACGCTAGAAGAAACATCACGGTGCCAAGCACCACGAGTTAGCAATTGAGCGAGTTAAAGAGCAGTTTTCGGTTTAAGGAAATAAAAGCAGCTATATGTCCGAGAAAGTAAAGTTACAAGCGGATAATAAACTGTTTGTCTGACAACCAAATACAAGTTAAGGAAGAATCCTTGGAACGATTTGCCCGTTTACGACACGGTTTGATACCGCGAAAGGTGAAACGTCCATCTTGGGGTGCACACAGGCAACTTGAGCGAGGGCGTCCTCGAACCTCGCGTCATAAGCATCAGCAACATCTCCGGTCAGCTCAGCCTCGGCTTCTTCGAACCTCTTAGCTTGTTGAAGATTGGCCTCCATTCGACCCAGCTGTACTTCTCAATTGATCGACCTTTTTTCAAGCCCCGCCATCTTGGCTTTGGATGCCTCAGCAACCTCTTCCAGTTCAAAGACCCGGATTCGCAGGGGCATGATTCTTGCCTCCAGCTCGACAACCTCTCTACACTTGGTGTGAAGTTGTTTAGAGAGATCATTTTCAGAACGGCGAAGGCAAGCCAACTCCTGCTTCAGTGCGGTCTCGCGAGCAGCAAACAAACGAGCCAGCAGGGTTGTTTCTTCCTTAGTTTTGGCCTCTACCAGCGCCACCCTCGCTTCAGGCCTAGTTATGAGGGCATTGGACTGAGCAAGAAGAACCCCAAAATTGAAGCCCAGTCTTTCCCTCGTAGCGACCTCATCCGAGTCCACCGTCACCTCTAGTTGGAAGCCTTTGAGGGCATGTTGTAGGACAGTGGGCAGCTCGAGGGCAGGAGGAGTCACAGAAACACTCATCCCACCAAGGTCATGGAACAAGGGAACGCTTGTCGTTCGATCACGGGGCGAAGCCGAGCGAGTGGTAGAAGAGGAATGGGAGGGCATTGTCGGCGTAGGCCTAAGCCTTTTAGAGATTGGCCCCTCGGCGGAGTTCTCATCTTATTTGATCTCCACCACCTTACTCTCGTAAGGAAATGGAGCGGGAGATGATTGGGCGGCGACAAGAGGGACCGCGACTGCAAGAATGGAAGGAGTAGGCGAGGGCGCGACAGTGGCAGAAGCAAGGGCGTGGGGGCTAGAGGTGCCTGCACCCCCCAGACGTCCCTCGACGTCTAGTCAGGATACCAGCCAGCTTGGCCCGTTTCTCCTCATTTAGAACCATCCCTGCGTGCAAATTTCAGAATACAAGAGGTTGGGAAACACAGGAATTAAACATGCGAATGCACAGGGGCAGAATGCGCAAACATAACAGTACGATAACATGGATCAACTCCTCGAGAGTCCTAGGTTTCTTGAACCCTATCGAAGGAAACCCAGAAAAAAGGAACAGAGGATGATCGAAATGCAAAAGGTTAAACAACCCCAGGCAGTTATCAGGCATCAGAATTAATAGATAAGTGCGATTAGCAATCAAAGTTCGTACCTTTTGATAAGACAGGATGAAGGTGCTGGAGTTTGTAGGAAAAACGCAAGAGTGCTCGAGGAAGAAGATGAAGCAATCAAGAGTGTTTCAGAGAATGATGGAACAGTGATTGGAAGTGCGCGTTTTCAAACATTTAAAGTAAACAAAGAAGCGTAAGCGACGATAAGCCCTAGCCGTTGATCAAAACACGTGTGCGCAGATAAGACAGGTTCAGAAAGACGTCACTTTGGCGCAGTATTCACGTCCTGTCAGACAGAGCCACGTAGGTTACCAAAGGCAAGGACTTAGTCTCTTCGTTGAACGAGTTACAGCTTGAGACTGGGGGGCTTCTGTACTGACCAGTCCTCGGGCGTCAATAACCACTAGTAATATTGGTGACACGTAATGAGGGTCCCACAAGCAGTGTGGGCCAGTATCGCGCGAAGCACGTGCGCCAATGAACCAAAGAGTGGTCAGTCATCGGTCACCGAGACATACCGATGTGCCACTAGACAGTGTGGAGAGGTCGGACGTCAAGACCCGAACAACAGAGCTGGGCCACGAGAGGTGGATCCCAGACCACACACCAGTTATCAGTAAGGGAGAAGCCTATATCACGAGAGTTCATGCGTGTAGAGTGGATGGCGCGTTTTAGGCGTAACACAAGTATAGAGCCACTGGAAAGATATAACCTAAGAGGGTCGCGTTCCAGGGATGAGCTGCATGCATGGCACGTGAACAACTAGGGCACTCCCAAAGGCGGGTGACCCCAGAGATTAGGTGCACGAGGAGGCACCCAGGTGATCACCCAGTCAGAGGTTGCACTCCAGTTAGGGAACCCACGCGCTAGGTTATCCTGAGAGTAGGGTAACAACAGTGTTGAGTCCACCCCCTCAGAAAGCCCATTTTGGGTAAAAGGGAAACCCTAGTTTCAGTCTATATAAAGGAAAGCAACAAACTTGGCAAGGTACGCTATTCATTTGTGCCTCTTAACACACACATAGTGAAAGATATACAGTTTTGGTGTTTCCTAGCCCTAAGACTGACTTAAGCGTCGGAGTGCAAACAACCTCTAGGGCGTTTTCAAGCATTCATCACAGGAAAGGCACGTGCAAACGCAGGGATTTTGGACGTAAGAGTGACGTAGGCGCACGAAGGCGTTTCAGGTCAATCGGCAGGAACAAAGCTAAAGGAACTTTATTCTAGCTTATTTATACTATTTGGACCCCTACAAATGAACCCAACTTATTTATAATATTTTTCTAAATATTTAAGACTAGTAGGAAGAACTTCAAGTGCTCTGGACCTTGTCCATTCCTCCTACTGATGAGGTCTTCCTTTGATTGTTGAGATGACCCTTCATAGTTTGCATCCTTGCTCATCTTCTTGTGGACTTGGTTTTGGGGTCTTTGTGGGTTTGTATCACATAGGGAGCTAAAAAGTCATTTCTTAAGCTTTAGGATGAGAAGGGTCACAGAAAGTGTAAATGAGGTATTGGGGAGGGGGGAGGGAGAGGGGATAGCAGTGGTAGGGGAAACTGTGGAAACACAGGAACAAGAAGGCTTTCAGAATTTGTAGGATTGATCCTATCGAAATATTTGCTATGTCATAATTGAAGTCTTGGTCATGGGTAATGTCCAAAGAGCGAGACGTTTGCTTTTCTTTCTCTAATTAGTGTCTTGAGCCAATGGTTTGTATGAGGACTGCTAATTTTCCTAGAAACTCTTTTTCTTTAGAGTAGACGCTTGTACTTTGAGCGGAAGGCATGTCTTATGTATACGGGTTGAGGTATCCCTGAAATACCTCATATTTATTCATTCATTTTTTGCTGATAAAAAAAAATATGTTACCAAAATAAGATGAACAACCTTTCATCTTTCATTCTCATATTTGAGCTTGAGTGTTTTCTAGTAACAAAGAACCTCTCCAAACCTTTATGAAAAACCCTCTACCCAATTGCAATTCTCATAAATATAGGGGTACACAAGCTTGACGGTATATACAAGCGTCTATGTATGCACAAACTTAGTTGGTAAAAAGGACTTCCATCTCTAATCACTCTTAACCATAACAAAAGAAACTAATATGTTAACAACTAACATTTATCAGTAAAAAAGCCAAATTAATTACTTTCATTAATCTTAATAAATGATTTTTTGGTATCTTAGAGTAAGAAAATTAAATAAATATAATAATACCTTTATAAAATAATTTCACACCATGAAACCAAAAAAATTGTTTTTAAAAACATCAAACTTTCTTTAACAATTAATATGTAGTGACTACAAATATTATCACGATATTTGTGATTTTTAGTTCTTTATAAAATAAAAAATAATCCGTTAAGCAACAAACTCAAATGGCCATTTAGATTTGGTTTTTCTTATTACTCTATAATGGGAACGTCTTATTTGTTTTATAGATATAAGTTGTTCCTCAACAAATAAGACAAATGAAGGTTGGATTAAAAAAGAAGAAGAAGAGGAAACTAGAAAAAAGTAAGAGTCTCTTATGACATCCCCTGCAAGCAGAGCTGAGAAAGAATTCTTAAAGGGGGATTGCAATACTTTGAACTCTTGTTTTTCAATTATATAATACTAATTCTTCTTCACAAAAGTATCAAAAACATCACTTTATAATGTTGTTGCCTATCTTAGGCAATAAACAACACAAAGTGAACAAACATAATTTTGCAAAAGGCCCCACTTATTCCTTCCAAACCTTTTATAAAAATAAAACGGCCTTTATTTCTTTTTTGTTTTCTTTTGTTGCAATTTTCTTTTTCTTTTTTCATAAAAGCTTTTATGCAACTTGACATCTCGACTCAGTAGACACCTCAAGTAACAACAATCATATGCCATCACATGAAAAAAGTATTATTAAAAAAATAAAAATAAATAAAGAACATACAATAAAGTATATGGGGGGACTAGACCAAAACCTATATGTTAACAGAACAAATACTGTACCAACAAGTCCTCGAGCGTCGTTGACCACTAGTAAGGATGGGGCCACGTAACCTGGGTCCCACGAGCGGCGTGGGCCAGTGCCTCGCAAAGCATGCGAGCCAAGGTGTCGAAGAGTGGTCAGAAATCGATCACCAGGATGTGTTGATCTGTCCTCGGCAACATAGTGACATCGAACATCAGTGACTCAAACAACAAAGTTGGGCCACGAGAGGTGGGTCCCATACAACACACCAATTATCAGTTATGGAGAAGCCTAGATCACGAGGGGTCCATGCGTGTGGTGTGGATGACGTGTTCAGGCATAACACGAGTAAAGAGCCACTAGAAGAGATACAACCTGTGAGGGTCACGTTCCAGGGGTGAAACTGCATGCATGACACATGAACAACAAGGGCATTCCCAGGACGGATGGCCCTAGAGATTAGGTGCACAAGTTGGTACCTAGGTGGTCACCCTGTCAGAGGTTGCACTCCAGTAAGGGAGCCTTACGCGCTAGATTGCCCTAAGAGTGGGAGATAGCGGCGCTAAGGCACACCTTCAATAACCCTAATGGCGGTTAGCAGAAACAGCAGAAACCCTAGAGTATATAAAGGGTAGTATTAAACCTAATAAGGTACGCAAGTTTTACGCTAATACACACATAGAGATTACAGAGAGCTTTTTACAGCTTACCTTTGGTGTTTCCTAGCCCTATACTGACTTGAGTGTCAGAGTGCAAACGACCTCTAGGGCACCCTTTGTCTTTGCATTTTCAGGTGTTTTATCGAAGAAAGGCATGAACGAAAGTAGGGATAATTGGGCGTGTGATCGTCGTAGACGTACGAAGACAATCGAGGTAACCGGCAGGAACATTTGCCGCCCACCGTGGGGCACGATTTAAAACACTGTCCCATTTGCAAGAATAAGGAAAAGATCAACCAAGATGAGAAACACGAGGCAAGGATCCGTTGCACCGAATGGAGGCGAAAGCCTCACCCTGCAACAGATCGTGGAAATGATGTAGGCTCTCCAAGAAACGGTGGCTGCATCAAGAGTGGATCAAGAACGCATCCAGATTGATCTGGCTGCGTTGCTAGCAAGAAATGAGGAATTACAAAGAACCAAAGAGGAATCGCGTAGGGATTTGCGCAATCAGGCAGGGGAACGTGAGGTGGAAGATCAAGAACCTGCGACACCACCCAGGGAATTCCCAATGCCATTCTCGCAAGCGATCATGGACGTTGTGATACCAGCCACGTTTGTGGGGCCCAAAACCACCTTTACAAGTGTAGAGGACCCAGAGGCTCATCTCACGGCCTTCCATATGCAGATGATGCTGGTTGGGGGCTCTGACGGGGTGCGTTGCAAGCTTTTCATGAGCATGTTGGTGGGCACGACGATGGATTGGTTCATCAGCCTCCTTGATGGCCACGTAACGTCGTTCGTGCAACTTTCTAAGTTGTTCAAAGAGCATTACATTGCAAATCGGGCTCCCCCACCCATTTCTTACAATCTTTTCAACGTAAGACAGTATCAGGGAGAGTCCCTAAAGAAGTTTCTCAATCGCTTTGGGGCACAGGTGGTGAAGTTGAACACCAAGGATGAAACCATGATGGTACACGCGTTCAGGAAGGGCATTGTGTCGGGACCCTTCAGTGAATCGCTCATCAGAAACCGCCCCAAGACTTTCGGCGAAATTAGGTGTCGAGCAGTGGCCCACATCGTTGCAGAAGGTGACATCAACGAGAAGCGCACATGCGTTGTCCCCTCGCGCCCGCGAGCACCAGGTCGACATCAACCCCTGAGGGTGCATGAGGCAACGACACAGAAGAGGGCTCCGGCGAAGCAGTAGCCTTACGAGCCCAGGAAGCCCAGACTAGGGGGCGCGCGAGGGAGAATGTGCCTCCAAGAGTTGAAGGACTTGATTGTTGTCCCCAACATAGCAACAAGATTGAAGATACTCGCTAAGAATGATAAGAAGTTAGGGCCTAACAAAAACGCCTGGTACGAGTTCCACCAAGCGTTTGACCACCCCATACGCAACTGCTTGGCGTTGGGGCACCAGTTAGATGAGCTGGTGAAAAATGGTTTCCTGAAGGACTACTTGGTGGAGTCGCAATGAGCCCAAAACTTGGCAGCGTCAGGAGAAGATCAGGGGCACGAGATACCCATACATGGTGAAATTCACACCATTGTTGGGGGTTTCTCAAGAGGAGGGTGCACTGCTTCTCAGCGAAAGAAGTCTGCACGAGCATTGATGTCAGTAGAAACGCAAGGGGCAAATGTGGCCCTTGACGTCGATCTTGTCTTCACCAAGGCCGACCTCTGAGATGTCGTCCCCCACGACAATGACCCAGTGGTGATCTCAGTAGTGACTGTGGGGAGAAAGGTGCACCGTGTACTAGTGGACCAAGGAAGCTCGACAGACGTGATGTTCTGGACGACCTTCAACAAGCTGCAGTTGTCCCCTGATCATCTGAGGCCTTATACTGGTTGTTTGTACGGCTTCGCGGGAGACCAAGTGGAGGTGCGTGGGCACTTAGAGCTGAGGACCACCTTCATAGATGGTGTCGCTTCCCGCACGAAGAACATCAGGTACCTCATCGTCAATGCCCCATCCGCTTATAACATACTGTTGGGTAGACCTACGCTGAACAGGCTGAGGGCAGTGGAGTTGATGAGGCACATGAAGATGAAGCTGCCTGACTTGGGAGGAAAGGTGATAACCATAAAGTCGAATCAGAAGGAGGCTAAGAGGTTCTACGAGAATAGCCTCAAGACCAAGATAGGGGTGTTCATGGTCACCACTAGGGCACCAAGTGAAGAAGGGGTCGCCCCTGCAAAGATAGCCCGTGTAGAGATCGCCTGAGAGAGGCGACCCAAACCAACAGGAGAGGTCCTGGAGGGGGAGATCGGAGGCAGGACGTTCAAGCTTGGGAAATCGCTAGGCCAAGCAGCACAGGACCAAATCACCGAGGTCATAACACGACATCTAGATGCCTTCGCATGATCCGCTTCGGACCTGCCAGGCATAGATCCAGACTTCCCGTGTCACCGCCTCACCATGGACCCCAAGGTCAGGCCTGTCCGCCAGAGAAGAAGGAAGTTCAACAAAGAGAGGCGACAGGTAATAAAAGAAGAGACGAAGAAGTTGTTGAGCGCCGGCCACATAAGGGAGATCCAGTACCCTGAGTGGTTGGCAAATGTGGTCTTGGTAAAGAAGGCCAACGGGAAGTGGAGGATGTGTGTTGACTTCGCCGACCTCAACAAAGCATTCCCAAAGGACTCCTATCCTCTACCAAGCATTGACGCCTTGATGGACAGCGCCTCGGGCTGCAAGATGCTCAGCTTCCTAGATGCCTTTTCTGGGTATAACCAGATTGAGATGCATCTTAGGGACAAATGCAAGACAGCGTTCATGACAGAGCTGTCTTGCTACTGTTACACGATGATGCCTTTTGGGACACCTACTAGAGGCTAATGGACATAGTGCTCGCACCCATGATAGGGTGAAACGTGCAAGCCTATGTGGATGACATGGTGGTGACCTCACAGGTGAAAGACCAGCATGTGGCTGATTTGGAAGAGCTATTTACGACAATAGCTAAGTACAGACTCAAGTTGAACCCCAAGAAGTGCGTGTTCAGGGTGGAAGCAGGTAAACTCTTGGGCTTCTTACTCACCAAGCGTGGGATAGAGGCGAACCCCGAGAAGTGCGCTGCAATCCTTGCGATGAGAAGCCCAGTCTCAGTAAAGGAAGTGCAGTAGTTGACAGGGCGGATGACTGCTCTGTCCATATTTGTATCAGTTGGAGGAGATAAGGGTCACCCTTACTTACAGTGTCTGAGGAGGAACAACAGGTTCATCTAGACCAGGGAGTGCGAAGAGGTGTTCCTTAAGTTGAAAGAGTACCTAGCCAGTCCCCAGTGTTGTGTAAACCATAGCTGGGTACTCCCCTTTGCCTATACTTCGCTGTGACGGAGCGGGCGATCAGTTCGGTCCTCGTGCAGGAGCAGGACCAAGTGTAGAAGCCTATATACTTTGTGAGCAAAATATTGCAAGGGCCCGATGTAAGATACCAGGCCCTAGAGAAGGCAGCCTTGGCAGTGGTGTTCTCAACTAGGAGACTTCGTCATTATTTCCAAAGCTTTACAGTGGTGGTGATGACAAATCTACCTATCCGCAAGGTCCTACAGAAGCGGGACGTGGCAGGAAGGATGTTACGATGGGCAGTGGAACTTTCGGAGTTCGGTGTCCAGTACGAGCCCCGAGGTCCTATAAACGGCCAAATCTATGCAGATTTTGTGGTAGAGCTCTCCTCGGCAGATGCACACCAAGAGGAAGCCAACTTCCAGTGGGTGCTCTCTATAGATGGGTCCTCTAACCAACAAGGCAGCGGGGCAGGCGTCATCTTGGAGGGACCGAATGGGCTATTGATCGAGCAGGCCCTACGGTTCGCCTTCAAGGCCAACAACAATCAGGTGGAGTACGAAACCCTCATCGTTGGCATGCTATTGGTGAAGGAGATGGGAGCGCAGAGTCTGTTGGCGAAGAGTGACTCCCTATTAGTCACTATTCAGGTGACTGGAGAATACCAGGCCAAGGACCCTCAGATGGTCGTGTACCTAGGGTACATCCAGATTCTGAAGGGGTCGTTTGCGGTGTTCGAGCTAGTGCATGTCCCTAGAGAGCAAAATGTTCGAGCTGACTTGGTAGCTAAGCTCGCCAGTTCAGGCAAGGGGGCAGACAGAGGACGGTCATACAGGAAACCCTAAAGACACCTCGAACTTTCACCGCAGATAATTTGGTGGGCGTGCACCAGGTCAGCACGACGAGAGGAGGGGCGAGGAGTCATCGGTCACTAACCCAGGAGACACTGCAGACTCCCAGGGTAAGCATATATCCAATCCTGGGGGGGAATCAATGCAGGTCTGCCTGGTCGAAGGAGGAGAAACCTGGATGACGCCTTACAAGCGCTACCTGGCTGATGGGATACTCCCATTGGAACCTGCAGAGGCCAGGAAAATCAAGAAAAATTCTGCCAAGTACACTCTCATTGTCGGAGAGCAGTTCATTCACGGGTTCACCCACCCAATCTTGGTATGTGTAAGCGGAGACCAATGCGTACGGATAATGGCAGAGCTCCACGAAGGGATATGTGGGAGTCACATCGGTGGATGATCTCTAACGTCAAAGGCCATTTGTGCGAGATACTATTGGCCAACCGTGAGCGAAGACGGCATAAGGTACGCACAGCAGTGTAAGCAGTGTCAGCAGCACGCCGACTGGCACAAGGCGCCGCCAGAGGAGCTCAGGTCGATTTACAGCCTTTGGCCTTTCTATACATGGGGAATCGATATCTTGGGACCCTTTCCTTTGGCGATAAGGTAGATGAAGTACCTCGTGGTCGCCATAGAGTACTTCACGAAGTGGATAGAGGCTGAGCCAGTGACGCAGATCACGACCCACAAGATCCAACACTTCGTGTGGAAGAATATAGTGTGCCGCTTCGGGGTACTGAAGCGCTTGGTGTCTGACAATGGCACACAATTTGCAAGTCAACAACTGGGCAAGCTATGCTCAGAAGTTGGAATAAAGCAGGTATTCGCATCAGTCGAACACCCCCAGACGAATGGGCAGGTTGAGTCTTCCAACAGAGTCCTTCTCAGAGGTATGAAGAGAAGGCTCGAGAAGGCCAAAGCAACCTGGGCAGAGGAGGTTCCTAGAATTGTGTGGGCTTACCACACCACTCCCCAATCCACCACCAAAGAGACACCCTTCAGCTTGGTGTACGGGTCGAATGCGATGATTCCAGTGGAGATCCAAGAGAGCTTGCCACGCTTCCAGAACTTCGTGGCTGAAGAGTTTAACAAAGAAAGAAAGGTGAACCTGGACCTACTAGATGAAGTCAGGGAGGAAGGAAGAATTAAAGCTAAAGCATTAAAGAGAAGGGTGGAGTATAAACACAGCTCGAAGCTGAAGCCTCGTCAGTTCCAAGTGAGAACGCCTTCGCCCTCGAGTGAGAATGCCAAGGTCGAACGAAATGGTTCACCAGAGAAATCCTCCTTTGCCTTTGAGTGAAGATGAGGTCAAATACGAACTTTTCCCTTGCGTTAGAGGTCTCGGGAGTGGGAAAGGTATGTTCGCAGAGAACACCTCCCCCTGGAGTGAGAGCGCCAAGGTTGAATGAAACAGTTCACCAGAGAAATCCTCCTTCGCCTTTGAGCGAAGACGAGGTCAAATACGAACCGTTCGCTTGAGTTAGAAGTCTCGAGACTGGGCAGGATGGTTCGTGGAGAACACCCCCTCTCTTGAGTGAGAGCACCGTAATGGAGACAGTGTGGTCCAAAAGAGGGAGCATTCACAAATATTTCCTTGGGCCAAGAAGCTCGAAGCGGGATAGCGCGAAGTGCGCCTCCCTCTTGAGCGAGAATGCCAGGGCGAGGACAGCGCGACTCGCCGACGACATCAGTGAAGCGCCTCCTTGCTCAGTAAGAAAGGAACAAGGTCAGTTAGAAGGTCTCTCTCTCCATGTCTTATGAGGCAGGTTCGGAGAGCGACTCTCAGAAGTTCCCTCACCTTGGTGCACGAAGGTGAGGTCAGTTACAGGTTAGTATGCATACCCTCGCTGCCTATGGAAGAGCCTACGGTAGGACCAAGGTAGGTAAGCGTGCTACGTAAGGTTCAAGTGTTCTTCAAAGGCGTTGTTAAAAGTGTTAGCGCGAGCTACGACAGTGAACAATAGAACACGAAGACTGAAAGTTAAGACGAGATAAAATAGCAGCGTTTAACGAGTTAAGACCAAGAAAACAGCTCAAGCAGTTAAGATTCCAAAGCAAGTAATAGATCAGATGGGTGAAATCAGAGACAATTTATAAATATGATTGTCCATACAAGTTAAGCAATAAATCCCCTATGTGTTTAAGAGGGACGGGCAATGGGCACAAGCTGCCCATCAACAACCCGCTTCAGCGTGGATAAGGGAGTAAGGTCCCACTCAGGGTGCACACAGGCAATTTGAGCTAGGGCGTCCTCGAACCCTCCTCCGTAGCCATCTGCGGCATCTTCAAGGAGCTTTGCCTCATCCTTCTGGAAGTGCTCCGTTTTCTCAGCATGCTCTTTCTCCAATCTACCCAGTTGGACTTCTCGGGAGACGGTCCTTTCCTCCAGCTTGGCCATTTTGGCCTTGGTTGCTTCGGCCTGCTCTTCAAGCTCCACCACCCTGGTGTGCAAGGGCAGGACCTTCGATTCCAAGTCGGTATACGCTTGGCTCTTGTCAAAAATCTATTTCTTGAGGTCCTTCTCCGTTTGACGAAGGCAGCTCAACTCCCGGGTTAGCGCAGTTTCACGATGGGCAAAGGCTTGGGCTTGGGCAGCAAGTTCTTCTTTTGCTTTGACCTCCATCTCTTCTCACACTTTGGCCTCTAGCTACTCTTGGGCCCTCAACCCCGCCTAGCTCGTGAAGGCGAAGGAGTCGGCGAGGAAGTCCCCAAGGCTTAGCCCCGTGTGCTCTTCCAGGGCACCCTCACCCAAGACATCCGCGGACCTCCTCTCTTGAAATCTCTTGAGGGCATGTTGGAGAGCGAAAGGAAGCTCGGGAGCAGGCGGTACCGGAACACTCTCAGGGGCGCTCTTCCCACCACCTTCAATAGCAAGTGGCTCGTAGGGAGAGGAAGCGCTATGAGGATGCTCCCGGTAAGATGAAGGAGGGGGCTTCGTTGGAGGAGTGCGAGGTCGCCACTGTGACCACCCTTCGTCTTTTGAAGGTTATGCCCTCCCCGGTGACCTCGTCGTCAAACTCGATGGCCACCACAACAGCAAGTGGGTTGGGGGAAGCTTGGGCAGGGGGAGCAACAACTAAGGGGCTGGCATCGGTGGGAGCAGTTGTAGAGGGGCCAGCATCCGTAGGGGTGCCCTGACGGCGAGCAAGAGCCTCGGCTAGCCTGAGTTTCTTCTTCTCGGTGAGCACCATACCTACACTAAGAGAATGAGCGTGATTTTTTACACAGTACGAGAGAAACAAGAATGCAAGTAAAGACTAAGAAAGGACAGAAATTGATACCAATGTAGCCCTTAAGGTCTTTGGGGCTGAACTCGTGCTTGATTAGTTGAGCGTTGTTGAACACCACCCCCAAGCTCGAGAGAAGTTGGCTGAGTTCTCGATCGGGGGGAGTTAGATCCTCAAGACCCCTTGGTCTCTTGAACTTCAGTTTCCCCACCCAGTAAAGGGGAAACCCATCTAGTAGGGTGGGGTCATGAGCAGTGCAACAAACCCTGAAGAACTTCCCCTTAAAGCCTTTGTAGGATTGTTGGAAAAGGGTCAGGAGAGCTCTCCCCACCACACCATTGAAGATTACCCAAAGCTTCTTCCCTGGATTCTTACCCTAAAAAAAGTAAAGGAAGACGTCCATAGAAGGGGTGAACCCCAGGTGATTGCACAAGATTGTGAACGCTCTTACAAACGCCCAGCCGTTGGGGTGCAGTTGAGCAAGGGCCATGTTTATTTCCGTTAAGAGCGCCCGCTCGAACCCTGTAAGAGGCAAACGAAGTTTAATCCGCTTGAAGATGGTGGCATAGAGGAAGAAGAAGGATTCCCCATAGTTGACGCAGTCGTCAACGCACACAGGCTCGCCCTCTGCGCAGGGGCGAACGGAGACGTAAGCGTCACATTCCCTCCCAAACACACGGGTCATATGAGCGGCTTCGTCTTCCCGGTGCTTGGCCACATCCTCACTAGAGGTAAGCTTAGAGGTCTCAGCAAGGAGGTCCTCAGAGGCACAAAGGTAGAGGGCCTTGTAATCGATTTGAGGGGGGAATTTAAGGTTGCTTTGGTTCTAGCCATCTTCAAGGAAGTCGAAGAGGAAGAGGAAAAAGAAGGAAGAAACGAAGGTTTAGTGGAAGACGAAGGAAAAACCCAGGAAAACCCAAAACAGGGACGCAACGCAAACAGAGGAAGCGTAAAGCGCGAAAAACCTAAATGTAGGAATTTAAATAGTCCCAAGCAGTTATTCAACAGTGAGATAACAGAGCAAGGGTGATCAATGTACAAAGCTCATACCTTTTGATCGAGAGGATGAAAAGTCTCGAGCTTTGAAGAAGGAAGGTTGAGAGCTTTTGTAGAAAGGGAGAAATGATCGCAAGAGTTTTCAGAGAAAGTGATGGAACAGTGGCGAAGCGCGCGTTTTTGAAATAGTTAACGTAAACTAAGAAGAGCAAGCGACGTTAAGTCCTGGCCGTTGATCAACACACATGTGCGCAGATTAAAACGGGCACAGAGAAGCGTCACTTCGATGCACTATTCACGTCCCGTCACACACAGCCACGTAGGTCGCCAGAGACGAAGACTAAGTCTCTTCGCTGAACAAGTTACAGCTCAAGACTAGGGGGCTTGTGTACCGACCAGTCCTCGAGCGTCGTTGACCGCTAGTAATGATGGGGCCACGTAACCTAGGTCCCACGAGGGGCGTGGGCCAGTGCCTCGCAAAACATGCGAGCCAAGGTGCCGAAAACTGGTCAGAGATCGATCACCAAGATGTGCTTATGTGTCCTCGGCAACATAGTGAGGGCGATGAGACATCGGACATCGGTGATTCAAACAGCAGAGCTAGACCATGAGATGTGGGTCCCAGATCACACACCAGTTATCAATTAGGGAGAAGCCTAGATCACGAGGGGTCCATGTGTGTGGTGTGGATGACGCGTTCAGGCATAACACAAGTAAAGAGCCACTGGAAGAGATACGTCCTGTGAGGGTCACGTTCTAGGGGTGAACAACAAGGGCACTCCCAGGACGAATGGCCCTAGAGATTAGGTGCACAAGTTGGTACCCAGGTGGTCACCCCGTCAGAGGTTGCACTCCAGTAAGGGAGCCTTACGCGCTAAATTGCCCTAAGAGTGGATGATAGCGGTGCTAAGGCACACCCTCAATAACCCTAATGGCGGTTAGCAAAAATAGCAGAAACCCTAGAGTATATAAAGGGTATTATTAAACCTAATAAGGTATGCAAGTTTTACGCTAATACACACACAAAGATTACAGAGAGCTTTTTACAACTTACCTTTGGTGTTTCCTAGCCCTATACTGACTTGAGCGTCGGAGTGCAAACGGCCTCTAGGGCACCCTTTGTCTTTGCATTTTCAGGTGTTTTATCGAAGAAAGGCACGAACGAAAGCAGGGATAATTGGGCATGTGATCGTCGTAGACGTACGAAGGCAATCTAGTCAACCGTCAGGAACAATTACATAGGTAGATTATACCTATTCATAAAGAATTCTAAGAACATACTAGATGGAAGTCAGTTATACCGATGAAATTATTCTCTATGTATAAATCCTAAATTAGCCAACTTATCAGGACATGCATTCTCTTCAAGAAAAATAATATGGGGTTCTGGAGGTTAAAGGAGCAACCATCCAGTAATATCACGGCTTGGAGGATTCTGGAAGACAAAAAAGCATCTAAAGCAAATCTGGTAAGGAGGGGGATAGGATTGACCACCAATATCTGCAGCCTGTGCGGGGAGGAGGAGGAAACTACGTCTCACCTCTTTTCTACACGTATAGTAGTGCCTGGCTTGTGTGGGCTAAGTGATTTGAGTGGATGGGGATGGTTTCAATGGATCATAATGATGTAAGTTGATTTTAGGATTGTTCATTTGATTAGTGAAACTTTACTTAGATTTAGATTTTAGAACAATTATAGGTGAGAAGCCTAAGGAAAATTCCCATTGGACATTAACTTAACAAGTGTTAAGTAGATGTGAAGGTTCATTTCCATAAGGCCAAAGGAAAAACACAATTAATGGTGAGAATGAATGACAAATATGAGTGCGGAATTTAAGCAAACATATGGTGAGCAATACATGGACCAAATTGAATTAAAGGAAGCAAAAACAAGAACAAGACATATTTTGGAATTGAAAATAGGAATGGAAATGGAATGGAAAAAGATGAGTGAAAGGAAACATAGAAGATATGGAATTGTGAATGAGCACGCCACATGGATGGTGAATTGAATCCAAGATAAGTGTAGATGCCGCCACTTGAGAGCTCACAACACTCACATGATAAGACCAATATAGGAGGAGAAACTCTCACTCACAATTCTAACACAATTTGTGTATAATAACTTTACTCTTCATTCAACATATCAATACATGATGTAGGCCTCCATATTTATAGATTTAGGAGCCTTGGAAAAGAAGAAAAAAGGGTAGAATGGGAAAAGGGAAAACAGTAGGCAGCCATAGGGTTTGACTAAGTCAATCCCGTATTCTAGGCTTATCCTTCTTGAAACTATGTCAAAATGCCTTCAAATGGGCTAGGAACAAGCTAGAATGCTACCCACACCCCCTACTATGCTAAAGGAACTTTATTGTAGCTTATTTCTACTATTTGGACCCCTACAAATGAGCCCAACTTATTTACAATATTTTTCTAAATATTTAAGAAGACTAGTAGGAAGAACTTCAAGTGCTCTGGACCTTGTCCATTCCTCCTACTGATGAGGTCTTCCTTTGATTGTTGAGATGACCCTTCATAGTTGGCATCCTTGGTCATCTTCTTGTGCACTTGGTTTTGGTGTCTTTGTGGGTTTGTATCAAATAGGGAGCCAAAAAGTCATTTCTTAAGCTTTAGGATGAGCAGGGTCACAAAAAGTGTAAATGAGGTATGAGGGGGTGAGGATAGCAATGGTAGGGGGAATTGTGGAAACACAGGAACAGGAAGGCTTTCAGAAGTTACAGGATTGATCGCATCGAAATTTTTTCTATGTCACAATTGAAGGCCTGGTCATGGGTAGTTTCCAAAGCGCGAGGCGTTTGCTTTTCTTTCTATAATTAGTGTCTTGAGCCAATGGTTTGTATGAGGACTGCTAATTTTCCTAGGAACTCTTTTTCTTTAGAGTAAACGTTTGTACTTTGAGCGGAAGGCAGGTCTTATGTATACGGGTTGAGGTATCCCTAAAATACCTCATATTTATTGATTCGTTTTTCGGTGATAAAAAAAAACTATTACCAAAATAAGATGAACAACATTTCATTTTTCAAACATCCCCTCCCAAGCTCAAAGATCTAATTCCATTAAAACTCATTCATTCCGATTAAACATCAAATAAACGCACCACAGTTCAGAAAATGGAGATCTAGGGAGTGAGAAATGGGGAAAATGAAAAGCAATTTTGAGAAACCAAATCAAGCAAAATGAAACCTAATACCATGAGCTTCGGTTGGGATGATGGAGCTTCAATATTGGTATTTGTAATGGTATGGACCGACCGGTCACTACCATGACACGGTCTCCCTTACCGAGCTGACCGATACCCCTACTGACGGACATGCCGACCGACACACTTAACCATTAACACTCAAACCAAGGTCAGTAAAGTTAAACTAGCATTAAGAATTAGGTAATGAAACCATATGTGTGATCCATTCTACTAATCAGGCACAATAAGGTAAGCCCATAAAAATAATATAAATAGTGCATATTCCAAGAAGAGAGGTATGTCATTATTACTGTACACACACGAGTGCCGAATACCCTCTTTATAGACTTGAGCGTGGGAGTGCCTTTTGTCGATACCTCCCTCATTTTGCATTCATCCGAGACTGAGAGCTGAAGGAGTAGCGTGAAGACCATAAGGATCACGGTAAAGCTTTAGCAACCTGCCCGAAGGAAGGAAGTAGACGAAGCCTTCAATAGTTCTCTAGGTCCCATCTCCCTAGCAGGAACAATTGGCGCCCACCGTGGGCAGAGAGAAACTAGCTAAAGAAATAAAGTAGATGGTCTGAACCAGAAGCATGAAGAGGATGACTAAAGCCGATCAGGCAATGCTGCCGCTATCTCTACAGAGAGAGATGCCAGAGATGAGGAGGAAAACATAAGAAGTTGCCCAGAAGAACGAACAAGAGATGCAGGCTCTCCGAAGGGAGAACGAGGAGATGAAAAAGAAGTTGATGGAGGGAGGACCGTCAACTGGACCGACCAATGTTGTCGGCAGGTCCTTCACCTTCCCTCCCAACTCGAGACCGGTGGAAGAGACAAGGGACCACCCACGAGATGGATGACGAATCCTATCTCAACAAGTCTGTCAGGACGACCGCCACCATGGACTTGGTTCGCCAACACCCTTTCACCAATGTCATTATCGAAGCTCTATTGTCGGATAAGTGGAAAGGTTTCAACAAAGACCGATACGATGGGTCTACTGACCTGGACGAGCATATGGATGCCTACACCACCCATATGAGTCTCTACACCTCGGATGAAGCAGTGTTGTCCCGAGTGTTTCCTACATCGCTAAAGGGAGCAACCCTTAGCTGGTTTACCAAGCTCCCACCTAATTCCATTGATAGTTTCACCACACTTGTGGTGAAGTTTGAGACCCAGTTTGCCACCAGCAGGCCACATCACCTGACCCCCATCACCCCGGTGGGCATCCGCTAGGAGAAGGGAGAGTCACTAAGAACCTTTGTTGACAGGTTCAGCAAAGTGGCAATGAGCTTTCGAAATCTCAGCCCGGATGTTGCCATGCATCATATGTTGACAGCTCTGCGCCTAGGACCGTTTGTTGATAACTTGTGTATGCAGCCACCCACCAACCTGGACGAGCTCTGGAAGAAAGCTGCGAAGTTCATGCAGCTAGAGGAACTTAGGAAGTTCTACAATCAGGCTTCTGCCGAAGCCAACAGAGAGAAAATCAAGGAAGAGAAGGATCGTCAAGGTCGATCAAGTCAGCGAGGTGACAGAGGTAGATAATAGGGTTCGAGGAATTCGATTCTCAAGATACCCCCCTAACAGTCCAGAGGGGAAGAATCCTGGACAAGGCACTCAACGCCGAGTTGATCCCTCCTTCCAGGAAGATAGCCAGCCCAAACAACACCGACAGGAGGAAGCGGTGTCGGTATCATCAAAACAACGGACACTCCACTAAGGAATGCCAGACTTTGAAAGAAAAAATTGAGGACCTCATTCAGGCCGGGCACCTACGCCGGTTCGTCAGAAACGGCCGAGACGCTAGGCGCTCACTCCGCGGAGAAAAGCCCTCTAAGAGAAAAAGATCGCCTCCACGGGCCCAAGATGACCGAGACCGCAGGGAAGACCGCCGGTCTCGGAGACACGACCCTCCCCGCAAGGATGATCCTCCTCGGAAGGCTGAAAGAAGAGGAAACCGAGAGGTTATTAACACCATAGTCGGCGGCTTCGTTGGTGGAGGGAGTACAAATAGCACACGAAAGAAGCACCTTCGGGCAGTACACCAGGTAAACGTGGTAGCATTTCGACCAAGGATGCCGCCCATCACCTTCACAGATGATGACTTCAAAGGCATAGACTATCGGTAGGACGATCCCATGGTGATATCGGTTGATATAGACCGATTTACCATAAGAAAGACCCTTGTGGACCAAGGAAGCTCAGTAGACATCCTTTACTGGAAAACGTTTAAAGCTATGAGGATACCTGAGGTCGAGATGGTGCCTTACGATGACCACGTGGTCGGTTTCTCAAGCGAGAGGGTGAGAACCAAGGGCTACATCGAGCTCTACACCACCTTCGATCAAGATAAAAAATGCAAGACGATAAGGATTTGGTATCTAGTCATTGATGTCAATACCTCTTACAACATTCTCCTCAGACAACCGTCCATCAACCAGCTGATGGCAATCGTATCGACACCTCACCTAACAATGAAGTTCCCTTCGCCAACGGGGGATATTATTACGGTTCATGTCGATCAGAAAGAGGCAAGAGAGTGCTACGCTGAAAGCCTCAGATTGGAACCTTTGAGCAACGATGTCTCTACCAAGAGAAAATCCTCTCGGAAGGACCGCGCATCCCGGGAAGCCCGACCAATGTCAGTAGAGCCAATCGTTGCATTGGTAGACCTGGACCTATGGGCGAGTACTGCTTCTAGACGAGGAACGCAGTACAACTATTGGAATGGTCATGGCAACAACCGAGGTAATGCATGTCGGGCTAAAGAAGAACGCAGATCTATTTGCGTGGACACCTTCCGACATGCCAAGCGTAAGCCCAGACATTATTACTCACAGGCTGTTAGTGTTTAAGGAAGCACGACCGATCACCCAGAAGAAGAGGGATTACAGTGATGACAAGTGCCTAGCAACAAAAGCAGAAACCGAGAAGCTTCTATCGGCTGGGTTCAAATGTGAAGCCCGGTACACAACTTGGCTGGCCAATGTCGTCATGGTCACCAAGTCGAACGCTAACTAGAGGTGTGTGTTGACTACAGAAACCTCAACAGCACCTGCTCGAAAGACTCCTACCCCTTACCGAACATCGACCACCTGGTAGATGGGGCGGCCGACCACAAAATCCTGAGCTTCCTGGACGCTTATTTTGGCTATAACTAGATAAGTATGCACCCCAAGGACAAAGAGAAGACAACCTTCATGATGGCCGATGCCAATTATTATTATGAGGTTATGCCATTCGGTCTCAAGAACACAGGGGCGACCTACCAACGCCTCATGGACAAAATATTCTAAGGGTTGATCGGTAGGTTGTAGAGGTATATGTGGACGACATTGTGGCGAAGTCCGACTTTTTCAACCAGCATGTGGAAGACCTCGAGGAGTAGGGTCACAGAAAGTGTAAATGAGGTACGAGGGGGTCTGAGGATAGCAGTGGTAGGGGGAATTGTGGAAACAGAGGAATAGGAAGCTTTTCAGAAGTTGCAGGATTGATCCCATCGAAATTTTTGCTATGTCACAGTTGAAGGCCTAGTCATGGGTAGTGTCCAAAGTGCGAGGTGTTTGTTTTTTTTTCTCTGATTAGTGTCTTGAACCAATGGTTTGTATGAGGACTGTTAATTTTTCTAGGAACTCTTTTTCTTTAGAGTAGATGTTTGTACTTTAAGCGGAAGGCATGTCTTATGTATACGGGTTGAGGTATCCCTGAAATACCTCATATTTATTCATTCGTTTTTTGATGATAAAAAAAATTGTTACCAAAATAAGATGAACAACATTTCATCTTTCATTCTCAAATTTGCGCTTAAGTGTTTTCTAGTAACAAAGAACCTCTCCAAACCTTTATGAAAAACCCTCTACCCAATTGCAATTCTCATATAAATATAGGGGGACTCAAGCTTGAAGGTATATACAAGCATCTATGTATGCACAAACTTAGTTGGTAAAAAGGATTTCCATCTCCAATCACTCTTAATAAGAACAAAAGAAACTAATATGTTAATAACTAACATTTATTAGTAAAAAAAGTCAAATTAATTACTTTCATTAATCTTAATAAATGATTTTTTGGTATCTTAGAGTAAGAAAACTAAATAAATATAAAATAATACCTTTATAAAATAATTTCACACCTTGAAACCAAAAAAATTGTTTTTAAAAACATCAAACTTTCTTTAACAATTAATATGTAGTGACTACAAATATTATCATGATATTTGTGATTTTTAGTTCTTTATAAAATAAAAAATAATTCGTTAAGCAACATCGATGTATGTAAACTCAAATGGCCATTTAGATTGGGTTTTTCTTATTACTAACGTCTTATTTGTTTTATTTTCTCACAAAAATGACTTGTTTGTATATTTATTTTTTCAATTATTATAAAAGGAAAGAAAACCCAAATGATCGTTAAAACTGATACTATAAAATTCAAATGTTAAGTTTAAAAATAAGAAGTAAATTTAAATAAAAAGATTATATATTTATATATTATAGAGAAGTCACTCACTTAATTAACGCATTTCAAATAACTCAAATTTTAAACCGTAATTAAAAAATAAACATGAGATCTAAATAATAATTCTAGTCAATGTTCACACATTGAAGAATGTAGACTTTTTCTAAGATTTAACAAAGGAACACTAGTACATACTTTTGTAGGTAAATTTCATTAAACAAATGTAAATACAAAACAAGTTGCAACATTGATGACAGTTTTATACTTTCATCAAATAGTTGGCTATACTCCCAAAGGACATTAAGTCATTGTGATATAAAATTTGATTACAATGTCTTACAAATATAGCAAGTTTTTTAGTGTTCTCGGGTTCAACATAGCTAAGAAAGAAAGAAGTACAACATGAAATTGAAAAATCACATATTTAATATTTGTAGGGGAAAATTCTAATAACTATTCATAAACCACTTAGGGGAAAACAAGAAAAAAATTAACTATTTATTCCTTTAGTTGGAAAAAGATTTTCCTTATAAACTATTAACTGACATATTATACCATGTGCATTGACATCAAGCTTCTCAACCAAGTGGGTCCTTAAGTAAAGCCAAGCTAGTTTACCGTCAGTTGTTCTAAAGAGTATATTGCTCATATTCCCTATTCCAATAGGACGTGAAAGGTAAGGTAAGGGTCCAAGAGTGACGAGTTTAGTCCATGTTTCCTTCTTACCAATTTCAACCAAAATTGATATGGAAAAGGTAGTTGTTTTGTAATAGTTTGATATCAAAGCAATTGAACCATTTAAGAGAAATAAATGACTCTCCACCAAAGTAATATCAAAATTACCATATATTTCTAAGGGTATATCGAAGTGGGGTAAGGGAGTTATAAACCATACCTCATTGCTTAAGTCAAATGATACCAAATATGCTTTTCTAGGTTCAACATAACTTTCCCGCCAGTCACCCAACCAATGACACATCCCATCTAAATAGAATTTATCAAGTTCTCCACACCTTGGATAAATATATATATCAGATTTAGGTTTCCTCCAAGAATTACTTCTTAGGCTATAAATCTCCCACGATCCACTAATATCCCATTCTTCATAATCGTGGGTATCCTCCGTATCCAAACTTGGAAAAAGACATAATTGTCTAATTACCTTATAATCATCTCTAGCACAATTATAGCCAAATCCATGATAACTAAAATAAGGGCTCATAGAATCTGGTATATACTCAATTGGACTGGGAGGGATGATCTTAAATGCACTGCTAGATGGATTCCATAAACACATAGTGCCTGATTCGTGTGGGTGGAGGCAAAGAATTCCATTAATGCTAGAAGAACCCAAAGTAAAATATCCAGAACAATGACCCTTTGGCCAATTTACTTTTTCCATATTTTGAAACGACCTACCAGAAAGTGAAAATAAGGAGGACTTATCAAGTTGATCGAGGCATAGAAGGAGAGATGTATTGTCATAGTAATAATGTTGGTTAGATATGAAATTAATACGAAAGAGCTCCATGAAATTAGAATTTTCAAGGAAGAGAGCCCATGATTTGTGTAGACATCCATATCTCTTAAGAGATTTCAAAGGTAGTTTGGAAAGAATGGAGAATGCAAGATCATCTGGTAAGTGATTCTCAAGCTTTTGAGCCACAAATTTATCGTACATCTCTTGGTTACGCAGCCAAATGTTAATGAGTGACCAATGGTCTTTGTTGTTCTCACTCCAAAGGTAAATGGGATGGGTAATAAGTTTGCAATGTTTGCTAATAAGATTCTTTATGGTGGCCTCTTGCAAGTACTCCAACTGTTGACAGCAATAAATGAGCAAAAGAAATAACATAAAATATGGGAATGAATTAGTTTATGTACCTGGTTGTCCTTAAGGAAGAGGGTGATTTTGGTTCCCCTTCGGAGTTGTTGGACATTAATATCCTTGGTAACAATGAAAGAGGCGCTAGGTTGAGATTCCAAAGTATATTGGTCATGGTCATTATGCTTAGAGGTGAGGATAATCTTCTCAGCAACAAGATAAGCAGAGTAGAAGCCAATACCCAAATGATCAACCAAATCTAAAACAAACACATATGTCACACACTAGAATTAATGAGCATGGAATGCAAATGAAAGGTGAACATCACCACCTACCTACCCATTTTGGTCATGCCAATACCATTGTCAATGATAGAAAGTGTTTTGTTAACCTTGTGAGGGATCAATGTAATAATTAATTCATCATTTAAAACACTATTGTTCATGAGCCCTTCAAATTGAATTTTATCCAAAGCCTGTGCATGCATACATTAATCAATAACGAATAAAAAAAAGAAATGTAAAAATAACATATCAAATTTGATCGACAACTTGCGTTGGAAGCATTGTTGATGAGTTCGCGAAGGAAAATTTCTTCGTTAGAATAGAAAGTTTTCTTCATCAAGCGCAACATCTCACTCATCTCACCCTTCAATAGCAACGTCTCATCTTTCATCATTGCAATTGCTTTAGAATAATAGCAAACTAGATCGGATAAATTTAATGAAACAAAAAACAACCCACAACCATACAATTATATTGATTAACCACGACCATTGAATATAACCACTTAATACAAAACCAGCATTCACATTTACTTTTAATTAATTAATAATTAATTAGTTTTTAAATTTGATTAGTAAATTAAATTTTAAACTTATTAATTAATTGTTATCTTTATCCACTTTATTAGTCATTAATTTTTCTTAAATTTTTTAAACAAATAATTAATTTTTGGCTTATTGACCTTTTTGGTCCCTATATATATTAATGGGCAAAAGTCACTTTAGTGTATTGGTATTTAAAAAATTCAATTTGGTTCCAAGGATTGTTTAAAAGTATGCAATTTTATATTTTCTGTCAAATTGACTTAAATGATGTTAAGTGGTGATTGTGTGACCCACAATGTGACATATTTATGAACAAATAGACTCCATGTGTAATGTGGATTATATTTCAACACCCTTCTCTGCCCCTCCCCAATCCAATCTCCCCCATCAGAGCTTCATTTTCACCCTCACCCTTCTTTTTCCTCCATCTCACAAAGGGTTTCACCTTCCTCTACACTGTTTATGATTACCACCTTCATGTTGTCTACACCAAGATCACGATGTCCTTTCCTCCCATTACTCTAAGTATAACAAGGACCAGTGAAAGGCATACTAGTAAGATTATTATTATTAATCCAATCAAGTAATTCATTACAAGAAACCTGATTAGGAGCAACCCCACCTTTGCAATCATCAGCCGAAAGAACAACATTGAAATCTCCCAAAATGCACCAAGGGCCAATGAAGAAGCTAAGATCCACAAAAGTCTTCTAACCGAGTATGTGTTAGCGCCATAAAACATTACAAAGCTAAAGAATTTATCATGCAAAAGGTAATTTACGGAAATAAACTAAGAATTAACCAAGGAATTTTGGGCAAGATTTAGGAAAGCCAAACACCAAAGCTTAGTAGCTTTATTAGTGATAGGAGAATTAGCAACCAAATGTAGATTAACTATTTTGAAAAGAATATCCAAAGCATCATTGTAAGGCATCATGGTTCAGCAATGAAAACAAGAAGTGTTTTATGTTGATTTAGTAAATTAAACAACATTTCAACTTTTTTTTGGTTTGCCAAGCCTCTGGCATTCCAAAAATAAAAAACAAGAAACCTTCATTGCAACCTTTTAGATGGAACTGCCTTAGCAATTTTTTGGATTTACCAGCCCCTTTAGATGATCTCCGTGGTTTTCTAGTAGTATGTACAATATCCTCCCCATTATCACTAGCATTCTCTTCAACCTCACTATGATCGCCCTAAATTTAGTTGTCATCTGATTTTCTGCAGTTATCTGGTCATTATGATGTAAATCAACAATTTGAGTCGCGATAGCTGGTTTACTATTATCAGGGACACCTCACATCTTCATTTCCTAAACCATCAAGGGATGAAAAAGGATTTTCAATAGCCAACATATTGTTATCAGGAAGTAGAGCTTTGGCAGCAGCAAATGATTGTTCCTTCATAGGAGAACTCCTCCTTAGCGAAGATGGAACAATAGAAGTATTAGAACACTACAACACATGGTTGGAATCAATAAATTTGGAAGTAGTAACCTTATCAATAACATTCGTAGCAACATGTGAATGCGGATTAGCTTATGCACAAGGTGATTCTAAAACCTTGTCATGGTCAGAAAGGATGTTTGACAAATTTTGTTTAGGTGAGGACCTATCATGATCTAATGCATCCTCCAGGGGAGGCATGTCAACAAATATATCATCACCTCCATATATTTTATCTAAATCAAGTTGCCCTAGTTGTGTCCCAACTTTACTACCACCAGAAACTGTGGTTGTCAGATTCCCAGCAGAGCTATCAAAGATCTTATTCTGAGAATCAATCACTTCAGTAGAAGTTTTCTTCCTATACTCTTTATGTTGCTTAAGAACCACTAGAGCCTCCATAGATTTCCCTTGCTCTCTGTTATTGATAATAATTTTCTTGTTCTAAGAAGACTTGTGTTGAGTACCAACAACAACAAGATTATGAGCATTAAACACATGACACTAAGCAAGATCATGCCCAATCAACTTATAATGAGAGCAAAATAGAGGTATACACTCATATTCCACATCAACTTAAAATAAAACCCTAAACATTCGACCAAGAGCTAATTAGGAAGAGAGGATAAAAGATCAATATTTACAAGCACTTTGGCAAAAAAATACCCAATTTTTCATAGTATGATCATCCAAAGATAAAGGGGTACTAATTCCTCTAGTAATTCAAGGCTAAGGTAACTCAAGAGCTTAGAGAAAGCTTAATGGAGGAGTTTAATGTGCGACTGGAAAGGGAGTTCGAAAAGCGGCGGGAGGGTTTAGGACTCTCACAGCAACCACCTACTATGGTAGAAGATGAACCACCTTTGCCTCCTATTAAGAGAGTCAGCACTAAAGGGAGTTGTTTGGCGGTTGTTCTATCGGGAGATGACTTTGGCTCAACTAGCCAATACGAGTTATATGTTGAGTGTAATTCTTTGACCCGATTAGTTTTCCCTCGGTAAGTGTTATGAAGGGGTCACAATGTTACACAATGTGCCTCTTCCTTCTAATTTCATGAAGGTCACGGTGGAGAAGGTCCTTTATGGTGATGTTGCAGTTCTTGTGACAACATCAGAGATCGCAATTGTAGCAGAGGCATTACATGCTTTCGTTGTCTGGCCTAGGCATCTCGTCAGACCTATAAACTCTACGGTATATCTTTGCACTAATACTAATAGGATTATATATCAGATATATTACATTTTAACTAATTTAAGTATTTGTTTGTTTGTTGATGAGTAGCAGGAACCTGAGACAAACCTGCCTTTGCGAAAGAAGAAAATATTCTCCATTGATGATCCTGTGGCGGCATTGGTGGAAGTTGCTACAACTTTAGATACAACCGTCTTAGAGGTTCCATGGGATGCCAATGTTTTTGGAAGGCATAGTGATGTACCATTGTACATTCACATGTCTGATTTGTTGGACCTTGGATTCGGAGATCAAGAGATTAACATAACAGTTATGCAATTATGGATGATGTAAGTTCAAATATTAAAATCTTTATAATTTTGATTTATTAAATATATTAGTACTAACTTATTAAAATTTAGGTATCTTTGTGGATTATGCTTCAATGAGGGAAAACACGATATATATGGGTTTTTAGACCCTCAACTCATTCAATTAATTGGAAACAAGAAGTCAGAAACACAAACATACATCACCTCTGCCTTAAAGAATGGAGGAAAACAAATTTATTTTGCTCGGTACATCCATGAGTAAGTCCTTATTTATTAAATAAGTTAAACTAAATTATTGGCATAAGAGAAACTAATTGATTTGTTATATAGGTGTCATTGGCAACTATTGATCATATCTACTCAAGATCATACCACTACATTGTTTTGCTCTTTGCTTAAAAAAACCCCTACCTATTTTAAACACATTATAGATAGGTACGACAGTTTCATTTAACATTTATTATTACTTATACATTATATAATGTTATGTATTCTAACATGAAATTTTACTATTTTAGTGCTTACTCTGGATATAACATGCTGTGTGGGAGGAGAAAGGAAAACGCACAAAGACTCACTTGGATGCACCTTAAGGTATTTAAAGTATATTTTTTCACTCAATTTTATGTATCTCACTCATTCATTTAATACATTTATTTTCACATGCAGTCCAACAAGCAATCTGAAAGTTATAAGTGCGGTTATTATGTTATGCAGTGGATGTTGACTATTGTGCAAGCTGCAATTAATAAAGATTGGGATAAGGTAATACCTCAATACAATAAACACTTTAAAATTCGGGGTTTATTATTCATGTACTAATTCAAAAAAATTCAAATGTATAGTTTTTCAACAATCAACACCTATAACACCTTAGGATAGATAAATCATTAGAATGGCATACTCTTTTATATATTAGGAAAAAAATTTGTAGAATGATATAATTTATTGTATGTATTTTTTATATTTAAAATATGATTTTAAATGTTTTGATTTTCTGAAATTGGATATTTTATGCAGGTTTGAGGTTTTTTAAAAAACAATTTTTTTTAAAAACTCACATATAACGACGGCTTCATGTGGAACCGTCTTTAAAAGTCCACAATGGTTCCACGTGGAACCGTCTTTAAAAGTCAACATACAACGACGGTTCCACGTGGAACCATCTTTAAAAGTCGACATATAACGAGAACCGTCTTCAAAAGTTTGTTCAAATTTATTCAGCATCCACTTATAAAGTCGGTTAGATGAACTATCGTTATACACTTGTTTATAACGACGGTTTAGCAACCGTCGTTGAAAATGATTACTTATAACGACACCCGCAATAACAACGGTTTGGAAACCGTCTTTATATGTCCTTTTTAACCGTCGTTAATGTACCTTTTTGCACTAGTGCCTTTTTCCCTTCATTGCACCTCCAATTCCACCGAAACCTCACCTTTTCTTATCTTTGGTGCACCTTCCGATCTCATCATCATCCGAATGATTTTCCCATTCACCAATATAATCATTTTTAATATTAATAATAGGTTTTTCTTCAGTAGCTATTTGACATATAGTCTAATTAATCTTCATACAATTTGTCCACCGAACCTCCCTTGCTACAGGCAGTTTAATTAATCTAGCATATTCTAGCTCTTCCATCTCCAAAGTATATTTGTCAATTTCTTCAAGCGTTCCGACCATGGGCATTATACTTTCCAAGTTTTTCCTACTCCACAAATTTAGGGCAACCCTCTAATATGGGCCAAAACATATTTTTCTGACGCCATAAAGTCCTTCTCCCAAGGGTTAATAGATTCAAAGATTGATTCAAACCACTCTTTATTTTCATATATAGTCTTTTTAATCAAACTCGCATCTTCTCCATACAGTAGAGCACAGTTACCTCCCAGGAAATGCACACGAATGAAATTAAATCCACCCAATATAAAACTTTACTTCATATCCTTAGCCTTACTTGGTTCCTTAGTTCTACCAATGAAGCAGTTATCTAACCACTCCAAATGTTGCACCTTTGCCTTGAACTCTATTGGATATACATTCTCTTTTTCCTCTTACATCTTTTCCCCACAACATAAGCATACGACAACTTTTCATTCCAAATTGTATGGCTCTGATTTACGTTGGATTTGGTGTTCCACTCCTTCCTTGGCTCTCTAAATCTGTTAAAAATTGGTTTGGGTTCTACATTCCTCCCGTGTCTTGGTTCTCTGTCTCTATTGTATTTCGGTATGTTTACCCTTACTTTCCAGTAACCGATTTAGACATAATCCAATTTCCTTTCCAGCTCTACCACATCTATCACATCTTGAAACTGAACAAAGACAAATATTTGATTTTTGTTATTCATTCTTCTAGAAATAAACACATCAACAATATATATAATACCTAACACCATTAAAAGCACACATTGTTGAATCAAGTGTGATCAAAAGCTTTGAAGAATCCAAATCCTAGTGTTTGATGGAAGGTTGAACTTGCTTGAAGTTGTTGTTGTGTTTTAGAATAAGATCTGGGTAGTTTATCTGTGTAATCCACTCTTTGTTGAATCTAAAGCTAAAGTGTTTTCAAATCTTTTAAGTTTAAAGTGTTTTTCAAACTAAGTGAAAAACAACCTGTTGTTTTGTCAAAACAACCA
>Ga0123341_1000129_pt1 | contig 34421 bp, 23 predicted proteins | sample Turbeapinknodule_FD_89959 | JGI IMG/M metagenome (GOLD analysis project Ga0123341, IMG submission 89959) | Root nodule microbial communities of legume samples collected from Mexico - Turtle bean Mexico pink nodule | ecosystem: Host-associated > Plants > Roots > Nodule | place: Mexico: Nepantla...
AAATTATTTCATAATTTTTTATTAATAATAAAAATCACCTTAGATATAGTAATTTTGTAGTCTCTAAAATAAATCTAACTTAGTAAATGTAGTGATTAATTATTTTTTATCTCTAGATTTGATTGTTATTTAATGATTTTCTTATAGTGTAAGTTAAATACTTAATTATATATTAAATATAATGTAAGTGGTAAATGATATATTCATGAAATCCATTAAATACAGCGTTTTTATTAAAAAAAATTAATTACAACATTCATAGGAGTTGTAATAACAATATTGAAGGTAATGTATAAACAATTTTAAGAACATAATTAAATATTGTATTAATTTAATATGACTCATTTATTATATTTGATTTATTTATTTAATATATTGATTAAATGAAAAATATTTAAATTTTATTTCTAAAAATACAGTAAACATTTTAAATATATAAATTGTACATTTTTCACCTATATGTATACCAATTATTGTATTTCACCATTATTTATAACAATTATACTATGTGACCCACTATGTGATATATTATTTTGAGTTTTAAATTTAAAAATGTAAACTATTTTATTTTGACTCGTTAAAGTAAACAAACATGATAAAGAAATAGGGATACAAATCAATTATTTATAATCCGGTGTTTATGTGATTTTTAGATATCCTTTGATTGTTTAAAAATATAAATTGTTGTTATTGAATAATTTACTTATGTGTAGTGTTAGATATGAATTATGTAAAAATGTGATCGAGACATATTATTTTTAGGAAAGAAAATATTGTGTTGAAATTGTTAGGATTTGCATTTATTAGGGATTCGTCTAGAAAGAAATATTCTTGATCTCCTGATATATTAGAAGTCATATAGATGAAGATTGTCATATGTTCGAAAGAAGTTCATATGATTGTGTCTGTGATTTGAAATATAATATGGTCTTGCAAGTCATATTAATTAACTTTATCATATGAGGTGATATGATATTGAGATTATTATAAGTATAACTGTGTAAATTTCACAATACATATGCAAATATCTGAGTTTAAATCAATGCACGAGTCTTTCAGAAATAAAGTCAAGTGTATATTGGTAAGTAGATTTCGGACATGAGTAACATTGAGTATGGATTATTTCTAGACACTGACCGATTTGATACAATGAAATGTATGATAGAGATGGATTTTATGATGGTGATTTAAAGTTACAATTACATTGAAGTTTTAAAAATTCTAGTTTATCCTATTGTTTGTGTTTTGTTTGTTTTTTATGTATTATACGAGAGCAGATGCTGTTATAGGTGATAAAACTTCCTCCTAAACTAATGGGTTTTATTTTGTTTTGATATTTTATTTTTAAGATATGTAAATATTAAATTTTCTATAAAAAATATTGTATAAATTATTTAAATATATATATATATATATATGTTAATTGGTTAAATATTTGCAAGATATACTATTTAGATAATGTAATTAGGGATGTTACAAATTTACTATATTATATTATTTTAGTTGATAAATTTTGAAGGATATTTAATTAAGATTTAATTTTTAGAAAGTAAGATTATTAATTAATTAATAAATTATTTATAAAGTTGAATATTAGAAAAAAAACACTACAATAAACAATAAAAGTTATGAGTTTTTATCAATTATATAACTTTTTCTTTAGAAGATTTATTGGATTAAACATATCTGCTCTGAGTATGGAGGGCTTACTGGCTAGTTACATAATAATAATGTGGACATCATTGTGGTGTGTCCACTAAAAAATAAATAAATAAAGTAAAAAATAGGGATAAAAAGGTCACAGGAAAAGGAGTCGTGGCAGTTAATTTAAAAGATTAATTAAAAAAGTAGCGATGGACCATGGACATCCAAAAAAAAAAAAAGGACAGGGAAGTGGCAGTTTGGGATGTGTCCTATATATCCGAGGAAAGTGCTTGAATTGTGAACGCAGATCAGATCCTCTCTCTCTCTCTCTCTCTGTCTCAATTCATTTCAATTCAAGGTCTTCTCTTTTTCTTCTCTTCTGTCCTTTTATCTTTCTTCTTCCATTCAGCGACACTAAGGTTTCTATCTCTATCTCTATCTAGCTTCCTTTCTGTTTCCCAATTCCACCTTCACCTCTCTCTGTGCCGTTTCTTCCTCCTTCCCCCTTTATTTTTTTCGATTAAGGTTTTTATTTTGGGGCCTTCTCCCGTCAATTCAATTCATCGTCTCAAAACTTGAAGATGAAACCTTTATGCACCTTACGCATTAACCGCCTGTCTGAATTGTCCGAATCCAAGCATTGTTACGCTCATGATTTTTCACTTCTCGACAACTCTTTTGTCTGTTAGCTTTAGAATTTGAATGTTTTTTTTAAGTATCACGTTTTTAGGGTTAGGTTACTGCTTGCTTGTTATTCCTTTTCCGGTGGATATTCTGAGACCGAGGAGTATCATCTTTTTTACTTGGAAATAAAATTGAAATTTTAGTTCAGGGTCCTGTGACATTGGGTGTTTGTCTGTTTATTTTCGTACGGGGTGAAATTGATGTGTTTTCCGCTTTTTACCTCACACACTTTGTTTGGCAGGAATAAATAACATAGGGAATCATGGCTCAACAACAGGGGGACGGAATGGAGTATGTCGCTGACGATAACGAAATGGCGGAAGCAGAAGATGATATATATTTTCGGGGCAGAGTGTTTGGCGATTCAGAGTCCGAATCCGATGATGATGATTATGACTCAATGGTTGGTTTCTCCTCATAAGTAAATTTGTCATGCCTTGTGGTTTTGTCTTATGCGTTTAATTTACAATTACATGAGTAAAATGTTATGAAATGGCTTTGACATAATATTTCCTTTCTGATTGCCCTTGTTGGGATGTGGGTTCTTTCTTCTTTGTTGCAGGAAAATCGAATGACAGATACCACTGCTGCAGAAGCTAGGAAAGGAAAGGATATACAAGGTATACCTTGGGATAGACTGAGCATTAGTCGTGAGAAGTATAGACAAACTAGACTAGAGCAGTATAAGAATTATGAAAATATACCGCAATCAGGCGAACTGTCAGAAAAGGTATACTGTGTTTTTTACTCGAGTTCTGTGGCATTTGAGTAATGCTTTTTAGGGGATTTTTATCTTTTTCTCATCTATTCCATCTCTTGCCTACAGGAATGCTCACTAGCATATAGAGGAGGAAAGTATTATGATTTCTGGCAAAACACTAGATCTGTGAAATCAACAATACTTCATTTCCAAGTACGTTTATATAGTAATGAATTATATTGAATCATTTCAGATGATGCGATGCAATAAGTTAGATTCTTATTACCTTCTAGAAATTCAGTGTGCCATGTTCGATGAGTTAACTAATGTTAATGTGATACCTCCAATCTCTCATTTGTAGTTGAGGAACTTGGTGTGGTCAACATCTAAGCATGATGTGTATCTTGTTTCGGGTTACTCAATTATACACTGGTCTTCTTTAAGTTCCAAGAAATCAGAAATCCTGAATGTATCAGGGCATGTGGCTCCATGTGAGGTAATAATTTTTGCACTCCTTTGTTATCAAAAGGATCACTTAGAATCTACAAATGAAATTAAGCCTTTTATGTGCCTGTTGGTGATAGAAACATCCTGGAAGCCTTTTGGAAGGATTTACTCAGACACAGATTAGTACACTGGCTGTGCGGGATAATTTGTTGATTGCTGGGGGTTTTCAAGGGGAACTTATTTGCAAGGTACTTCTATTATTATGGGGATTGTACTTGTCATTTTTCTTCCCTATATTAGTATTTGCCATTATTTATTGGATGTACTATTACTACACACCATGCAAGATACTTGGTCACTAAGATTTATTGTGCTCAATATTTCATTTCTTGCTTTGGATGTTCAAACAAAATTATGAATTTATACTCGATATATTTGTTAGATTTCTACATTGATTTTAAATGGTAAAGAGATTATTTTGCCTTAAAATGGATCTGATTAATTGAACAATTACTGATTAGCCAAACTGAATAATATGAATTCATTCTCAATTATTTGAACTTTATTGATTCATTCCACATAATTGATAATTCTTGACTGATTAAATGATACGTATTGTCTTGCAGTACATAGATCGACCAGGGGTTAGTTTCTGTTCAAGAACTACTTATGATGACAATGCAATAACAAATGCTGTTGAGATATATGAGCATCCAAGGTCTTGATTCTCTGCTCTACTGTTTTTCTTTTATTTTCTCTATATGGTGCTAGCAATTATTGCTTACAAAGGATACTAACAATTAATTGATATCTCAGTGGAGCTGTTCATTTCATGGCTTCGAATAATGATTGTGGACTTCGAGACTTTGATATGGAAAAATTTCAGCTTTCCAAGCATTTCTCCTTCTCTTGGCCTGTAAATGTAAGTCTTTAAATGGTTAAATTTTTAATTCTTTGTAAAAATCCATGTGGATTTGTTTTCTATTATTGAATGCAGTTTAGTATGTCTGTCAACCTGCAGTCCATTAATGGTGGGGGTGTCAAGCCAATCCATGTGGGATTTGTTTTTTATTATTGAAAGTAGTTTAGTATGTCTATTAATCTGCAGTCCATTAATGGTGGGGATGTCAAAAGCCAGCGCACTAACTACACAGTCAGTTAACTAACCTGGCCAGCCTGAAAATAAAGCTATACCAAGACACAAATAAAAACAAAGGGAGCTACTGTAAATCCAAGAGTTCCCCTTCTAAACAGGACAGCTGATATACTAATTCACAAACCATACAAACTATATATAGATGATATACACGTGTGTATGCATGTATATGTATGTCTCCAAACCAGCAATCAAGTGTCAATACACATCATAAGTTTAGGCCCTTGGCATAAACATTTTTTAATAGTTCATCTAGGAGTCATATAATTCATAGATAGTAGTTACCGTAACTTTTTAACATCACAATTGTATAGCTAGAATATCCAATGGTAGTATTACTATTACCTACAACTCTAAATAAAGAGATTATTGCTCTTATCTTTATCCCTACAGCTTCACTATAGTAGATAGACATCAAAGAAAAACACAAATTCCCCAATTTATAGGGCTTAGGAGTTTAAGGAAATCACAAGAATCCTACTATTTAAATTTTCAGCACCCCATGCAAAACCCATTACTAATCTAAGTTGTAAATAATCACTTCGATTTATGGGTTTACTTTGGAAGAGCTTCTAATAGAGATTTTTGAGGGATGGGTGTTCCTCTCAACTCAAATCACCTTTCCCATACTTATGTGCCTCATGGGTGTAGGGAGTTTTGAAACACTGGAAAGAAAAGAGTGGAGAGAATGGAAGGTAGGAAAAAGAGACAAAATAGGGTGGAGAAAGGAGGTTATGTGAAGGGTGGGTGGGTTCAGTGGGAGACACCAAATGGAACTTTAACTTGATAAACCTCGCTTTTGAGCTCTACTATTAAGGAAACTTCAAACAGAATAGTAGAATAGTAATGGGGAAATTTTAAAGCTTAAAAAGGAGAGAGAATTGAGAGTATGTCTAAATATATATATGTTTTCTCTCTGCATGCTCATTACTGTGCACACTGCCAATGTCGGGAAATATTATATCAGTCTTCTGATAGATAGAATAAATGATCTGAATTTGTTCCCTTTCTGTCCGCAGCATACTTCATTGAGCCCAGATGGAAAACTGCTTGTGATTGTCGGAGACAACCCAGAAGGATTACTTGTGGATTCTCAAACTGGAAAGGTGGTGTATTCTTTTGATTTATGTTATAAATTCCTTATGTGCAGTGTATGGGTAAATTATAAATGAATTAAATTTTGGTTCTTTGTAGACTGTGAAGCCTTTATCTGGACACTTGGATTACTCATTTGCATCTGCATGGCATCCTGATGGCCACATTTTTGCTACTGGTAACCAAGACAAAACATGTCGTGTTTGGGATGTTAGGAACTTGTCAAAGTCTGTTGCTGTGCTTAAGGGCAACCTGGGAGCTATACGTTCTATAAGGTTCACATCTGATGGGCGATTCATGGCAATGGCTGAGCCAGCTGACTTTGTGCATGTGTATGATGCAAAGAGTGGGTTTGAGAAGGAGCAGGAGATCGATTTTTTTGGGGAGATCTCTGGTGTATCTTTTAGCCCCGACACAGAATCACTTTTCATTGGTGTTTGGGATCGCACCTATGGAAGCCTTCTTCAATACAATCGGCGGAGAAACTATAAATATCTGGACTGCATGTAAATTTGACTGCATACCCCGTGTCTATAAGTACCTACAGTTTATGTTCTTCTGTCTAGGAATTGTGGCACCACCTAACTAAAAAAAATGATCGGTGGCATGCTTCATCATACAATGTAGGATGATATGGTCATTACATAAACTCCTTCTAAATAACCTTGATTTCCTATCTCTTATCTTTTTATTTTTTATTTATTTTTAATAGCTTTTGCCAAAGATGGAAGAATGTGTGCTAAGTTTGTACTAGTGACATTTGCGGTACTCATTTTCCACAGATCCGTCTCCTCTAGGTGGGCTTATTCGTGGTTACTTTAAAATTACAATCAAGTTCTTTGGTTAAAAACATTTGTTAATATTAGGATTTACGTGCTCATAAAATGCCTCAGTTGCCATGGGTTGAATTAGCAACAGAACATTCGATGCTTCCGCCACCCTGCTAATTTAACTGTTTTCCCGGTTATATTCTATGAAAGTTAGCCTCTTCTAATGTTGATTAAAAAGAGTAAATAGCTACCAGATTAACCAATCATAAATCACTATTATCCTAACAACTACTTTAAAAGCCAGCGAGTGTGTGTATAAAGAAATATATTGACAATATGAAAATTAAAACTCGACTAAAAATTTAACGAGTAATATTTTTATAGAAAAACTCAAGTATATTAGAAAGTAGGTTAGAATAGAATTATGGTCTCTTGTCTACGTTTTATATTTTAGTTTAGTGTCTTAAGTTAAAAAAAATGTCATTTAGGTCCCTTACAATGTTTGTTATATTAAATTATTTTTTCCATAAGATTTCCAATATTAATAACGAAAATTTTATTAATGTCACATATTTCAGAATTTGTTAAATGGCACCTTGACTAAGGTAGCTAAATTAGTGTAAAAAGTTAACGAAAAATCAATTTGGTCTAAGAAAAATTATAAAATATCAAAGTGAATTTTTTTGAATTTGAGAGACCCAACTGAAAACTAAAATGTAGAAAAGGGACATTATATTTTAGCTTAGAAATTATGTTAAAAATGTATTGATAATATTTTTTAATAAAACTTTATTGTCTTTATCTTTTATCTATTATAAATATGGCTAAAATTTATATAGGTAAGAAATGTTATTCATCCAATACAAAATCAATATATCTAATACTACAAATAAAAAATTGTCCATGATAGAATTGCATTTATGAATAATACCTTCTCTCATCTTCAATACAATTATTTATAAGAAAATTTTTAAATTAAACAATGTTACTTAATAAGTTTATCATTGTAGTAAATGACATGACATTATGTAAGCAATCTTTTAAATATTATGTTTAGAATGAAAGAAGTTAATGGAAAATCTTTTACGTATTACTAATATCGAATTAATTATAAGACTGGTATACGGTTTGTTTTTTCATAAATTTTTTTCTTTTTCCAAGTTTTTCTCTCTCTACTATCTCTCTAAATTTCTTAAGCATATTCTCATGCTTTTCTTTAACAGATTCGAGGAGTTAAAAGGTGACTAAATATACATTTTATCCAACTGGTAAAAATTTGAACTAGAGTAAGTTTCTTTATTACTTTAAAATCTCCATATCTTTACTCTTTTGACTTCATTTAAAAGTATTTCAAGTTTTCACCAATTTTGTTAATTGAGATAATATTGGTCCATCTTGTTATAAATGTTTTGGTTAATTTGATGGTGTCAGGTTCCTAGGAGTTTTGATGTGTTTTTAACTTCTCTTTTTAGTATGATTAAGAAAAAATCACGGTTAGATAAGAGAAATTATTTTGAATTATAGATGAGTATCGTTTTGAGTATTTGAAATTTGTTGAATATTATAGTTGTGGGAATGATTGAGATTGTAATTGTGAAGTGTGGGTTGATTAGATTATGAATGCAATTATTATGTTTTGAATTTGAATGGTTAAATTATGTCATAATAGTTATGTTTTGAATTTGAATGGTTAAATTATGTCATAATGGTTATGTTTTGTTGATGGTAAAATTAAGTCATATTAGTTATATTGAAAAAGTTGTTTTTATGAAACTTTAAATAATTGTCGGTTTGCTTATTTTGAGTGTCATTATGACTTGAACAATGTTTAAGCGAGGAGTGTCAATCTAGATGTAGAACATTATTACTTGGCACCAAACGAGCACTCGAATGATAATACTTCTCACTCAAGTTGCGGTTTAGGGTTGGAGTCATAGAAATGTTAAAATAATTCTCTTTCCTTTAGAACTCTCACTTATGCATGTTTGCTCAGAAGAGGAAGTATTGATGAGGCGATGAAGTTCTCTAAAGTCTTTTAATGTAAATAAGCATTTTATGTTAAATGTTATATTTGTTACTTAAATAATGTGTTATCATTGAAGTGAGTCATTTGTAATTTAAGCGAAGATGAAGTGAACCTGATTTTCTCTTATCCAAAAACATATAGTTGAAGCTTAGTATGACGCTTAAATGACAACATTATGCCTCAAGTGAGAAAAAGTTAGTGAACATTCCACTGTTTCAACTAACATCTGCGAGCTATTAGGGATCTATTCTCAAGAAGAAATGATGATGGTCGTTCAATTATTTGCATAAACATCATTATAGTGATAGTTAATGTGTATGTGACTTTACTCACCTAAACTTTATTATGAAATAATTGATGCAATTTGCAACATGTTGTCCTCAATAATTATTTCATTACGAATCAAATTTGGACTTTAACTTAAATACTAATTGTTATATCAAACACTTACCATGATCAAAAGCTAATTTTGTATTGATACTAAAGGTTCGATCCAACAATATTGAAATCGTAGTGTTAAGTATAGAAACTTGTTATTGAAATATATCATTGTTCCTGTGATATAAATTACACAAATTAATACATTGGGTGATGATAATAAGGTAATGAGAGTTCTTGTAATAATAATATTATTATTTATCAAATAAATTTACTTTTATAAATTAAGATATTTGGTGGTGATAAGATGATCAAAGTTAGTACCATTGTTACAATTAGTTATAAAATAAATTTACCATCATTTACAGGTCAATCAAAGTTTGTGTAACTAAAAAAAGTACTTAAAATGAATAAGATGATAGTATTTAATATTTAAAATTAGTAAGATCATAATATTTAACCAAATATACTTAGTATTAAGTTTTTTGAAAGTATTTATTATTTTATATTAATTGAAGTTGAGATTTTTTGACTAATTATATTTTAAGATGAAAAAGAGAAATTTTGTATATACATTAAATTGTTTGAAATCATATATGCATTAGTTATAAATTCTTAATAACTTACCATTTTTATGATTTGTTTGTGTTCTCCTAGTGTATTTTTATCTAATATTCAATAATATTAAATGTCCAAATAACACTTCTAACCAAGCAATGTATACATATGTAATGTTGTTAGGACACAACATAAGGAAAATAAGTTGAGAGTGTGGAAAGTGTATCAGGGAAGAAATAAAGGGTAGGTGGCAATTAGCGGTTAGGAATGGGTGGTCTTTAAATAAAGACCAACCGGTTTGGGGAAGGGGTTGTTTTTTGTAAATTCAGTTTGTTAAGAGGTTCATTCCTGTGGAGAAGGAAAACTTTTTTCCTTGGTTGTTTCCCAATACAGTGTACATTTCTAGTCTTTCAGTAATTCTATCTATGTCTTTGTGTGTGAGTTCTGGGTACGTAACAAATGTATACGCGTATTTTAAATTAATTCAACAATGTTTGAATCAAAACATGCAAACTAACACTTCAGAATTTGTGACCATAACTAGACTACAAGTTTGTTTGAATTTTTTTTATCTACAAACATTTTTAAAAAATAAAATAATTTTTTATAAGCTAGCACTAGGAATGTGTTATATAAAAATTATTTTATAATAATTTAATTATAAAGAGTAATTTAACTTTGTCTTGGCTTTCTGCCCTAAAGCTTGATACGTTGGGTAAACTACTATCTGTTGATTGAATACCACAACCACAACGCTATCATCACTACTTCTGTTGTTACATACACCAAAACACTGTTTCAGTAAGCTACGCAATCTATTCCACCCGCTTCCTCACGTAATCGCCGTCCACCTCCACTCTCTTTACCATCTCCTGCTCCACTGCCATAAAGAAATATTTAGAAAAAACAATTCAAATATTTAACAATTCAATTTTCTTTAAATTTTAAAACTCCTCTTCTAAGAACACAACATTGGACATAATCCTTAATAAGCTGTTTTAGCCAACTTTGGTTAGAACTTCTAAATTCGCCTTTTATTTTAATGGGCAGAACTTTCATAAACTTGGCATTACAGTCCAAAATGTTTGGGCCACTTGTTACATTCTTTAAATAAAAGTTCATGAACATTAATACTTCATACAGACTGTTTCTTCCTGCCCCTCCATATCTTCTTCTCTCAACTCCATATATTTTTAAATTTCCAAAAGTGCCCCTCTATATTATTTCGGATTATGTAATCCGAAACTACTATATGGAATAACATAAAAAGGATAAAAATGTATTTTCATGTTGTATGGAGGTGGCAGAAGAATATATATGGGAGGTGCAGGAAGAAACAGTCCTTCATACATTATATTCATTAGACTTGTTACAAGACTAGTACAATCGGCCAGCATAAATAAATAAAATAAGTACAAGGTAACATGAACTTTTTGAATACAATTATGCCAGGACTGTTGTTGAAAACTATTTCAAACTCGAATGAATTTATAGCATAATTGAAACATTTTCGTATTTCTCTCTATCATCCTCACTTGTACTACTTGCATATTCTCTCGATCTTTTCGACAACTGCAAAGAACAAATAACGCGAATATTTTATATGAAGATCATGTGCTTGCCTAATCTTGGACTACCGATATTAGAGTGAGTAAACACGTATGTGGTTAGATCAAGTTTATAAATCCCCAGCTTGGTGAAAGAACCATAGTCATCAACTTGAAACCATAGAATACTAATGCTGCAGACAAGATGTCTGTCTTCCAACCTAATCTTCCTACTTGACGTAAGTTTCTGAATCCTGTGAGTTGGAAACTTGGAATGATCATCCTTCTATGGCAATTCCTTCAAGTTATCAATAAATTGCATGTGACTCAAGGTGTGTACAAAAAGGAACCTTCATAGGATTATTGAGTACGTTGTTCCAAAAATATCATGACGAGTAATTGTCAAGGTCATCCAATCCCATGTTCTCCGAAGTCAGGGGCATAGCTGTTAAAACCAAGACCAGGACCAAGTTGGGCAAATAAGAGATCAACAAATTCATTCACACTAAGCCTAAAATTAATTCATAAAGTTCAAACAAGTATAGTGCACGCCAATATCAAAGAAGAAGAAATCATGTCAGAATCGCAATTTCACGAAAAACTTGCATTCGTATAAAGGAGGAATTTATGACTTACTAAGAAGTATACGTGTATAATATGAATCAAATACTGCAATGTAAGTTTGACAGCCACAAAACAAGATTTTAAAGGTTAAAAAATAGTTGGTTTCCAAATGCCGAAAATATGGTCATAAACGCTTGAAAAACAATAATAACTACTGCTGCTTACTCATTAACGGGATAGAATTGTACTTGTGAGCAGATAAATGTAAGCGAGGGAAATACATCCGAGAAATCTCCGATTCGAAAATAAGGTAATTCATATTCAGAATGTAAGACGATAACTTAGCTTTTTGAACTAGTAAGACGCATAAAACAGCATTTTAAAAAGCAAAAAGTCAGATAGTATTGATTAGAAATTAATGCCAAGTCAAACATACCTTCATCTTCATTTTGACTAGTGAAGAATGGGGTGAGGTAGTTTTTATCTAATGCTGTAAAAGATGCAGCACTGCAACAGAAATGCAAAGAAAAATAAAACATAGAAATTTCAGTAATGTAAACATATATTTAGAATATCTTAAATTTCAGAGCACAAATGATACCTTCTTTGGAATTCTTGTAGCTTCATCTTGATTTTGTTCCCCGATGATGGTTCTTCATCATCAGGAGAAAAATAACCATTGTTGCCCTCGAAATTCTTGTGGATGAAACAAGTAGATTCATTATAATGGTCATATCTTTTGCAAGAATAAAATGCACAGTCCCAGTTCAAATATTTAATTTAGAAGTTAACATATAATTCCACAACAAAGTTCATAAAAAATGTAATTTCTTTGAATTTAAATTGCATTCAGAGTTTTACATATATCCTAACACTTAATCTTGATTAGGTATTTAGAACTCCTATTTGGTTATAGATCATAGTCTACCACTGCATAGCTCTGGACTATTTAAATTTGTTGGAGATCCTACATTTACTAAAGATATGACCAAATTATAATAGGTGCAAATCTCACTTGCAAACTAGTTTTATAGGGTTGAGTTTAGATCCAAGAGATTTGTTTTCCCTAATGGAATGACTCGTAACTTCAGTTTTAGATGCAATTTAAGAGCATAATCACAACACGTCAATTTTCATGGTTCTGTTAATTTCAGCAACAAATATAGCCTAGTTACATACAGAAGATTTAAATAAAACTTTTTACTAGCTTTCTGAAAGGTAGATTTTGATAAAAATAAACAATTATTTTCCCCAGAAAATCCCAAACAGGTGTAAAGTATTTTTCAATTTAGCTAGTTCCCCAGCCACATCTCACTCGAGGAGAAGTCAGCTATGTGCTACCTGCTATATTCCACAGGGAAAAAACAATTACGTGGAAACAACAATGAAAATATGCTTCTACTGTTTGATAAGCAAGAGAACCTCATCTAGCAAAACATACCGTTCTGGTAAGTGAAGCCAAAGGACTCTCGATGATAGGACTGTCGCTACCTACAACTTGTAAAGCTTCCAGCATGGTGCCTGTTGAACCACCAATCAGTAATACCTGAAATAAAGTAACCAAACTTTATTGTCGAATAATTAGCCAGGTAGAGTGACTGTGAAAAGGTGGCAAAAAGAATAGGTAGCTGCTAGTAACTTAAAGAAGAAAAATAATTATGGACCAAACTTTCAAGTAGTTTTTTAGAAGTTCGCTATATTCACGATAGAACTAGTACACTTTTTGACAGATAATCAGGCCCAGTATTTTCCATTGGAAATGTCCAAATTTCTGTCTCTCCCACTCTGAGATTCTTGGATGGTACATTTATCTTTCATATCAGTAAGCTGACAGTGTTTCCTTAACATTGGATTCAAATCTTGCACATTTTTATCAAGATTCGTCCAGAGAGTTCAAGAATATGCTAACTTAATACTTTCTTTTAAATAAACTTTAAGTTTACTACTCATTCTTCCGGATATTTTATCCCTGCAGTTTCTTTTCATGTTTTATTGTAATACAATCCTCAAGTTTCTTGGTGCCTTCCTACTCTAAAGGTTGATTTCCTTCTCTACCTTCTTTGCCCCTCTTGAATCTGAAGATGGAGCTAATAATAGTCCAACAGCTAAGATTGACTTTTCATGACAGATCCTTCATAGACAATCAAATCGTATGTTGAATGGAGAAACCCAAATTAGATGGTAACAGTCAGAAATTTTGAAGCATTTATGAGAATTCCTCCCCAAGCCTAGACAAAACCACATTTGCACCATAGAAATGCTAGCGAAACACCCTTTTAGAACCACTTTTTTTTAGTTTCATTTCTTAATTAACAAGTTTCACTCGTGATTTTGTAATTTTCAATAAATTTCAAGTAGAAATAGAGTGTTAGAGAGGGTGCAACTACAGTCCTCCTTAAACAATAGAAAGCCAAAAAGTAGGGTGGCGTATTGCACCAAATGAATTTTAGTTGGAATAACAATTTCTTGTATCTGGCATGGCAGTGAAATACTTATCCAATCTATGAAGGCAAGAAAAAAAAGATGCACACAATGACAATTTAAAAAAGGAAAAAAATGGCATACCATGCTTTACATAGTTTTTTATCCCCATATAGCCTTTTAAATAGGAATATAGATATGAAATATCAGAAACAGAATAGTGTGAAAATAACATTCAAAAGAGTGACATAGAAAAGGACCTTACACTGCTTTCATATGAATTTATTTTTAATGTAATGACTAATGATTAGCTTAAAATATTATATGACAAGCATGAGCACGCCTACCGTCAAAACAACTATTGCAGTAGTTGCAGTTAAGATGGTCTGTCCATGTCCATCTGGCAGATCATGAATTGATTGCAGTGCAAGGGCAAACGCCATTGCCCCTCTAAGTCCTGTACATGTTCATAAAGTACAAAACTTAACATAACAGACAAGGAACTAAAGAACACGTCAAAATCAAGCAGTTTTTTTTATTGACAGAATCAAGAAAACTTTCCAGGTTATAGTCAAGGATTTGCAACATTCTGAAACCTTACCACTATACCAAAGAGCTTTCTGGTGTTTTCGCGGAATTTGTCGATAGGCAGGTCTGACCAAGTTGACCAAATAAGCACATGAGAACACATTGACGGCCCTGCACAAAGTGACCAAACAGTGTAGTTTAAATTTTCATGAAGAAATATGAAAGCTAAGGATAGAAGTGTCAAAGTGCACGCATGTCTTTATATTTTACCAAACTAGCTAAAAGCCTGACAAGCTCATATGTCACTCATCAATAACTAATGACGATAGAAATTACAACATAGGTACCTTGCAATTCCAATGAATATCTGAAGTGGTTACCAAGCAAGTTGAGGAAGAGGATAAATATGAAACATTAGGCTAGTACAGATCATATAAATTGAAATTTATAGGATCAAGGAAAGGATACAATGGAAAAGAATATAAATCCAACATGCGACCAGCTATGTTTCTCCATAGCAATATCAAAGCCCATGTAGATAAATCTGTAGATTATTAGATAAAATGATTCACGTGCATCATTTAGAGGTAATGTTGAACTAGAAGGGAAATACTGTCATTAAATCCTCCTTACACAAATGTCTCAGCTAATGATGATATCAACTCAAAAAAAGAAGAGACGAATCTTTGAGAACTACGTGACAAATTTGAAAATGTGTAATGCTTCATGACCTAAAACAAACACAAAAATACATGTAAGAATGCTTTAAACACATGAAATGACCAATAAAAAATATAAGATGCAATTACCATTCCTGTGAACAATATTGATACAATACCAGACAGTCCAAGACCTTCAGCAAGCATGTACCTGAGAAATAAAATAATTTGCACCAGCATATAAAAATTTATAGAAATTTTACAATAAAGTTATGTGGAAATGGTAGAAGGAGTTTTCTTACGAGAAATACGGGAAAAGAACAAAAAGACAGCTCTCCAAGTTCTGAAGACTAAATTGAAAATTGTTATGATCAGTAATTTCCAGATAAGACCTGGTTATATTCAACCAAGAAATTAAATATAAATACTTACTTGTCAATATCCAACCCTGAATACTTAAATAGGTATTCATAGTTAAGGTTTCACTATATTTTGATTTTTAAATCTCCAAAGAGTTATTATGCTGTATATATATAAATATGTGTGTGTGTATGTATATGTATGTATAGGACAACCATTAATTTAAAAGGATATTAAAGCAGATATAAATCCAACTCCAATACTTAAATAGGTATTCATAGTTAAGGTTTCACTATATTTTGATTTTTAAATCTCCAAAGAGTTATTATGCTGTATATATATATAAATATGTGTGTGTATATGTATGTATAGGACAACCATTAATTTAAAAGGATATTAAAGCAGATATAAATCCAACTCCAACACCTGCAGAACCACCAAAGAAATGGCACATCAGGAACATTGAAAATATAACAATTTTTAATTAAATTCTTTTTCTAGCCTCTTCTGCGAGAAGCGTTGTATTATTAACTGAGTAACAGCAGCATAAAAGGCATATCATGACAGAAGATACAACACAAAGTGTAATGGTGAAGACAGTTGATGCCATTTTTCTTTGCAGAATATCTTTTACCCTCCTCCTGTTTACCGCTTTCTCAACCTACCTTAACTACTTTTCCTGTTTTAATTTTGGATCAAAATGAAACCATTAACATTTCCATCAATGTTAATGCATGTAACTTCTATCGTGTCACTTAACCCCTGCCTACTAGACCAAATTGAAATTGACATGTTCTTCAGTCATTTTACTGTTCCTTCCACAAAATCTTATTTCTTTAAGAAAAATTGTCTCTCTATGCTTTGTTTGCTTCAGGGTGTCTACTGCGCAACACATGGAAAGGAGTGGATTAGAGATTATTGTGGTGGTTTGAGTCACTTGATTTGTGAAGAAAAGGGGCCAGAGAAGGGGATGCGAGGAATAAGTTTCTATCCACGCTGAGTGAATATTTGCATCGAAAGTATGACATACATTATCAATTATCACACAAAATAATAGGTGTTTTATTGTGTTTTTCAATTACATAATCAATTATGGGACACCTATAAAAAAATTATGGGTGTTAATAATTACAAATAAAAGCAATCTACTTATTTTTTCATTTCTACTCTTAACTAATTCAAACAATCTCACTTTTCACTAAAAATAATACGGAAGGGTGGATAGGGAGAGATTGACTATACTCTTCCGTGTCTTGCAATGTAAAAACTCATACATATTCACATCCAGTGGTACCCGACGGATATGAAATTTTTTTCTCATCCACATCCTATACCCATACCCACCCAAATATTTATTAAATATCTTTTTCACAAAAAAAATAAAAACAAAGGAATCCTAGGACACATTTTCATGTCAAATAATAATAAAAAATTATAATTATATAAATTTCAAAATATAGTACAAAATAAACCAAGGGTGATTTAGTAATTTAAAAAGAGACGGGTATTACCCATTTTCATGCTCTCTGAGTTCAAACAATGCCCCTAGTAGAGGTTTATTTGTCATCCCTACCTTTCACTCTAATTCTCTTTCTTTCTTTCTTCACTCCCTCTCTTTCCATCACCTCATCCAAACAAAGTTAAGAGATTATTTAACAACCATTGAGGTACTAACCATAGCAAGTATAACGGACCAATTTGTTTAAGAAAAACTAATAAGGACTTGAGTATTATGGGGTGCCTAAATTTCACATCGAGTAGGATGAAATGTTTGATAGAGTATTAAAGTATTTGGTTCTCCCCCGTTAATAGTTAGCTTTTGAGGATGGGTTCTCCAAGTGAGGGTGGGTTCTCCAAGTGATTGGTTACTTACCTCTTGATAAAGAGTTGGTTAATCAGTTCCTTAAAATGTTTTATCCCCCAAAATAACTAGCTTTTGAGGATGGGTTCTTTAAGTTTTTGGATACTTAACATTGACCTAGCACCCAGATTGGCCCAAAGGCACCAATCAATGTTGTTCAACAAAAGGTGGCACAATGACCTATCTTATCCTGCACCGCATGTACAGTAGCTCAATCCCCAAAATGATCACATAACTGCTAGTAGGAAACAAAGAGTATGAAGATATAAATCAATCCTTATCATGAGGATTTGCATGATCATGACCAGGGTGATAAATCTGGTATATATAGGGGAGGATAAACCCTAACCAAGTATGCAACATTCTCCGTTTTCTCACCTTTTGACCTCATTGACTTGTGTATCATAACCCACCTTAGCTAATTCTTGGAGAAATGTAAATGGACAAGCATACCCACAAAAGTCACCACAAGAAAGGATTAAACCATCTCGGGCTCGTGAAGAACGCAATATATTCTACATTGGCCAGTCAAAATGATCTCAAAGAAAAGGAATGATAGTTTCTCATGTCTGTCGCACAAAGGACATTGCATCCTCCACCAAGTGTCAACATTTTCTATTATTATTCATCAGTAAAGCATTACAACAATCTTCCACAGGTAGATCCAAATTTGTTAAGTACCACTATAATTATGTGTGTTTCTGCTAACTAGGACAAGTGGAATATCAATCTGCATCTAATTTTTATCATAAAAGTGGTATTCATCTAGTTTTGATAATATGTGATTTCATTAAGTGGTACAAATAAAAAATACTTTCGGAAGCCTCCTTGTGCGAGATTGAACATGTTCTAATAAATTGACACCAACAAGATTATTTTCACCGAATATAAGAATTTTATGTAACTGCATTAAAATTGATAAGAAACTTAGTTTCATTTTAATCTAAATCGCAAGGGTAAGTGACACAAAAATTGGGGGGGAGTAGGTAGAGAAAGTACGACAGCAGATGGGAGTAATCATCTTTAAAGCCCATAAACACTGCATAAAGAGAGCATCATGTAAGATTTATAAAACTAACCAGCAGACATTGACCCAACAAAAGTCTCTAAAAATCTAACAACCACCATGAAGAAATTTTGTACAGATGGATGAGTTTTAATCACTGTCATTGTCCTGCAAAGTGAATATTTGAGTCAAAATAATGATACGTGGGTTATTTTTTATAAACGTAGAAATTTCCATATACCTGTACAAAGAAATAGCCATCTGCCAACGTAGATTAGGGGTGAGAAAGGACAGACGTAAAAGAGGGGGAAAAGATCAGCAAGTAGTACCATCCATACTTAAATCACAATTGATTCACTTTTACGAGTAAAAAAGAAAAGTTGTAGTAATAGAAAATTACTGCATCATTCAAAACAGATTCTCCAAAAACCAAGGCATATAGATTGACATCCGTGCCAAGCTCCTGCAATAAGGCAGGCAAAAGCGCCCATCAGGAGCAAATCGAATCAGAATGTAAGGTGAATACCGTGATTGAAATTAGGAAAGCCTAAACCTTCATAAGTTCATAAAATGCAAGTGGAAGGCATTGGTTAAGGGAGCAGAAGAGCTCTAGAAAGAGGTTACCCAAAATGATTCTTCACAACTTGACACCACGTTGCATTCAAGAGCAATTGGCATAACCTTAGAAGCGAGAAGACTCGGAACAAGTATATGCAGCATGTAGTAGAGTACAATGCAAATAGAAGGAAAACAAAAATTAAAGCAATATGTAAATCACATCACCTGAAATATGGACAAAACAGTGACAGGATCGGTTGCGGATATCAGTGCACCAAACATTAGACACTCAACAAAAGGTAATCTGTACATGAGGTACATCAATCCACCAAGATAACTGTGGGCAGAGGAGCAAACCGTGGAAATGAATCACAAGGTAACAAACCGGTATGGAACAAATGAAAAATACCAAAGAAAAACTTACACCAAGACACCCGTCACAATGGAAGCCAGAAAGGTGCCGAATATAGCAAATGTAACAATAGCTCCAAAATTAGAGAAAAAAGGTTTCTGCAAAGAGCGAAAATGCAAAGTGAAGAGGCCAATTTGAAATGAAAGAACGAAACAAGAGTGAAAGGGCAAGAAGAAGAACTTACAGGCGAGAGACTGAAGCCAGACTGAGTAAAGCGAAAGCGGAAGGTCAAGGAATGAAAGCAATGAGTAATTGTGATGAAATGAAGGAAAAGCAAACAAGAATAGAAGAATGCGAGTGGTTAAGGATATAATATTATAGGAGGTAAAAGGAAGAGGAAGAAAAACTCCTCGTGAAAGTTGAACCACGCCCTGTTTGGCAGAAAGTGAGGAAGTGAGGTTTCTTGAGAAACAGAAAAAAAAAATGAGAGAATTGGCATGTGAATAGAAAGTGAATTGAGACCTGATACTAGTTTGAGTGTGAGAAATGTTAGCGAGTGTACCAACGAGCAAGCCAATGAGAAGAGAAGCGCTGGCTTCGGGAAGAACGTAAATCTTCTTGCGACGAAGGACGTGACCTAACACAAAAGACAAAACCAACATCATTATCTGAAGGAGAATCCCCACTCCCGCCGCCTGCTGCTCTTTGCTTCCGCCGCTCACGTCCACGCCGTCCGCCGGAGATATTTGATTGTTACCCTTCGTCATCAGTTCAATCGACACAATTCCCTTTCGCTGTCTCTCCCACGCTCCCCTTCTTATAAAAAAATAAGAATACCATTAATTAAATATCAAATAATCGTAATTTATAGTTTCTGCATTGGTTGCTATGGCAGGTTTCAGTTTGGGTTGCGCACGTGGAACCCAACGCCTTCGCCATCTGTCCTTTCACACACAAAGTGCATTTTTGACTCTATCCTAAATCCTATTTTAAATTATTTATTATATTCGCTTATATATCCGCGTGTCACTGCCATTATCACGTCCACTTCAAAATCTCATATCACTTCTCTTCAAATAATAAAATAACTAGTCCGAGACCCCTGTTTTTTTTAATTTGATCAGGAATATTATTTTGATTTATTACTATATTTTAATTGGTAATTTATTTAAATAATCACATTTTTTAATGAATTAATTTATTTTTTAATTTATACTTGAAAAAATATCTGTAAAAATAAAGTTTGATTGTGTGTGAAGAATATTGTAAATTGATAAATCCATTTCAAATTTTATAATATAGAAATATTAAAAAACATTCGGACTCTTAGATCTACAACATTGAATTTTTAAATTTTCAACTTTCAAGATTGTTGTAATACATAAAAACTGGTTTATTATGTTGATAATGTACATTAACTGTTGAGATTAAATTTTTTTTCAATTCTATCTAATGTATAAGCTGTGTTTATAGAAAAAAAAATACTATGAATGCAAAAAAATTAGGAGCATCCAAGAGAATGTTAAAATCACAATTTATATTGAAAAATAATTAATACATTTGCTTTTAATTTACTCAATACATCTATACATAATACAAATGGAGAGGACTCTCAAGGTAAGTTTAAACATGTGTCCTCTCCAGACAATTTTAAAAAAAAAAACCTGTTCCTGTAGGTTGACCGATGAGATCTTCGTGCGTGGCTTTGACTCGCGATCAAGGACTCCTTTGTCACCAACTCATATCTCCACCCTCCTCCGTCTTGAATACCTGAAACAAGGAAGAACAAAGGAGCGCCTTCGCGGCCGTTTGCACTCAGACGGTCAAGTCAGCAAGTAAGAACACTAACCACCTCCGTATCGGAGCACCGTAACTGAATGCTCTGAAGGTGGTAACTAACTCGTAACTAACTTTCCTCTCTCTATCTCTAATCACTTGACGCACAGTGGGTAAGTGAGCAAGTAACTAGAGTGCGTGAAATGAGTAAAACATACCTTATTGAGCTTTCAGAGAAACTTATATACCTTGGGTTTCAGTGCTTACTGCCACGTGTACTTCTGACTCAACCGCAATTCCACGTGGAAGAACTTACAGCGCTATAACCCAACTTAGAGAAATTCCAGCGTGTAAGTCTTCCTTCCTCGAAGTGCATCTGGCGTGAGGGGTGACTGTCTGGGTGCCAACTCATGTGCCCCAGCTTCTAGTCACTCGCCTTGGGAGTGTATCTGCCTTCCTCTCGTACTACGCACATGGTTCGCCCCAGGGCGTGGCCCTCTCCTGGGTTGTATCTATCCTAGGGACTCTCTAGAGGTGGCGTGGGTACTTCGTGAGTCAGGTTACCCCCTACTGGTACTGGGACTATGGCCTTGGAGCCACCTTTCTCTTATCTTTATTACTGTTCTGAGGTACCGGGGCCCGAGGCCTCCTCGTCCGTACCGTGGCCTCTTACTATGTCGCCCCCTCCACGGTCTTCCCTACCCGTGGGTATCGGGGGGTGACATCATCGGCGCCTTTACCTGGCGACGCCTCAACCTGGCGATACCTCAATTTGGCGACGCCCACACCTGGTGATGCCTCAATCTGGCTACGCCTCAAAAAAGGTCAACCTATTGACTTTCTCCCTTGGGCCCCTTGGTGGGTCCCACCATGTGTTTGACTTTGACCTTGACTTTGACTTTGGTCAACGCCCGGGGACGGGTCGGTACACAAGCCCCCCAGTCTTGAGCTGACACTTGCTTTCAGCGAAAAGAATAAGGCATCGCCCTACTGTCCACGTGGCACTTCTGATGACGTGACATTCTCTTGCACAGTTTGACATGACACTTCCTGCACTGGTGACGTGACACTTTCTGTGCCGGTGACGTGACACTTTAAGTTATTCCTTAATCTCTCGCCACGGGGCTCAATTACACGGCCACAACTTAGCGCTTCTCGCGCTTCTTAAGTTAACGTTATACCTTTCAAGCACACTGTTTCATTCGCTCTTCGCATTCCCTCTACTGTTCATCTTCTCAAACTTTCTCTGCAATCTTTGCTCTCTTCTTCGCACCTTCAACCTCCACCAAACTAGATATTCAAAGGTATGATTTTTCTCCTTCGATGGCTCTTCCCTTTAACTTTTGCACTGATATAACTGTCTGGGCCTGTTTATTTCCTTTGCATTCGCGTTCTTCTTCCCCATTTCTCTGTTTCTCCCTTTCTGAACTTCCCGCGTGGGTAGGGGTTTTCTTAGGGTTTCTTTCCCCTTTATGCCTTAACCCCATTTGCTAAAACTTTCTTCTTCTTCACTCTTCAGCTTTCTCAATGGCGCGTACTAAAACGACGGCCAACCCTCCACCCCCAAAGGTCAACTATAGGGCCCTTTACTCCTGGGCCCCCGAAGAGCTGCTCACTGAGTGCTCTAGCCTGACCACCACGAAGGCTTGGAGGGATCATATCGAAGGATCAGGTGTCTATCAGCATCGCGCCTTTGCTAGGAGGCTTGATGAAGATATAGCTGTGCTTCCCTGTACTCCAGGCGAGTCTATCTGTGGGGATGAGAGGGCCAACAATGGAGTTCCCTTCTTCTACTTCTACCAGACGGTGTTCAAGTGCATTAGGGTGCGCTTGCCTTTCTCTGGGTTTGAAAGGGAGCTCCTAACGGAGATCAATGTTGCCCCCGCCCAGCTTCACCCCAACAGTTGGGCCTTCGTCAAGGCCTTCGGGATCCTTTGCGGATACTTTGGCCAACCGCCCTCAGTCGACATCTTCCTTCATTTCTTTGAGGTGAAGAAGCAGGGAAAGAGCTTGTGGGTGAGCCTGAGCAACATCACTGGGAGGATCATCCTCTCCCTATTCCAGCAATCATACAAAGGATGGAAAGGGAAATTCTTCAAGGTGTGATGCTCCGAGTATGACCGCGCGGCCTTTGACGACTTTCCCCTATACTGGGTGGAAGAGGTCAAGCTGACAAAGCCCAAATCCTTAGACGAGCGACCCTCGACTGATCGAGAGGTTTGCCAAATCCTGGCCGGTGTGGGGGTTCTTGACACCTCTATCCTGATAAGCCGTGAGTACGATGCTGAGGGCCTCACCCGCTACATAAGTATGAGAACTACCTTCTTTAACCATTTACTTTCTGCTTCTGCTTGCTTTGGCTTTGCGCATGAATTATCTGCTCTTCTTATGTAGTAACTTAGCTTGTGCCTAACCCCTACTGTGTTTGTCTTCTTGGTGCAGATTCAAAGATGGACAAACAAAGGAGATAGAAGCTTGCCCAAGCTTTGAAGTCCAAAGGCGAGGCTTCATCAAAAGGGGTTGGGGATTCCATGCCTCCAACCTCTGAAACTACTCCTACCTCCCCAAACCTTCACCCCCAACACCCACCTACGACAACATCTCCTCCAGCTATTCCCTCTCCAAACCACCCCCCAAACTCACCACCCCCCATAACAGCCATTCCACTTGCTTTGGTTGAGACTCCTGCTGAACCAGCCCCCCTTGATAAAGGCAAAGGGGTGGTGGTGGTGGTGCCTTATGAAGACGAGGAAGACTCTGCTGAAGGGCAAGTCTTCAAGAGAAGAAGGACTACCTTGGCTGCTCCTCAGGCTGCTACCTCCACCACTTCCCCCTCCCACAGGGCTGAGTCTCTTAGGGAGAACCCTCCAAGCGCCACCTCACCCCCACAACCAATGGCCTTGGAGGGTGGGGTTGAGTTAGAACCTGCTGAACCTGCTCAACCTACACCTGCACCAGAGCTTCCCCTACCAATCCAAGAAACTCTCAGGGGCTACTTGGAGAAGATGTCTTCAAGCAGCCAAATTGAAGGGCCCAAGAAGGAAGGCATGAATTACTATATGGGCGCCTTCATTGCCTGTGCCAATACCTGGCATGCCCAAGCTAAAACCAGAGTGGTCGAAGCCTCTGCTTTCCAAGCTTTGGAGAAGGAGAATGCCTCGCTGAAAGAGGAGAAAGAGAGCTTGGCCCGTCGGTGGGAGCGCCAAGAGGAGGCCTACAAGGTCTCTTTGAAGGTGGCACAAAAGGCTAAGGAGGAGGCCAGTAAACGACTGCATGAGGCGGGGCAAGCCCATGCTGAGCTTCTTAATCAGGTCGTGCCCCTCCGCGTTAAAGCTGTAGAGCTTGAAGGCGAGGTGGAAGCTTCCAAGATACAACAGAAGAAGCTTGAAGCCCACTACATTGACCGGGAGCAGAAACTGGGAAAAACTGAGGCAGCCCTGGAGGCCAAAACCAACGATTGCAACTTACTAACTGCCGAAAACACCACTCTGCAGGCCAAAGTTCAGGAGCTAGTTGCTGCTTTGGCGGCCAAAGACCAAGAGATGGCCTCTCAAGCTGAGAACTTCAAGGCCACATAGGAAAAGTTAATCGAAGAGGCTGCGACGGGGTTCGCTGATGGATTTGTTGAGGCCCTTGTCAAAGCATCTTGTGCAAACCCTGGGATCAATATTTCAAAGTGCAGCCCCTTCAGCGAAGTGGTCGAAGGCAAAATTGTGCCCTTGATGGCTCCTGAAGATTAGCTTTTCCTTTGTAACACTTTGTAAACTTGCACAAAATTGCTCTTTTTGTAATTGCTATGAACATCTTTGTTCCCTATATTTCTTAATATAACTAATCTTTGGTTTCATCATCTGTTGTGAACTCTTTTTTCTGCACACTTTGCATATAATTGATTGCTCTGGCCTTACACCCTTGTATATTCTTTTCTGCACTTAATGCCTCGGATGACTTGTATTTTCTATGCTTCTTCTTCTCGCTCTTCGAATTTCTCTTGCCCTTTTGACTTATAAAAAATCTTCAACTTGCTCTTTTACTTACTTCTCTTGAGCCCTAAGGCGCTTACTGCCAAAGGCGCCACTGGTCTCATCTCTTCTATGGCCTCGACGTTGCTCAAGGGCGAGGGAGGACTTTATCTCTTCTTCTGTGGCCTCGACATCGCTCGAGGGCGAGGAGGGCTTATCTTATCTGTACTGGGTGCCCACGCTCGAGGAGAGACCCGCTGAACGCGAGGTCGTATCGTCCTCAGCGTGTCTAAACACTTGGGACAAAGTCACGCTTTGGCGCCCACGCCCGTGGAGAGGCCTATTACAGCAACGCTGTATCGTCCACGGGGTGTCTAAACACCAAGGCGACTTAGCCCTTATCTCTGCACGCTTGGTGCCTACGCCTAGGGAGAGGCGTGTCGGAAACATCGTCGTATCGTCCCTGGTGTGTCTAAACACCAAGATGACCAGGGATTTTGATGATTACGCCTAAGGAGAAGGTTTCCCGAAGGATGGCGTTTCTCCTTAATTGTGTGTATCTGCACCAAGTGACCTGGTTCTCCACTGCTCCGAAACTTCTTACTGTCTGATGCCCACGCTCGAAGGAAGTGCCCCCCGCCACTTCCTTGCGAGGTGTCTAAACATCAGACACCGGGACTAGCCGTTCTCACCTGAGGAGGGGGCGTCCCGAAGGAATCCATTAACCCCTGCTCAGGGACTAGACGCCCGGATTTTAACTTATACTATGCGTACCTTTCAACTTGACGCCCGCGCCCGAGAGTGTGCTCCCGCCACTCGCTTTGGGGTGTCGGCCCGTTCAAACTGGTTTAGGCACTCAACGTCCGCTCCCTTATTTGGCGATGCCTATGCCTGGTGACGCCTACGCCTGGTGACGCCTACGCCTGGCGACGCCTATGCCTGGCAACGCCTACCCCTAGCGACGCCTCGAGCCTTTGTTTTTGTTTCTTAATCTTTGCTTTTACGTTGTGAGAGAAGGAAAAACTGAGACAAAGTTTTCTTGAACTTCTTCTTTTTTTTACTTGAGTGACCTCATTAAAATATCCTCGCAAGGGAAAAAGAGTGTCCCCTTTTAAACTGTGTACTACATAATGTTTTTAGCTGAAATAAAACTTTAAATTGGTTGCGTTCCAGCTACGTGGGATGGAGCCTCCTTCTAGAGTCTCAAGCTTGTAAGAACCGTTCCCCTTGGCTTCGGTTACTCTGAAGGGTCCAGTTCACTTGGGAGACAACTTGTTCTCCAACTCATAGGGATGAGCCTTTCGCATAACCAGGTCAGCCACTTGGAACTGTCGTGGCTTCACCTTGGAGTTGTACTGATGTTCCACTCTTCTCTTCACAGCTTCAGCCTTTATCCTTGCCTCTTCTATGGCCTCGTCCAACAGGTCTAGATTTACCCTTCTTTCCTTGTTGGACTCCTCTGCCACAAAGCTCAAAAAGCAAGGTGAGCTTTCGTGAATCTCTACTGGGATCATGGCGTCTGACCCGTATACTAGGCTGAACGGCGTCTCCATGGTGGAAGATTGAGGCGTGGTGTGGTAAGCCCACACAATCCTTGGTACTTCTTCTGCCCACGCCCCTTTAGCTTTCTCTAGTCTTCGCTTCAACCCCCTCAGTAAAATTCTATTCGCGGACTCTACCTGCCCATTTGTCTAGGGGTGTTCGACTGATGCGAACACTTGCTTGATTCCTACCTTGGCACACCAAAGCGGCATACAATGTTCTTCCAAACAAAGTGTTGTACCTTGTGCGCAGTGATCTGGGCCACTGGTTCTGCCTCTATCCACTTCGTGAAGTACTCGATGGCGACTATCAAGTACTTCATCTGCCTTATCGCCAGAGGGAAAGGCCCCAGAATATTGATTCCCCATGTGTGGAAAGGCCACGGGCTGTAAATCGATCTCAGCTCTTCTGGAGGCGCCTTGTGCCAGTCAGCATGCATCTGACACTGCTTGCATCGCTGGCCGTACCTCACACAATCTTCCCTCACCGATGGCCAATAAAACCCTGCGCGAATCACCTTGGAAGCTAATGATCTTCCCCCCCACGTGGCTTCCACAAATCCCCTCGTGGAGTTCCGACATGACCCTCGTACACTCATCGCCACTCACACATGTCAGAATTGGGTGCGTGAACCCATGCCTAAACAGCACTCCATCAACGAGAGTGTACCTTGCAAAGTTCTTCTTTATCCTCTTTCCCTCTCCAGGCTCTGTTGGGAGAATCCCATCTGCAATGTATCGCCTATAAGGCATCATCCACATGTCCCTTTCTTCCATGGCACATACTTGCACACACTTCTCTTCCTCGGGCGAGGCCGCATAGGTGCTGATGCGGGGTGTCCTCGCCGTATCTTGAATCAAAGAGCGATGGCTCCTTGGCTTTCCCTTCGCCGTACTGATGTGAAGAACATCCACCCTGTTGTCTGCCACAAACTTTCGCAGCGTTTTGAGCGTCTCTTGAATGACTGTCCTCTGCCTTCCCCCCTTGCCTGAGCTGGCCAGCTTGGCGAGCAGGTCAGCTCTGGCATTTTGTTCTCTAGGGACATGCACAAGCTCGAACGTAGCGAAAGCTCCCCTCAACACTTGGACATATTTCAGATACACTGCCATCTGTGGGTCCTTTTCCTGATACTTCCCAGTCACCTGCCTTGTGACCAACTGCGAATCACTCTTTGCTAAGAGGCTCTGCGCACCCATTTCTTTGGCCAAGAGCATTCCAACGATTAAAGCCTCATACTCAGTTTGGTTATTACTTGCCTTGAAGGCGAAACGTAGGGCTTGCTCGATCAACACCCCATTAGGCCCCTCGAAGACTATTCCCGCGCCGCTCCCCTGTTGATTAGAGGACCCATCCACTGAAAGCATTCACTGTAATCCTAACTCCACCTCTTGGGGGGCACCTCCTGGTGAGAGCTCTGCAACGAAATCTGCGTAGACTTGCACTTTGATGGATCCCCTGGGCTCGTACTAGATATCAAACTCTGACAGCTCCACTGCCCAGCGAACCATCCTCCCAGCGATATCTGGCTTCTGAAGTACCTTCTGAATGGGGAGGTCCGTCATCACCACCACTGTGAAGCTATGAAAATAGTGGCGGAGCCTCCTGGCCGAGAACACCACTGCCAGCGCCGCCTTCTCCAACGACTAGTACCTCGACTCTGGGCCTTGCAAAGCCTTGATTACAAAGTAGATGGGCCTCTACACTTGATCCTGCTCCTGGACCAGCACAGAGCTGATAGCCCACTAAGTCACAGCAAAATAAAAGCGAAGGGGGACGCCTGCCGTGGCTTGCACAACACCGGAGGCGTCGCCAAGTACTCCTTTAGCTTGAGGAATGTTGCTTCGCACTCATCTATCCATGCAAAACGGCTATTCCTCCTGAGGCACTGAAAGTAGGGGTGGCCCTTCTCACCTCCAGCAGACACGAACCTTGACAAAGCTGCCATCCGTCCCGTAAGTTGCTGCACTTCTTTCACTGAGGTTGGACTCCTCATGGCAATGATAGCTGCACACTTATCAATGTTCGCCTCTATCCCCCTCTCTGTAAGCATAAAGCCCAAGAAATTACCCGTCTCAACCCCGAAGACGCACTTCTTGGGGTTCAGCTTGAGGCGGTACTTTGATATGGTGGCAAACAGCTCTTCTAGATTCGCTGTGTGCCACCCCCTCTCCTGCGAGGTCACCACCATGTCGTCTACGTAGGCTTGCATGTTCCTTCCCAGCATGGGTGCAAGGACCTTATCCATTAGTCTCTGGTAGGTGGCGCCCGCAATATAGCAGTAACTGCACGTCTCCGTCATGAACGTCGTCTTGCTCTCATCCCTTGGATGCATCTTTATCTGATTGTACCCCAAGAATGCGTCCAAGAAGCTCAACATCTTACACCCTGAAGCGCTATCCACCAACGCGTCGATGCTAGGTAAGGGGTACGAATCTTTAGGGCACACCTTATTCAAATCCGTGAAGTCGATGCACATTCTCCATTTTCCGTTCGCCTTCTTTACCAAGACGACATTGGCCAGCCACTCAGGGTACTGGATCTCCCTGATGTGCCCAACACTTAGCAATTTTTTCGTCTCTTCCTGCACGACGAGGCTCCTCTCCTCGTTGATCTTCCTCCTCCTCTGTCGTACAGGGCGAACCTTGGGATCCATGGTGAGGTGGTAGCATAGGAAGTCTGGGTCGATGCCTGGCATGTCCGAGGCGGACCATGCGAACGCCTCTAGGTGGCGTGAAATCACCGCCGCCACTTCGTCCTGTTCCTCCTGGCTCAGCAAACGTCCCAACTTGAATACCTTGCCACCTATCTGCCTCTCCACCACGTTGTCTACTGGTTGGGGTCGCCTGTCTCGCGCACTTTCCGTACGAGACTCGCTTCTGCTGCCTTCTCTTATAGGCGTCGCCCCATCAGGTGCTTCAGGCGTCGCCTCCTCTGACGCATCTTCCCTGGGCGTCGCCTCCGCGGGTGAAGCCTCGACAGGCGTTGACTCCGCGGGCGTCGCCTCTTCCAAGGGCTCTACCTCCATTGGTGTATCTGAAACGGGCGGGCGTTCCATCACCATGACCATGCCCCTTTTAGTTTTTAAGCTGTTCTCGTAGCATTTTCGGGCCTCTTCTTGATCAGACTTGATCACGATCACCTTGCCACTAAGGTCTGGCAGCTTCATCTTCATGTGGCGCGTGGAGGCCACTGCTCTTAGCCTATTCAGTGCTGGCCTACCCAACATAATATTGTAAGTTGAATTGGCATTAACTACCAAGTATCGAATGCTCTCTGTACGGGATGTCGTTCCATCCGTAAACGTCGTCCTTAGCTCTAAGTAGCCTCGTACTTCCACTTGGTCCCCTACAAACCCATATAAGCATCCAGTGTAGGGCCTCAGCAGGTCAGGGGACAACTGCAACTTGTTGAAGGTCGACCAAAACATGACATCTGCAAAACTGCCCTGGTCGACGAGAACTCTATGCACCTTTCTCCCAGCTGTGACAACCGAAATGACCACGGGGTCATTGTCATGTGGGACGACATCACGTAGATCATCTTTCGTGAACACCAGGTCTGTCTCCCACGGGTCGTCCGAACCCTCTCCAACAACTAAATTCATCGACCTCACATACCTCTTGCGCTGAGAGGCAGTGGGCCCCCCTCCTGAGAAGCCACCAGAGATGGTGTGTACTTCTCCATGGATTGGCATTTCGTGCGCCTGATCTTCCTCTGGTACTGCCAAGGCCGCGACCGTAGCAGACCCGGCAAGGTAATCTTTCAGAAAACCATTCTTCAACAGTTCGTCTAATTGATGGCCCAACGCCAAGCAGTTGTTGATGTGGTGCCCAAATGCCTCGTGGAACTCGCACCACGAGTCTTTGTGAGGTCCCAACACTTTATCTGTCTTCACTGGTGGCCTAAGTCTGTCAGCTATGTTTGGCACAACAATAAGATCTTTAAGCTCCACCATGAAATTGTGCCTTATCGGCCTATTTCCTTCCCTCGCCGGCCTGTTTCCCTCTGCTCGACCCCTAGCTTGGGGCCTCCTCGCCTCGTATGGGCGTTTCCTCTCCTAGTTCTTCCTTCCCGTCGCAGCCTCGTTGACCCTGGCAGGTTGTGCACGCGACGGTGCTCTCGGGCGTGTGGATGCAACGCTTGTGCGCTTCTCGCACACCTCGCCCTCAGTGGCGATGTGTTCCACAGCACGACGCCATATCTAAGCAAAAGTTCGGGGGCGGTTGCGAATGATTGACTCGCAGAAAGGCCCAGGCACACCCCCTTTCTAAATGTGTAGACAATCATGGGCTCCTCAGTGGTGCCAACCTTCACCACCTGAACCCCGAAGCGATTGATATACTTCTTCAAGGTCTCGCCTTGATATTGCTTCACATCAAACAAGTCATACGAAACTGGTGGTGGAGCCTTGTTTGCTGCTCCCTGAATAGCCGGGAGAGCTATGCGAAAGATGTGATATGGCCATCTGTAAGGCTGATGAACCAATCCATGGCCATCCCAGTCAACGTGCTCATAAAGAGCTTGCACCTTACGGCGTCGAAGCCGCCTACCAGCATCATCTGCGTGTGGAACGCAGTGAGAAGTGCTTCGGGATCTTCCATCCTAGTGAAGGTCACCTTAGGACCTACGAACATGTTAGGAATTACCGCCTCCAGAATCGACTGTGAGAATGGCGTAGAGAATTCCCTTGGTGGAGTGAAACACTCGCGCTCATCTGCATCGCGTATCCCTGAGTTGTTGCGCAACCCGCGGTGCAACTCCTCATTCGTACGAAAGAGCTCTTCGTTTCTCGCCTGAGACGCCGCGAGATCCGCCTGCATGCGTTCTTGTTCAACCTTCGATGCCGCCATTGCCTCCTGCAAGCCCTGCATCATATCCATGACCTGTTGCATGGTCATTTCTCCACTCTTAGCGCGCGTCGAACTTTGCCTGGTGGTTCTCATTTTCAGCGATTTCTTGAAACTCTACTAACTGTTACGGCGGTTCTAACAAACTCTTCGGTGGAATCGAACGAGATTGCGAACGAACGGTGAAAACTTGATGAAACTAAAGAACGAACGGTTGAAACCTTAAAAAGATGAAGAAAACAATGGGAACTCGAACTGGACTGACGAACAACCAGTGAAAACTGAATTCGATCGGAAAACGATTGGTGGAAACAGAGGAAACCACCAACTATCCACGAACAATGGTGGATCTTCAACAAACTTCAAGCGAACTGCGATCAACGGTGCGAACTGAACGAACTTCTGCGCTGAAACGGTGAAACGATCTGAACTGCAACAATGAACAACGAAAACTGAAATTGCACCGAAGGCGATCGGTGAAACTGCGCAATCTTGACGATGAACTGTGAATCTTGAGAAATCTTGAAGAACTTCTTTCACGAAAACTGCAACTAAACTCTTGAACACTTGCGGTGGGACTGATGTTTTAAATCGGGCCCCACGGTGGGCGCCAAATGTTCCTGCCGGTTGACCGATGAGATCTTCGTCCGTGGCTTTGACTCGGGATCAAGGACTCCTTCGTCACCAACTCAGATCTCCACCCTCCTCTGTCGTGAATACCTGAAACAAGGAAGAACAAAGGGGTGCCCTCACGGCTGTTTGCACTCCGACGGTCAAGTCAGCAAGCAAGAACACTAAGCACCTCCGTATCGGAGCACCGTAACTGAATGCTCTGAGGGTGGTAACTAACTCGTAACTAACTTTCCTCTCTCTCTATCTCCAATCACTTGACACACAGTGAGTAAGTGAGCAAGTAACTAGAGTGTGTGTGAAATGAGTAAAACGTACCTTACTAAGCTTTCAGAGAAGCTTATATACCTTGGATTTCACTGCTTACTGCCATGTGTCCTTCTGACTCAACCACAATTCCACGTGGAAGAACTTACAGCACTATAACCCAACTTAGAGAAATTCCAGCATGTAAGTCTTTCTTCCTCGAAGTGCATCTAGCGTGAGGGGTGACTGTTTGGGTGCCAACTCATGCGCCCCAGCTTCTAGTCACTCGCCCTGGGAGTGTACCGGGGCCCGAGGCCTTCTCGTCCGTACCGTGGCCTCTTACTGTGTTGCCCCCTCCACGGTCTTCCCTAGCCGTGGGTATCGGGGGGTGACATCATCGACGCCTTAACCTGGCGACGCCCTAACCTGGCGACGCCTTAACCTTGCGACGCCCACACCTGGCGATGACTCAAAAAAGGTCAACCTATTGACTTTCTCCCTTGGGCCCCTTGGTGGGTCCCACCATGTGTTTGACTTTGACATTGACTTTGACTTTGGTCAATGCACAGGGACGGGTCGGTACAAAACCCAAAAGATTTAATACTAAAAGTAGAAAAACTTCCACCAATCAACACAACACATTTGGGCAAACGAAAACGCGCCACGTGCCACATTTTAAAACTCACTTTGCCGTTTGGTTTTCCCATTCTCTCTCATTTCTCTTTCTGGGTTCTCTCTCTTTAACACTTTTTTTTCTCTCTCATCATGTTTTTCTCTGAAACCCTAAACTCCTTTCAATCTTTTGCCCCCTTCTCTCCTTTTTTCCTTTACTCTTTTCACAATTTCGGCAACTACAGAGTTGCTCTATTGGAAAGTAGTTTTGCCTAAAAACACCATTACCCATCTGCAGAAATGGCGCGTTGGGGAAATTATTATCCGCTGTTTATTGCTCTCGTTGAGATATTAAATTTTATTGTGTTGAATTTCCCATCAAAGTGGTATCAAAGCTCCTTGGTTGGAGCTATTTGACTGTTTGAATGATGGAGGCAAATACAAATAAAATGGTATGTTTGAACGACACTAACTGTCACTTATATAAGGGAAAAATGAAGGACCTGTTATTTGTGAAGAAATTGCATCTTCCTGTTTTTGCTACTGAAAATCCAAAAGACAAGACTGGTGAGGAATGAAAGTTTGAGCATCAGAAGGTTTGTGGTTTTATTCGTCAGTATGTTGAAGACAATGTTTATAATCACATTGCTAATGAGAAAGATGCAAAATCCCTGTGGAAGAAGATTGAGACTTTGTATGCTTCTAGTACAGGAAACAACAAATTATATTTGTTAAATTCCTTGATGAATTTGAGGTACAAGGAGGGGATTTCTATTTCAGATCACTTAAATGACTTTCAAGGGCTCCAAGATCAATTGTCACAAATGGGCATCAAATTTGATGGTGAAGTGTTGGGATTATAGCTACTGAATACTCTACCAGACTCTTGGGAAACATTTCGGGTTTCAATTACAAACTCATCTCCTGATGGTGTTGTCTGCTTTGAAAATGTTAAGAGTAGTGTTCTTAATAAGGAGATGAGAAGGAAGGCTCATGGTACTTCATCGCATTCTGAGGTACTTGTCACTGAAAATAGGGGGAGAAGTCAGAAAAAGGAACCGAAAGGGAGTAAATAGAACAATAGAAGTAAGTCCAAGTCTAAATACCAAAATGTGGAGTGTCATTATTGTCACAAAACATGGCACATTCAGAGAAACTGTTTTCTTTGGAAAAAGGACAATAAGGATAAGAAAGGGAAGCAGAAAGAGAAGCATCATGACAATGATGACCGTGTTATTACTTCTATTTGTGATGATGATCTTATTATTCTCCGTGACCATGATTCAGTTAATCTTATATCAAATGAGAGCATGTGGATAATTGACAGTGGTGCTACATTGCATGTTACACCAAGGAAGGAGTTTTTCATATCTTACACTTCTGGTGATTTTGGAGTGTTGAAGATGGGTAATGATGGTGTGTCTAAGGTAATTGGTATTGGTGATGTTTGCTTGCAAACCAATATGGGAATGCAGTTGTTGCTTAGAGGAGT